>Ga0102944_1000232_pt1 | contig 45991 bp, 29 predicted proteins | sample SalPonD_shore_MG_FD_78172 | JGI IMG/M metagenome (GOLD analysis project Ga0102944, IMG submission 78172) | Salt pond soil microbial communities from South San Francisco under conditions of wetland restoration - Salt Pond MetaG... | ecosystem: Environmental > Aquatic > Marine > Intertidal zone >... | reverse complement strand
CCGGTGTTACAGCAGTACCCGGATGCCGATTACTACCTGATCTTCCTGGGCGTCAATGATCTCAAAGACGGAACCGAAGCCATGGTGAACGACTGCGTGCAGAATGTACGCCGGATGATCACGCAAATCCGCCAGACCAATTCCCGGGCGGATATTGTGGTAGTAGCTCCCACGGACATTAACCTGCAGACCATGTCGGAGATTAACGTCAACAAGCAATACAACCAGAACACCAAGCAGTCCCTGCGGGCACTGGAACAACGCTACCGGGCGCTGGCACAGGAGGCACACACGGGATTTCTCTCCCTGCTGCATACCGTCTCACTACCCAACTACGTGGACGGGCTGCATCCGGATGAGGCCGGTCAACAGCAGATCGCAGCAGCGGTGTGGCAGGGGCTGAACAATCTGTATTAATAACCAGGGAGCTCAGGGAGCATTCGCATGCATCTGCACTCTACATTGAAACGGTACTTGTTCTGCCTGTTCGTTATGGCGCTGATCCTCCCCCCTCTCTTCAAAGGCAGACTGTCCGCGGCAGCAGCCCCGGACTATCAAACGGAGTTTACGGTGGCGCAGGACGGCAGTGGCGATTTTACCAGCATCCAGGCGGCCCTGGATGCCAGCAAATCTTTCCCGTACGAGCGGATCACCATCCGAATCAAGAACGGCGTGTACCATGAGAAGGTGCTGGTGCCGGCCTGGAACCCGAAGATTTCGCTGATCGGCGAGAGCCGTGACAGCACCATTATCACTTATGACGATTACTTCAAGAAGATCCACCGGGGCCGGAACAGCACGTTTTTCACCGCCACGCTGCGGGTGGACGGCAATGATTTCCGGGCGGAAAATCTGACCATCGAAAACAGCGCCGGTCCGGTGGGCCAGGCTCTTGCCTTGCACGTGGAGGCCGACCGATGCACCGTTGTGAACTGCCGGATCCTGGGGAACCAGGACACCGTCTACCTGGCCGGTGAAGGTGCCCGGGCGTATTTCAAGGAATGCCACATCGAGGGGACCACCGATTTCATCTTCGGGGAGGCCACGGCGGTGTTCGAGGAATGCACCATCGAAAGCAAGGCGAACTCCTATATTACCGCCGCCTCAACCCCGGAAGGTATCCCGTTCGGCTTCGTTTTCATGGATTGCACACTCACTGCAGAAGCCGGGGTCAATAAAGTCTATCTTGGCCGGCCCTGGCGGGATTATGCCAAAACGGTCTACCTGCGCTGCCGGCTGGGTGAACAAATCCTGCCCCAGGGATGGGGGGATTGGGGGAGTGAACGTGCTCAGAAGAAAGCCTTCTATGCGGTATATAAGAACGAGGGTCCGGGCGCCGATCCGAATGCCAGGGCATCCTGGACTCACCAACTAACGGCAAAGCAAGCGAAGCAATACACAGTACAGAACATTTTTGACGGGTGGGAGCCGGATGTTTGATGGGACCGCCGTTATAGCGATTCCAAAGATCCGGGCACGAACGCCCCCCGTCATTTCATATGTTACCCGGCTTGCCCCGGCGTGCACGCCTGCTCCCCGAACGACTGCCAGACATTGCGGTACGACCACTGCACATTGCGGTACGACCACTGCACATTGCGGCACGACCACTGCACATTGCGGCACGACCACTGCACATGTCGGCACGACCACTGTACATGTCGGCACGACCACTGTACATTCAGGCACGATCACTGCACATCTCGGCACGACCACTGTACATGTAGGCACGACCACTGTACATGTAGGTACGACCACTGTACATGTAGGCACGACCACTGTACATGTCGGCACGACCACTGCACATTCCGGCACGATCACTGCACATCCCGGCATGATCACTGTACATCGTCGGAAGATCACCGCACACTACCGGAGAGTCAGTACCCTTTGCCGGAACGACGCTCAACAGGAAGGGAGACTGACTCCGGATTTGCGGTTCGGCAGCCGATATCCTGTCTGCCGGTGAGATGAAAACCGTTGCGATTCTCCCGGGAGGATCCTAACATTTTGTAATTTCTATCGGTAAGAATACGACAGCTATCCCATGGAGCAGGCAGCCGGCTTCGCTGCGAATTCTACCCGAGTGGATCCCGGCCAGCGCTGTGAGACCGAATACGAAGGGGCATCCCCCCGGAAGGAGATATGTGGACATGCAGAGACAATGGTGGCGCGGACTTTTCTTTGGAATCATCCTCTTACTCATCCCCCTGAGCGGTTACAGCCAGACCGCCACCTGGAATGGCCCCGTTCCGGAAGTCACCGGGAATTACGGTATCGTTCCTGAGAAATTCCAGGACTACGACGTGATCCTGAAGCCGGATGAAGATGCGGCCGAATGGTGGGCGGGCGCGCCGTCCGTAGTGCGGGATGAGAACGGCACCTTCTGGCTGGCCTGCCGGATGCGAACAGCAGAGGCGCCCAGAGGATTACGCGGGTACGAGATTCGCATTCTCCGCAGCGACGACGGGATTCATTTCACCAAGGCACTGTCCATCCCCAGGGAAGCGGTCCCGATTCCGGGGTTCGAGCGGCCGGCGCTGCTTATCGACCCGCAGACGAAGCAGTTTAAACTGTACGGATGCGGTCCCTGGCAGGGCGGAGACTGGTCCATTATCAAGTTCGATGACGCCGACTCCCCGGCCGAGTTTATCCCGTCCTCCGCGAAACCGGTAATCCAGCCGCTCCCGATCCAAGAAGAACGGGACGTGCGGCCCGACGGCTACAAGGATCCGGTCATCATCTACGCGGAAGGGAAGTATCACGCCTACGTGATCGGCCAGTTTCGCCGGCTGGAGCGGTTGTATTCTTTCGCCAGCGCGGACGGGGAACACTGGGAGCCGGTGGGACAGCCGGACGAGCCGCTGCTGGATCTTACCGGCTGGCACGACTTCTTTATCCGGCCGGCCTCCGTGGTACCGCTGGGGCCGGGCTATCTGTTCGTATACGAGGGATCCAACTCCGCCTGGTACGATCCGGTGTATAACGTGGTGACCGGATTAGCGTATACTTTCGACCTGCGGCACCTCATCGATCTGACCCCGGATTCACCGCTGGTGGTGAGCACCACGCCCAGCACGAAATATCGCCATCTCCTCCATACCTGGCGCTACTCCGACTGGATGTACGTGGGCGACGAGTTGTGGGTCTATGCGGAAGTGGTCAACCCGAATGGCTCGAATGAGATTAGGTTGTTTCGGTTGGAGAAGTGAATTCCGGGAGCTTTCACAGGACTTCTGTTTGAAGCCATTGTAAATCCAAAATCCCGCTCCGAATTGAGAAGTGGGTCCTTTGTTGTGGAGCTGAGGGGATTCGAACCCCTGGCCTCCAGAGTGCGATTCTGGCGCTCTCCCAGCTGAGCTACAGCCCCATAGGTGACGCGTTTAAAATATAGGAGTCCCGTCCGCTGAAATCAAATAGTAAATACCGGGACCGTTGCGCCCGGCGTACACCGGGATCGCAGACGGCGTCGCGATATAAATCACTGGAAATAGGGGAAAACTTACCGTATTATATTTTTCGTTCCACAGCGAAATTGTCAATGTCTCACAGGTACCGGATACAAGATGTTTGTTCATGAGCACCGGCGTTAATGCTATAGAGCCATCCCGTGAGCACAGGGAATCCGGGCGGGGTAATCCGCCGGCAGCGGGATTCCCGGACGGACCATTTGCGAATACCAACCGATAGGGGAAGCGTATGAGCGCCAAACGGAACTATTACCTGGTGTTTCTGATTTTTCTGATCTTTTTCGTGATTTCCTTTCTGACCAATATTATCGGGCCGCTGATACCCGATATCATCGAGTCCTTCCGATTGAGTTATACGCTGGTCGCGGTGTTGCCGTTTGCGTTTTTCATTGCCTATGGGGTGTTTTCGATCCCCGCCGGGATGCTGGTGGAGAAATACGGGGGAAAGCCGGTGATGATTGTCGCCTTCGTGGTGGCCTTCCTGGGCGCGTTGCTGCTGGCGCTGGTCCCCAACTATTTCACGGCGGTGATCTCTTTGTTCATGATCGGTTCCGGGATGGCTGCCCTGCAGGTGGTGATCAACCCGCTGCTGCGGGAAGCCGGCGGCGAGGAGCACTACGCCTTCAACGCCACCGCGGCTCAGCTGATTTTCGGCCTGGCTTCGTTCCTCAGTCCGCTGGTCTACTCAAGCATCGTGCTCAACCTGCAACGGCCGTCACAGGAGTATAATGCGCTGCTCCGGTTTTTCGCCGCCGTGGTCCCGGAGAACCTGCACTGGCTTTCCATGTACTGGATTTTCGCCATTATCACGGTGCTGATGGTCGGGGTCATCTATGTCTCTCGATTTCCAAAGGTTGAATTGAAGGAAGAGGAGCAGGTGGGGCCGCTGGAAACCCATCTCCGGCTTCTGAAGAATCCGGTGGTCATTTTGTTTTTCATCGGCATTTTTACCTACGTGGGCACCGAACAGGGGGTGGCCAACTGGATATCGGAGTTCTTGTCCAAGTACCATGGATATAATCCGCAGACGGTGGGCGCCAGGGCGGTCTCCTGGTTCTGGGGATTGATGACCGCTGGTGGGATCCTGGGAATCGTACTGCTTAAATTAATTGACAGCCGCTACGTACTGATCGTCTTTACCATCGGGGCGCTGGTCTTCCTGAGCCTGGCTCTGTTCGGATCGGGACCCATGGCCCGGTTGGCCTTCCCCATGGTCGGCTTCGCCGCCTCGGTGATGTGGCCGGTGATCTTTTCCCTGGCCCTGAACTCCGTGGAAGAGCATCACGGGAGTTTCTCCGGCATCCTGGTGACCGGTATCATCGGCGGGGCAATCGTCCCGCTGATCATCGGCGGATTGGCGGACCTGTTCGGTCTCCGGGCCGGGATGTTCTTTCTCTATCTCACCATGGGATATATCCTGAGCATCGGGATCTGGGCCAAGCCCATCATCAGCAACAAGACCATCCGGTTGAAGAAGGAGCCGCGGGCGGCAGCGGAGTGACAATGAGCGTTTGGCCCATCAGGGAATCTGACCTGTGACTACGGCCTGAACGGAGATAAACGAAGGACGGCGATGATGAACCATTTTCCGGACCTGTTGCATGAAGTAACATTTTTCAACAGGAGCACAACCTGTGAGAGCATGAAAAGTGTCGTACCTGTCGTCGGGGTATCGAGGAGTCGGGTGAGGAATATCGTTCGAAGGTTACCTGCCTCCGGAGGAGGGATTTTTCCCCCGAAGTGTCGGCGTCAGAATGACAGTCTTTTCCGGGTGGTCTGGGGCATCCTGCTACTGATAATAGTAACGGCTCCCGTGCGGGGTCAGGATGCCAACCAAAAAGCCCTAGCCGTGGAACGACAGTACCTGCAGGCGGCCGATCAAAACATCGAGCGCTACCGGAAGAGTGACGCGGTGCTGCAATTCACCGATTCCCTGGACAAACCATTCCAGCACGCTACAGTCCGAATCAGACAGACTTCCCAAGATTTCCTGTTCGGATGCATCATCTTCCCCCTGGTGCGCAGCGCGGGAAGCGACATGTACCGTCCGGAGCTGTTCAAGCAGCGATTCAAGGATCTGTTTAACTTTGCTATTTTTCCGTTCTACTGGTCCGCCTATGAACCGGTAGCCGGTCGGGAGCAGTGGCAGCGGCTGTTACCGGTGCTGGAGTGGGCCCGGCAGAACGGCATCACCCCCAAGGGGCATCCCCTGGCCTGGACCCATACCGCCGGCACTCCGAACTGGCTCCTGCAGATGCCGGATGACGTGACCGGTGACATCCTGAAATCCCGCATCATGCGAATCGTCAATGGGTACCGGGACGATATCCATCTCTGGGATGTGGTGAACGAGCCGGTGAATACGGTCACCTGGGATGCGGCTATTCAGGATAAATCCAACAGCAATTCCAATCGGTACGGCAAGAATATGCCGATCGAGGCCATCGCCGATTGGGTGGAACCCTGCTACCGGTGGGCGCATCAGGCTAATCCCCAGGCCACCCTGATCCTGAACGAGTTCAACCAGATGGTGATGCCGGACGTCCGGCAGCGATTTTATGACCTGGTGACGGAACTGAAGCGGCGGGGGACGCCCATCTCCGGGCTGGGACTGCAGGCGCACGAGCCGGAGCGCGGCCGGTACTGGTATTCGCCGAAACAGGTTTGGGACACCATCAACCTGTATGCCGAATTCGGTTACCCGATTCACATCACGGAATTTATCCCGCAGTCCTCGGGGAAGCCCATCGAGGGGAACTGGCGAAGCGGCCAGTGGACGCCGGAAGCCCAGGCCGACTTCGCTGAAGAGATGTACCGGCTGTTCTTCGGGAATCCGGCGGTAGTGTCCGTCAACTGGTGGGGGCTGTCGGACCGGTTCTCCTGGCAGGAAGGGGGCGGTCTTATCGACGAGGATTACAATCCCAAGCCGGTCTACACCCGGCTGCGGCATTTGATTCACCAGGAATGGACCACCGGTCCGCTCGACCGGCAGCTGGATCGGGACGGGACCGTTAAATTCCGGGGTTTCCACGGGAAATACGAGGTAGTGGTGACCACGGCAGGTGGCGCAGTCCATACCTACCATATTCACGTAGCCGGGGATGAGGCCAACCGGTGGACGTTTCAGGTGGCGGATTAACCGGAGTCATCCCGGGGCTGACCCGTGCTCTGTGCGGCCGCTCTTTCAGAACTGTCTCCGGCCTCCGGCTGACAGTGCTGGTGGTGGGGTGGTGCAGGGTGCGCTGTTAGCGACGAGTTGCTTCCCTCCGCCGAATAAATATTTCAAGCGCTGACAGCCCGGCAAGGGCGGTGAGCGCAGGGGTTTTACACAGATTGCTCATCGTCTGGATGGTTGAGTTTCGAACGGTTATCATTGACAATAGTCTGTCCGATGCCTACGATACCCGAGTCCGTCAAATGTTTCAACACCAGGGTGTTCGGGCCGATTTCCGGACGATACCATGTGTTGACAAGCGTTTGTTATTTCATTGGTTATCTCTGTATTCGTATGGTGAAAATTCCTGCAGGCTGCTTTCAATAATCTCTGAAAACTCCTATGTTTAAACCAGAAGCATTTGGAATTCAAACGCAGGGAGGTACGTGCAATGAACCGACTAACCAAACTCATAGATTACGGACAAAGCTACTGGCTGGATAACCTCACCCGGGGAAAAATCCATGGCGGAGAATTAGAGGGCCGGGTGAAGAACCAGGGATTACGGGGCATCACCTCGAACCCCCAGATCTTCATGAAAGCCATTACGGAGAGTGACGATTACGATGATCAGATCCAGCGTCTGACGGAACAGAACCACTCACCGGAGGAAATTTACGAGAAACTGGTGGTGCAGGATGTCCAGGAGGCATGCGACATTCTGCGGCCGCTGTATGATGAGACCGACGGTCAGGACGGTTACGTCAGCCTGGAAGTCTCACCGTATCTGGCCCATGATACGGAGGGGACCATCCAGGAAGCCCGGCGGCTGTTCGAGGCAGTGGACCGCCCCAACTGTTTTATCAAGATCCCCGGCACGCCGGCCGGGATTCCGGCCATCGAGCAGATGTTGTACGAAGGGGTGAACATCAATATTACGCTCCTGTTCTCGATTGAGCGCTATCGGGAAGTCGCCGGCGCCTACATCCGGGCCATGGAGCGGCGGGCCGTGGAGGGACAACCGTTGAAGAACGTAGCGTCCGTAGCCTCCTTCTTCCTGAGCCGGATCGATGTGCTGACGGATGAGCTGCTGCACCATCGCATGGTCCCGGGAAGTAAAACGGATCGGGGCACCCAGGCGGAAGCGTTACTGGGCAACGTGGCCATTGCCAGCGCGAAGGTGGCGTATCAGGCTTTCAAAGAACTCTTCGGCAGCGCCCGGTGGAAACTCCTGGCGGAAAAAGGTGCCCGGGTGCAGCGGCCACTTTGGGCCAGTACCAGCACCAAGAACCCGGAGTACAGCGATGTGCGGTACGTGGATGCGCTCATCGGGCCCCATACGGTCAATACCCTTCCGGATCAGACCATCGAAGCCTTTGCCGACCACGGCACCCTGGAAGAAAATGCGGTGGAGGCGGATCTGGAGGATGCTTATTTGCAGTTAGAGCGATTGCCCGAAGTGGGAATCGACCTGGATCATGTCACGCAGCGCCTGACGGACGAAGGGATTCAAAAATTTATTAGTCCCTTTGACAAGTTACTGGATACCATCGGGGAGACCGCCGGAAAACTCCAGCTCCAGGAGAGTTAACCGGCCCCGGATCGGGAGAGTCTGCGAACGAAAATCCCCGGGCGTTCCCGGCGGGAATACCAGGATTATTGCGTATTGCATCCCGGTCATTGGGATGGCGGTGCCGGGCGTTCCGCAGGAACCGGCCCGGCGGTAAAACCGGTTGCATCTCGAATCGGCAGCGGTTACATTGATTTCGCCGAATCCGGCGCACGAAATCTGAGACCGGATTTTGCTCCGTTTCTTTGGAAATCATCACTGTGCTTATAAAATACCGAACGATCTATTGAAAGGGGAGCGATATGCGGAAAGCTATGACCCTGGGGATACTGACACTGGTAGCTTTGGTGTTCACGAGCTGTGCCGGTACGCAGATGAGCAGAGAAATTGTTCTGGAGGAACCGCAGCCCGGTATGTCGGCGGTGGTGGGCGCCGTCCTGATCGAAAACATGGGGTTGGATGACTATTATCGCCCTATTAAGCGTGCCATTAACGTGGTGGTGGTGGGGAAATCCACCGTCAACGGCGAGGAGAAAACGGAGGGGTACCGGGTGTATACCGATGAAAACGGCTATTTTATGCTCCAGAATGTGCCGCCCGGTTCCTACGTGGTCAAGGGGTGCGAATTTACCATCGGGATCAGTACTACCATGCGCGTAACCGCCGAATGGGAAGCCAACCGAAAGATCTTCCGGATCACCGACCAAGAACTGAATTACATCGTCCGTTCCTGGCCCCCGGCGAGTGATGCGAAAGTCATTAATAGGGATATTCACTACTTTCTGATCGATCGGACGCCACGGATTGCGGCCTCCCAGGTTTTTCCATCTATAGATAACCGCAGCTTGGGGTTGCAGGAATATACCTACACCATGAAATCACCGGTGGATTATTTTAAGGAGAAATATCCGGATTCGGGGTGGTTTCAGTAAAAATCGTTTGACAGGACAAACGGGATGTACCGGATAACTCCGGGATGAAAGGCCGTGGCGGTAGGAAAAGCGACCACAGCCGGCCGGAGAGATCCTCGCGGAACCTCTGCTGCCTCCTTCGGGTGATTTCAGTAACAATCGTTTGACGGGATAAACGGGATGTACCGGATAACTCCGGGATGAAAGGCCGTGGCGGTAGGAAAGGCGACCACAGCCGGCCGGGGAAATCCTTGCGGAACCTCTGCTGCCTCCTTCGGGTGATTTTAGTAACGATCGTTTAACGGGATAAACGGGATGTACCGGATAACTCCGGGATGAAAGGCCGTGGCGGTAGGAAAAGCGACCACAGCCGGCCGGAGAGATCCTCGCGGAACCTCTGCTGCCTCCTTCGGGTGATTTCAGTAACGATCGTTTAACGGGATAAACGGGATGTACCGGATAACTATTAGCTTACGTCGGGCCGGGAGAGTGCAAGAAATGCTGTCGTACCTGGAGCATATCCGGCGGCACACTTTTTTTGCACCGATTGATAACCGGATGGCGGTGCAGCAGCGTACGCATGCATCCTGCCTTCGTATTGGGTATCTATTGCATTCCTGGTAGGGGAAAGTTCTTGTGCTTCCCCCGGTATCTATGGCATATTGAAGTGGTTGTGGGAACCGAAGTGCAATGTCGGCGCCACAGAAACTGGCTGATACGGCACTGCGATCGATAGTACCGGACGACGGCCCTGGGATCCGCCTGTAATGACGCCGCCGACGCCCAGAACCTGAATCTGCCGGCTATTTTACCGGCCCTGATTCCTCTGTTTCTGCTGGGCCCTGTTTTACAAGAGCCGAATTCGACTATCGCCACCTGGCTGTCACTGGTTCCGCCCTTTACGCCCACGCTGATGTTAATGCGACAAAGTATGCCGGGGGGCGTGGCCGAGTGGCAACCGGTGGTCGGGCTGTGTGGGGTTATGGTATTTACCCTGCTCGCCATCTGGATGGGCGGCCGGATTTTTCGGGTCGGCCTGCTTATGCAGGGCAAACCCCCGAGTGTGACCGGGATCCTCAAGTGGGCTATCCGGGGATAAAATGAAAGGTCACAGAATTGGAACGGCCACGGAACATAAAATGAACTTTCTTTGTCGTGATTGGTCATGCCGGAACACTGCAATTGGATGATTTACTTACCCAAGAAGGAGGCTGCTGATGAAAAACCGGTACAACCGTAAGCGATTCGGCGGGAAATTTTTTACCGGGATACTGCTTTGCTTTCTGATCCTTGGAGTTAGCATTTCTTCCGGCCAGGCACAACCCCAGGCGACAGCCGCCTATGATCACCTGGTTCCGGATGCTTTTCTCACCCGTTGGCTGGTGCTGGGGCCGGTTCCGATCACCGGCGATACGAGTGTTGTCCCGGATGAAAAGGCTCAAAGGCAAGTTTTTGACACTGATCCACCCATCGGAGATTTCACCTCGGTCAGGGAAGGGCAACCGTATCAGCTCGGTGAACGGGAATACCGGTGGCGGATGGTCGCTCCGGCGGGCAATGTGGTCGACTTAGACAGCATCTATGCCCGGAAGGATTATGTTTTCGCGTATGCCTGGGCTGAGGTAAACGTGTCCGAGGCGATGTCGGCGCTCATGGCATTGGGCAGTGATGACGGGGTGAAGGTTTGGGTGAACGGGAAACTGATCCATGAGCAGTGGGTTGCCCGGCCCCTCCTGCCGGACGAGGATCTGTTCGCGGTGCATTTCCGGCCGGGTTCGAACCAAATCCTGGTGAAGGTGCAGGACATCGAGGGTGACTGGGGCTTTGCCCTGCGTCCCATCGGGCCCGCGCATTTGGGGGAACGAATGGTGCGGGCTGCCGGCCTGGGAGATTTGGATTTGGCCCGACTGCTGCTGGATGCCGGCGTGGACATCGAGGCCGCTATCGAGCCGGGACTGACCGCTCTGCAGTCGGCGCGCATTCACGGGCGGAAAGATATGGTGCGATTCCTCCAGGCGCGGGGCGCAGCTACAACAGTAGCAATGCCGGCGCCACAGAAACTGGCTGATGCGGCATTGCGATCGATAGTACCGGACGACGGTCCGGGAGCCGCCGTCCTGGTCGCCCGAGACGGCGAGATCCTGTACGCCGCAGGAGCCGGGCTCGCCGACATGGAAAACCATATCGCGGTGACACCTCACACGAAGTTCCGGATCGGGTCGGTGACCAAACAGTTCACAGCGGCTGCCGTTCTGACGTTGCAGGAGCAGGGAAAACTGAACGTCCGGGATCCTCTCTCCAAATACCTCCCGGGTTATCCCCGCGGCGATGAGGTCACCATCCATCATCTGCTGACCCACACTTCTGGTGTGCATAGTTACACCGAAATGCCGGGGTTTATGGAATCCGTCACCCGTGAGAGAACCTCCGAACAGATGGTCACACTATTCCGAAACGAACCCCTGGATTTCACCCCCGGCGAGGCTTGGCACTACAGTAATTCCGGGTATTTTCTGCTGGGGTACCTCGTCGAAAAGATAACCGGTGAATCTTATGCCGGATTTGTACGGGAACACCTCCTGGCGCCGGCCGGGATGAGTGAGTCCGGGATGCATCAGGCGGACAGTTTGCTCACCAACGTGGCGTACGGTTATGCATTCCAAAACGGCGCTTATCAGCGAGCGCTGAACTGGCACATGTCCCAGGCCGGCGGAGCAGGTGCGCTCTATTCGACGGTGCGGGATCTGTACCGATGGAATGAAGCCATTTTTAATGGAAAAATACTCAGCGACGCCAGCCTCCGGATGGCCTTTACGCCGGTGGTGCTGAACAATGGCCAGACAGCTGACGCCATGGGGACCCAATACGGGTATGGCTGGCAAATTTCCTCCTTTCGGGGCGTCCGGGAAATCAGTCACGGTGGGGGATTGCAGGGATTTGTATCTTCCCTGCTGCGCTTCCCGGAGATCCGCGCGACGGTGGTGGTCCTGCATAATTGTGCCCCGGCCCGGGATCTGAGCCCTGACGTTATGGCGCATAACCTGGCCGAGTTCTTCTTCTGGGAAGACCTGGCTCCACAGGCGTCCTTCACGCTGTCTGCCCGGACGGATTATTCGGCGTACGATGAATACGCGGGCCTGTACGAATATCCCATGGGCGCCATTATGGAAATCACCCGGGCAGGGAACCGGTTATTTGCTCAGTTGGGCGGACAGTCCCGGAATGAAATCTTCCCGCGATCCCGGGATGAATTTTTCTGGAAAGTAGCGGATGCACAGATTTCCTTCCAGAGAAATGAGAACGGTGAGGTCGTTGCTGCCATCCATCGGCAGGGAGGGCGGGAATTCCGGGTTCCAAAGATGCCGGGGGACGAGGCGATCCAGGTGAATCCAGCCGTCTTCAAAGACTTCACCGGCGAGTATGAATTGTCTCCGGGCGCCATTTTTACCGTGAGTTCGGAAGGCGGGCATTTGTACGTTCAGCTCACGAATCAGCCCCGATATGAGGTATTTCCCCGGTCGGACACCGAGTATTTCTACAAAGTCGTCAAAGCGGACATCGCATTTATCCGGGATGCCAGCGGTAAGGTTTCTTCTTTGGTGCTTACCCAGGGACCCGGGAAGTACACCGCAAAGAAGATCCGATAAGTCCACAGGATTGCCCGGGAGCAACAGGATACTGAAAATCTCTGGTACCACAGCAGGAAAGTTGGTAACTTGCCGGTCGGAAACCCTTTGGTATCATTGATATTTTCTTCGCACGAACATCTCGAACAACCGATTGAACGGGCAAGCCGGGCACACCCGGTGCCGATGAACAGCAGGGGGATCGTATGGATCAAGATCTGGCAATAACAGCATCCGGTGAAGCGACCATCAGCCGCAAGTTGGGGATGTTCACCACCACCAGCGTGGTAGTTGCAAACATGATCGGGACCGGCATCTTAACTACTTCGGGCATTATTGCTTCGCATTTACCGGGGGTGTGGTGGGTGTTGGGGTGCTGGCTGGTGGGCGGAATTATCGCCATGACGGGTGCCCTATCCTACGGGGAACTGGCCACCCGGATGCCGCAGTCCGGCGGAGAATATGTATATCTGAAAAAGATCTATCATCCGCTCCTGGGTTTTCTCACGGGCTGGGTGAGTCTGTTCGTCGGATTTTCCGCTCCCATCGCAGCGTCCGCCATCGCGTTTTCGGTATACTTTGCCGCCGGAATGGACCTGGAATCGGTCCGGCAGGTGTTGTTTTTAAAAAAAAGTGTCGCAGCCGGCGTCATCCTGTTGTTTACCGTTGTTCACTACCTGGGACTGCGGCTGGGGGCCATCGTGCAGAACACCCTTACCGTGGTGAAACTTACCATTGTCGTAGGATTGGCGCTGACCGGCATCGTGCTGAGCGGGGGCAGTTTTCCGGGATTGACCCTGTCCATGCCCAGTGAAGGGTTTGCCCTGGGGACGTCCATGATGCTGGTGATGTTTTCGTTCAGCGGCTGGAATGCCAGCGCTTATATCGCGGAAGAGGTGAAAGACCCGCAGCGAAACCTGCCCCGGTCGCTTATCCTGGGTACCGGCATCGTGACCCTGGTTTACCTTGCCATGAACCTGTTCATTTTCCTGGTGCTGCCCTACGAGCAGGTGCAGGGGACGATTCCGGTGGTGGAAGTGGCCACCTCCAGTCTGTTCGGGGAGCAGGCCGGCAATATCTTCGGATTACTGGTGAGTATTGCCCTGCTGGCCTCGGTCAGCGCGTTGGTGCTGCTGGGCCCCCGGGTATATTATGCCATGGCGAAGGACCGGATGTTTTTTTCTTTCGCCTCCAGGGTGCACCCCCGATATGAAGTACCGGGCACGGCCATTCTGATCCAGGGGGCGATCGCCATCCTGATTGCGGTTCTGGGCTCCTTCGAGCAGCTGCTGATCTATATCGGGTATGCTCTCGGCATTTTCACGTGGCTGGCGGTGGCGTCCTTGTTCCTGGCCAGGAAACGGGGGATCGGGGAACAGACCGCGGTGCGCACCCCAGGGTATCCGTACGTTCCAGGATTTTTCCTGCTGGCGAATCTAACACTCTTGGTTGTGACGTTCGTGAATAATCCGGTGGAGTCTACGGTAGCCCTGGTGACGCTGGCCGTCGGTGTACCGTTCTATTTCCTGGTTCGGAAGTAACCAAGCGCACTGCCCGCCGAACCGGAAGGGCGTGCTGCACCACCGGATTCGATTGCACATATCCGGACGCGGGGGATCTCGCAAGAGTTAGACGGAAGGAACAGCAGGGCGCACAAGTGTTCGGGTGAGAGGGATGCCGCCCGGTAGAAATCCTTGGAATAACGTATGGGGAATCTGTATTTTAGAAACCGGTTGTACCCTCTGATCCAAGGATTTACCGGAATAATCTGACTCAGGAGATGTTATGCAGACATTCCAGCACTCACGCCGCCGATTTTTACAGTATAGCGGGCTGGCCGTGGCCGGCCTGTTTCTGCCCGGGATTTCTTACAGCCGACAGGGGGGTGATCTGCTCTTGTATGTCGGAACCTATACGTCGGGGGACAGCGTGGGGATTTATCGCTGCCGGTTTCAACCCAAAACCGGAAAACTCAACTTGATCGGTGAAACCCCCGATGTCGTTAATCCGTCCTATCTGGCCATCGCTCCGGGCCGGCAGCACCTCTATGCGGTGAATGAAACCGGAGACTACGAGGGCCGGAGCAGCGGGGCGGTGAGTGCGTTTGCCATCAACCAGGACTCCGGGGAGCTCACATTTTTAAACCAGCAAGCCAGCCGGGGGGCGGCCCCCTGTTACGTGAGCACCGATGATCAGGGGAAGTGGGTGCTGGTCGCGAATTATAACGGCGGCAACCTCTGCGTGCTGCCCGTCGATTCCCGGGGAGGAGTGGGAGAACCCACCGATATCGTGCAACATACCGGCACCGGCGTGAATCCGCAGCGTCAGAAGGGGCCGCATGCCCACTCCGTCCTCCTGGATCCCGCCAACCGGTATGCGCTGTCTGCGGATTTAGGGATCGATAAGATCCTGATCTACCGTTTCGATGGCCGGCGGGGCCGGCTGTTGGAAAACGATCCGGCTTTCGCAAAGACAGCACCGGGCGCCGGGCCCCGGCACATTGTGTTTCATCCGAACGGGTCATTCGTTTACGTGATTGACGAAATGGGATCCACCATCATGGTATTCGGCTATGATGCCGCCCATGGAGAGCTCGCAGCGATACAAACCGTCTCGACGCTGCCGGACACCTTTCGGGGTTCCAACACCGCCGCCGATATTCACGTGTCGCCCGACGGACGCTTCTTGTACGGTTCGAATCGCGGGCATGACAGTCTGGCCGTTTTTTCTGTCCACCCGTCTACCGGAAAACTGAGTTCCGTCGGGTATGAAAGTACCAGAGGGCATACGCCACGAAACTTCACAATGGATCCGGGGGGCAACTTTTTATTGGCGGCGAACCAAAATTCGGATTCCGTGGTTATCTTCCGACGGAACCTAAAGACCGGAACGCTTTCAGCCATCGGTGATATACTCCGAATTCCTTCACCGGTCTGCCTGACATTTCTCTAAATCCGGGGCGAGACACCGGGGAACCCATTACCTTCCGATTGCCCTACCTAGCCGTACCGGGTGTCGCCGTTATCCTGTCCTGCCATTTTGTGCAACGACTGTCTATTACATTTTCTCTGTGGTAAATGTCACCACAAAAATATCACAGAAATAGCCACAGGAATTTCACGATTCGAGTGATACCCCTCGGTTCAATTGCGCCGTATATTATCTGCGAAATAACAAATACAAGAAGAGTGGGCGTGACACCCTGGGCCTCATCCTGTTCTCGCACACCTGTGACTGGTCGCCAGGCAGCATCTGGAAATCGGAAACCGGAAATCGTCCCCACGGAAATCTGACCTACTGTGTCGTAAGCCCGCTCTCTTGTATGATGAGATCGGAAGGGCAGGCGTTCAATCAACCCCGGATACATAGATTTCATCGATAGTGGTATAGCACATACGTAAATCAGTCTTTCCGGAGAATACCTCACGGAGAATCGCAATTGTCAGATGACGGAAGGGGCAGAGGGGATATATACGGGGCGTACAATTTTCCTTCCGGATTCTGACGTAACAGGAACTAGCATTTCAACAGACCGGATCATTTTTTTCTCCAGCCCAAAGTATTGACGAATAGTCAGGACCATCCCATCCCGCCGGTTAAGAGCTCGGACGGGAGATGGTCTCTTCTCCTTCACCCTTCGGAACTGTCGCCGGGAAACAAAAAGCGAGTTAAATAATACCTTGAGCTGGTACACCGAGAAAAAGGTTTTAATCGGCGGGTTTTTTGTGGCGATTGCCATCGTACTGGGATTAAGTATTCTGGCACTGATGAATTATAAACGTCTTAGAAATGTCAACTATACGGTGGCAAAAACCATCCGGCTTGTGAACGAATTGAGCGCTATCGACGGAACCCTGGAGAATGCCGTCATCAGTGAGCGGGGGTATATCATTACCGGTGATACCGGGTATCGAACGCAGTACCAGCAAGCGGTCGATTCCCTGGATAAAAATTTCACTGACCTCTCCGCAACCTTGCGCGGTGAATCTGCCCGTCAGGAATTTGTGGATTCGCTGGAGCAGTTGGTGGAGCAAAATTTAGATTTGCTGGACAACCGGATGCGGCTTCGCCGGACTGAGGGAGTGGAGGCGGTCACCAAGGTCATTCGCCTGAGCGGGATCGAGCAGATTTTGTACGATGCGGAAGAGGCTATCACTGTGTATAACTTCCAGGAGCAGGCCCGTCTCGCAAACGAGATTGATGTACTGCAACGGTATTCCGGTCGGACAATCATCGTATATTTTGTAGGTGTGATTCTGGGAATTGTTCTGTTAAGCGTCATTTACTACCTGTTGCACCAGCAGATCCGGCTTCGCCAGCAGGTGGCGGAAGAAATGCAGCGACACCAACATCGCTTGAACGAGGCGGAGCGGATAGCTCACCTGGGAAATTGGGAATGGGACCCGGCCGCCCGGAGGCTGAATCTATCGGAGGAGGTTTACCGGATCCTCGGGATCGGGCCGGAGGATTTTGATGGCAGCCTGTCCCGTTTCCTGGAGTTCATCTATTCCGGGGATCGGGAGAGAGTGATGGCTGTCTTTAGACGAGCGCTTGAAACCGGAGACGCCTACAGTCAGGATTACCGGATTGTCCGGCGGGATGGGAAAGAGCGTATCGTGCACAACCAGGGGGAAGTGACCTCTTATCAGGACAGAACTGCGCAAAGAATGCTGGGAACTATCCAGGATATTTCCCGGCGGAAACGGGATGAAACCGCTATTCGTGAGCGGGAAGAGCTTTTGCGGGAACTGGTGAAGAGCGTCCCTATTATCATTTTCGCCCTCGATTTGGACGGTAACATTACGTTCATTGATGGCAAAGGACTCCATTCCCTCGGAATCACACCGGAGGGGGTGGTGGGCTCGTCGATTTATGAAGTAAGCGACCGCTATCCCGCGCTACGGACGAATGTCAAGCGGGCCCTTCGGGGAGAAGAGTTCACCGTAGTGCTATCAGACGAGGATGTCTATTTTGAAACAAGATGTACCCCCTTGCGGGACGACGATGGGGAAGTTACCAGCATTCTGGGGGTTTCGGCGGATATTACGGAACGGAAACTGGCTGAAGAAGCCCTGAAAAGGGCTCATGAACGGCTGGAAGACCGGGTACAAAAGCGCACCCGGGAACTCAAGCAAGCCAACAAAGCCTTGCAGGATGAAATTGAGCACCGGACGCAGGTGGTGAAAGAGCTGGAAAATTCCCTGCATGAAAAGGAGGTGTTGCTCAAGGAAATTCACCACCGGGTGAAGAACAACCTGCAGGTGATTTCGAGCTTACTCTTCCTGCAGTCCCGCAAGCACGAGGACTCCGTGGTCTCCACGATTATAACGGAGAGCCAGAATCGGGTACGGACCATGGCGCTCATACACGAGAAGCTCTACCAGTCCCAGGATCTCAGTAATATCGATTTCGGAAATTATCTTCGGGAACTGGTACACTACTTGAAAAACACCTATCACGTCTCGGCTCCCATCGAGGTGGCGTTCGACGTACACCCCATGTCGCTGGGCTTAAACAAGGCGATTCCGGCCGGACTCATCGTCAACGAGCTGGTATCCAACGCCTTTCAGCATGCCTTCCCTGAGGGGAGAGCCGGACACATCCGGATCCGGTTTTCACCGTTGGAGGAGGATCTGGCCTCGCTGAAAGTCGAGGATGACGGTATTGGATTTCCGGAGCAATTTGATATACGGCGCGTCACCAGCCTGGGATTACAACTGGTACAAAATCTGGCAGAACAACTGAACGGAACCCTCGAGTTGACACATGGATCACACACAGCTATTGCAATATGGTTTCATCGGAAATAGTCTGGCGGAAGAGGAGTCGAACCGGCCGCCGTTCCAGGTACTGGTCGTGGAAGACGAATCAATCGTTGCGCTGGAACTCAAGGCGCGCCTGGAGGATATGGGGTACCGGGTTTTAGGTACGGTGTCCTCCGGTGAGAAGGCGCTGGAAATCATCCGGCAGCATCCCCCGGATTTGATTATCATGGACATCCGGCTCAACGGTACGCTGGATGGGGTTGCCACGGCCGAGCGTATTGCGGAAGAATATGACATTCCGGTCATATTCCTCACGGCGTATGCCGACTCGGAGACGGTACAGCGGGCAAAGCGGGTAGGGCCCCACAACTATTTAATCAAGCCGTTCGAAGAGCGCGAACTGTATACCGCGGTAGAAATTGCCCTGTACAAGCACCGGCTGGAGATGCAGCTTCTGCAGACCCGCCAATGGTTCCAGACCACCCTGGCCAGTATCGGAGACGGTGTGATCGCCACGGATCCCGAAGAAAGGATCGTATTTATGAATGCAGTGGCCGAGGAACTCACCGGCTGGACAGCAGAGAATACCCGGGGGAAGAAGATTCCGGAGGTGTTACAGATTGCCGATCTCCGGCCGGAGAGTGATGCGGACGATTCCGGTGAAGAGGAAGGAGGGTTTCACTCCGGACAGACCGCGGCCCGGGAAGGAAAATTAATCTCCAGGGACGGCCGGGAAATGTATATCGAATATACCATTGCGCCTTTACGGTCCCCGAAATCGTTTATCAGGGGCACGGTCGTCACGTTCCACGACGTGACTGACCAAAAACAACAAGCCAGCCGGCTACGCCGGAGCGAACAGCGGTTTCGCGCTATCTTCGACAACGCAGCGATGGGCATTGCCCTGGTGGATATGAAGGGCCATATCCGTCGCTCAAACCGGGCATTGGAGCATCTGCTAGGTTATACCGGTGAGGAACTGGCGGGAGAACCCGTGAATGTCTTTATACATCGCGAGGAGCAGCAGGATATTGCCAGTCTGCATAATTTATTTTTGGAGCAGCAGCAGAAAGTGGTCAGTGAGGACGTCCAGCTGGTTGCCAGGGATCAGGAGGAGAAGTGGGCACATCTCTCCGTTTCAATGGTGCGGGAGCCCGAACATTCCGGACCGGTCTTCATCTTCATGGTAGAGGATATCTCCGGCAGGAAAAAAGCAACCATGGCCTTGCGCCGGTCGGAAGAAAAATACCGATTATTATTCGAAAACAATCTGGGCGGTGTCATCCGGCAATCGGTAGAAGGAACGATACTGGACTGCAACGACTCACTGGTGCAGATGCTGGGATACCAGTCCAGACGTGCGATTCAAGACCAAACACCCGCGACCTTATTTGATGATCTGCGGCAGTGGGAGAAACTGGTCTCGGAGTTGCGAGAGAAACAGCAGGTGAAAAATCATATCCTGAAGATCCGGGGGAAGGACAATCGGCCGGTCTGGGTCCTGGCGAACCTGAACCTCACCCGGGATACCGAGCACCAGACTCCCGTGATCGTTGGAAATGTGGTGGATATCACCGAGCGGCGGCATGCGGAAAGGGCGCTGCAGGAATCGGAGCGGAAATACCGCCAGATTGTGGAAAGCATGCGGGAGGGGTTGTACCGAAGCGCCTTCGACGGCACCTTACTGTTTGTGAATCCCGCGTTACTCCGGATTATCGGATATGAGTCTCCCGAGGAAATCATGGGTAAAAAGATGGGTGATCTTCCGGTATTCGATAACTCCACCTTCGAAGAATTCCTGGCAACCGTCCAGGCCCAAAGTGAAGTAAAAAACTTCCAATCCGTGTGGCAGACGAAGGACGGCCGTGAAATTAGCGTGCGGCAGAACGCGCATCTCGAAACGGATCCGGCGGGTACGATTCGATACATCGAGGGTACGGTGGAAGATGTCACCGAGCAGAAGGAGCTGGAAAGCCAGTTGTTCCAGGCGCAAAAGATGGAGTCCCTGGGCCATCTGGCGGGAGGTATCGCCCATGATTTTAACAATGTCATGGCCACCATCTCTGCCGCAGCCCAACTGCTTGACCTCAAGATTTCAAAGCCGAAGTTGAAAAAATATACCGATATGATCGGGGGAAGTATTGAGCGGGGGAAAGCCATCACCGAACGGATGCTTACCTTTACCGGGCTCGAGGAGCCACAATTCCAACCGGTGGCTGCGCGGGAGTTTTTGGCCAATTTTCAAACCATCCTCATGCACACCTTGCCGAAGAACATTGAAGTCATCATTGGGGATTTTCAGGGGAATGACCTGCTTACGACCGATAAAGGCCAGCTGCAGCACGTATTGATTAACCTGTGTATCAATGCGGCCCAGGCGATGCCTGAGGGCGGTACTATCCGGCTAAATTTGATGGAACCGCCGAAATCCATGCTGCAGCGTTACCGGATCAAGGAGGATCAGGATTATCTCTGTCTGGAGGTGGCCGATACCGGTATGGGAATTGATGAGGAGATCCTGCCCAAAATTTTCGATCCGTTTTTTACCACCAAGAAGCCGGGGGAAGGGACGGGACTGGGATTGTCGGTGGTCTACAAAATCATTCAAAATCACCAGGGATGGGTGCACGTCGAAAGTGAAGCCGGTGCTGGTACCTCGTTTGTCCTGGGGTTACCGGTGCCGGTTTCGGGCCCGGCAGCCCACCATGAGGCGGAACAGGTGCACTATCCTTCCGGGCGGCGGCAGCGCATCCTCATTGTGGATGACGAACCTGTCATCCGTGAGACACTGAGTGAATACCTTGTCATGCAAGGGTATCAAACAACCATGGCCAAGAATGCCGAAGACGCCCTGGTCATTCTCCGACCTTCTCCGGAGGAGTATGCCCTGGTGATCACGGATATCGGACTGCCGAAGACCGACGGGATCGAGCTGGTGCAGAAAATTCACGCACTGAAACCCGACCTGAAAGTCATCGGCAACACCGGGTACACCCGGATACATGATATCGATGAAGTGAGGGACTGGGGATTTGAGGCGCTCATTCGAAAGCCCTACCGGTTGGAAAAGATCCTCAGGATGGTCGGAGAAATTCTGAAGGGCACGTAGTAGAGACGGTTGCCCGTGGAGTGAATTCATACCGGATCCTGCTCCACCCGAATGTCGAACCAATAGCGGATTACCAGCCGGATGAGGTCTCCGGAGACCCGGCCTACCGGAGGGGCGGATTGCCCCTGACCATTCCCGGTGTTTGCTCGGACGGAGGAGCGGACTTCAGCGCCGGCCGTGTCAATATATTCCGGCTGGCTCGCTGGTGCTTATATAAAGTGAGGAATACCTGGTAAGCCCCTTCTCTGAGTTCCGTGGATCCGGGAGACGCTGCCAATGTCTCCAGCAAGGGAAGTACCACCGGGGGGCCCAGGCGAATTAATCCTTCCGTGGCCAACCATCGGATGTTATCGTTCGTGTCCTCCAGAGAAGCTATTAACCCGGGAATCGTGCTGGTCTCCCGGAGGTCTGCGAGGATGCGTACGATTTCCCAGCGAAGGATTGGGTTTTCGGTTTCCAGCCTTTCGATTAGGTACTGCACGACGGCCGTGCCTTGCCGGAAGAAGAAATGCCGGGCTTTCTCCCGGCACCAGACGTCTTTGCCGGCCAAATCCAGAACCATGGTATGAAGGGTTTCCCGGGAGTGAGCCGGGTGGGAGTGGTGCTCATCAGCTGGTAATCTTGTTGTCATAATTTTTTTCAACCTTTCATGCGTCAGGATGATTCGGGAGAACCCGAGAGTGTCGTGGATAATGCGTCCGGGGGTCTATCGGTGGAATGGTAAAACCGGTAGATCCAGGCTTTCATCCCGTCAGTGCAAACAAACGCCAGTAAGGAGAATCCCCAGACCAGGAGGGCATATTTCCAGCCGATCGGAGGTAACAGCCACCCGAAGATGGCCAGGAGAGTCGCCAGAAGACTGATCCCCGCCACCGGCCAGATCAGGCTTTTAGAGGAGAGAGCCGTCGTTGCACTCCAGAAGGGATCTCTGCTCTGGGCGGCCACGAAAGTCAGCTGGCCGGCGATCACCAGATGCAGGAACAGAAACGACTGCAGCGATGACTGAGGCAGATGAAGAAGGTCTGTGCCCACATAGAGCAGAACGAAAGCGAAGGCCACGCCTGTGAGTCCCAGCGGCAGGCCCAATTTCAGCACCTGTCCCATTCTTGTGTCCTCTGATTGCCGGGAGGCGGGAGCCGAGTGCTGGATGAGCGGCATGAGTGGAACCTGACTGAGGAGCAGATACAAGGCTACCATCCCGGCGGTGACCGGGAAAAAGTGGAACCCCAGGGTCGCGATGGTCAGGAACAGGACTACCCGGAGGCTTTCTGCCAGCCGGTAAATCGCGTAATTGCGCAGCCGCTGGAGTATATTGCGGCTTTCCTTGATGGCCTCCACAATACTTCCGATCCCCCGTTTCCCCAGCATGATGTTCGCAGCTTCCCTGACCGCATCGGTCGCCCCGGCGACGGCGAAGCCGCAATCCGCCGCTGCCACCGCCGGAGCATCACCAATGCTATCCCCTGTCATCCCGACCGTATGGCCGAGGCGCTGCAATTGTCTAATCAGAAGATTTTTTTGATCCGGAAAGAGCTCGGCAAAACCATCGGTGTTTTTCACTCGTGAATCCAGGCGGAGGGAAGAACTCTGTTCCAGTTCCTGGACCTGGATTACATTGGTGCCCATATTGAGTGAGTACGCAAGTTGTTTGGTGCCGGAGAGGGTATCACCTGTCAGGATTTTTACCTTCACCCCCAGCGAATGCATTGCGCTGATGGTTTGTGCCGAGTCTTTCCTTGGGGGGTCAAACAACGGAACCAGGCCGACCAGGCGCCAGCGCCCGGGAGCCGGCGCGAGGGCCACTCCGATGGTATGATAACCCATGCCGGCCAGATCCTCAATCTTAGTTGCCAGTTGTTGCCGCTGGCTCTCCGAGGGGTTGACCAGGGCCAGGATGGCCTGTGGCGCCCCCTTGGTAATCCGGCACGGCGGCTGATTCTGTTTGTGCACGATGACTTCTGACCGCTTGGTCTCCGGACTGAATGGCGTGTATTTTATAATACGATACTGTTCTCGCCGGGACACCAGAGTCCGGTCTTCCTGTAATTTCTCCAGGATCAGCGCATCTATGGGATGATTACTGCCGGCGGGAGACGCAAGGGCGGCATACAGAAAAACATCTTCTTTCGCATATCCTTTGCCGGGGATCGGTTCTCCCACGGCGGAGACGTTCCGGGTGAGAATTCCGGTTTTACCGGTGCACAGTACGTCCATTGCCGCCAGGTGTTCGATGACGGGCAGATCCTTTACGAACACCTGCCGTCCGGCGAGCGCGGCAGAGCCGAAGACCTTGGGCGCGGAGAAAATAGCCGAAAAGGCTGCGGGAACCGAAGCAACGATCAGGAGGGAAGCAAAACGGAGTACGTACAGGAGGTTGTCGTGCCGGAACAAGGAGGCCAGGATGAGGAGACATGCCAGCGAGGCCGTCGTCAGGGCAAAGTAGTTTCCAATGGTTACCAATCTGTTTTCTATCGGGCTCTGCTGCACTTGCCGGGCCGGTGGCCGGGGCACCGCGACCTGCTTTCGCCGCTCCCCGGTCCGCTCCACCACCGCAATCATCTCTCCGGCCAGCACTACGGTGCCGGTCTCCAGTTCATCGAGCAGATGCACTTCCAGTGTTTTCTGCCGCAGGAAGTCGGGAGCCCGGCAGGTCAATTGGGTGCCACCGATTAATTTCACATCGGCAGAGACGATATCGCCCGGTTGGAGGTAAATGATATCGCCCGGCACCAGCTCCCGGGCAGGCTGCAGACTCCAGACATCCTCCCGGTGCACCTTACTCCGAAGGGACTGCTGCTCGGCTAACCGGGCCAGCCGTGCGCCGTTTTTGCGATCCCGCCAGAGGGCAACACCGGCCTGGCTGAGGAACAAAACACCCATAATGCCGAAATCGAGATATTGACGGAGCATCACCGACACCAGGGCGGCAAACAGAATCAGCAGCGGGATCGGCCCCCGGAAATATCCGGCGATTCGCCGCGGGAACGAGACGGCCGGCTCTACCACCTCGTTATATCCGTACCGTTGCCGCCGGGCTTCAACTTCGGTCGTCGTTAATCCCTGCCGCGTGGAGTCCAGCGATTCGAGAACTTCCGTGACCCGGACCTTGTTGGCGGTCGGCGGTATGCTATCCGTAATCATGCTTTGCCTGTCCATCTGTGTTCAACCCGGAAAAAAAGAATATCGGCCCGGAAGATGAAGACTTGATGAAGAAACGGCGTTTCCCGCTGTCTCCCTGTGCGAAACAGGGCCGTATGACCATGGTCAAATTGAGACCGTATCAGGTATCCGGGGGTTTGCTTAGCAGACGTCACGCAAGAGGTCCTCTCCTATGGTGTATGGTCCCCGGCCGTTTCCACGGCAAAAGGCGCTGCCAGCGGAGCCAGCTCTTCCCTGGGTCTCGGGCCCAGAATCGACACGATGTCCGGTTCATCGATATTCTCCTTTTCCAGCAGCAGGTTGGCCATGGTGATCAATTCCCGGGATTTTTCCCTGAGGAGATGCTTTGCCTCCTCGTAACAGGTATCGATGATCTCCAGCACTTCGTCATCCAGAATCTGTTCCACTTTATCCGAGTGGCGTTCGTGATCGAACCCGTTCCCCAGGAAATTCGGCTGGCCCTGGTTGCCCAGGGAGACATTCGGGGCATGTTTACTCATGCCGTAAATCGTCAGCATATCCCGGGCGATGTGGGTCGCCTTTTCCAGATCATTGGAGGCGCCGGTGGAGATTTCTCCGAACACGACTTCCTCGGCCGCCCGGCCGCCCAGTAACGACTTGATTTTATCCAGTAATTCCTTCCGGGTCATCAGGTAGCGATCTTCCAGCGGGCTCTGGATGGTGTACCCCAGTGCCCCCAGGCCATGCGGGATAATCGAAACCTTATGCACCGGATCCGCCCCCGTCGAGAAATGGCCCACGATGGCATGGCCTGATTCATGGAAGGCGATGATCCGGCGTTCCTGCGGGTTAATCAGCCGGTTCTTCTTCTCCAGTCCTGCGACCACCCGTTCGATAGCGGCCTGGAAGTGGTGCATATGAATGGTCTCCTCGCCCTGCCGGGACGCCAGCAGGGAGGCTTCATTGCAGACATGGGCGATATCGGCGCCCACGAATCCCGGGGTTTGGCTGGCCAGTAATTTTAAGTCCGTATCCCCGGCCAGCGGAAGACTCCGGGTGTGAATTTTAAAAATTTGGATCCGGCCCAGCAGATCCGGCCGGTCCACCAGGATCTGACGATCGAACCGACCCGGGCGCAGCAGCGCCGCATCCAGCACTTCCGGGCGGTTGGTCGCCGCCATGATCACGATGCCGGAGGTGGGGTCGAACCCGTCCATTTCGGTCAACAGCTGGTTCAGCGTGTTTTCCCGTTCGTCGTATCCTTCCGTACTGATATTGCGGCCCCGTTTTTTCCCCACCGCATCCAGTTCGTCGATAAAGATTATGCAGGGCGCCTTCTTTTTGGCTTCGGTAAACAGATCCCGTACCCGGGCCGCGCCAACGCCTACGAACATCTCCACAAAATCGGATCCGCTCAAATGAAAGAACGGCACGTTAGCTTCTCCGGCTGTTGCTCTGGCCAGCAACGTTTTCCCGGTGCCGGGAGGTCCCACCAGCAGCACCCCTTTCGGCAGCCGGGCGCCCAGTTTCGTGAATTTGCCCGGAGCCCGGAGAAATTCAACCACCTCCTTGACCTCTTCAATGACTTCGTCGATCCCGGCCACATCCTGAAAGGTCACCCGATGGGTTTCATCCAGTTCGTACACTTTCGGTTTATTCTTGCCGATGTTTAGTGCGCTTTGGCCGCCGCCCATCCGCCGCATGAAAAAGATCCAGATAAAAACGAGAAGGCCCAGCGGTAATAACCAGTCGGCCAGCAGGTTGGTGAAAAAGTGCGATTGGAGTTTTCCCCGAAAATCCACGTGATGGGCCTGGAGCAAGGTCAACAGATTGGGGTCATCCAGTCGGACCACGGTGAACTGGCGTTTGCGGTTAGCCTGGTATTGCTGCCCGGCCTGTGTGAGTCTCAACCCCCAGGGCGGGGTGAGGCGCTTGGGGGTAAACCGACCGGTTGCCGTGCCGGTCTGTTGTTGCGCCGGTGTGGCCGGGGGCCCGGAAGCGGGAGTTGCTCCCGCTTCCGGTTGAGTGGCGGCTGCGGCTGTGGAAGTGGAATCTTTCATCAGCCCGTAGATTTTGTTCTGTTCGATCACCACACTTTGCACGCTATCACTTTTCACTGCCTGGATAAATGCTCCGTAGGATAATTCCCTCCCGGCCGGGGCCGAGAAGAACATGCTTTCCAGGAGGAAAACAAGTCCGAACACCAGAAGAAAATACCAGAGTGAAAATTTCGCGCGTTTTTCCATGAAGGCCCCCTTAGAACCCGGTGTTAAAGCCGAATTGCCAGTACCAGCCTTTCTTGGGACGATTCACCGGGTTGACCAGGTCGACTTCCGCCACGATATATCCCAACAGATTGATGCGGGCTTCCAACCCATAGCTGGTGAGGGGACGCCGGTCGCCGCCGAACACCCAGGGCTTATTTGTGTTATCCCAGGCTATCCCGGCGTCATAAAACACGCCCGTTTCCACCGGCAATATTCCATAGTAACTCTTCCCCAGCCCCAGGAGCCCGAACAGCGGGAATCGTAGTTCGGCGTTAAAGACACCAATGCGGCTCCCCAGCAGTTCATTGAAGGTGGGATTATTGGATCCAAATGACAGATAGTTATATCCCCGGATGAAACTCTGATATCCCAGGAAGATCGGTATTAAGCGATTATCCTGAGAGCCCTTGCCATACCGGCCGTAGTGCATCAACCGGAATGCCAGGGTGAACGGTTTGAGCGGCATGAAATACCGCCGATAATCCGCCAGGGCACTGTAAAACCGGATATTGCCGATATTGGGAGATACCTGCAGCCGGTATCGCTGGCCCAGAATCGGACCGGTCGCTCCAAAGAAGGAATAATCGTAGACAAACGCCGGGGTCAGATAAAACAGGTTCAGCGGACTGGGTGACGGCAGATGGTTCGTGATCTTTTTCACGATATTCCCGGTCTGCGCATCATAGATGACCGAGCGGGTTTCCTGGGTGAAGCTAATCTGCCGGTAGCCACCGGACAGTTCCAGCCGGGCCGCCTGGTTGAAGGGATAGGCACCTATCACCGACACATCCCGGTTCTGCTCTTTGTAGCGGATCTCCTGATCAATCAGGGCCGGATTCCCCTGGTAGTTCCCGTACCCCGCGGCGTAATAGCGATAGACGTAAGGGATTTGTTGTACCGTTCCACCCCAGAGTAACCGGTGACTATTATTTATGTAGTTTACCGCCGCCGCTATATCAGTGAACCCGTTCTCCGACTGAATCTGCAGCATGGTGGCCAGGTTTTGATATCCCAGCATGTCGCTCCAGTAGAGGGAAGCCCCTCCGCCCAGGGAATACCCATACTGGCTGCCTCCACCGAACAGATACGGTGACCCCACATTCAAGAGATGGAGCACGGGCCGGTACGGTTTGATACCATAGGTCGTGTCCGGCGGCAAACCGAACTGCGGGTTCCGCAGGTTTTCCACCAGGGTATCAGTACCGGAGGTATCGTATGGAAGGTAGGCGGGGTTCATATCGAAGGACGTCTGCATCGGATCCGCCGTAAAGCTGTTTGACGCCGTGCTGGCCACCTGCTCTTCCGGCTTCTGTTTGTAAATCCGGTAATTCCCGTTTTCAAAGACGGAATAAATGATCCGATTGGATTTCTGGGCGACGGACAGCGCCGGGCTGAGGGAAGTAATACCGCTGATACCGGTATATAAATTCGTGACCTTCACCGGTTGCATATCACTGAGTTGCACTTTATACAGGTTGGTGATACCATCGGGATCCGACAGGAAGTAGAGCCACTGGCCATCGGAGGACCATTGCGGATTAATGTGTTTGGCGCCGGATAACACCGGGAGATGCTTCATCTGATGCGTAGTAACATCATACGTCGCCAGTTCGTAATTCCCGACATTAATGTCCGAAACGTTGGCGGAATACCGGTCGGTCACCAGGGTGAGCGTCCGGCCGTCCGGCGACCAGGCTGGCTGTAATTCTGCGTACAAATCGTCGGTGAGTTGCTGCAAGCTGTCGGCTTGTAAATCGTAGATGAACAGGTCCGATTTACCGCCGGACAGCGCCGAAAATGCGATATACCGACCGTTCGGCGACCAGGCCGGGCTCAGAATTTCACCGAGATGCGGAAAATGAATATTGCGCACCTGCTTGCCGTTCTCGACGTTCAGAATGGTTAAATTCGGCCGCTCCTTGGTGATACTGCCAATCGCAATCTGCTTGCCGTCGGGAGACCAGGTACCTGATGAATTAATGAACTCCAGGCTTTGGTAATGGGGATTTGATTCCGTATGGGTGATCTTGCGGATGATTTTGCCGGTAGAGACGTCAGCCAGATATAAGTCGATCGCGAATAAACTCTTGGAGGAGAAGAAAATCATTTTACTCCCGTCGGGACTGATGGCCGGGGAGACATTCAAATCGTGATCTTTCTCCCCACCGATCAGGAGGGTGGCATTTTGTACGGTGGTATCGGTCACAGTTTCCATGGGAGAATAGGCCTGACGCAGGGCGGCATGCCACACGGTGGACAGGGAATCCGCTGAGATGCCCAGCACCTCCTGGATCGCATCGTCGATGTTGTTGCCCTCATTCGCCGCCCGTAACATGTCACCGATAGAGGCATCGCCCCACTGGCCGGCGATATAGGACAGCAGCGCCTGGCCCCACCGGTACGGAAAGTACTTGGGATTGTTGAGGGCCTTGATGGAGGGGAGTTTCTTGTCGGATTCGACCGCGGACCGCATCCACATGGCGGTCAACGGATCTTTCGGGCCCAGGGACAGAAACTCCGCCATCCCTTCGATGAACCACAAGGGCATCTGTTGCATGGACGGATTCTCGCCTTCACCGTCCCCGGATTCGCCGGACATATCATATTGAAATGCATGCACCAGTTCGTGGCCGATGACGTGATTGGTTTCTCTCAGAGAGGCTCCCAGCGAAACGACGACGCGGCGTTTCAGCGGTTCGGTAAAACCTTGGACTCCCTGGCCAACCTGCCCCTGGGTGGTATTCGTTCCCTGGAATTGAGGGCCCGAAGCATACAGGATTAGGGGTTGGCGGCCCCTTAAATCGTGGTCCAAGATCTCCGAATGGCGGGTATACCAGCGTTCCGCCATCCGGCCCGCCGTTTTGGCGATATCGGCCTCCTCCGGATAGAAGTAGACGTCGAAATGCTTGGTTTTCATGATTTGGAAATTAAAGTGTTCATACCGCACCTTGTTCTGTCCGAAATACTGGGCATACAGGTTGGTATGAAACGTACTTAACAGCAGCAGAGTGATGACCATCAAACTGCCTATCAGGTACTGCTTCTGGTTTTTCATGGCTCGGTTCCTCGGTTTTGTTCTTTCTTTATTTCGATGCAATGTAGCGGGCATGAATGAAGATAAGATGAAGAACGGGAGACAGATTTCAGGAGATCCGAAAAGAAGGATTACAAACCGCCGGCAAACCGGAACGGCAAAGCCACAGGGAGCCGAAGGGGGGTAATGCGTCCGGAGGAGCGTGCAGAAACCGCCCCGGTGCACCGGGCGAAAAAGCAACCGGCCCGCCAAATCTCTGTCAAGAGACTGACGGGCCGGCGTGTGGACAATCCACTGAAAAATGATTACCCAATCGCGGGCATCGGTTCGACCGTCAGGTGATTGCTGACTTGTTTTACACCGGGAACACTCGCGAAATCTTTCACGATATGCTTCCTACTCCAGAGAGTGTTCACCTGGCCAGAAACCGTCACCACTCCTGCATGCACCTGAAAGGAAACATTCTTTTCCAGCGGGAATCGATTCTGCAGGATACCGCTCAACACGGTATGCAAGTTCTGATCGCTGGTTGCCTGTTCAGGCGGCAGCACCTTGATCTGGTTGTCAATGCCCCGGACTCCATCCTGCCAGGAAGTCACCGTCTCTGCGACCACCTTTTCGTTCGGAGAACTGACAGTCCCCGAGAGCACGACGTCTCCATTGTCTACGGATACCTTGATGCGCTCCGGTTCCATTATCGAATTGGCGAGGTTCAGCTCCTGCCGAACATTTTCTTTCACAGCGTTATTGGGGAGTTCAGACGTATTCACTGTTACTTCGTCCTTGATCTCCTGAACGCCTTTTACCCGGGATACGATATCAAAAACCCGGTACTTATCATACAGTGTATTGGTCTGGCCCTTAATGCTTACCACGCCGGCAGGGGTCGCCTGGATCCGGAAATCACCCGGATAATAGACGCCGATGGCGTTTTCAACCTGAGTTTCCAGCCGTGATGAAGCGGTGGTGGCAAAAGCGCCCTGGGCAAATACCAGGACCAGTGCAACCGCCAGTGCGGCGGAACTCATTGTCAGTAACTTTTGTACTCGTTTCATATTGACACCTCCTTGGTGTTTTCTTTTCAATCTTTACTAAAGTATACGGTGTCAATATGAAGGAAGAATGAAGATATGGCGGGGTTTTAAAGGATTTTCACACTGGTTTGCATGCCGGGATACTCAGCGGAGGAAAACATCGGGTTCCGCCTGTAGATCCGCCGGAGGGAGAGGTCGGGGGCGGATCCATGGGGAGATGTACCGAACCCTCTTCCCGGTGAAGGGGAGTGCCGGATATCAGCGTTCATGATAGAGCGGAAGGCGGACCACAAAGCTGGTTCCCTCGTTCATCCTGCTTGAAACTTCGATGGTGCCGTTGTGCGCTTCTGCGATCAATTTCCCAATGGCGAGCCCCAGACCGCTTCCCCCGGTTTTTCGGGCCCGGTCTTTCTGCACCCGGAAAAACCGGTCGAAGATGTGGGGAAGCGATTCTTCCGGGATCCCCACTCCGTTATCCCGGATTTCGAGATAAGCGGTGCCGGCTTCCGTGCGCAAAATGACCCAGATGTTACCCTCGTCCGGAGTATATTTGCTGGCGTTGTCAATCAGATTGAAAACGAGCTGGTACAACCGGGTCTGGTCGCCCATGATCTGTGCCGGCTGCAATTCGATGAGAGAGAGGGTCTGGTTTTTGGCATCGGCGAGCACCTGGGTGTCGGACAGTACTTCCTGGAGAAGTTCATTTAGTTGCAGGGGCGCGAATTCAAAACTGGATTGAATCTGTTCGGTTTTGGAGAGCAGGAGCAGGCTGTTAATCAGGTGACTCAGCCGGGTGATGGTTTCGATGTCCTGCACCAGCCGTTCTTTCATGTCCAGAGTGAGTTCCGGGTTGTTGATTTCGCCCTCCCAATGCGCCCGGAGAATCGAGAGAGGGGTTTTCAGTTCGTGAGCCGCGTCCGCCAGAAACTGCTGCTGGCTTTGGAACGCTCGTTCCAGCCGCTCGAACAGGCTGTTCAGGACCGAAGACAACTGGCCGATTTCGTCGTTTTCCTGGTATACCGGGAGGCGCTCATCCAGGCTGCTGTAGCTGATCTGCCGGGCTTTGTGAATAATGTCCGTTACCGGATGCAGGGCCTGGCGGGTAATAAAATAGCTCCCGGCCCCAATCAGCACCACGATCAACAGGCTCCCACTGACCAGGATGGCCAGGAGCTTTTCCATGGAATCCTCGATGTCTTCCATGGGCATGGCGATCACGGCCGAGCCCACCTGCTGATTTTGGTGGAAGAGCTTCCTGGAGAGAATCCGGAAGGTCATCTCGTTTTCATTCTGCCGGGCCCCGACAATGTAGAGCGTCGGAATGTCCCGTTTATGGAGGGTGACCGTGTACCCCCGCTCCACCTGCGATTGTGGCGCTGGTAAGTTGAAGGTGACCAGTTCCGCCAACGTGGTGGAAAAGACGGTCTCGTGGGAAGAATCGTAGATCATTAAATAAAATTGTTTCAGGTAGCGGCTTAAAATATGGCTCTGATGGTCCAGATATTCGAAGTGTGCCGTTGCGGGATTATAGCTCACTTCGATATCATCCAGGATCATGTCCAGCTCCTCATCCATTGCCTGATAGAGGAGATGCTGCATGGCGAAGTACGTACCCAGACTGAATAAGAGCAGAATGACCAGCGTGATCGAAAAGTACCAGAGAGAGAGCCGCAGGCGAATTTTCATTCGTCATCCTTGATGATATAACCTACACCGCGTACGGTTTGGATCAGTTTCTTCTTACTATGATCGTCAATTTTTTTACGCAGGTTCTTGATATGGACGTCAACAAAATTCGTCATGGAAAACAGATCGAAATTGTCCCCCCACACGTGTTCCGCAATGGAGAGCCGGGAGAGCACCCGGTTTTTATTGTACAGCAGAAATTCGAGAATGGAGTATTCTTTCGGGGTCAAGCTGACCGTTTGTTCCCCCCGCCACACATCATGGGTACTGGTATCCACCCGCAGGTCCTCGACGCTGAGTTCGGCGGATTTGACCTCGCTGGTCCGGCGTAACAGGGAACGAACCCGGGCCAGTAATTCCGGGATGGCGAAGGGTTTGGTGAGGTAGTCGTCCGCACCGGCATCCAGCCCGGAGACTTTGTCCTCCACCCGGTCTTTTGCCGTCAGGAGCAAGACCGGGACGTTGGAGCCGGACCGGCGCACTTCTTTTAAAATCTGGATACCGTTCAGTCCGGGAAGTAAAATATCCAGAATCAAGAGATCGTATTCCTCGATCAGGGCCTGTTCCAGGCCGTCTTCTCCTTCGAAGGCCACTTCGGCCTGATACTCGTCGCTTTCCAGGACGTTCTTGATTTTGAGCGCCAGTGACTCCTCATCTTCGACAACTAGTATTCTCATGTCAGATAGATCCTCAATGCCTGTTCCTTATAATATCCAAATCTGTCGAATGTTCATACCGGAAATAATCCTCCGGATATCCGGACAGGCCCGATAGGTCCGTACCGAAGAGAGACCGGTTGTATTCACCGGTCTCTCCGGTACGGTGCATTCCTTATTTCTCCGGCATTGGAAAGGCCACGAAGAAACTGCCCTGGCCCCGTTCCAGATAAAACAGGACGGTTTCACCGGGTTTGATTTTCTGCATAATGCTGCTAAAGTCTTTCATGGACTTGACGGGCTGGTGATCCACTTCGGTGATCACATCGCCGGGCTGCATCCCGAACTGGGCCGCAATTCCGTTGGGCGCGACGTTGGTGACCACGACTCCGGTTTGATTCGAAGACAGCTTATACTGCTGCACGGCGTCAGGCGTGATATCCGCCACCGACAGTCCCAGGGTCGAGAAAGATTGTTTCCCTTCCTGCTGCGCCATCTGTTTCTGGGTTAATTCTCCCAGCTTGACGGTCAGGGTCATGGATTTTCCATTCCGCAATATCTGCATCTTCGCGCTGGCGCCAGGAGGTGTACTGGCCACCCAGGTACTCAGCTGGTCGGCGTTTTCCAGCGCCTTTCCATCGAACTGCTGGATCACGTCTTCCTTTTTCAGCCCCGCTTTGGCGGCCGGGCTGTTGGACTGTACCCGGGTAATTACGACTCCGTTGGTGGTCTGCAAATTCAGCGCTTTGGCGAGTTGGGGATTAATATCCTGGATCGCGACCCCCAACCATCCGCGTGTGACTTTCCCGGTTTTAATGAGTTCTCCGGCCACGCGTTGGGCCAGGTTCACCGGGATGGCAAACCCGATTCCCTGGAACCCGCCGGTCTGGCTGGCAATGGCCGAATTGATACCGATGAGTTCACCATTGGTATTCACCAGGGCACCGCCCGAGTTGCCGGGATTGATGGCAGCATCGGTCTGGAGGTAGTCCTGGTATTTGGTCTTGTTGGAGAGGCCCTCCAATGTGCGGCCTTTGGCACTGATAATACCAGCCGTCACCGTATGTTCCAGCTGGGGATTCAGGGGTGAACCAATGGCCAGTACCCAGTCGCCTACCCGGGTCTGATCCGAATTGCCCAGTTTAATCGCGGGCAAGTTCTTGGCGTCAATGGTGATCACGGCCAGATCCGTCTGGGGATCCCGGCCCTTGACCTTGGCCGTAAATTCCCGGCCGTCCATCAGCTGGACTTTAATGTTGTCGGCACCTTCCACTACGTGGTTATTGGTTAATATGGTACCATTGGAATTGTAAATTACTCCGGAGCCCAGTCCCATCCGGGTATAGTTCCCTTGTCTCTGGGGTCCGCCGAAAAACTGTTCGAACGGGGTGCCCTGAAATGGATTTTGCGATTGAGGGGCTTTAATGGTTTCTTCGGTGAAAATGGTTACCACGGACGGATTCACCTGTTTGGCGACCGCGGCAAATTCATCACTTAATTGATCTGCCACCGAGCCCGAGGGCTGACTATTGGTGCTCATCGCCGGCGTAGCCGCTTTGCCGGTTGCAACCGGAACAGTGGCTGACGCCTGGTGTGTCATGGTCAACCCGGCGGTCAGGAATACTCCGAGTAGGATGCCGAACGCAATCAGCGGCCATCCGCGCCGGATGAATGATGGAGAATGTTTCATGGTGCCTCCCTTTGCATTTGTTGTATTATTCTTCATATCCTTCCTCGATTTTTTTGTCTTTTCCGGAAACCCTTTTCCGGCTTCTCTTCTCAAAGACGTTGTAAGTGTAACGGGTGGAGATGAAGGAATTATGAAGGCGGGAAACCCGGCATTTACGAAGGAAGGACACCATGACCGAGTGTGAGGGAGACCTGCCGGGAACAAGGAATGCCGGGCGGGATCCCCGGGATTCCGCCAGACCTGGCGGAAATATTTCCTTACCAATCCCGGCCGCTATCGGTATATTCTGAAGGTTTGGCAATTGGAACGCATCGGCATCACATGAAAAAGAACCGACTCTCTGTTTTCCCGGCTTTTGTATTCGGCGTGATTCTGTTACTTCCAGGATTATTATTGGAACGCTGTGGATCCCCGCAACGCCCGACAGCGTATATTTTTTCGTATTTTAAAGGCAATGGTGAAGACGGCCTCCACCTGGCCTTCAGTACCGACGGATACGACTGGACAGCATTGCACGGTGACAGCAGCCTGTTGAAACCGGCGGTGGGGCAGGACCGTCTGATGCGGGATCCCTGTATTATACAAGGCCCCGGGGGCACGTTTCACATGGTGTGGACCGTCAGCTGGGGCGAGCGGGGGATCGGGTACGCACACTCCGATGATCTCATCCACTGGTCGGCGCAGCAGTATATTCCGGTAATGGAGCACGAGCCCGATGCCCGGAATTGCTGGGCGCCGGAATTATTTTACGACGCCGCAACGGGCAAATATCTCATTTTTTGGGCGACGACCATTCCGGGCCGGTTTCCCGAAACGGACAACCAGAGCAATGAAGGACCGCCTGCGCCGGGGCGGAACCACCGGATTTATTATACCACCACCACGGATTTTCAACGCTTCACCAACACTGCGCTCTTCTATAACCAGGGATTTAACGTCATCGATGCCACCATTCGGAAAGCCGGCGACCGCTACGTCATGTTTCTGAAGGACGAAACCAACCAGCCGTTTACTCCACAGAAGAATATCCGGATGGCCTTCAGCGATCGGGCGGCAGGGCCGTACGGTCCGCCCTCGGCGCCGATTACCGGCGACTACTTGGCGGAAGGTCCCACCGCCATTCATATAGATGGAGTGTGGCGCGTCTACTTCGATAAATACCGGGAGGGAGCGTATGGAGTGGTCACTTCCTCCGATTTGCAGCACTGGACGGATCAATCGGTAAAATTGACGATGCCCGACGGCATCCGGCACGGGACAGTGCTGCAGATTTCGGCGCAGAGAGCGAAGCGGTTGTTGGAAGCGACCGGCGATTCGGCGTTGTTGAGTAGATAATCCGGACTATCAAACAGACGGGCTCTTTCAAATTCACCCTGTTTTTCAGGATGCAGAATCCAGAGATCTTTGAACATTCATGGTACGATATACCCGTGTCCATGGTAATGGGCCGGTGTGATTTCCGGCCACTCAAATTCCCCGGAGCAGATGCCGGCAGAGTGCCGGCTGTTCCCGGAATGAACCTTTCAATGAATCGGATGAGATGAGAGGAGCGAATCATGACTATTCGTCGAAACCCTGGCAGCACCGTGCTCAGAGATATCAGCATCTGGGCAGCGAGCATGCTTCTGTGCGTGCTGGCGATCGGCCGGCCCGGCTATCCGGCAGAGCCGGTTCTGAAGCATTATCCGGACGTGTCCGGTGACACCGTGGTGTTCGAATCCGGCGGGGATCTGTGGTCCGGGCCGGTGACCGGGGGCGTTGCCCGCCGGCTGACGGTCAACGACGGGGAGGAACGTTCGCCCAAATTTTCTCCGGACGGTTCGCTCATCGCCTTTACCGGGGAATATGACGGCAATGCGGACGTCTACGTGATGACTCCGGACGGAGGGAATATCACCCGGCTCACCTATCATCCCGGCACCGACGAGGTGGTGGGCTGGCATCCCACCCGAAATAAGATCCTGTTCCGTTCCTCCCGGCACAGTTACAGCCGGTTTACCCGCCTCTATTTGATTTCCCCGGACGGCACCGGACTGGAAGAATTGATTTTACCGGAAGTCTCCCGGGGCAGTTATTCGCCGGACGGCTCTCAGATCGTTTACAATAAGGTCGCCCGGGAGCACCGGAACTGGGATCGCTATGTCGGTGGTCTGGCCCAGGAGTTGTATCTGTACAATTTCCAGACCGGGAAGAATCAAAGGCTCACGAATTTCCGGGGAACCGACCGGCTGCCCATGTGGATCGGGGACAAGATCTATTTCAGCTCGGATCGGGACGGCCGGTTAAACCTCTATCAGTATGATCCGGCGAGCGGTGCTACGACCCAGGTCACCCGGCATACAGAGTATGATGTGCGGTGGCCCAGCGCCGGTGGCCGGCGGATCGTGTATCAGCTGGGCGCGGATCTCTGGGTGCTGGATACCCGGAACAATCAGACCCGGAAGATCCCGGTGGAAGTCCGATCGGATGCCCCGGAGGCCCGGCCTTATCTTGAAAACGTGCGGGATTACATCACCGGGATTGACTGCTCGCCGGCCGGAAACCGGGCGCTCGCCGTGGCCCGGGGCGACGTGTTTACCGTTCCCAGGGAACACGGGCCCGTCCGGAATTTGACGCAGTCGTCCGGGGCCCGGGATCGCGGCGCCGTCTGGTCACCTGATGGCCACACCATCGCCTACCTGTCCGATGCGGATGGCGAGTACCAAATTTATACCATCGACGCCCGGGGAGGAGCGGCACCCGAAAAGCTGACCGGTTTTCAAACCGGGTACCGCCATGCGCTGCATTGGGCGCCGGACAGCAAGAAAATTGCCTTTACGGATCAGACCCTGACCTTGTATTATCTGGATGTACAGTCCGGGAAATTGACCTCCGTGGATAAGGCCGCCTATGAGAACGTGGATGTCTCCCTGGATCGCAAGCCCATCTCCGACCTGGCCTGGTCACCGGACAGCCGGTTCCTGGCCTATTCCAAAATGGATTCCAACCTGGTGTACCAGATCTATCTCTTTTCCCTGGGATCGGGCGACATTCACCACGTCAGCCAGGGGTTGTTCAGCGATTTCAGTCCCGTGTTTTCCAAAGATGGCGAACATCTGTTTTTCATTTCCAACCGCCGGTTTGATCCCACATTCAGCGACCTGGAGTGGGAGATGGTCTACAAGGATGTGGCCGGCATTTATGCATTAACCCTCCGGAAGAACGGGCCGCCCCTGTTGCCGCTACGGAGCGATGAAGTGGCCGCAGAGCAGCCGGCACCTTCGTCTGGGACGAAAGCCCCGAAAACTCAGGCCTCTCAGGTGGAGATCGATTTCGAAGGATTGGCCGGCCGGCTGGAAGCGCTTCCGCTGGCCCGGGGAAATTATCGCCGGCTTGCGGCCAACGAGTCGCACCTGTACTATTTAAATAAGGAAAACGGGGATTTTAACCGGTTTGATTTTCGTGAGGTTGGCCCCATGAACCTGTACGCCTTCTCGTTTGCCGACCGGGAAGAACGACCGGTGGTGGAAAAAGTGGATCGGTACCGGTTGTCTTCCGACGGTTCCCGGATTGTCTACAACCGGGGGGATGAGATCGGCATCGTAGACGCAGCTGCAACACAATCGGAAGAGCACCAGCTGGATCTGGCGGATCTCAGCATGGATCTGCATCCCCGGGAGGAATGGCGCCAGATTTTTAACGAAGCCTGGCGGATGGAACGCGATTATTATTACGAACCCGGGATGCACGGGCTCGATTGGGATGCTGTGCGGGTCAAATACGCCCGGCTGCTGCCGGCGGTGACCAACCGGAGCGATCTGGTGTTCCTCATCGGCTCGATGATTGCCGAGCTCAGCACCTCGCATACTTATGTGTGGGGCGGGGATGAAAAACGCACTCCGGACCGGGTGAATGTGGGGATGTTGGGGGCGGACTGGCAGGTGGATACCAAGCAGGATTTATATCGATTCAAGAAGATTTACCGCACAGCCGACTGGACCGAAGAGGTGGTGCCCCCGTTAGCACAACCGGGGGTTGATGTACAGGAAGGCGATTACCTGCTGGCGGTGAACGGCGCCGAAGTGACGGCCGATCACAACATTTACAGCTATTTTCAGAACCTGGCGGGCAAACAGGTGGTGCTGCTGGTGAACGAGAAGCCCACCGTCCGGGGGGCCCGGGAGGTCACAGTCAAACCGCTGCGCAGTGAAAGTACCTTGCGCTACCGGGCCTGGGTGGAACATAACCGGCAGGTGGTGGACCGGGAATCAAACGGGACCATCGGGTATCTGCATCTTCCCGATACCTACCTGGGTTCGGCGGCGGAGTTTCCCAAGTATTTTTATTCCCAGACCCGGAAGCAGGGGTTGATCATCGACGGCCGCTTTAACGCCGGGGGATTGGATCCCGATATTTTTCTGCGCCGGCTGAACCGGCCCGTGCTGGCCTACTGGACCCGCCGGTACTCCCATGACCAAACCATTCCGGAGACGGTAACCCGGGCCCACATGGTGTGCATCACCAACCGGCAGGCCGGTTCCGGCGGGGATATGCTGCCGTGGGAATTCCGGCAACTCGGCATGGGGCCGATCATCGGGACCCGCACCTGGGGCGGCCTGGTGGGGGTCTCCATGTTCATCCGGATGGTTGACGGCGGCACGCTGACCGCACCGAATTACCGCATCTACGATCCGTCCGGTGATTGGGTGGTGGAGAACCAAGGCATCCGACCCGACATCGTGGTGGACCTGGATCCCCGGGAGATGGCCAGGGGATATGATGCCCAGCTGATGCGGGCGGTGCAGGAACTGCAGCAGGTGATCGCTGCGGATCCCATCGTCTGGCCCCGGCATCCGCCCTATCCGGCCGATCAGAAGATGCCGGCTCCCGGAACCGGGGAATAACGGGAGATCCGCGGTTTCTCCGAAATAGACGGACTGTCCCGGACCGGACGACTTATTGCCGTCCCGGGGAGGCTGTGTGTCCCGCCGGGAGGAAAAGCAGGCAGGATGCCGATGAGTGGCGGGAGATTTTCTCTCCCGGTTTCGGCTTACGCCTCCCGGGTCTGCAGGATTTCCTGCTCCGCCTGGTAGTAGGCCCGGGGCTTGGTGGCGGCTTCGATCACTTTCTGATCCCCCTCCCGGTTTTCCAGGACCAGCCGGTAGATGGTCTCATCTTTCCGGGCATCTTCCGTGACAACCCAGCCCGCCTGTTTCAACAGTTTTTTCCGGATGCGGCTATGGCCTCGCATGGGATCTCCTTTTTCTGCATTCGGTTGGAAGGTTTTTTTACGCTCCGGCGTAACGAAACGAGAGGGGGCGCCTGTTGCTGTCTGCATGTGCCAGAGATGCCAAATGCCGGAGACGGTAATATACACAGAAATCGGTGGGAGGAAACGGGAATTCTCCGGTCCGGGGAGCCGGTGGGGATTCGGTCGCCGGATAAAGTGGTGTCTATGGCCGGTTGCTTCTATTATATTAGAGCACACTACCAGGCACCGGTTCGACCGGGCGGCACAAGCCAGTCATTCTTAGTACATGGGGGAGATACGATGCGTAAATATCTGAGCTTATTACTATTTGTTGTTCTGGTCACAGGACCGGGGATTGTCCACCCGGCAGACCGGGCCGGCGAATGGGTTTCGCTGTTTGACGGACAGAACCTGAACGGCTGGAAAGCCAGTGAAAACCCGGGCTCACTGAAGGTGGAGGACGGGATGATTGTCTGTGACGGTCCGCGTTCCCACCTGTTCTATACCGGGTCGGTGGCCGGTGCGGACTTTAAGAATTTTGAACTCAAAGCGGAGGTGATGGCGACCCCGGGCGCCAATTCGGGGATCTATTTTCATACCCGGTACCAGGAAGAGGGATGGCCGGAGCAGGGCTACGAAGTGCAGGTGAACAACACCCACAAAGGGGCCGGGAATTACGTGGAACGTAAAAAAACCGGCAGCCTGTACGCCGTGCGGAACGTCTATAAGCAACTGGTCCCCGATAACGAATGGTTCTCCATGCACATCATCGTCATGGCCAATCACGTGATGGTGAAGGTGAATGATCATGTGGTGGTGGATTACGTCCAGCCGGATCAGCCGATGCGCCTGGAGCAATACAAGGGGCGGGTGCTGTCCCACGGCACCTTTGCCATCCAATGCCATGATCCGGACAGCAAGGTGTATTTCCGGGATATTCAGGTGAAGACGCTGCCGGACGATTTACCGGCCGATCCGTCCCGGATGCCGGTGATCGATGAAACCGCGGCCCAGGTGTACCGGCTGAATGCCACCAACTTTCCGGTGATCGATTTTCATGTACACGTCAAGGGCGGACTGAGCCTGCAGGAAGCGCTGACCAAGTCCCACCGGGTGGGCATTCAGTACGGGGTGGCGCCCAACTGCGGCGTGGGTTTTCCTATCACCACCGACCAGGGCATTTACGATTTTGTCGCCGGCATGAAAGGCCAGCCGGTATTTCTTGGCATGCAGGCGGAAGGCCGGGAATGGGTCACCATGTTCTCCAAGGAGGCCATCTCCCGGTTCGATTACGTATTTTCCGACGCCCTGACCTTCACCGATGATCAGGGGCGGCGCACCCAGCTCTGGAAGCCGGAAACCGTACACATCAAAAACGAACAGGATTTCATGGAGATGTACGTGGACCGGATCCTGTCTGTATTGAACAATGAACCCATCGACATCTTTGTGAATCCCACCTTCCTCCCGGAAGAGATCCGGAAGGATTACGACCGGCTGTGGACCGGGGATCGCATGGACCGGGTGATCAATGCGGCGGTGAAGAACGGCGTGGCTATCGAGATTAACGACCGGTATACGATCCCCAGCGCCCGGTTCATTAAGCGCGCCAAACAGGCCGGGGTGACGTTTTCTCTGGGCACCAATAACGCCGATGCCAATTACGGCAACCTGGATTATTCCATCCGGATGATCCAGGAATGCGGGCTGACGGCAGCCGATATGTTCATGCCCAAACCGGACGGCCGGAAACCAATCCAGGTCAAATCACTCACCGGCAGCAGGAATTAGACGGACCTGCGTCGGGGATTCACCGGAGGGAAATCCCGGACCACCTGGCTGCCGGATCCGGAAGCCGTACTCCGGCGGAAACCGGGCGTATCTCTGCACGCGGTTGATGAAACGAGAACAGACGAGGAACGTGTGATGAAAAAGTATCTGTGGTTGTTTGCAATCGTAATGATTTCGGGGCTTCTCGGCTGCGCCCGCGCTCCGGAATCCTCCTGGAATCTGGTGTGGGCCGACGATTTCGACTACACCGGACTCCCCGACACCACCAAGTGGGCCTACGAAGTGGGGTATATTCGCAATCACGAATTGCAGTATTACACCCGGGCCCGGTCCGAGAACGCTCGGGTTGAGAACGGGAATCTGATTCTCGAGGCCCGGAAGGATAACTGGGAGGGCCACGAATATACCTCGGCCAGCCTGTCCACCTGGGAGAAGGCTGCCTGGCAATACGGCCGGATCGAGGTGCGGGCCAAGCTGCCGACCGGAAAGGGGATGTGGCCGGCCATCTGGATGATGGGCGTGAACAGAAGAGAGGTGGGCTGGCCGGACTGCGGGGAAATCGACATCATGGAAAACGTGGGATTCGACCCGGATGTCATCCACGCCAATATCCACACCGAGGCTTACAACCATGTCAAGGGGACCAACAAGGGGAACAGCATTACGGTTTCGGCGCCTTACGATGAGTATCACGTGTATACCCTGAACTGGTATCCGGACCACATGGATTTTTTCGTAGACGATCAGCAATATTTTAGTTTCGAAAACGAGGGGACCGGGGAGGCGGTCTGGCCCTTTGACCAGAAATGCTACCTCAAGATCAATGCGGCCATCGGAGGAGATTGGGGCGGCCAGCAGGGGGTGGACGATTCCATCTTTCCACAGAAGTACTCCATCGATTACGTCCGGGTGTACCGGCAGTAATCACGGAGGGCCGGCTCATGGCAGATCGTTCCCGGCCCGCGTTACTCTGATCCCGGAAAATTCGAACACCGGCTATTTCCTGTTTGGGATGGGATTCTTTTCGGGGGATCTCGGCCTGAACCCTCCATTACAGAAGCACCTATCGTACCGGATCGATCCACTGCAAATTGCCGTGAACTCCCGTGTCGCTGTTCCGTTTGAATGGTAATGACGTGACTGGTTGAGTATATCGTATCGGAAAGGAAACCGTATGGCTCCGGATCGTTCGGAAAACAAAGGCATCTCCTCCCTGACCCGCAGGGAATTTCTCAAGACGCTGCCCATGGGAGGCGCGCTGTTGCTGCCGGTTTGGCGTGGCAGCCGGCTTTCCGGGCGGTTACCGGCGAACCGCCGCGTGCAAGCCGGCCCGGTCGGCCCGTCCGGCCGGAGGCTGGATCTCAGTCCCGCCCGCTGGATCTGGTACCCCTCCCGGCGCACCCTGCAGAACACCATGATTTTATTCCGGCGGGAGTTCGAAGTGCCCCGGGGCGTGGAGCAGGCCACCGGGTGGATACTGGCGGACAGCCGCTACCGGCTGGAGGTGAACGGCCGGCGGGTGCAATGGGGGCCCGCGCCGTCCGATCCCCGCTGGCCGGAAGCGGATCCGGTGGATCTGACCGATCTGTTGCAGCCCGGGAAGAACGTGATCGGGGTGCCGGTGTTGTTTTACGGCCAGGGCGACGGCACCTGGCCCGCCGGAAAGCCCGGGCTCCTGTTTTCTCTGGAACTGGCGTTGCCCGGAGAAAAAAACCAGTTGCTGATTTCGGATGCCCAGTGGCAAGCATGCCTGGCCACCGCCTGGCAGCCGGGACGCTACAAGCGGTGGTATCTCCGCGCCTTTCAGGAAGAGTTCGATGCCCGGAAATTTCCCTACGGCTGGTCCGGGACGGACTTTACGCCGGACGAAAACTGGCTCCCGGCCATGGAACTGGACTGTCCGGCGGATACTCCTTCTGTCTGCGCATCTTATCCCGAGTATATGCTGGAAATGCGGGGTGACCGGGAGACGTCGGCCATCGTTCCCCGGTCCGTGCCCCATCTGCGGGAAGAATCCGTACCGGCGGCCGGCCTGGCGGAAGCCTATTCCATCCGGTGGCACCGGCCGCCCCGGGAATATTTCGAGATGCTCACGCAAAACGCCTTCACCGCCCTCCCGCCGCCGGACGTGAAACAACCGGCCGCTGATGCCTGGCGGGTGCACCTGGACGGCGAAACGGCGGTGGCGCTTACCTTTCAGCTGGAAGAGCAGGTGGTCGGCTGGCCGTATTTTACCGTCGAGGCGCCGGAGGGCACCGTGATCGAGCTGATGGTGCACGAAGCGCACCAGGTCGGGGGGCCGCCGTTGCTCAACACCCATTTCAATTCCTGGACCCGGTTCATTTGCCGGGAGGGACCCAACCGGTTGGAAACCTTCGATTTCGAGAGTTTGCGGTGGCTGCAGCTGCACATTCACGGGGCGGAAGGTGACGTCACCGTGCGATCGCCGGGGGTGCGGCGACGGATCTATCCCTGGCCGAATGCCCCGGCAGTGCGCGTGAACGAACCGGCACTCCAGCGGTTAATCGGGGCGACGGTGAATACACTGAATAATTCCGCCCAGGAAACCATCGTGGACGGCATGGGCCGGGAACGCCAGCAGTATAGCGGGGACGTGGGACATCAGCTGCACGCCATTTACCATACCTTCGGCGAGTACCGGCAGCCGGCCCGTTACCTGAAAACCTTCAGCCAGGGGATGACCAAAGACGGCTACTTTCTGGATTGCTGGCCGGCCTACGACCGGCTGGCCCGGCTGATGGAACGCCAGATGGATCTCTCCAACTGGGGACCGCTCCTGGATCACGGGGTGGGCTTTGTGTTCGATAACTATCACCATTACATGTACACCGGGCGTCTGGAGGACCTGGAAGAATCGTATCCCCGGCTGCTGCGCTTTGTGGGGTACCTGGAGAGCATTCAGGAGGAGACCGGTCTGCTTCCCGTGGAAAACCTGGGAATCCCCACGGTGTGGATCGATCATATTGCTTACCAGCAGCAGCGCCACAAACAGTGTGCGTTTAACCTGTACGCCGCCGCGATGCTGGAGCATGCGCTGGCCCCGCTCTGCGCCGCCTTCGGTGACGCCAGCAGCCGGCGACAGGCGACCTGGCTGGGACGGAGCATCCTGTCCGCCACCGTCCGGTATTTCTGGAGTACCCGGCACAACCTGTTTGTGAATAACCTGCCCTGGCTCGACGAGGAGGATGTCCGGTTGGACGACCGGTCGCTGGCCACGTCGGTGCTTTTCGACCAATGCCCGGGAGACAAGACCGGAAAAGCCGTGAACGCTCTGGTCACCTGTCCGCCAGAGATGGGTTTTTCCTATCCGGCGAATGCCGGGTGGCGGTTGTGGGCGCTGGGCAAAGCGGGACGCGCGGACGTGATCGTACAGGATTTACGCCAGCGGTGGGCTACCATGGATTCGGTGGTGCTGAACAACACGCTCCAGGAAAACTGGGAGGTGACCCCCGATTCCGGATCCCAGTGGAGCCACTGCCCGGTGGCCCCGCTGTACGTGCTGTATATGAACATCGCCGGGCTGCAGCCCCTGGAACCGGGCTTCCGGCGATATGAAGTCCGGCCCCAGCCGGCGGATCTGGAGGAACTGGACCTGGTGTCGCACCTCGCCCCCGGGCCGCTGCGGTTTCAATCCCTGGGGAAAAAGGGGGCCCGGGAAATCCGGATCACCACCCCCGAAGCAGCGCAGGGCGAACTAATAGTCTCCAGGCAGGAACAGATCGATCTGGAGCGGCTTTCCGGCCCCACACCTCCCGGGCACCAGCGGTATGCCTTACCCGCCGGACAGACAACGACCCTGCGCCTTCATTTTACCTGAGCACCGGGATCTTTCACCGGTGGATACAGGAGCCGGTGTT
>Ga0102944_1000226_pt1 | contig 46382 bp, 39 predicted proteins | sample SalPonD_shore_MG_FD_78172 | JGI IMG/M metagenome (GOLD analysis project Ga0102944, IMG submission 78172) | Salt pond soil microbial communities from South San Francisco under conditions of wetland restoration - Salt Pond MetaG... | ecosystem: Environmental > Aquatic > Marine > Intertidal zone >... | reverse complement strand
TCTCCGGACTCGCGGGGCTCTTCGGGCTCGTCCGTCTGCATCCAGTCCTCGGTGCTCTCGTCGCTGCCGGTTTCCAGGTCGCCGAGCTCGAACTCGTTCTCTCCCAGGGTCGGCTCGCCGGGCTCGCGGGGTTTCGCCATGTCACCCAGATCGAAGCTCTGTTCCGTCGGTTCGCCGCTCTGCGTGGCCCCGGTTTCCGGGGCTTCCGGCTCGCCGGCCTCGCTGGCGCTTTCTTCCCGGGTCTCGGTGAAATCGAACTGGAAGTCGGAGTCATCGCCCCCCTCCTCGGCGGACGCCGTTTCCCCGAGTTCGGCAGCCGGCGAACCGGCCTCCTCGGAACCGGGAACCTCGGGGCGCTCGAATTCCAGGTCGGGCAACTCGTCAGCGGGCGGGGCTTCGGTGTCATCCCCGGACTCCTCCGGCGCGGTCCCGAAGGGCTCCGTCGTGTCGGCCCCGTGCTCCCAGCTTTCCTCCGCGGGCTCCTCCGGGGACGCTTCGAGCGCTTCCGCGCTGCTGCGGATGTCCTGCTCCCCGCCGAACAACGGATGATCCGGTACCAGATCCTCGCCCATACGCCGCGCCTCGAGCCAGGCGTCCGCGCCCGGATCGGCGAGCTGGGCGTAGAGCGTTTCCGCCTGCGCGATGAAGGCATCGCGCTGCTCGGTGGCGGCGTAATGACGCATCAGCTTGAGGCGTGTTTCCGTGTCCGCAGGATCCTCGTCCAGGGCGGCGCGCAGCGCCGCCTCGTCGTAGTCCGCGGGGCCCGCTTCCTGGGGTCCCCATTCCTCGTCCGGGGCTTCCTGGACGGCCTGTTCGGATTCGTCCACGGCCACCTCGCCGCGGCCGCGCGAAGCCACGGTTTCGCGTTGCAGGGTCGTCTCGGCGTATTCGTCGCCCCCCGCGCGGCGCCGGTGAAGAAAGAGCGCGATGCCGATACCCACCAACAGGATACCCAGCAGTCCAAGCACCATGGGACTGAGCAGCGTGTCCATCCAGCCCCGGCTCGGCGGCGGTGGCGGTGGTTTCGGTTGAGTCTGCGGCTTGGCCTGCTCCGTTTGGGTCTGCTGCGCCCCGGCGGGCGCCTGTTCGGAGCCGGCGGCTGCCGTGGTTTCTTCCTGCTCGGGCTGGCCGGTGGAATCGAACGGGTTCTCCTCGCCGGCTGCGGCCTGCCCGCCTTGCGCCTGGGCGGTCTGCTCCTCCGCCGCTGGCGGCTGCTGCGACTCGCTCTCCGCCCCGGCCTGCTGGGTCTCGCCGCCGGTGGACTGCTGCTGGAGCGTGGCCAGCTCGCTGTTCTTCAGTTCCACCAGCCGCTGCAGCCGCTGGACCTGCTCTTCCAGTTCGTTCACCCGGTCGCTGTTTTGCTGGTTCTGCTGTTTCTGCGCCAGCAACGCCTCGCGCGTACGCGCCAGCTCCTGCTTCAGGTTCTGGCCGGACTGGGTTTCACCGCTCTCCGAGGGTCCGGCGACGGCGCTTTCCGCGCCGGCGCTTTCGCCTTGCTGGCGCGGCGGCACCAGTTCCAGGTGCGAGCCTTCCCGTGATTCGCTATCGGGGGGCTCCTGTTCGCGCGGCTGCTCGCCGCCCGCCACCACCGTGGGAGCCGATTTCGCCAGGTCCCGGCGGTATTGCTGCCAGAGGTCGTTCTGCCGTCGAACGGCCTGGAGCGCCTCGGCGGTCCCCAGTCGGCGCAGCTCGCCGATATCCGGGATGCGCAGCACCGCGCCGCGCTTGAGCGCATTGATATTGTCGCGATAGAACGCGTCCGGATTGGTCCGCAGCAGCGCCAGCATCATCTGGTTGACGGAAATGGACTGATCCGGCCGCGTGCGATTGGCGATGCTCCACAGGGTCTCGCCGGCGTTCACCGGTCCGTAGCGCCCGGCCCCGCCCGGCACCGCCTCGCCGCGCGGGGTCGGCTGGCGCGCCGGTTGAGGCGTTTCGGCAGCCGTGGTGGCAGAGGGAGACGATGCCTCGCGCGTGGCCTGCTTTTCGGCCTGTGCGGCGCCCGACTCGCGCTCCACGGCGCGGGACGGCTCGCGCGCCGGAGCGGGTGCCGCGGCAGGCGCCAGCGCCGGCGGATCCAACAGCACCGTGTACTCGCGGAGCAATTGCCCCTGCGGCCATTCCAGGCGCACCAGGAAGGTCAGGAACGGGTCGCGGACGGGACGTTCGCTGGAAACCCGGATTACCGGCCGGGTGCCAGACTTATCCACGCTGAAATCCAGTTGGGTCAGTACCGCCGGGCGATCCAGGCCGATGCGCTCGAAGTCCTCCGGCGAGGCAAGCTGCGCCTGGATCTTGTCCGCCTCTCCCTGGGATACCGAGAGCAACGGTATCTCCGCGCGCAGCGGCTGGTTGAGCCTGGACTCGACGTTCACCGATCCGAGGCCCACCGCCAGGGCCGAGGGCCCGATCAGCGCCACCGCTGTCAGCAGTGCCGCCGGGATCAACAGCTTCGCAGATGACATCCCATTACCCCGATTGTTGGTTGTCTTCTTCACCGCGGTCTCCCCCGGCCCGTCGCCATCTCGAATCTTTCTCACGATCCGATTGTAACTTGTGATTAGAGATAGTCTTCTATCAGTTTTTCGGCGATCTGAACAGAGTTCAGCGCCGCGCCCTTCCTCAGGTTGTCCGACACCACCCAGAAATTGAGCCCCCGGGGATGGGTAATATCCTCGCGCACCCGCCCCACGAACACGTCGTCGCGGCCCTCGCCCTCGGTGGCCGCCGTGGGATAGCCACCGGGAGCGCGCTCGTCCATCACGGTCACGCCAGGCGCCGCCGCGAAAAGCTCGCGCGCCTTTTCCACGGTGAGCTTGTCGCGGGTTTCCACGTGCACCGCTTCGGAATGCCCATAGTAAACCGGCACGCGAACGGCGGTCGGGTTCACCAGGATGTCCGCGTCCCCGAGGATCTTGCGGGTCTCCCAGACCAGCTTCATTTCCTCGCGAGTGTAGCCGTTGTCCTGGAAATCATCGATGTGGGGCAGGCAATTGAAGGCGATTTGCTTGGGATAGACCGACGATTCCACCGGCTTGCCCTCCAGTACCGCGCGGGACTGTTTGGTCAGTTCATCCATGCCCTTGCGCCCGCTGCCGGAAACCGATTGATAGGTGGCCACGTTGATGCGCTCGATGCCCACCGCGTCGTGGATCGGCTTGAGCGCCACCACCATCTGGATCGTGGAACAGTTGGGGTTGGCAATGATGTTGCGGCTTTCGCGCCTGGCGATGTCGTCCGGGTTCACTTCTGGAACCACCAGCGGCACGTCGTCCTCGTAGCGGAACTTGGAGGTATTGTCGATCACGACGCAGCCGGCCTTCCCGGCGCGCGGCGCGTGTTCGCCGGACACGCTGCCTCCCGCCGAGAACAGGGCGATGCGCGCCCTGGAAAAATCGAACTTGGAAAGATCCTCCACGGCGAGCTCGCCGTCACCGAAACGCACCTTGCTCCCGGCGGAGCGACTGCTCGCGAGCGCATACACCCGGCCCACCGGGAAGTCGCGCTCGGCGAGAATGGACAGCATGGTTTCCCCCACGGCTCCGGTGGCGCCCACCACGGCGACGTCGTAAGAATCGGGCATTACGGGAATTACTCCTTATATTTCAGCAAGATGTTGCTCATTCCTGAAGCGGCTTCTGATTAATCGCGCCGATCTTGCCGCTTCACAAGCCTTTTCCATTATGACGCCCCGCCCAGCAAATCGCCACGTGGCACCAGGCGCCATGCCGCCAGAGCCAGCGCCAGCAGCGCGCAGACCGACGCGCCCGAGAATGTCCAGCCCGCCCCCAGCGCCTGCCAGGCGGTACCGGCCAGGAAGCTGCCGGCCGCCACGCCGGCCCCGAAGCTGAGACTGCTGTAGAGCGCCTGCCCCCTGCCCCTGGCCCGGCCCTGGAACAGCCAGTGAATCCGGTCGATGGCGGCCGCGTGAAACATGCCGAAACTGGCCGCGTGCAGGCACTGGGCCAGCGCAATCAATGGGACGGAGCCGGCCAGCCACCCGGTCAGCGCCCAGCGCAATGCCGTCAGTGCCGTAGCCAGCACCATGAGCGCACCGGCAGGGTAACGCCGCAACAGGCCCGGCATCAGTACAAAGATCACAATTTCCGCGACCACGCCCAGGGCCCAGAGCTCTCCGATGGCGCCCTTGCCGTAGCCCAGGTCCTCCAGGTGGATGGAGAAGAACGCGTAATAGGGACCGTGGCTCATCTGCTGCAGGAAGCACACGCCCAGGAGCACCCATACATCCCGGCGGCGCAGCACCCGCCCCAGGCTGCCGGTCTCCTCCGCGGCGGCCTGTACCGGCGGGCCCGGCACCGCCAGGCTGGCGAGCCAGATGGCGACCAGCGCGCCCACCATCAGTGCCGGAAACAGTCCCATGCCCGCGTGATCCAGCCAACGCCCCGCGACGCTCACGGCCACGATGAACCCGACCGAGCCCCACAGCCGGATCACGCCGTAGCGATGACGCTCGCCGGCCAGGTGCTCGAACGTCAGGGTTTCGAACTGGGGCAGCGCAGCGTTGCGAAAGCAGCCGAACAGCACCATGAAACCGGCCAGTGCCGCGAAACCGTCCGCCAGGGACACCATCGCGAAGCTCACCGCCGCACAACCGGTTGCGAGGCGAATAAGCAGCAGCCGTCGTCCGGTGTGGTCCGCCAGCCAGCCCCAGAAGTTCGGTGCGATGACGGCGCTGACGCCCAGGATGCCGAATACGACGCCGATGCGGAACGGGCTCAGCCCCTCGCTTCTCAGCCAGGGCGCCAGGTACGGCAGCAACAGGCCGACGGCGGCGAAGTGGCAGGCGTACCAGAGCGCCAACAGCCAGTGGCGCCGCCTCATGCCCCCTCTTGCGGCGTGCCCGGGATCACGGGAGGCACCTCGCCCACGTCGCCGCACTGGGCCCGGTGACGCAACACCTGGTCCATCAGGACCAGCAGCACCATGGCCTCGACGATGGGCGTTGCCCGGATGCCCACGCAGGGATCGTGGCGCCCCTTGGTGACCACCTGCACCGGATTGCCGTGGACGTCCACGCTCCGGGCCGGCAGGCGCAGGCTGGAAGCGGGCTTGAATGCAACCGAGGCGGTCAGCGGCTGCCCGGTGCTGATGCCGCCGAGGACGCCCCCCGCCTGGTTGCCCTGGAATCCTTCCGGCGTGATCTCGTCCCGGTGCTCGGTGCCCAACTGGACCACGCTGCGGAACCCGGCGCCTATCTCGACACCCTTCACCGCGTTGATGCCCATCAGCGCCCCGGCCAACTCGGCGTCCAGCTTGCCGTACACCGGCTCGCCCAATCCCCGCGGCACGCCGGTGGCCATCACGTCGACCCGCGCACCCACTGAATCACCGGATTTGCGCAGCCGCTTGATGAAGTCCTCCAGCTCCGGCACCTGGTCGGGATCGGGCCAGAAGAAGGCATTGCCCTCCACGGCGTTCAGGTCGAACCGTCCCGGGGTGATATCGCCGATCGCTGAAAGCCATCCGCGCACCTCGACACCGAAACGTTCACGCAGCCACTTGCGGGCGATTACCGCCGCGGCAACGCGCATGGTGGTTTCGCGGGCGGAGGAACGGCCGCCGCCACGGTAGTCCCGGTGGCCGTACTTGGCGTGATAGGTGTAGTCCGCATGGCCGGGACGGAACCGGTCCGCCAGGTCGCCATAGTCCTTCGGGCGGGCATCGGTGTTCTCGATCAGCAGCGCGATCGGCGTGCCGGTGGTCCGGCCCTCGAACACCCCGGACAGGATTTTCAGTTCGTCCGCCTCCCGGCGCTGTGATACGTGCCGGCTGCGCCCGCTGCTACGGCGCTCCAGGTCGGCAAGGAAGTCCTCCGCCGCGAGCGCCAGGCCGGGCGGGCAACCGTCCACTACGCAGCCAATGGCCGGCCCGTGGCTCTCCCCGAAGGTGGTCACCGCGAACAGTCGGCCGAAGGTATTCGATCCCATCACGTCACTCCTTGCCGCGCAATACCGCTTCGGCCCCGGTCGCGGCCGCCCGCACCGCCGGGCCCTCGAGCAGGAACACGCCCTCGCCGCCGTGCTCCAGCGCGGGCCAGATCCATTCCACGCCGGGAAGCAAAGCCTCCAGCTCCGCGCGGGAGTGCCCCACTTCCCCGATGATCCGCCCACCGGGATCCAGGTGCCGTGGCGTCTCGCGCAACAGGCGCAGCATCGTCGCCATGCCCGCGCGCCCGGCCACCAGGCCCGCGGCCGGCTCGTGAGCGTGCTCCGGCGGCAGCGTCTCGAATTCCTCGCGGCTCACATAGGGCGGGTTGGCGAGGATCAGATCGTAACGTTCTCCTTCCAGCGCGTCGAACAGGTCGGAGCGAATGAGCCGCGCGCGGTCGCCCACGCCGTGCAGGCGAACGTTTTCCGCGGCCAGCGCCAGGGCCTCCTCCGAAAGGTCCACCGCGTCCACGCGGACGTGCGGCAGGTGCACGGCCGTTGCCACCGCGATGCAGCCGCCGCCGGTGCACATGTCCAGTACCCGTTCCAGCCGGCCCGCGTCCAGCCAGGGCGCGAATCCGCTGACGATCAGCTCGGCGATGGGCGAGCGCGGCACCAGGGCCCGCGGGTCGGCAATGAATTCCAGGCCCGCGAAAGCGGCCCGGCCCACCAGGTAGGCCGCGGGCACGCGCTCCTCCAGGCGCCTTTGCAGCAGACCCCGGATTCGCTCGCGCTCCACCGCGGACAGCTCGCGATCCGCGTCCACCCGCGCCGGGTCCAGGGGCAGGCCGAGCCCCCCGAGTACCAGCAGCAGCGCTTCGCTCTCGGCGGTGTCGGCACCGTGGGCGAAGCACAGACCGCCGCCGTCAAGCTCTTCAGCGATCCGCTCGACGGCACCTCCGATGGTCAATGCGCTGGTCAATGCAAGGAACTCCCCGATCAGGCGCAACGGATGTTACTGGAAAGGATATGGCCCGTATAATCCAGCGCCTCATGTCCCTGTCCGGCAAGCCCATGCTCTGGCTGCAGTACCTGCTGCCGCATCACCTGATCACCCGCCTGGCAGGTTCGCTGGCGCACTGGCGCTTCCGCCCCTGGGTGCGGGCATTCATCCGCGTCTACGCCCGCGTCTACCGGGTGGACATGAGCGAGGCGGCGACGGACGACGTGGACCGCTACCCATCCTTCAATGCGTTTTTCGTGCGCCCGCTCAGACCCGGTGCCCGCCCGTTACCGGAGGAACAGGACGCGGTGGCCTGCCCCACGGACGGGACGGTGAGCGCGCTGGGCCGCCTGGAGGGCGGCAGGATGCTGCAGGCCAAGGGCCGCGACTACACCGCCGCGGCCCTGCTGGGGGACGATCGCCTGGCCGCCACATTCGAGAACGGGGCATTCATCACGCTCTATCTCTCGCCCCGCGATTACCACCGGGTGCACATGCCGGTGGACGCCGAGCTGCGTTCGACGGCGCACGTGCCCGGCAGGCTGTTCAGCGTGGCGCCATTCGCGGTGCGGGGCATTCCCGGACTCTTCTGTCGCAACGAGCGGCTCGCCTGCGAATTCGAGACGGCCGCGGGGGCCATGGCCCAGGTGCTCGTCGGCGCCATGATCGTGGCCGGCATCGAGACCGTCTGGCACAGCGACTTCGCGCACCCTGGCCGGCCCTCCCGGGAGACGTTTCGGCCCGACCAGGTGCGGCTGGCCCGGGGCGAGGAAATGGCGCGCTTCAACATGGGATCCACGGTAATACTGCTGTTCGAGGCCGGCCGGATCCGCTGGCGGGAAAGCCTACTGCCGGGCGACCGCGTGCGAATGGGCCAGGCGATCGGCAACCGCCTCAGTTAGCCGCGCGTTTTCCGGCGCCGGGGACGAAGTAGACCACCAGGGGGTCGTGATCCGAGGCGCGCAACAGGGTCCCCGGTTCATCGGCCAAAGCCTCCGGCGCGTCCGCGTTGCCACGCCCCGCCGCAACACGCGACACCGCCGGCGAAAGGGCCCGGTTCACCAGGATGTGATCCAGCATTTCCGCTTCACCCCGGTGCACATACGTATAGCGTTCCTGCGCCGGCAGCCGGTCGAGCAGGTCATGCAACAGGGGCTTACTGTCGCCCGGGTGGGGAAATGCGTCATTCACCGGCCGGGCCCCGGTTATCCGCGCCAGCACGTCCACGCGCCCGTCGCTGAAGGGCACGGCGTTGAAATCTCCCAGCACCAGCAGCCGCCGCCCCGGGTCGTCGGCAATCCGCGCCGCCACGACACCTCGCAGGAATTCCGCCTGCTCCAGGCGCTTTCGCTGCACCCAGGTTTTCACGATCCCCAGCTGCGAGCGCAGGTGCACGTTGATCAGGTCAATGGCGGCGGCGTCAGGCGGATGCACCACCAGCAACAGCGGCGCCCTGTCGAACAGATCGCCGCCTGAGCCAAACCGACGATCCGCGCCCAGCTCGTCGAGCCCGCCGGCCTTGAGTCCGTCGCGCACCAGGTAGCCCAGTCCCGGGTGGGGGCCCGCGGCGAGCGAAAGCGACCGGTAGCCGCATCCGGAGGCTCGAGCGAGTGCGTCCAAAACCCGCGCCGACTCCACTTCCTGCACCGCCACCACGTCGGGGCAATGCAGCACCCGCTCCAGCCACCCGGCGGTCTTTTCCCTGCGCGCGGCGTAGACCCGTGCCGGCAGCACGGGCTCGCCGTTGTCCGCCCTGTCGTCGAAGAATCGCTCCAGGTTGAAGGTTGCCACGGTCAACTCTCCCGGGGACGCACCGGGAACGTCCCGCGGCAGTTCCGGCACCGGGCCGGGCTCCAGCGTTTCCGGCCAGAGCACGAAGTGGCCGTGCCGGAAGACCAGGGGACCTTCCGCGTCCAGCCGGCTACCCGCATTCAGCTGACGGTCGGGCAGCCCCAGGGCATCCGGGTCGATTTCGATGACCCCGGCGCTTCGCCCGTCGGGCCGCCGGAACGGCCTTTGCGCCCCGGTCGCGATTGTGGTCTCGCCGTAACGGTCGGTTGCCTGTGCCACCGTCGCCCCATCCAGGTGCACGCGCATGGACTCCAGGGATTCCCAGCCGGACTCGGGAGGCTCGCGGACGGGCACGGCTTCCGGCACGCGTCCCCTGCCGAGCCGTTCCAGCACGCGGGGATGGGTGAGCTGGGTATGACCGTGGTACTCGACGACGTCCCCGGCCAGGCGCAGCTTGTCACCCCTGTCAACTCGGGGTGCCGCGCCGGTGTAGACGTAGAGTCCCTCGGAAGTGCCCGGGTCCCCGTCCTCGCGCCCCGGGACGGTGCCGACGAAATAGCCGTGGGGCGCCGTCGCCGTCACCACCGCGCGATCCACGATCACGGAACGTCCCGCGCAGGAACTGTTATCCTGCGCGCCCTGGACGTCGTGAATCGCCACCGCGCCCCGGGCGCAGCCGGCCACCATCACGGCCAGGAGTACACAGGCAACGGGCATCGCCGCTGAACACTGGCGCGCCTTCGACGTCAAACCAACCGGGTTTCCTTCAATCTTCAACGACATGCGCTACTCGATCGTTCTATTGTGCCTGGCGTTTCTGCCGGCCGCGGCCATGGCCGCGGACCAGGCGGCGAAACAAGACCAAGACTCGCCCAAGGGGCCGGTCACCATCAAGCAGCTCGCCGCCAAGGCGGACTACATCGGCCTGCTCCAGGTGGATGACACCAATTACGAAACCATGCGGGGCATTCCAAGCAAGGGCCACGCCGAGCTGAAAACCCTGGTGACCTACCGCCACCCGGGGATCGGGCGCGTGCCGCCCGGCAAGGTGGAAGTGTACGAGGAAGGGTTCGGCGACGAGAAGTGCTACTACCCGCAACGCCGCAACGAGGGCCGGCGCTACCTGGCATTTCTGAAAAAACGGCAGGGCAAGGACGGCTACACGGGCAGCCGGCCCGGTTGCATGCTGCCGGTGTACGTGACGCGGGACAACAGCTATGCCCTGCGCTACCCGGTCCCGGGGCTGGAAATTCCCGACAAGTCGGTAATCAAAAAGATTCAGTTCGCCGACCCGGACGCCTACGTGAAGGCGGGCGACCAGCTCTCCTACGCGCGCACCGATAGCCTGGTGGACCAGGACCTGCTCGAACAGACGGACGACGGGGACTACTACTACACCCACGGCATTTACCTGCGGGACCTGCGCCCGGCAATCGAGGCCGAGATGAAGCCGGAGAAGACGCGCTCGCTGCCCTGAAATCGCGATCTAGCGAAGCCGCTCCAGGTAGGCCGTTCCACCCAGCCGCCGCATCTGCCTGATGATCCAGCGCTGTCTTTCGCGCAGGTAATCGGACGGCTGGTTCGGGTGCAGCTCGCGAGGGTCGGGCAGCACCGCCGCGAGCAACGCGGCCTCCGGCGCGCCGAGATCCGCCGCATGCTTTCCGAAAAAGGTCATTGAGGCCTGCTCGACGCCGTAGATGCCGCGCCCGAACTCGGCGACGTTGAGATAGACCTCCAGGATCCGCTGCTTGCCCCAGCAGGCTTCCAGCAATACCGCGAACCAGGCTTCGAGCCCCTTGCGAACGAAGCTTCTGCCCGACCAGAGGTAGAGATTCTTTGCCGTCTGCTGGGTGATGGTGCTGGCGCCCCGGAGCCCGCCGCCGTGACGGTAGTCGCGGATGGCATTCTCTATCGCCCCCGGGTCGAGTCCGAAGTGATCCGGGAAGCGCTGGTCCTCGGAGGCGAGCACGGCAAGCTGCATGCTCGGGGAAATCGATGACAGCGGCACCCACTGGCGGTGCACCGCCGTGCCCCGGGCCTGCGCCGTGATCATGAATGCGGTGGTCCGAGGATCGAGCCAGCGAAAGGGCAGGACCAGCACCAGGCTGGCAATCACGCAAGCCAGCCCGAGCCACCCGGCAAAACGCAGCACTCGCCGCCACGGCCCGTTTCCTTTAGCGGTTTTTGCTCGTTTCACCATCGGGTTCCCGTACCGTCTACCCGCTTTCGCGGGCGTATTGCGACGATTGAAACCAATCCGCGGACCGGTCGCTACGGTTGACCGCCCGATCTGGGCTATACTCCAGCCTCTGGGGGGTACCAACACAGAACGCGATGTCCTCACGTCCCGCTCCGACCAGGTTGCTGCTCACCGCCGCCCTGCTGGCGGCGTCTGCGCTGTGGCTGCCGCGGCCCGCGGCCGCGGACGTGTACAAGTACGTGGATGGCAATGGTGTGGTCAATTACACCGACCGCCGGCCCACCTCCGACATTGACTACCAGGTCATCGTTCTGGATCCGCGGCGCGCGGCGCAGCTCGACTGGTCCAGCGTGCCGCTCAACCTGACCGAATACTCCCGCGAGATAAACGCCGCGTGCCGGGATTCCGGCGTGGACGCCTCGTTGGTGCGCGCGGTGATACACGCGGAGTCCTGGTTCAACAGCGACGCGGTCTCCCGCAGGGGCGCCGAGGGGCTCATGCAGCTCACGCCCGGTACCCAGAGGCGTTTCGATGTCCACAACGCCTTCGACGCCTGGGACAACATCCGCGGCGGCGTACGCTACCTGAGCGAGCTGCTGACCCGATTCAACGGCGACGTGCGCCTGGCCACCGCCGCCTACAACGCGGGTGAGAACGCGGTATTGCGCTACGGCGGTATACCGCCCTACCCGGAAACGCGCCAGTACGTGCAACGCGTGGTTACGCTCGAGCAGCGCTACCGGCAGGCACTCTAGCCCCGCCCTTCAGGAAACCGGCTTCACCTGGTCGTTGGCGGGAGGGTCGGCCCAAAAATTCACCGCCACGTGCAGGCCTTCCGAGCTGACTTCGTGGAACCAGCCTGCCGGCAGGTACAGCAGGTCTCCCTGTTCCACCGTTATCCGGCGCGGACGCGCGAAGGCGAATTTCGGGTAGCGTTCCAGGTCCGCCTTCTCGGTGTCCAGCACCGAGAAATGGGGCTCGGGCACCGCCTGCCTCCCGTAATGCACAACGCCGTTGGGATCGGCACGCAACGGCCGGCCGCGCGTGTACAGGAACGGCAGGTCGCGCGGGGGAAACAGCACGAAACTCTTGCGCCCGCGCACCACCACGTAAAGGTTGTCGTGGTAGTCGTGGTGCAACTGAGACTTGGTCCGGGTGCTGTTGTGCCCCATCCACAGGTTGATCCAGCGCACCGCCGCATCCCGGAAATAGCGTGGAAGGGTAAAGTCACCGAGCAACTGCAGGAGTGGCGCCGTCAACTGCTGGCTCATGCCCTGCAGGTTCAAATAGAGGCTCTCGTCCCCGGAATCGCTGGCCATCACCTGGCGCACGAAACGGTCGAACGGCATTCGCACCCGGCCGCTGCCGGGTAAGGTGGAGCCGAACGGGCCGGACTTGCGGACCTGCACTGAAACCGGTCTCGGGCCCACCCGCTCGCCCAGATATTCCGGCGTCCAGCGTCCCGTGCGCCAGTCCAGCCGTTCCAGGTCGCCGGCACGAATCACCACCGGCTGCCGCGCCAGCACGTGCTCCGACAGGAAGGTCTCCTGGTCCAGCGGGTGGGGCACCACCGGCACCCGTGCTTCCGCAACCGGCATGTCAGCTCCAGAACTCATAATCAACGCATCGTTCCGGACTTTTCCCTGATCCACAGCGTGGCCAGCCACTTCTCGCCCTCGACCACCGGGCAGCCCGCGTGCAGGGTGGCATTGTCCGGGGTGCCCTCCGGGGTCACGTTGCGGAACATCACGCCCCCGCCCTGCCGCGGCTTGATCTTGATGTCCAGGCGCGGGAACTCGGTCTCGCCGCCTTCCGGCACGTCGTTCAGGTAGGCAAAGATCGTCTTGACGCGTTGGCCCAGCTCGCGGAATTCATGCTGGAAGTCCGTGGCATGGGGACTGATGAAATCGAAATGCGGGCGGTATTCCTCGCCCTCGCCGTAACGAAGCATGGCCAGGCGCTCGGCGCAGCTCACGTCGGCGCGGGCGACGGCCACCATGTCCCGTTCCACCAGGTGCACGGGGACGTCCAGCAGGGGTCCGCTGATGCCCATGTGGCTGTTGGTGCGAAGCCGGTTGCGCACGGGCCGGCCGGTCTTCGGGTCCACGGTGCGGGCGGGCTCCAACCGGGGATGGGCGACGTTGATCAGGTAATCGCACATCTCCGGGTCCACCAAACCGTCGATCCTGTGCACCGGCGGTTCCTTGGCCTGCCGGACCAGCGTGGCCTCGCGCGGCGCCGGCCAGTCGAATTCGTGGAGCTCCGGTGGCCGTTCCAGGAGCGTCGGTTCCGCCACCGCGGGCACTTCATCGGCCAGCCACTTGTCCGCCATGTACATGCCGGCGTCCCGCGCCCTGCCGAACCAAGCCATCCCGGCCGCGCGGTCGGTCCCGGTACCGCGGCCCTCGACCAGCCGCACGCCGCAGGCATGCATGGCCAGCGGGTCGCCCAGGCTGGCGGCACGCCACAGGCACTCGAAGGCACACGGTTCCCATTCCACGCCGGGTGCAATCCGCGCGTACACCAGGCCGAGCTGGCGCAGCGCCGACGGGCAATCCCGGCGCGCCGCCTCAAGCAGCCAGTGCCGCGCCGACGCCAGGTCAGCCCGCGTCCCGTAGCCGGAGAGCTGGAATTGGGCAAGTTGACACATGGCCGATGCCACACCCCCCCGGGCCCCTCGTTCGAGCCAGCGCACCGCCTCCACGGGCGCCGGCGGCAGGTCCCCGCCGCGAAGGTGCAACTGGGCCAACTCCCAAGCGGCGTCGGCGTCGCCGCCGTCGGCGGCGCGCTGAAACCAGCGCCGGGCCCGTACCGGGTTGCCGCCACCCATGTAGTGCCGCGCGAGCGTCAGGCACGCAGTCGCGTCGCCCGCCTGGGCACGCTCGCGTACGCGAGTGAGATCCTCCGTACCGGCCGTTGACGTCTTTGCGGTCTCGGTGCTCATGACCCTGCCCATCCGTCTCAGCGGTCGAGCGCCTTCATCACGCTTTGCCTGAGGGAACCCGCGACTTCCGGCGGAATGCGGAAGGAAAGATCCTGACCCGGATTCACCATGACGCCCAGTCCCGGTTCCAGGCGCAGGAAGGCCCAAAGCACATCCACCCGCGCCAGGTGCTGGAAGTCCGGCGCCCGGGGTTGCACCGCCCTGGCCTTCTCCGCGCTTGTGAACAGCCCAAGCATCCTGGTTCCCGCCTCGTCCCCGTCCTCGTCTTCCACGGTCACGACGCGAACGTCCTGGCTGCCCGCGACATCGCCGCCCCAGGGCCGGTCGAGCAGGGTAAAGGCCTTGGAGCGCATCAGCGCCTCGAGGAACTCTCCGTTGCTCTTTTTCTCGCGTTGCCGTTCGTCCAGCGCCCTCTCGAGGTCGTCCGGGCTATTGGTGATGAAGGTTTCGTTCATGCCTGGTATCGCCTGTGAATCGAATCATGCTAAGCGGGGCGCCGGGGGCATCGCAATCCGCTTCCCGGCGAACACCGGCCGCAGCTATTGCAGCAAGGCCAGGTAGCGGCTCCCTATCGCGCCCCAGTCCAGCGCCTCCACGTAACGGCCCGCGCGACGCGCCAGGTCGGCCCGAAGCGCCGCATCGTTCTCCAGCCGTCGAACCGCCTGCGCGAAAGCCGCCGCGTCGTCCGCCTCAGTGTACTCGCTGCCGGGGGTGAGCCCCAGGCCTTCCATGCCTTTCGCAGTGCTGATCACCGGCAGTTCCGCCGCAAAGTAATCGAGCACCTTCATGCGCGTGCCGCCACCCTGCCTGAGCGGTACCACGGCCATGTCACAACCGCGCAGGATGCCCGGCAGCTGGTCCACGGGCCCGGTAAACACGATGCCGGGGTGCGGCGACCGCGACGGCGGGTCCAGCCCGATCGCCAGGACCCGAACCTCCCGCTCCGGGGACTCAAGCCGGGGCAGGATCTCCGCGCCCAGCCAGCGCATGGCCTCCAGGTTGGGTGGATAGCGGTAGGTGCCGTGATAGACGAGCACCAGGCAGCCCGCGGGCAGGTCGTACGCGGTGCGCACGTCCACCGCCTCCGCGTCCCGGTATGCGGCCAGGTCCACGCCGTGCGGGATCACGTGCAGCAGGTCCACGGGCACGCCGTCCCGGGCGAGCACGTCCCGGTCTTTGCTGGAAACGCAGACCACGGCGTCTGCCGCGTTGCACAGCCGCAGTTCCCAGTAACGCAGCAACTCGTAGCGCGCCGGTCCCAGTTCCGCCACCTGCTCCCGGATGCGCTGGTATTCCACGTTGTGCTCGGCGAGCACAGCCCGGCCGCCGAACACCGCGCGCGCCCGCAGGCAGGCCCTCGCGTAGGCGGGAAACTCCGCCAGCCACAGCGCCACGTCATGCCGCCTGCCCAGCCAGAGCGCGCGCCGCGCGTAGCTGGCGTCGGCAAGCGGATAATAGAGAAACAGGTTCGAGACCGGAAAGCCCCGCAGCAGCAGGCGCAGAATCACCCATGGCCTGGGCGCCGCCAGCAGCGACAGCCATCGGGGGAAGCGCCCGACGGTCGTGAAACCGTCGCGCACCGCCAGGTAATGGCGCCTGTCGTCGGTAACGATGAAAACCGCCTCCAGGCGCCTGCTCATGGCTTCCGCGAGGCGCCGGATCTTCACCGCCGCGCCGTGGTTGGCCGGCTCGATGTCGGACCGGGTCACCATGACCGCGACCCGTCCGCCGGACGGATTCCGGTTGCGCCGCCACAGCTTCCCGCTCGCCAGTCCCAGCACCGTGCCCAGGCCCAGGCGCCGCAACGACAGCCGCGTGCCCGGACGCAATCGGGAAGGGTCCGCGTCAGCCGCCATGGTCCGTCGCGGCGCCGTTCGTCGGAGCGGCTCCAACGGCCAGGTAACACATGCGCTTCACTTCCCGCCGCCCCCGGGCCACCGAGTCCATGATCAGGCCGGCCACCGCAGACACCATCGCGGACACCATAAGTCCGGTGGCCAGGACCGCCGTGGGGAACCGTGGCACCAGCCCCGTGCGCATGTATTCGACCACCACCGGTTCGGCCAGGATCAGGGAGGTCAGCGCCAGCGCCAGGCCGAACAGGCCGAACACCAGCAACGGGCGCACTTCCTTGAGCAGCCAGATGATCGCCCAGCCGATGCGCAGGCCGTCGCGAACCGTCGAGAGCTTGCTCTCACTGCCGCCCTCCCGGGACCGGTAGGGGGTGTCCACCTCGGCCACCGGCAGCCTGAGTTCCAGGGCGTGAACGGCCATCTCGGTTTCGATCTCGAAACCCGCCGAGAGCGCGGGAAACGACTTCACGAAGCGTCTGGAGAGCACCCGGTAACCGGACAGCAGGTCGTCGAAGCGGCGCCCGAATCCGGCGCCAACGATGGCGCTGATCCAGCGGTTGCCCGAGCGGTGCCCAAACCGGTAGGCGCTCTCCTCCACGGCCACGCGCCGGCCGTTCACCATGTCCAGGAGACCGCCGGTCAGACGTTCGACCATGGCGGGTGCACTCGAGGCATCGTAGGTGTTGTCACCGTCCACCAGCACGTAAACGTCCGCCTCCACGTCAGCAAACATCCGCCGAACCACGTGCCCCTTGCCCTGCTGGTTCTCGCCGCGGACCACGGCGCCCGCCTCGCGTGCCCGCGCCGCGGTATCGTCCGTGGAAAGGTTGTCGTAGACGTAAATGGTCGCCGTGGGCAGCGCCGCGCGAAAATCCCCGACGACCCGGGCCACGCTCTCCGCCTCGTTGAAACAGGGCACGAGCACGGCGATGCGGGGCGGTGCCGGGCCGCCGCCGGCATGCTGATCTTGGGAGAGGAAAGTGTTCACTGGAGCCAGGATTCCATGCGTTGCCAGCCGCTCCCGGCGGCGCGGTAAAGCAACATATCGGCGCCCGCGCCGGGTTGCAAACCCGGTGGGTGCATGACCAGCACGTAGCGGTACTCGCCATCGCCGGCCAGACGATCGAGCAGCCGCCGCAGTTGCGCCTTCGTTTCCGGGGGTGTCGCGAACACGCGCTCCAGCGTCAGGCCCCTGTCCTCCCTGCCGGATCTGAAAAACTCGTAGCGCAGCAGGAAGAAGGCATACGGGTCGGCCTGCCAGCCCACCAGGCCTACCCGCGAGTCCGGTGCCAGTAGGCTGGAAAGCTCCCTGCCCCGCTCCAGGACGAGCGACTCGTGGGCCGTGCGCGGTTGGTACAGCTTGGGCGCGGCGAGCAGGATCAGGACCGCCAGCGCCGTAGCCGCGTAATCACCCGTGTTGCGCCGGAGCGTGCCCGGTGCCGCCAAAACGCCGGCGATGAACGCCGCCACCGATGCCAGGGCCACCAGGCCGACCTGGGTGCCGTAGCGGTAGAACGAAGCCGCCCGGCGTACTTCTCCAGGGGTGAATCCCCCGCCCAGGTAGGCGCACAACAACACCGCCAGGTGGCCGGCGATCAGCCAGGCCGCGAACTGCCGCAGGACGCCCTCGCCGGACCGGCCGCGCCACACGCTGACGGCGCCCAGTCCCAGTGCCCAGCCGAGCAACAGGTAGAACAATCCATGCCCGGTGATCTCGTGGAGCGCAGCGCCAAGAAGCGCCGGCAGCAGGTCCCATTGCCATGACCACGGCGGCAGAATGGTGAATGAGGAATGCAGCCAGCCGCCGACGTACCATTCCCAGGCCAGTCCCACGGCGATGGCTGGCGCCAGCGCGCCCGTGAATACCACTGCCCCGTGCATGGCGCCGCGATCCCGATTTCGCAACGCCACCAGCGCTCCGGCCACCAGGCAGACGGCCAGAAGCAGCAACCCGGATTCCTTGCCCACCACCAGCGCCAGTGCCAGCGTGGCCAATTCCAGGGCGGCGCGGCGCGAGCGACTGGTTTCCGCCGTCACCGCGAACCAGCGCCGTACCGACAGGGCGAACGCCAAAACGCCCACGGCCATGACCGTATCGGCATAGTCGGCGAGCGTTGTGCTGCGCTGGAACCAGGGTTGAAGCGGCAGGCACAGGAAAGCGCCCAGGGCCGCGTAAAGCCAGGGCCGTCGCCGCCAACGTCCGGCATCGAATTGCGCGCAGGCACGGCCCAGCATGTCCGCCGCCGGCACCAGCAGCACCGCGTTGAGCACCGCACCGGCATTCTCCGCGTAGCCACCCCTGACCAGGCCCACCAGGTACATCAGGAACGGGTACCCGTATGGATAGTCCGGATTGCTCGAGGGTGGCGCCCCCGCCCCCGGCCAGGGCAGCACGCCGTGGCGCCAGATCCAGGCGGCATTCAGGCCCCAGTGGGAGAAGCTGTCCCACTCGTCCAGCGGCACGCCCGCGGCCACGATCAATGCCGGCGCCAGCAGAATCAATGGCCGCCACAGCCGGGTCCGCGCCAGAGCCCGCACGCGCCAGACTCCGCAGCCGACCGCCGTGACACCCAAAACCGCGGCAACCAGCGGGAGCGGAGGATGAAACAGTACATGCCACACCGTGAGCACGGCACCGGCAAACCCGAAGCCCGCCAGCACGTCCTCGCCGCGCAGGCGCGGCCCCCGGGTCAGCGCGTTGCCCAGCAGCCCGCAGCCCAGCCAGACGGCGATCGCCCCGGCCAGGGTCGCCAGCCCCGAAAAACCCGGCCAGTAATGTGCGAAATAGGCGCTCACGATCGTTGGCCCGGGTCCTCACGAGTGCCCGCCCCCGTACAGCCGATTACCGGGGGGCCATCGTCGCGCGCTCCGGCCGACGGCATCCCATACCTGGCGCATGCGTGCATGGAGCGGGATTTTGCTTGGCCCGGCCGCACGATACAATCAAGCCTCCTCATCCAAGCCCGTTCCATGAGTCACGATTACCCCGGCACGGACCTGGAGGCGATGGCTTTCGCCCACAACTACCATCGCTGGATCAGGGACCGGTTCCGCCCATATCTTGGCCGGCGCGTGGCCGAGGTCGGCGCCGGTCTGGGCGACTTCAGCCAATTGCTCCTGGACGCGGGCATCGAGGAACTGGATTGCTACGAGCCGTCGGCGGAGCTCAACGAGCGGCTGCGCCGGCGCTTCAACGGCGACCCCCGCGTCAGGGTAGTCGGGGATACGTTCCTGGGAAGCCCGCCACGGCACGGTCTGGACACGGTGCTCTACATCAACGTGCTCGAGCACATCGCCGACGACCAACTGGAACTGGCCAATGCCTGCGGAACACTGCGGCAGGGGGGACATCTTTGCGTGTTCGTGCCTGCGCTCCGCTGGTTGTATGGAGAACAGGACAGGCGCGTGGGGCACTTCCGCCGCTACCGGCGCCGCGAGCTGCTGGACCGCGTGCGCCGTGCGGGTTTCAACGTGGTGGAATGCCGGTGGTTCGACATCGCCGGCGTGCTGCCGTGGTGGTTCAGCTACCGGCTGCTGGGCCGAAGCGTGACTCCCGGGGCGGTGGGCCTGTACGACAGGTTCGTCGTCCCCGTCATGCGCCGCATCGAAAGCGCCGTGCCACCGCCCGTGGGCAAGAACCTCCTGCTGGTCGCCAGGGCCTGAGCGGCCGCTACGGCAAGCTCTCCGCCTGGTCGCCTTCCTTCTTCACCGGCATCATGTCATGCCGGCTCACGCCCAGCCACAACGCCAGGATGCCCGCCACGTAGATGGACGAGTAGGTGCCCACGAAGATGCCCACGATCAGCGCCAGGGCGAAACCATGTACCACCTCGCCGCCCAGGAAGAACAGGGCGATCAGCACCAGCAGCGTTGTGAGCGCGGTCATCACCGTGCGCGCCAGGGTCTGGTTGATGGAATAGGTCATCACGTCCCGCGGTGACGCCTTGCGCATGGCGCGGAAGTTCTCTCGCACGCGATCGAAAATGACGATCGTGTCGTTCAGCGAATAACCGATTACCGCCAGGATCGCGGCCAACACCGTCAGGTCGAAGTTGATGTGCAGGAACGAAAACACGCCCAGGGTGATGATGCTGTCGTGTATCACGGCCGCAATGGCGCCCACGGAGAAGCGCCACTCGAAGCGCAGCCAGACGTAGATCAGGATGCCGATCACGGCGTAGATCACCGACAGCGCGCCCTTCTCCTTGAGCTCGTTGCCCACCTGCGGGCCGACGTACTCCACCCGGCGCATGTCCACGCCGGCGCCACCCGAACGCAGCGCCTGTAGCACCCGCGTGCTGATCTGGGCGTTGGACTCGTTGCCCTGGCTGGGCAGGCGAATGACGATGTCGCTCAGGGTCCCGAAGCTCTGCACCACGGCCTGGTCGAAGCCCGCCTGGGCCAGGGTCTTGCGCACGTCCGAGAGGTCCACTTCCTTCTGGTAGACCACCTCGATCAGCGTGCCGCCGGTGAAGTCCAGCCCGAAGTTCAGCCCGCGCGTCGCGAGGGAGACCAGGCTGGCCACCACCAGGAGTGCGGAAAGCACGACCATGTACGGTCCATAGCGCATGAACCGGATGTTGAGATCTGACTTGATCAGGCGCATGTCTCGATTGCCCTTTCTAGACCGGCAGCGATTTCAGCCGGCGCGTTCCGAAAATCAGGTTCACCGCGGCGCGCGTGCCCATGATGGCGGTGAACATGGAGGTGATGATGCCCAGCGATAGGGTCACCGCGAAGCCCTTGATCGGGCCGGTACCGAACATGAACAGCACGATGGCCGCGATCAGGGTCGTGATGTTCGCGTCCGCGATACTCGAGAAGGCCTTTTCGTAGCCGGCGCGGATGCTGGCATGGGGACTGTTGCCGTTGCCCAGCTCCTCGCGTATTCGCTCGAAGATCAGCACGTTGGCGTCCACCGCCATGCCCACCGTGAGCACGATGCCGGCAATACCCGGCATGGTGAGCGTCGCGCCCAGCACGGAGAGCAACGCCATGATCAACACCAGGTTGAACATCAGCGCAAGGTCGGCGATCAGGCCGAACACGCTGTAATACAGCGCCATGAAAACCACCACGGCGATGAAGCCGATGGCGGCAGCCTGGAAGCCCGTACGTATGTTGTCCTTGCCCAGGCTCGGGCCCACCGTGCGCTCCTCGATGATCTGCATGGGCGCGGCCAGGGCGCCGGCACGAAGCAGCAGCGCCAGGGTCTGGGCCTCGTCGATGGAATCCAGCCCCGTGGTCTGGAAGCGCGCGCCGAGCGGCTCGCGGATGACCGCCACGTTGATAACCTGCTCGATCTTCTTGGTGGTGCGCACTTCCTTGCCGTCGACCATGTGGGTCTCGGGCTTGTTCTCGATGAACACCACGGCCATCCGGTTGCCCACGTTGTCGGAGCTGACGTCGGCCATGCGCCGGGCGCCGGCGGAATTCAGGCGCACCACCACGGCCGGCGAGCCGCTTTGCTGGTCGAAGGTGGCGGCGGCATCAATGAGCTGGTCGCCGGAGACGATCAGTCGCTTCTTGAGCAGGATCGGGCGCCCTTCCCGGGTGTGGTAGAGCCGGTCCTCGGGCGGAATGTTGCCGGTCTGCTCGGCGGTGACCGGGTCGTGCTGCTCGTCAACCATGCGGTATTCCAGGGTTGCCGTGGCGCCGATGATGCGCTTGGCTTCCGCCGTGTCCTGCACGCCGGGCAGCTCGACCACGATGCGGTCGGCGCCCTGCTGCTGGATGATGGGCTCGGCCACGCCGAGCTCGTTGACCCGGTTGCGCAGGATGGTCAGGTTCTGTTCCAGGGCCGTGGTCTTGATCTGCTGGAGCTGTTTGTCGGTGACGTAGGCGCGCAACTCGAAGCCCTCGGAGTCGCCCCCGGCAACCGTGGCCACGTCAACCTCGGGAATGTTGTTCTCGATCAGGTCGACGGTCCTGTCGCGGTCCTCGGCGCTGCGAAGCTGGACGTGTATGCCGTCCGAGCGGCGTGCCACCGACGAATAACGGATGCGCTCGTCGCGAAGCCGGTTGCGGATGTCGTCCACCAGGCGTTCCTGCGCCTGCTGCACGGCGGCCTCCATGTCCACCTCCATCAGGAAGTGAACGCCGCCCTGCAGGTCCAGGCCCAGGACCATTGGCTTGGCATTCAGGTCGCGAAGCCAGGCGGGCGTGCTCGGCGCCAGGTTGAGCGCCACCACGTAGTTGTCCTGGAACCGCTCCTTGAGCACGTCCGCGGCTTCCAACTGGGGCTTGGCGGTCTCGAAGCGGATCATCAGGCGCTTGGGCTCGAGCTCGATGCTCTTGAACTGGATGTTCTCGGCTTCCAGGGCGCCGCGAATGTCGCCGGCCAGGGCCTCGTCGATCTGGGCGCCGCGCACCGGGCTGATCTGGACGGCATAATCCTCGCCAAAGATGTTGGGCGCCGCGTAGAGCAAACCGACCAGCAGAATCGCCAGGACCAGGCAATACTTCCACAATGGATATTGATTCATGACTGCGGGGTGGGGCCTTGCGTTACTGTTTCTTGTAGGTGCCCTTGGGCATTACCGCCTGGACCGCGTGCTTCTGGACGCGAATCTCGGTGTTGGGCGCGATCTCCAGGGTGATGAAGGTTTCGTCCACCGCGGTGACGCGACCCAGCATTCCGCCGTTGGTGACCACCTCGTCATTGCGCGCCAGGTTGGCCACGAGTTGCCGATGTTCCTTGGCCCGCTTCATCTGTGGACGGATCAACAGGAAGTAGAAGATGACGAAGATCAGGATCAGCGGGATGAACTGCATCAGCGTCCCGGAGGCGCCGGACGCAGCGTTCTGTGCCAGGGCGTCGGAGATGAAAAAACTCATGGGTTGTGGTTATCCAGTCAGCGGACGAAAGCGCGTATTATGGCATTTGTCGGTCGGCCGTTCGACCCCCGTCATTGGCGGGAGTTCGGCGGATCGAACCGCCAGGCGCGGCCGGTGGAGTGAGTCATGGAAGTAGACGACAAGGCACCCGGCAAGGCCGGCCGGGCGGGGGTGCTTCGGGTGATCTGGGCCGGCAGCTCCCTTGTCGCCGTGGAGAGCCTGCTGTTCGGCGTCAGCGTACTTCCGGCGGCGCTCGGCTGGCTCTGGATTTTCGAGCTCGACTTCACGCCCCACTGGCTCGACGTGCTGATCCTGGCGGTGACCTTCCTGCCCGCCTACGCGATATTCGCCATAACGCTGATGGTGCTTTCCGCGCTGGCGACCCGCTTGCTGCGCTGGCGCACCCCGGCCGACGCGGAATTGAAGCTTGCGGACCTGGGCTGGCCCCTGCTCGCCTGGGCCCGCTACAACGTCTCCATCTACGTATGCGGTTCCCTGGCGGGGCCGATCCTGCGCAATACGCCGCTCTGGAACCTCTACATGCGGCTCAACGGCGCCCGCCTGGGCCACCGGGTCTGGATCAACAGCCTGAAACTGTCCGATCACAACCTGCTCGAGTTCGGCGACGACGTGGTCATCGGCGCCGACGCCCATGTCTCGGGGCACATGGTGGAACGCGGACGCGTCGTCACGGCACGGGTGAAACTCGACGACGGGGTCGTGGTCGGGCTGGGTGCCCACGTGGGGGTGGGCGTCGTGGCGGGACGCCACTGCCAGATCGGCTCGCTGTCCATGGTGCCCAAGTACGCACGCCTGGAAGCCGACGCCACCTACGCGGGCGCGCCGGTGCACAGGCTGTCCGCGGACGCCGGCGAGCGCTTGTGAGGGAACCGCCCGCCCCCGGCATGCTGCGCGAGATCGCGGACCGGACCCAGGCCCCGACGGTGGTCATGGTGCCGGGCATGGACGGCACCGCCCTGCTCTTCTACCGGCAGGTGCCGCTGCTCGCGAGACGCTTCAGCGTGGCCGCCTATCCGCTGCCCGACGACCCGGACCTGGACATGGACGGCCTGGTCGCCGACCTGGACGGGCTGATCCGCGAAACCGCCTCGTCGCGGGTCATCCTCTGCGGCGAGTCCTTTGGCGGCGCGCTGGCCATGAGCTACGCGCTGGCCCACCCGGATTCCCTGGCGGGGCTGGTGGTGATCAACTCCTTTCCCCGGGTGCGTGACCGCCTGAGACTGCGGCTGGCGCCGCTGGCCCTGAGGCTGGTGCCCTGGGGCACCATGACCCTGGTGCGCCGTTTCACCGAGTCCAGGTTGCACAGCCCCCATGTGAATCGGGAGGACCTGGCCGAGTTCCACGAGCGCGCCAAGGCCATCGGTCGCGAGGGCTACATCCGCCGCCTGGAGATCCTGGCCGACTACGACATCCGTGACCGACTGGGCGAGATTACCGTGCCCACCCTGCTGCTGGCCGCCGACCACGACCAGCTCGTGGACTCGGTGGACGAGGCCAGGTTCATGGCGGAGCGGATACCCGATGCCGAGATGCGGGTTCTGGAAGGCTACGGGCACGTGTGCCTGATCAACCACGACCTGGACCTGCTGGACTACGTGGCGCCCTGGTGCGACCGAGTCGCCGGCGATCAGGCGCCGAGGCCCAAAACGCTGCCGGAGTAGTCCGCGAAAGCACCCTGCTCGACGGCCGACCTGATCCGGGCCATCAGGTCCTGGTAGTAATGCAGGTTGTGGATGGTGTTGAGTCGGGCGCCGAGAATTTCGTTGCACCGGTCCAGGTGCGCGAGATAGGCGCGGGAATAGTGCCGGCAGGTGTAGCAGCCGCAGGCGGAATCCACGGGGCGCGTGTCGTTCCGGTGGCGGCTGTTGCGCAGCCTGAGCACGCCCTCGCTGGTGAACAGGTGGGCGTTGCGCGCGTTGCGGGTGGGGATCACGCAGTCAAACATGTCCATGCCCCGGGCCACGGCCCGCACGATATCCGCGGGCTTTCCCACGCCCATCAGGTAACGCGGTTTCTCCACCGGCAATTCCGGCGCTGTGGCGTCCAGTACCCGCCAGCGAAGCTCGTCCGGCTCGCCCACGGACAGGCCACCCACGGCATAGCCGTCGAAACCGATGGCCGTCAGCTCGGCCGCCGACTGGCGCCTGAGCTCCGGGTACATGCCCCCCTGGACGATCCCGAACAGGGCGGCGTCGCCGTCGTGGGCCTCGCGGCAGCGCCTGGCCCAGCGCATGGATAGCGCCATGGACTCGCGCGCCGCCTCCTCATTCGCCGGGTAGGGCGTGCATTCGTCGAATGTCATCACCACGTCCGCGTCCAGGTCCCGCTGCACGTGCATGGACTCTTCCGGGCCCAGGAATACCTGGCTGCCGTCCACCGGGGAACTGAACCAGACGCCCTGCTCCGAGATTCGGCGCTTCTCCGCAAGGCTCCACACCTGGAATCCCCCGGAGTCGGTGAGGATCGGGCCGTCCCAGTGCATGAACCCGTGAAGCCCCCCGTGCGCCCGCACCACTTCCGTGCCCGGCCGGAGCATGAGATGGAAGGTATTGCCCAGGATGATCTCGGCGCCCAGCGCGCGGAGCTCTTCCGGGGCGACCGCCTTGACGCTGCCATAGGTGCCCACCGGCATGAACGCCGGCGTCTCGACGCTGCCCCTGGGAAACCGGAGCCGCCCGCGGCGTGCTTCGCCATCGGCGCCCAGCAGTTCGAAGCTCATGCGGCTCACGGCTCGCTCCCGCGTGTGAGGAACATGGCGTCGCCGTAGCTGAAGAACCGGTAACGCTCCGCCACGGCATGATCGTAGGCGGCCAGCACGTTGTCCTTGCCGGCGAAGGCACAGACCAGCATCAACAACGTGGATCGCGGCAGGTGAAAATTCGTGATCAGCGCATCCACCACGCGAAAGCGGAACCCCGGGTTGATGAACAGCCGGGTTTCTCCCCTGTATGGGACCAGCTCGCCGCCCGCGGCCGCGGCTTCCAGGGCGCGCACCACCGTGGTGCCCACCGCCACCACGCGCCCGCCCCGGTCCCGGGTTTCCCGGATGGCGCCCACGCTGGCCCCGTCCACCGTCACCCGCTCGGCGTGCATGACGTGATCCTCCACCCGGCCGGCGCGCACGGGCTGGAAGGTGCCCGCCCCTACGTGCAGCGTGATGCGGGCGATGCAGACCCCCCGCGCGGCGATCCGCTCGAGCATGTCCCGGTCGAAGTGAAGACCCGCGGTGGGCGCCGCCACGGCGCCGGGGTTGTCGGCATAGACGGTCTGGTAACGCTCCCGGTCGTCGCTTTCGTCCTCGCGCCGGATATAGGGCGGCAGCGGCACGTGTCCATGCGTCTCAAGGTAGTCGAGCAGCGTGCGGTCCAGCTCGAAGCGAAGCTCGAAGAGCTCACCGCGCCGGCCCTCGAGCCGGGCCTTCCCGCCGTGCTCGAGTTCCACGGCCGCATCGCCACGCAGGGGTTTGCTCGAGCGCACGTGCGCCAACGCCCGGTCCTCCCCCTCGACCCGCTCCACGAGTATTTCCACGCGTCCGCCGGTGCTCTTGCGGCCGAACAGCCGGGCCGGAATCACGCGCGTGTCGTTCAACACCAGCAGGTCGCCGGGCGACAGCAGTGCCTCCAGGTCCCGGAACCGTCGATCGGTGAATGTTCCCGATTTGCCGTCCAGTGCCAACAGCCGGCTTGCGCCGCGCTTCGCCAACGGGCGCTGGGCGATGAGCTCTTCCGGCAGGTCGTAGTGAAAGTCGGCGGGATCCATGAGCGCGGAATGTTAGCAGCGCGGCAAGAAATTGTTCATCGCGGAGTTCCGGATCCGCGACATGGGGCCGAGCTTGCCCGACGGCATGAGCAGGGGTGCGGCAGTCGAGCCCCCAGGGATGGGTCCACGGCGTGTCCCGAACCCGGGCCTCGCGCACCCGACAGGACTCCCGAGATTTAGCGATGAGAAAAAAATGGCCGGCTCGGGTGGGGAGAGGGAGGGAGAACCCCACCGGAACCGGCCCAGTGCTTGCGAGGTCATGTGGCTCAATCCGGTCGGCCCGGAAGGCCAGTGCCATCAATTCCCGGGCGGAACCCGGGAACCGGTCGCCACGGCCGTCGCCGCGGCAGGGGAGAGACTCGCCTGCCACACCCGATCCCGGCCGCCACACGCATTGCGTGCTGCGGTGCACTATTCATAAGCTTCCCGGGCAAGGGGCCGCAGGCGCCACCGGTCACTGCCAGGGACCGGTTCAGTCCTATAAGCACCTGATCGTTCTGGGAAATCCTTTCCCTTCGATCAAAACGCCTGCGCATGGTATCGTCGGCCACCGGGATCGTCAAACGATACTTTTTTGGCTTATCGATTAGTTTTTCTTATCAATGAGCAATGCCCTGCCCCCGTTGAAGGCGCTGCACGTGTTCGAAGTCGCCGCGCGCCACCTGAGCTTCACCCGCGCCGCCTCGGAGCTGCACGTCACCCAGGCCGCGGTCAGCCACCAGATCAAGCATCTGGAGTCGCGCCTTGGCATCAAGCTGTTCCGGCGCCAGGGACGCCGCCTGCTGCTCACCGAGGAAGGCCAGATTTACCTGCCGGCCGTGCGCGAGGCCCTGCGCCAGATCGGCCAGGCCACGGGGCAATTGCTGTCCAGGCGACGCAGCGGGGTGCTGACGGTCAGCGTCCTGCCTTCCTTCGCCAGCAAGTGGCTGGTACCCCGCCTGCACCGTTTCCGCGAGCAGTGCCCCGACGTGGACGTTCGGGTGTCCGCGTTCGAGTGGCTGGTGGACTTCCAGCGCGACGAGGTGGACCTGGCGATTCGGTACGGCCGGGGCCGCTGGCCGGGCCTGCGCGCGGATTCCCTGCTCACCGAGGACGTGTTCCCGGTCTGCAGCCCGGCTCTGCTGGAGGGAAACAGGCCGCTCCTACGACCGGCGGACCTGCGTCACCACACCCTGCTCCATGACGATTTCTCCCGCGAGGACTGGCGCATTTGGCTCACCGCCGCCGGCGTGGAGGGCGTCGATCCGGAGCGGGGCCTGAGCTTCTCGCACACCAGCATCATGCTGGAGGCCGCCGAGGGCGGTCAGGGCGTGGCGTTGGGGCGCACGCCGCTGGTGGCCGACGACCTGGAGAAGGGCCGGCTGATCAAGCCATTCGACGTGACGCTTCCCGCCGAGTACGCGTACTACGTGGTGTGCCCGGAGGAAACGGCCGACAGGCCGCGGCTCGCCGCCTTCCGCGATTGGCTGTTGGTGGAAGCCCGGGCGACGAGCCACCTGGTGCACCCGGCCATGGAAGAGGCGCACACCGGCCCGGGCCGGCGCTAGGCGTCAATCCCGAGCGGCGCCGACGCATGTTAGCCTTCCGGAAGACACTCGAATCGACGGAGCGAGCACCATGAGCACGGTACTGATCACCGGTGCCAACCGTGGCATCGGCCTGGAATTCTGCAAACAGTACGGGGAGCGCGGAGACGAGGTCATCGCCGTGTGCCGCAAGCCGTCGGACGAACTCCAGTCCCTCGGTGTCCGGATCGAGAAGGGCATCGACGTCACCGACCCGGACTCGGTGCACGAGCTGGCGAAACGGCTGGAAGGGACATCAATAGACGTGCTGATCAACAACGCCGGGGTGCTGCAACGCCAGACCCTCGGCCAAATCGACGGCAAGGCCGTGGAGTCCATGCTCCTTCAGTACCGCACCAACGCCATCGGACCGCTACTTGTCACCCAGGCACTGCTGCCCAATCTCGCGGAAGGCTCCAGGGTGGGCATCGTATCCAGCCGGGTGGGCTCGGTGGAGGACAACGGCTCCGGGGGCAGTTACGGATACCGCATGTCCAAGTCCGCCGCAAACATGGCGGGCAAGTCGCTGTCCGTGGACCTGGCCGGCCGGGGCATCGCGGTGGCCCTGCTCCATCCGGGCTTCGTGAAGACGGAGATGACCGGCAACCAGGGCCACATCGAGGCCGACGAGGCTGCCGCCGGGCTCATCCAGCGCATGGACGAACTGACCCTGGAAAAGTCCGGCCATTTCTGGCACTCGAACGGGGAAGAGCTCCCCTGGTAGCGACAGCGGGAATCATTTGCGGCACAGCGGCCAGAACCCGAAGAAGCCGTCGCACTTGAACTCATCCTCGCAGCGCTTGAGCTGCGCGCCGTACTCGCGCGCCCGGTGGTCCACCCGGTCCGCGACCCGCAACAGGTCCTTCTTGCCGCGCCACTTGCCGGAGCGGTAACCACCGCGGCCCTCGTGATAGGCGATGTACAGGCGTTTGGGATCCCAGTAGGAGATGCCAAGCTGCTCGTGTGACTTGTGGTTGTACCAGCCGACGAAGTCCAGGGCGTCCCTCATGTCGCTGCGGCCCTTGAACCAGCCGCCGGTTTCCTTCCGGTATTCCTCCCAGGCCGGGTCCTGGGCCTGTGCATAGCCGTAGGCAGAAGATTCGCGCGGCAAGGGGATGATGCCCAGGAACCAGTCACGATCCGGTCGCACTCTGGCCCGGTAACCGGATTCGTGCCGGACGAACGCCATCAGGATGTGAGCCGGCGTGCCCCAGCGCTTCTCGGCGTCCTTGGCGTCGTCGTACCAGTCCGGGTGCTGCCGGAACACGGCGCAGATGTTGTCCGCGTCCCGCGGCGGCGCCGAGGCGCACCCGGCCAGCAGGAGCACCGTCGCCAGGGCAGCCAGCCTGGCGGCGTTCAGTCGTCCGGTCCCAACCCCTCCAGCCTGCGATAAAGCCATAACGAATAGAACACCGTGAACAGCGCGCCTGCCCCCGCCACCGAGAACGTGAACAGCGGGGAAATTCCCGCCAGCGCTCCCAGGCCAACCACCACCCCGGCAAAGAAGAACACGTAACCGCCGACGCGGTGGGTCCGGTTCCATACCTCCTCGCTGGCCAGCGTCCAGGGCGTGCGGATGCCCAGAAAGAAATTGCGCCGCAGCTTGCCCAGGTAGTTGCCAAGGATGATCAGCAGCACCCCGATCGTCAATGGCACGATGGTATTGATGTCGGCCCTGCCAACGGCGGCCAGGTAGGCGCCGATGGCAATGACCGACAGGCAACCCAGCACGGTGACCTGGAGGATGTCCACCACGCGCAGGAACGAGTCCACCCGATAACCATGGGGCGATACCAGCGGGATCAGCTTGAATATCACCCAGACGCCGGCCAGGAGGAAAGGGAATATCAGCACGCCCCAGGGCTTGGGCGTGAAACCGTCGGCCTGCCCCGACAGGTTCCAATGGGTGGGCACCGGGTCCGGGATGCTGCCATAGAGCCACGCGGCCGCACCGCACACCGCCAGCAGCATGAACAGTGAAGCGAGATCCGCGCGCCGCGCCTTCATGGCTTGCCCCCCGACGCGGAACGGAACAGGTCGAGCATCATGGAAGCTACCTCCTCGAATACCGTGGTGTTGATGGAGTACACCTGGTTCTGGCCGCGTCGCTCGCTGCGCACCAGGTCAGCAGCCTTCAATACGTTGAAGTGGTGGGACAGCGAGGCGCGGCTCATGTCGAAGTGCTGCGCCAGCTCCCCGGCGGTCCTCGAGCCCGCCCTCAGCCGGCGCAGGATTTCCCGCCGCGTCGGGTCCGCCAGCGCCCGGAATACGTTCTGGTTGCCCCGCGATGCGCTCATGGACGCAATTATACATTTAGACAAATATCTAAACAACATTTGATACGAGCCCGCCGAGGGCCCGGCGGACGGGTCAGGCTGGCGGCGAAACGTCGAATGCCACGCTGACCCGGACATGGTCCGAGTCGAACGGCACGGTGCTGTGGGGCAGGTAGGCGGGAAAGATCACCAGCCTCCCCGGCCGCGGCTCCAGGCGCCGCGTCCAAGGGGCATAGCCGGTGGCGGTATCGTAGGGCGCGCCGCCGAACTCGATCCATCCCGCCTCCGGCCGATCCGGCTTCGGCAGGCTGGCGTAGAACACCCCGCTGAGCATGCCGCCGGGGTGGATGTGCGGTTTCTGATGGCCACCCCGCCGCAGCAGCGTGCCCCAAACGTCCAGGCGGTAGGTACCCGGCCAATTGGCGCGAATCACGTGGGAGGCGGGCAGCCTCGAGAGGTACGCGTCCACCGCTTCCCTGACCAGCGACTCGAAGCGGCGCATCACCGGCTCGCCGGCCAGCGGCAGTGACGGTGTCTGATGCCCGCCGCGGGTAGTCTTGCCCGCCGGTTCCCACCACTGATGGGGATACTCCGTGACGAAGCGGGTGAGCTCACCGAGGAAGGCTTCCCGGTCCGCGGCCGGCAATCCTTCCAGCGGCTCCAGGCACGCCGGGTCACGGGCCGGGTCCATGATCGCCCGGGCCTCCCCGTCGCGCCCCAGCTCGCGCAGGCAGTGGTGCCGGTACCAGATGCTGTTCACGTGAAGCGGATCGAAGGCCAGCGAACGCTCGAACCCGGCGAGCGCGTCTTCCACGCCGCCTGCCTCCAGCTTCACCAGGGCCCGAAAATAGGCCAGCCTGGCCGGCGTGTGATAGCTGCCCTCCAGCGCCGCGAAATGTCGGTCCGCCTCGGTGGACCGGCCCTGTTTGAGCCGCACGATGCCCAGGTTGAGACGCGCGCCTGAATGGCCCGGGCGAATCTCCAACGCTTGCTCGAATGCCCGGGCCGCTGCTTTCAGGTCCTCCGCCGCCAGTTCCGTATTGCCCCGTTGCAGCCAGAGATCCGCATCCCCCGGGACCCGTTCGAGGACCTCCGCAAGCACCGCGGACGCCTCCGTGTAGCGTTGCCGGCCGGCGAGCGCCGAGGCCAGCCCCGCCAGCGCCGGCCGATCGCCGTCGCGCAGGGCCAACAGGCGGCGCCAGGCGTGCTCCGCCCCGGGATGATCTCCCACCATCGCGCGACATTCGGCGAGCTCGCCCCAGAAATCCGGGTCAGCGCCCAGTGCCGCTTCCAGTTCGGCGAGCTCCGCCGCCGCCCGCCAGGGATCGCCTGCTTCCCGCAGCGCGGCGGCGAACGTGCGCTGGCAACCGGCATCGTCGGGCCTGAGCGCCAATGCCCGTCCCAGCACGCCCACGGCGGCATCGGCATCTCCCGACTCCAGCAGCAACGAACCCAGGTTGTGGTGAGCGTCGAACTGGCGCGGGTCCAGCGAAATGGCGCGGCGGTAGGCATCCTCGGCAGTGGTGCGATCATGCCGCATCGCCCGGGCTGCGCCCAGGTCGTTCCAGCGGCCCGCGTCACCGGGTGCCAGCGCCAGGGACTTCTCCAGCAACCGGGAGGCCGAATTGGGGTCGCCGAGCTGCAATGCAAGCGCGCCGGCCATGCCCAGTGCGTCGGGGTTCCGCGGGTCGCGCTCGAGCGCTTCCCGGTAGCAGCGCTTCGCCTCCTCGAAACGACCCGCAAAATGATGGCGCCGGCCCTCCTCGACCAGCGCATGCACCGATTCGCCGCCACGTTCCATGGGGCCGGATGGTATCACCGGCACGTTGGGCTGCCCGGGTGCTTCGGCTAGACTGGCGCACGGTCCGGCCAGGAGAAGACTTGATGAATCCGGTTCTGAAGGAATTGACGGGGCTTTTGACCCTGGAGCGCCTCGAGGACGACCTGTTCAGGGGCGCCAGCCGCGACATCGGCTATGACCGGGTGTTCGGCGGCCAGGTGCTGGGGCAGGCGCTGGCCGCGGCGCGCTTCACCGTGGAGGACTGCTACATCCACTCCCTGCATGCCTATTTCCTGCGCGAGGGCGACCCGGCGGCGCCCATCGTCTACTTCGTGGATCGCGCCCGCAACGGCCGAAGCTTCATGGCGCGCCGGGTGACGGCCATCCAGCACGGCAAGCAGATCTTCAACATGGCCTGCTCGTTCCAGGACGAGGAACAGGGCCTGGAGCACCAGGCGGACATGCCCGACGTGCCGCAGCCTGAGAAATTGCGGGACTTGCGAGACTATGCCCAGGAAATCTCCGAGGACCTGCCCTGGAAAATCAAGCGCATCCTGACGCGGAAGACCCCGTTCGAGATACGCCCCGTGGAAATCACCAACCCGGTCAACCCGCGCAAGCGCCCGCCGGTGAACCATTATTGGTTCAAGGCCGTCGACTCGCTGCCGGACGACCGCGAGCTCCACGAAATCCTGCTGGCCTACGTCTCGGACTACAACTTCCTGACCACCGCCACCCTGCCCCACGGCGTTTCGTTCCTGGACCCGCGGGTGCAGATGGCGAGCCTGGACCACGCCATGTACTACCACCGCACCGTGAAAGTGGACGACTGGCTGCTCTACAGCGTGGACAGCCCCAACATGTCCAACAACCGGGCGCTGGTACAGGGCCAAATTTTCAGCCGCGACGGCACCCTGCTCGCCTCCACCACCCAGGAAGGCCTGATCCGCATCTGGGACAAGCCGGAGAGCTGAGCATCGGAGAGGCCTCGGGTCTGCTATCGGGTGCGCGTGGCCCGTTTTCGGGACACGACGTAGATACATCCCTGTAGTCTCGCCGTCGGCCGTCCAGGCCGCCGACGGTCCCGAACCCGGGCCACGCACACCCTGGGACAGCGCGTTACCAGCGGCGGGGGTGCGGTGGGGCCTGGCGAGACCGTCGTCGCCAGGGATGGCGGCGCCGGAGCTTACAGGGATGTACCTGCAGCGTTCTCGACAGGCGCTACCGCGCCGCCGCCGAATGCAGCGCACGCTCGTCCCGGCAAACGGCGACAGGCGATTTGTCCGTGACCGTGCCCATCAGCGTTCCAGGCCTACCACCCCGAACAGTACGCTGTTGATCAGCGCCAGCACCACGGAAAAACCCAGCGCCCACCAGAACCCGCGCACGTAGAAGCCGTCCAGCATCGCGTCAACCAGCATCACCATCAACGCGTTGATTACCAGCAGGAACAGGCCCAGGGTGAGAATGGTGATGGGCAGGGTCAGGATGACGAGGATCGGCCGGATCAGGGCGTTCACCAGCGCCAGCACCAGCCCCACCACCACGGCGCTCCCGAAACTGCGCAGGCTCACTCCCGGCAGCAGCCAGGCGGCGACGTAAACGCCGGCGGCATTGACCAGCATCCAGACGACGAATTCCACGAGCATGGGCAGACTCCCCGGTGTCTTCGAAGGCAGGTCGAGTTGTTATCATGCGTCACCTCGCCGGACCGGGAAACCCAGAGGGGCCTCCATTGGAGCAGCGTGACATCATTGTCGTGGGCGCCGGCATCGTGGGCGTGTGTTGCGCCCTGTACCTGCAGCGCGATGGCCACCGGGTGACGCTGCTGGACCGCCAGGCGCCGGGCGAGGGTTGCTCGTTCGGCAATGCCGGCATGCTGGAAAGCAATGCCGTGGCGCCCGTGGCCACGCCCGGGCTCCTCCGGCAACTGCCGCATCTGCTGACCAATCCCATGAGCCCGCTGGCGGTGAAATGGGCACACCTCCCCGGCCTGATTCCGTGGCTGACCCGTTTCCTGCTGGAAAGCCGCCCCGCCAGGGCCCGCGCCAATGCCCTGGCCCTGTTCCCCCTGGTCCACTACGCCTGGGAAGCCTACGAGCCGCTGATCGAGGAAGCCGGCTGCCGCGACCTGATCCGCGACACGGGCTGGCTGTGGGTATTCGAGCGCGAGTCCACGCTGCAGCACATGGCGTGGGACCAGGCGCTCAGGCGCGAACTGAATATCGAGATGCACCGCGTGGAGGGGGACGCGCTCTTCAAGCTGGCGCCGGCGTTGACCCGGGACGCGGCCCTGGGCCTGTACTTTCCCACCACCCGCGCCTGCCCCGATCCCCACGGCCTGGTACTCCGCCTGGCCGAACGATTCCGGGCGAATGGCGGACGGCTGGAACGGCGCGAGGTCTTCTCCATGAAACCCGGCGCGACCTGGGAGCTGGACACCGACGACGGCACGCTCAAGGCCGGGCGGGTGGTACTGGCCACCGGCGCCTGGAGCGGCAAGTTCTGCCGCCAACTCGGCGAACCCGTACCCCTCAACACCGAGCGCGGCTACCACCTGATGCTCCCGGAACCGGAAATCCGGGTGCCGGTGCCCATGATGTTCGCCGAGCACAAGTTCGTCGCCAACCACATGAGCAGCGGGCTCCGTCTCGCCGGTACCGCCGAGCTGGGCGGCATGAACCAGGCGCCGGACTGGCGACGCGCCGACGTGATGCTCGAGCATGCCAGGCGCCTGCTCCCCGGGCTCTCCGAGCGACCCGGCGGCCGCTGGATGGGCCTGCGGCCGACATTGCCGGATTCGCTGCCGGTGATCGGCCCCTCGTCCCGCCACCCGGGGCTGCATTACGCCTTCGGGCACCAGCACCTGGGTTTGACCCTGGCCGGGCTCACCGGGCGCCTGGTCGCCGACGGCGTCGCCGGCCGTGCTCCCTGCATGGAGATGGCGCCCTACAGGGTGACCCGGTTCTAGGCGGCCGGCGCCGCTGCTAAGCTCCGGGTCGGAACGTCGAGGACCGACAATGCCCCTATTGATCCAGCTGGTGGTGCTGCTCGGGGCCGCCGTGATCATGGTGCCGCTGTTCAGGCGCCTCAAGCTCGGTGCCGTGCTGGGCTATTTGGCCGCCGGCGCGATCGTGGGACCCTGGGGTCTGGCGGTGGTGGCGCCGGTCGAAGGGCTATCCCACCTGGGCGAATTCGGCGTGGTGCTGCTGTTTTTCGTCATCGGCCTGGAACTCCACCCGAAGCGGCTCTGGCTGATGCGCCGGGACATTTTCGGCCTGGGCGGCGGCCAGATGCTGCTGACCATGCTGCCGTTGTTCGCCGCCGCCTGGTGGGCGGGATTCACGTCCACGGTGGCCGTGCTGGTGGCCGTGGCGCTGGCGTTCTCGTCGACCGCGTTCGCCCTGCAACTGCTGGCGGAACAGAACCAGCTCAACACGCGCCACGGCCGCAGCGCCTTCGCGATATTGCTGTTCCAGGACCTGGCCGTGATTCCCCTGCTCGCCGTCACCCCGGTGTTGGCCGGCGGTGAGACGATGCCCGGCGGTTACCAGGCCGTGCTTTTGGCGCTCAAGAGCCTGGGGCTGGTGGCACTGATCGTGCTTCTGGGGCGCTACCTGCTGCGCTACGCGCTGCGCTTCGTGGCCGGGTCCGGCGTCACCGAGGTTTTCACGGCCATGTCGCTGCTCACCGTGGCGATCACCGCCATGATCAGCGAAGCAGCGGGCCTGTCCATGGCCATGGGGGGTTTCATGGCCGGCGTGCTGCTGGCCGACTCGGAGTTCCGTCACGCGGTCGAGGGCGACCTGAATCCGTTCAAGGGACTGCTGCTGGGACTGTTTTTCATGTCCGTGGGCATGTCCGTGAACCTGGGCCTGGTCGTGGACCAGGCGGGCCTGATCCTGGCGCTGAGCGTCGGCCTTATCCTGCTCAAGGGCGGCATCCTGATGGGGCTGCTCCGCTACGCGGGCATCGAACACTCGGGCGCGGCCAGGGGCGCGGCGGCGCTTTCCCAGGGCGGCGAGTTCGCGTTTGTGCTGTTCGGCGCCATGGCCGCTGCCGGCCTGCTGGGCAGCGAACGGCTCGAGCTGCTGGTGGCGGTGGTCATCGTCTCCATGATCCTCACCCCGCTGTTGTCGGCCCTGGTGTCCCGGTCACTGGCCCGCCAACCGGCCACTTCCAGACGCGACTACGACCGACCCGACGAGGACGAGCCCAGGGTGATCATCGCCGGCTTCGGTCGCTTCGGGCAGATCATCGCCCGGATCCTGCGCGCCCGCGGCATCCCGTTCACGGCCCTGGAACTGAACCCGGATCAGGTGGACCTGGCAAAACGCTTCGGTACCAAGGTGCATTACGGGGACCCCACGCGGCTTGAGCTGTTGCGCGCCGCGCGCGCCGACCGGGCAAAGGTGTTCGTGCTGGCGGTGGATGACGTGGACGCCTCGCTGAAAAGCGCCCGGGTGTTGCGCGAATACTTTCCGAACCTTACCATTTTCGCGCGCGCCCGCAACCGCGCCCACGCCTACCAGCTAATGGAGTTGGGCATTACGCGAATTTACCGGGAGATGTACTTCTCCAGCATCGAGATCACCCGCGGGGTACTGCGCGAGCTGGGCTATTCCGGGACCCAGACCGACCGCATGATTCGGCAGTTCCAGGAACAGGACGAAAAACAACTCTACGCCGGCTTCGGCCGTCACCACGACTTGGAAAAGCTCATCGAGCTCAGCCAGGAAACGTCGAAAGAACTGGAAACCCTGCTGCGCCAGGACCTGCCCGGAGAGAAGGATTAGCGCCGGAGTTGTGGGAGCGCCCGGACGGCTTGCTGCAGCGCTTCCCCACAGGATTCCTCGACCTTGATGTCCAGCAGATGGTCGGCGCGGGTTCGGCCACGGTTGATCGAGGCTACCGGCAGGCCACGCTCTGCCGCTAAACGGGCAAAGCGGTAGCCGGACCACACCATCAGGGAGGAGCCTACGACCAGCAGCGCGTCCGCGCGCTCGAGGGCGTCCATGGCCTTCACAACCCGGGCCTTGGGCACGGATTCGCCGAAAAATACCACGTCGGGCTTCAACATGCCTCTGCACCCGGCGCATCCGGGTACCCGGAACGTGGCGAAATCCCGGTCCACTAGCATGGCGTCGCCGTCCGGCGCCGAAACCGCGTCGAGCTCCACCCAGTCCGGGTTTTCCGCCACGATCCGGGATTGCAGATCCCGGCGGGCCGTCACCCGGCCGCAGTCCCGGCAAACGACACGGTCTATCCGCCCGTGCAGGTCGGTGACGCACCTGCTGCCGGCGCGCTGGTGCAGCCCGTCCACGTTCTGGGTCACCAGCCAATGGATTCGCCCGGCCTGCTCCAATGCGGCGAGTGCGCGATGGGCCGGGTTCGGGGCCGCGCCGCCGACACGCCGCCAGCCCACCATGGACCGGGCCCAGTAGCGCTTCCTCACCGCCTCGTCGGAGACGAAGTCGGAGAACTGCACCGGCCGGCGGTGCTTCCACCCGCCGTCCACGTCGCGGTAGTCGGGGATGCCTGACTCGGTGCTGCAACCCGCTCCCGTGAGCACCAGCAACCGCCGCGAGCGGGCGATGAACGCCGTCAGGCGGTCGAGGTCCGGCAACCGGACGCCTTCACATGTTCCGGCGGTATTCGCCGCCAACCTCGTAGAGGGCATGACTGATCTGGCCAAGCGAACAATATTTCACGCAATCCATCAGCGCCTGGAAGACGTTATTACGCTTGCGTGCCACTTCCTGCAGCGCCTTCAGGGACTCCGGGCCCTCGCTCTCCGCGTGCAGTGAATGGAACGCGCGCAGGTGGGTGAGCTGGTTCTGCTTTTCCTCGGTGGTCGAGCGGATCAACTCCACCTCGGGAGCTTCCTCCTCTTCGCCCTCGGTGGGCAAAAAGGTATTGACCCCCACGATGGGCAGCGACCCGTCGTGCTTGCGCGACTCATACAGCAGCGACTCGTCCTGGATCTTGCCCCGCTGGTACATGGTGTCCATGGCGCCAAGCACGCCGCCTCGCTCGGAAATTCGCTCGAACTCCCGGTGCACCGCCTCTTCCACCATGTCGGTGAGCTTCTCCACGATGAACGAGCCCTGCCAGGGGTTCTCGCAAAAATTGAGTCCCAGTTCCTTTCCGATGATGAGCTGGATCGCCACCGCCCTGCGCACGGATTCCTCGGTGGGCGTGGTGATGGCCTCGTCGTAGGCGTTGGTGTGCAGGGAATTGCAGTTGTCGAACAGCGCGTAAAGCGCCTGCAGCGTGGTGCGGATGTCGTTGAACTGCATTTCCTGGGCGTGCAGGGAGCGCCCGGAAGTCTGGATGTGATACTTGAGCATCTGGCTGCGGCGGTTGGCCCCGTAGCGCTCGCGCATGGCGCGCGCCCAGATGCGCCGCGCCACCCGGCCGATCACCGTGTACTCCGGGTCCATGCCGTTTGAGAAGAAGAAGCTCAGATTCGGGGCGAAATCATTGATGTCCATGCCCCGCGCCAGGTAGTACTCCACGATGGTGAAGCCGTTGGACAGCGTGAAGGCGAGCTGCGAGATGGGGTTCGCCCCCGCCTCGGCGATGTGATAGCCGGATATGGACACGCTGTAGAAGTTGCGCACGTTTTGGTCCACGAAGTACTGCTGGATGTCGCCCATCATCTTGAGCGCGAACTCCGTGGAAAAAATGCACGTGTTCTGGGCCTGGTCCTCCTTGAGGATGTCTGCCTGCACCGTACCGCGCACGGTATTCAGCGTGTCCGCCTTGATCCTCTCGTAGGTCTCCGGGTCCACCACCTTGTCCCCGGAAATGCCCAGCAGCCCCAGGCCCAGGCCGTCGCTGCCCTCCGGAAGCTCGCCATCGTAGTGCGGGCGCTCGCGGTCCTTGAAGTAGGCGGCGATCTTCTTACTGGCCTCTTCCCACTGGCCCTGTTCCTTGAGCCATTTCTCCACCTGCTGGTCGATGGCCGTGTTCATGAAAAAGGCCAGGATCATGGGCGCCGGGCCGTTGATGGTCATGGACACCGAGGTCTTGGGGTCGCACAGGTCGAAGCCCGAGTAGAGCTTCTTCATGTCGTCCACCGTGGCGATGGACACACCTGAATTGCCCACCTTGCCGTAGATGTCCGGGCGCTCGTCCGGGTCCTCGCCGTACAGGGTCACGGAGTCGAATGCCGTGGAAAGCCGGGCAAAGTCCTGGCCCCGGCACAGGTAGTGGAAGCGCCGGTTGGTGCGCTCAGGCGTGCCTTCGCCGGCGAACATCCGCGTCGGGTCCTCCCCGGTGCGCCGGTAGGGATAGACCCCGGCGGTGTATGGATAGTCGCCCGGCAGGTTCTCCATCATCAGGAACTTCAGCAAATCGCCCCAGTCGCGATAGTCCGGCGCGGCGATCTTCGGAATCTGCAGGTGGCTCAGGCTTTCCCGGTAGTTCTCGCCGCGGATGGTCTTGCCGCGTACCCGGTACTCGAATTCCTCGTCGGTGATACGCTTCAACGTTTTGGGCCAGGCACGCAGCAATTTCAGCGCATCGCCGGACAACGCGTCCAGGTGGGCGTTGTAGCGCTCGCGCAGCAGCTTGATCGTCCGGTCGTCCGTCTTCTCCAGCAAATCCCTGCCGAGGGGCTGGAGCGGCTCCGGCAGGGACTCGTCGCCGAGATCGTGAAGCGTCTCGTAAACGCTCTGGGCCAGGCTCGCCGTCTGTGCCTGTTCGGCGATGGATTCGTTGATGGACCTGCCCTGCTCGGCGATTTCCGCCAGATAGCGGATCCGGTTGCCGGGAATCAGGGCGGAGAGCCTGGGCTCGTGGTCCTTGATGTCCACGTCCGGCACCCATTGCTCCCCGTCGAGTTCCAGCCTGTCGGCGAGCAGGCGGCACAGGTTCGCGAACATCCAGGTGAGCCCGGGCTCGTTGAACTGGCTGGCGATGGTGGGAAAGACCGGGATGTCCTCGTCCGCCGTGTCGAACGCCACGTGGTTGCGCTTCCACTGCTTGCGCACGTCCCTGAGCGCATCCTGGCTGCCCTTCCTGTCGAACTTGTTCAATACCACCAGCTCGGCGAAATCAAGCATGTCGATCTTTTCGAGCTGGCTGGCCGCGCCGTAGTCCGAGGTCATCACGTAAACCGGGAAATCCACCAGGTCCACGATCTCGGAATCCGACTGCCCGATGCCGGCGGTCTCCACGATCACCAGGTCGAAACCGGAGGACTTCAGGAAGGCAATGGCGTCGGCCAGCATCTCGCTGGTGGCCAGGTGCTGGCGGCGCGTCGCCATGGAGCGCATGTACACCCGCCGGCTGCGCAGCGAATTCATGCGGATGCGATCGCCCAGCAGGGCTCCTCCCGTGCGCCGTCTCGTGGGATCCACGGCCAGCACCGCAACGTGCATGTCCGGGAAGTACTGGAGAAACCGGTTCAGGAGCTCGTCGGTCACCGAGCTCTTGCCGGCGCCGCCGGTACCGGTAATTCCCACCACCGGGGTCTTGCCCGCGGCCGCGCGCCATTCCTTGCGCAACCTGGAGAGCTGTTTTTCCTCAAGCGCCCCGGTTTCCAGGCAGGAAATCATCGACGCCACGGCCATGTCGTCACCGGCTTCCACCTGTTTGGGGGGTTCGTCGCCGCGGCGCGCTTCCCGGGTCCGGCGGATCAGGTCCTCGATCATCGCCTTGAGGCCCATGTGCATGCCGTCGTCCGGGTGATAGATCCGCTCCACCCCGTAGGCTTCCAGCTCGCGAATCTCCTCGTGGGTAATGGTTCCGCCGCCGCCCCCGAAGACCCGCACGTGCTCGGCCCCTTCCTCGTTCAGGCGGTCCACCATGTACTTGAAATACTCCACGTGGCCGCCCTGGTAGGAGCTCACGGCGATACCATCGGCATCCTCCTGTAGCGCCGCCCGCACCACGTCCTCTACGCTGCGGTTGTGGCCCAGGTGAATGACCTCGGCGCCCAACTGCTGCATCAGCCGTCGCATGATATTGATGGCGGCGTCGTGCCCGTCGAACAGCGACGCCGCGGTCACGAAACGCAGCGGATTGCGCTTCTCCTCGGCGCCCGCGCTCGGAAGGTCCTTGGCTGCGGTGCTCATCGCGACTCCATGGGAAATAAGTTCAAGCCCTCAAGTGTACTGGCGAGGCCGCCGGCACCGCCAGCCGGGGCGCAATCCAGCTGGCATGCATCCGGTCTAATGTGCGGGTAATCAGATACCCGCAACTGGTTGATGATGATAACATTTCCCGGCCCCGCGCCGGCCCGCGCACCACACCACCCCGCCTGGCCCGTGCCCGTGCCGCCGTTTTGGATTAGAATACGCGCCCGCCGGGGGCCCACACGTCGCGAAGTCGCGGACCGGTTCCCATATATCCAGTTTCAAATCGCGGTGGACATACGGTTTGTTCGCCGCGCTCGAAGCCTGAATCAGTCGGTTTGGCTACCCGGTGCCGGGCGCAGCCCGGTTCCACGCGGCCACCATCATCGCATCCGGAGGCATCCATGGATTTGTTCGAAACCATTCACTCCTCGGGCCACGAGCAGGTGGTCTACTGCCACAACAGGGACGCGGGCCTAAAGGCCATCATCGCGATCCACAACACCGTGCTGGGCCCGGCCCTGGGCGGTCTGCGCATGTGGCCCTACGCCAGCGAGGCCGAGGCGCTCGAGGACGTGTTGAGGCTGTCCCGGGGCATGACCTACAAGGCTGCCGTGTCCGGGCTGAACCTGGGTGGCGGGAAAGCCGTGATCATCGGCGATCCGAGCAAGGATAAGTCCGAATCGCTGTTCCGCGCACTGGGCCGATTCATCGAGTCCCTGAACGGCCGTTACATCACGGCGGAAGACGTGGGCATCGACGTCAACGACATGGAATACGTATTCCACGAGACCGACAACGTGGTGGGCGTGCACCAGGTTCACGGCGGCTCGGGGGATCCTTCCCCGTTCACGGCTTTCGGCACCATGCAGGGCATCAAGGCCAGCCTCGAGAAACGCTACGGCAACGAGGAGGTCGGCAAGTACTCCTACGCCGTGCAGGGCGTCGGCCACGTGGGTTACGAGCTCGCCAAGCTGTTGCGCAACGAGGGCGCCAAGGTCTACGTGTGCGACATCAATGAGGACAACGTGCGCCGCTGCGTGGACGAGCTCGGATGCGAGGCCGTGGACAGCGATGACATCTACAGCGTGGATGCCGATGTGTTCAGCCCTTGCGCGCTGGGCGGGGTGGTGAACGAGAAGACCCTGCCCCAGTTCAAGTTCGACATCGTCTGCGGCGCGGCCAACAACCAGCTCGCCACCAACGAGGCCGGCGACGAGCTTGAGAAGCGCGGCATCCTTTACGCGCCGGACTACGCCGTGAACGCGGGCGGCCTGATGAACGTGTCCATCGAGTTCGAGGGTTACAACCGCGAGCGCGCGATGAGAATGATGCGCACCATCTATTACAACGTGGGCCGCATCTTCAAGATCGCCGAACGCGACAACATACCCACCTGGAAGGCGGCGGACCGGATGGGCGATGAGCGCATCGCCGCGATCGGAAAGATCAAGCTTCCCTTCATGGGACGCAGCCACCGCTTCCCCGGGCGGGCCCGCAACCACAACTAGACCTCCGCCGAAGCCCCGGGGCTACCGGCCGCGCGCCGGGAGCCGGCGCCCGCGCCGCGGCCTGTCGCAGGGGCGACTGCCCGTGCGCGTCGTGCGTGCCGCCCTTGGTACAATGATCCTATCGCGCCGGGCGCCGTGACCGCGCCCCGCCGCCGGCACCGCGCGAGCACGGAGCAGAGGTTCCCCAATGAACAGAGCGCCATCCATCAACGACGACATCGACCTGCTCCGCGACACGGTGCGGCGCTTCGCGGAGCAGCAAATTGCGCCACGCGCGGCGGAAATTGACGAGTCCAACCAGTCGCCCGACGATCTCTGGAAGCAGCTCGGCGAGCTCGGCCTCCTGGGAATCACCATTCCCGCGGATCTGGGCGGCGCGGAAATGGGCTATTTGGCGCACGTGGTGGCCATGGAAGAGATATCCCGTGCTTCCGCTTCAGTCGGGCTGTCCTACGGCGCCCATTCCAACCTGTGCATGGACAACCTCTACAGGAACGGCAGCCGGGAGCAGCGTGAGCGATACCTGCCGGGCCTTAGCTCCGGTGAGCTGGTGGGCGCGCTGGCCATGTCGGAACCCGGCGCGGGCTCGGACGTGGTGGGCTCCATGACCTGCCACGCGAAACGCAAGAACGGCGCCTGGGTGGCCAACGGCTCGAAGATGTGGATCACGAACGGCCCGGAGGCCGACGTGGTCCTCTGTTACATGCGCACCGCGGACAAGTCGGAAGGCTCGCGCAGCATCACCGCCTTCCTGGTGGACAAGGGCACGAAGGGTTTCGGCACGGCCCAGAAACTGGACAAGCTTGGAATGCGGGGATCGAATACCTGCGAACTGGTGTTCGAGGACTGCGAGATTCCCGACGAGAACGTCCTGGGCGAGGCCAATGAAGGCGTCAGGATTCTCATGTCCGGCCTGAACTCCGAGCGCCTGGTCCTGTCCGGCGGGCCGATCGGCATCATGCAGGCGGCAATCGACGTGGTCCTGCCCTACATCCGCGAACGCAAGCAGTTCGACCGACCGATCGGCAGCTTCGGCCTGATGCAGGCGAAGGTCGGCGACATGTACACGGCTCTGCAATCCGCCCGCGCCTATACCTACCAGATCGCCCGGGAATACGACGCGGGGCAATACTCCCGGATCGATCCCGCCGCCTGCCTGCTGCACGCGGCGAGAAGCGCCGTGGCGGTCAGCCTGGAAGCGATCCAGGCGCTGGGCGGCAACGGCTACATCAACGAATACCCGACCGGGCGTCTGTTGCGCGACGCGAAACTCTATGAAATCGGCGCCGGCACGAACGAGGTGCGGCGCATGCTTATCGGCAGGGAACTGTTCGAAGGCAACGCTTAGGAATTCACGTTTCGGAGAAGATCACATGTCCGACAATCCAGTGGTAATCGTATCGGCAAGGCGTACGGCGATTGGTTCGTTCCAGGGCCAGTTCTCCCCGGTCAAGGCAACGGAGCTTGGAAGCACCGCCATCCAGGCCGCGCTCCAGAACGCCCAGGTGGAAGGCGGGGAGGTCAGCGAAGTATTCATGGGCTGCGTGTTGCCCGCCAACCTGGGCCAGGCGCCGGCCCGCCAGGCTTCCCTGGGCGCCGGCATCCCGGATTCCGTTGGCTGCACCACCGTCAACAAGGTCTGCGGCTCGGGCATGAAGTCCATCATGCTGGGCCACGACCTGATCCGGGCGGGCTCCGCCGAAATCGTCGTGGCCGGCGGCATGGAGTCCATGACCAATGCCCCCTACCTGCTGCCCAAGGCGCGCGGCGGGTATCGCATGGGACACGGCGAAATCATCGACCACATGTTCTGGGACGGCCTGCAGAATCCCTACGACAACAACATGATGGGCCACTTCGCCGAGATGTGCGTGGAGAAGTACGGCTTCACCCGCGAGCAGCAGGACGCCTACGCCGAGCGCTCCATCCGGCGCGCGCTGGAGGCCATGGAAGGCGCCTTCCAGGACGAGATCACCCCGGTTACCGTCAAGACCCGCAAGGGCGACGTAGTCGCGGACAGGGACGAGGAGCCACCCAACTGCAACATAGAGAAAATCCCGAGTCTGCGGCCCGCGTTCAAGAAGGACGGAACGGTCACGGCGGCCTCCTCCTCCAAAATCTCCGACGGTGCCGCCGCCGTGGTGCTGATGACCGCCGAGGAGGCGAAGCGCCGCGGCCTGACGCCGCTGGCGACCATCGTCGGACACGCGGGCCACGCCCAGGAACCGGAATGGTTCACCACCGCGCCAGTGAGCGCCATCCGCAAGGTACAGGAGCGGGTCGGCTGGAGCCGCGAGGACGTGGATCTCTACGAGGTCAACGAAGCCTTCGCGGCCGTGGCCATGGCGGCTATCGAGGAGCTGGGCCTGGATCCGGGGAAGGTGAACGTGAACGGCGGCGCCTGCGCGCTGGGTCATCCCATCGGCTGCACCGGTGCGCGCATCACGGTGACGCTCCTGAACGCGCTGAAGAGCCGTGGTCTGAAGCGTGGCGTGGCTTCGCTTTGCATCGGCGGCGGCGAGGCCACCGCCCTGGCGCTGGAGCTGCCCTGATTCCGCGTGGGTCTCGCTGCCGCTCGACCCACCCTACGATTGCTGTTGGAGATCCCCAGCCGTAGGGTGGGTTGAGTCCCGGACGCCAGTCCGGGCGAAACCCACGCGCCGTCCGGGGTCGTGCATTGCCCGTCCGCGTGGGTCTCGCTGCTGCTCGACCCACCCTACGATTGCTCGACCCACCCTACGATTGCTGTTGGAGATCCCCAGCCGTAGGGTGGGTTGAGTCCCGGACGCCAGTCCGAGCGAAACCCACGCGCCGTCCGGGGTCGTGCATTGCCCGTCCGCGTGGGTCTCGCTGCCGCTCGACCCACCCTACGATTGCTCGACCCACCCTACGATTGCTGTTGGAGATCCCCAGCCGTAGGGTGGGTTGAGTCCCGGACGCCAGTCCGGGCGAAACCCACGCGTCCGGTGACAGCGAAACTTCCAGCGGCGTGGGTCTCGCTGCCGCTCGACCCACCCTGCCGGAGATGGCCCTAGGCGCGGCCGGCCCGGCGCGGTGGACCCAGGAATTCCCCGTCGTTGCGCAGAACGCCCACGACCACGCCCTCGATGACTACCGTGTGGCGCCGCGCATCCACGATGATGGGCCTGAAGTCCGGGTTCTCGGGAGACAGCGTCACCTTGTGGCCCGCCGCCCGGTAGCGCTTGACCGTCACCTCGTCGTCCACCCGGGCCACCACGATCTGGCCGTTGCGCACTTCCGGCGTGCGGTGGACGGCTACCAGGTCGCCGTCCAGGATGCCAGCGTCGCGCATGCTCATGCCGGTGACCCGCAGCAGGTAATGCGCCTTGCGGCTGAACAGCGAGGGGTCCAGGTGGTAGTGGGTCTCGATGTGCTCCTGGGCCAGGATCGGGCTGCCCGCGGCCACTCGTCCCACCACCGGCAATCCGCCGCCGCCCCGGGTCAGGCGGATGCCTCGGGAAGCGTTGGGCAGCAGCTCGATGGCGCCCTTGCGCTCCAGCGCCCTGAGGTGCTGCTCGGCCGCATTGATGGACCTGAACCCCATTGCCGACGCGATTTCCGAGCGTGTCGGCGGCATGCCGGTTTCCTCCATGTGCTCACCGATCAGTTGGAGTACTTCCTGCTGTCGGGGCGTGAGCTTTTCCATTGGCATGATTCCCAAGTGATACTGTCATAATATACAGTGTTTGGCGTTTCCGGCAAACCCCCAAGGCCGCCCGTCTCACAAAAAAAGAGGGCGACCCGAAGGCCGCCCATTGGGGGAAAACGCGGAAGGTCTGATCTGCGGTCTTTCTTGGAGTGAGGTCGCTCCCGCGTAAGGAGTCGTTGTTGGTTTACCTGCAGGCGCCAG
>Ga0102944_1000225_pt1 | contig 46408 bp, 49 predicted proteins | sample SalPonD_shore_MG_FD_78172 | JGI IMG/M metagenome (GOLD analysis project Ga0102944, IMG submission 78172) | Salt pond soil microbial communities from South San Francisco under conditions of wetland restoration - Salt Pond MetaG... | ecosystem: Environmental > Aquatic > Marine > Intertidal zone >... | reverse complement strand
CTGTCGCCGTGCTCGAGCACCGAGACCAGACGGTTGACCCGCGTGTCGTCGCGCCGGCACTCGATCCCGAGCGCGCCCTGGCCGATCGCGGGCAGACTGGTCCCGGGCGGTAGGCACATGGTGATGCGATCGGTCATACCCAGCCGCCGCAGGCCCGCGGCGGCCAGGATGATGGCGTCGAACTGCCCTTCGTCCAGCTTGCGCAGGCGCGTGTTCACGTTGCCGCGCAGGTGACCGACCTCGAGATCCGGGCGCGCGGAGCGCATCTGGCATTGGCGGCGCAGGCTGGACGTCCCCAGGCGTGCCCCGGGCGGCAGGTCGCCGAGGTCTGCGTAGCGCGCGGACACGAACGCATCGCGGGCGTCGCCCCGCTCCAGGATGATCGGCAGGTGCAGCGGCTCCGGCAGCTCGGCCGGGACGTCCTTCATCGAGTGCACCGCCAGGTCGGCCCCGTCTTCCAGCAGGGCCCGTTCCAGCTCCTTGATGAACAGCCCCTTGCCCCCCACCGCCTGCAGCGGCCGGTCCTGGATCCGGTCGCCGCGCGTGGACAGCGGCACCAGCGACACCTCCAGATCGGGGTAGGCCCGGCACAGCAGGCTCTCCACGTGCCTGGCCTGCCACATGGCCAGGTCGCTGCGGCGGGTTGCGATGCGTAGTGTCTGTGTCATGGTGAGATTGCGGAAGTTGCGGACGAGGCGGTCATCCTATTGACGCCCGCCGTGGGCGGCAAGCGGTGTGGCGGGACCATCCCCGGCCGCCGCCAGGCCGTCGCCTCAGTAGCCCATCTGCCGGAGCTGGCGTCGCACCTCCGCGATATGGCGGCGACTGATCTCGAGGGTGTCCTGACAGCCCCGCATTCGCAGCCGCGCACGCCCGTCGGTGCCTTTCTCGAGGCCGTCCAGATGGGTCAGGCTGACCAGTGCGTTGCGATGCACGCGGATGAACTGCGCGCCGAACTCCTGCTCCAGCTGCTTCAGCGATTCCTCGATCAGTACCTCGCCTTCCGGGTGGCGCACGGTGACGTACTTCTGGTCAGCCTGGAAATAGATCACTTCCTGGATAGGCACCAGCTTCAAACCCCCGCGCACCCGCGCGCACACGTGCGTGCGCGCGGATTCGGCCTGCCCGGCGGGGTTGATCGCCGAGAGCTGGGCCCGGGTGACCCGCGATGCCGCCCGCAGCGATTCCTCCAGCTGGACCTTGCGCACCGGCTTGAGCAGATAGCCGACCGCCTGCGTCTCGAAGGCTTCGAGCGCGTGCTCGCCGTAGGCGGTGGTGAAGATCACGGCCGGAGGCTGCTCCAGCGTGGTGAGATGACGGGCCGCCTCGATGCCGTCCATGCCCGGCATCCGGATGTCGAGCAGGATCACGTCCGGCCGGGTTTCGCCCAGCTGGCGCAACAGCTGCTCGCCGTTGGCGGCCTCGCCGCACAGCTCCGTGTCCGGAACCTGGCCCAGCAGTGACTTCAGCCGCTCGCGCGCGGGTTGCTCGTCGTCGACCACCATTACCCTCATGACGCCATCCCCGTACTGGTCTGTGGTTCGTTCCTTCGCCCGGCCTCGGCCGGCACATAGGGAAAGTGCAGGTGGACCCGGTAGTAGCCCTCACCCTGCTCCTGCAACAGACGGCCACGGCGTCCGTACGCCAGGGCCAGGCGCTGGCGGATGTTATCCAGCGCGATCTGGTTGCCCGCGCGGCGCCGCCGCTCCTTCCCGGTCGGAAGGGGGTTGCAAACCTCAATCTCCAGCTCGTCCCGGTGGCGCCGCCCGGTGATGTGTACCGTGCCGCCGTCGGAACGCGGCTCGATGCCATGGTAAATCGCATTCTCGACCAGGGGCTGCAGGCACAGCACCGGCACGGTCGCGTCCTCCGGGATCTTGGCGAGCGTCCATTCCACTTCCAGGCGTTCGCCCAGGCGCAGGCGCTCAATGCGTTCGTAGAGGCGGCAGATGCCCAGCTCCTCCGACAGGCGCACCTGGCTGCGGCTGTCCCGCAGACTGGCCCGAAACAGGTCGGCAAGGTCCTCCACCGCCTGCTCCGCGGTTTCCGGCTGGCCGCGGATCAGGGCGGCGATGGTGTTCATGCTGTTGAACAGGAAGTGGGGGCGGATTCGCGCCTGCAGCGCCTGGATCCGTGCCTCGGCCTTGTTGCGCAGGTTGACCCGCCACTGGTGCTGTACGTAGAGGTAACGCAGCACCAGGGCGCTGACGATCGCCCCGATACCCATGGTGCGCACCAGGAAGATCAGGTGACCGTGCTCGGGCGAGCTCCCCGGCAGGTTCACCATCGACCACTGGGTGAGCCGCCAGCCCAGCTCGCTGATACCCAGGCAGGTGAACAGCACCAGTAGCAGGCTGAGCGAGGCGGCCTGCCGCATGCCCAGCCGGCACATGACCGGTCGTGCCAGGCACAGGATCCCGGCGCTCGCCAGCGCGGTCCACTGCACCAGCAGGGACACCAGGCTCAGCCGCGTGAGGAAATCGCTCGCCCCCGGGGTCGCCGCGAGCACCAGCACAAACGCCAGCAACTCGCCGACGAGAACCACCACGAACACGGCGCGGACGCTGCAGAAGTCCGGCAGAAAGACCTGGTCCGACGCGCGGCGCCCCCTGGACGGCTCCCCTCTCATGCTCCCCCTCATGTCCCAAGTCTTCAGTATATGTCATGTGCGGATCAAGCACTTACTGCCGCCCGCGGGCCACCGTGCCCGGGCCGCGCCGCAGGGCGGGGCGGTGCCCACCGCGCGGAGGGGCCACCAAACCTGGCAAAGGCGATGCCGCCCCAGAGGAGGATCGGGCAACGGCAAGGCACGGAGGCGACGTAAGACGGCGCCACCCGGCCGGCGAGCAACACCGTCCGGACCGACCGACAGTAAATGCCGGGATGAGGCATTGCTGCCGGCCGGGCTAGTATAATGCGCGTCCTGACCAGCAGCCGTGGGACGCCGGATGACGCAAGACAAGACGACTGACAAACCCTGGGGCGGGCGCTTCTCCGGACCGACGGACGCGTTCGTCGAGCAGTTCACGGCTTCGGTGGGCTTCGACCGGCGACTCTACCGCCAGGACATCCAGGGATCGATCGCGCACGCGAGGATGCTCGCCAGGGTCGGCATTCTGACCGCTCGTGAGCGCGACCGGATCATCGAGGGGCTGGAGACGGTGCGCGGGGAAATCGAGCGCGGCGAGTTCGACTGGTCGGTCGCGCTCGAGGACGTGCACATGAACATCGAGGCCCGGCTCACCGAGCTGATCGGCGAAACGGGCAAGAAGCTGCACACGGGGCGCTCGCGCAACGACCAGGTCGCCACCGACATCCGGCTCGCCCTGCGCGAGGCGGTAGACGCGATCTGTGCAGAGCTGACGCGCTTCCAGCGGGGCCTGCTGGACATCGCCGAGCGCGAGGCCGACACCATCATGCCGGGCTTCACGCACCTGCAGGTGGCGCAGCCGGTGACCTTCGGTCACCACATGCTCGCCTGGTACGAGATGCTCGAGCGCGATTACCAACGGCTGCAGGAGTGCCGCCGGCGGGTCAACGTACTGCCGCTCGGCGCGGCCGCCCTCGCCGGCACGACCTACCCGGTCGACCGTGAGTACACGGCCTCGCTGCTGGGCTTTGAGGGCGTGGCGCGCAACTCCCTGGACGCGGTCAGCGATCGCGATTTCGCCGTCGAGTTCACCGCCGATGCCAGCCTGGTCATGCTGCACCTGTCACGCTTTGCGGAAGAGCTGGTGCTCTGGACCTCGGCCCAGTTCGGCTTCATCGACCTGCCCGACGCGTTCTGCACCGGGTCGAGCATCATGCCCCAGAAGAAGAACCCCGACGTTCCGGAGCTGGTCCGGGGCAAGAGCGGACGGGTCTACGGACACCTGGTCGCGCTGCTCACGCTGATGAAGTCCCAGCCGCTCGCCTACAACAAGGACAACCAGGAGGACAAGGAGCCACTGTTCGACACCATCGACACGCTGCTCGGCTCGCTGCGCGCCTTCGCCGACATGATCCCGGCGCTGACGGTCGACCGCAAGCGCTGCCGCGCCGCGGCCAGGGCCGGCTTTTCCACCGCCACCGACCTGGCGGACTACCTGGTGCGCAGGGGGCTGGCTTTCCGCGATGCCCACGAGGTGGTCGGGCGAACGGTGCGCTTCGCCCTGGAGCACGGCCGGGACCTGTCGGAGCTGAGCCTGGAGGAACTGCAGGGCTTTTCGAACCGCGTCGGGGAAGACGTCTTCGAGGTGCTGACACTGGAAGGCTCGGTGGCAGCCCGGGACCACGTGGGCGGCACAGCCCCGGTGCGCGTGAAGGCGGCGGTGGCGAGCGCCCGCGCGGCTATCGATACGCGAAAAGCAGGCTGACCGACGTCACATCCAGCACGACGTCGCCGGTGCCGCTGCGGAAGAAGTCGTAGCGCCGGCGCGAGACGGTCAGAGACACACCGCCGGCCAGGCGCAGGCGCACCCCGGCCTCGCCCCAGGCAGCGGCTGAGTCCGCGTGATTTCCCGCGGTGCCCGCGCTGGTGCTGGTGGTACGGCCGCTCTGCACCGAGGCCGTTGTGATCCCGCCCATCAGCCCCACGCTGATGTACGGCGAGATGCGCTCGGGCCAGATCAGGCCCGAGCTGGCGCCAATCATCAGCCTGCTGTTGACCCGGTCGGACGTGACCTGGGTCACGCCGGCGCCGATGAACTCGCGCCCACCCAGGAACCGCACCCCGGTGTCCAGCTGACCGTCCACCGCGTAGACGTTGGTGCCGGGACCGGCTTCGTAGCGGAGACCCACGCGGGACAGCCCGCCGTAGCCGGTCTCGCCGGCCCGCACGGGGATCGCCACCGCGGCCAGCAGCACGGGGACCAGCGCCAGGATTGTCCAGCGGGGCATGCGCACGCGCCTCCTCCGGTACCGCCGATGCCGCAAGGTTACTCACCCGGTCCGAGGTAATGCCACGTCTCAGAGAGCGCGTGGCTGGAAAGGAAAAGGCGCGGGAGCGAACAAGTTGCTTTGCCCCGACGAGCGAGCGCAACGCCGTCATCGCCGCTCACGCGCCCTCCCGCAGGGCGCTCGCCTGGCCCCGTCGGGACGGCGTTGCCCGTCGGTCGTGTAGCGCCACTACACTGCGCTCCCTCGCACCTTGCCGGAGAGACCGACAGGAGCGCTGAGATGCGGCATTACCTCGGACCGGGTTAGCACTATCGCCGCCACCGGAACACGGCCGCTGGCAGCTGTGCCAAACTGCACGGGAGGGCGTGACCTGCGGGACGGACGTTCGGTAACGCCCCGGGGATGGTCGACGGATCGGGAGGAAAGCTGATGCGCATAGCCGACAAGCTCGGGCGCGGCGACGCCCTGTTCCTGGTGGATGTGCAGAACGACTTCTGTCCCGGCGGCTCGCTGGCGGTGGCCGGGGGCGCCGAGATCATCCCGGTCCTGAACCGCTGGATCGGCGCAGCGCGCGAGGCCGGCGTGCCGATCTTCGCCTCCCGGGACTGGCATCCGGTCGACCACGTCAGCTTCCGGGAGCAGGGAGGGCCCTGGCCGCCGCACTGCATCCAGGACACGCCCGGGGCCGCATTCCATCCCGATCTGGCGCTGCCCGACGACGCGATCCGCGTGAGCAAGGGCACGCGCTTCGACCAGGATGCCTATTCGGCCTTCGAGAACACCGGCCTCGACAGCTACCTCGAAAAACGGGGCATACGCCGGCTCTGGCTCGGCGGCCTGGCCCAGGACGTGTGCGTGCGTGATACCGTGCTCGCGGCGCGCCGACAGGGCCTCGAGGTGCACCTGATCCTGCCTGCGACCCGCCCGGTCGAGGCGGAGGCGGGCCACCGGGCGCTGGACGAGATGCGCCAGGCCGGCACCATCGTGGAGACGGAGGAAAGCGAGTGAGGCAGCCGCAACCCTGGGTCAACGAGGCCAATGTCGCGCTGGTCACCGACCTGTACGAGCTGACCATGCTGCAGGCGTACTGGCACGAGCGGATGCAGGGTCGTGCCGTGTTCAGCCTGTTCTTCCGGCGCCTCCCGGCACGACGCAATTACATGGTCGCCTGCGGCACCGGCGACGTGCTCGACTACCTGGAGACGCTGCATTTCTCCTCCGAAAGCCTGGACTACCTGGCCGGGCTGGGCCGGTTTTCGCACGACTTCCTGCGCTGGCTCGCGGATTTCCGCTTCACCGGCGATGTCCACTCGGTACCGGAAGGCACGCCGGTATTCCCGAACGAGCCGCTGCTGCAGGTGGAGGCCCCGATCGCCCAGGCGCAGCTGGTCGAGAGCTATCTGATGAACCAGGTTCACCTGCAGACGGTGCTCGCGTCCAAGGCTTCGCGGGTGATCACCGCCGCACGGGGGCGTCCCGTGGTGGATTTCGGGCTGCGCCGCATGCACGGCTCCGACGCCGGCGTTCGCGGCGTGCGCGCGTATTACGTCGCCGGCCTGGCGGCGACCAGCAATGTGCTCGCCGGACAGATCTACGGCATGCCGGTGACCGGCACCATGGCGCACAGCTATATCCAGGCGCACGAGGATGAGTTGCATGCGTTCCGCGCGTTCACGGAGCTGTATCCGGACACCACGTTGCTGGTGGACACCTATGACACCCTCGAAGGCGTGCGCCGGGTCATCCGGCTCAAGGAGGAGCTGGGCGAGGCCTTCCGGGTCTCCGCGATCCGGCTGGATTCGGGTGACCTGGCGCAGCTTGCCGCCGAGTCGCGGGAGCTGCTCGACGCGGCCGGGCTGACGGATGTGCAGATCGTGGTCAGCGGCGGGCTAAGCGAGGAGAAGGTGGCCGAGATCCTCGACCGCGGCGCGCCCGTGGACGGCTTCGGGGTCGGCACCCACATGGGCGTCTCCGAAGACGAGCCGACCCTCGACCTCGCCTACAAGCTGACCGAGTACGAGGGCGTCGGGCGACTCAAGCGCTCGCCGGGCAAGGCGACGCTGCCCGGGCGCAAGCAGATATTCCGGATCGAGCAGCACGGGCGCGCGCTGCGCGATGTCATCGGCCGCCATGACGAGGAGCACCCGGGACGCCCGCTGTTGCGCACGGTGATGCGTCAGGGGAGGCGCACGCCGGAGGGCGAGGCATCACTCGACGCCGCCCGCGAACTCGCCGCGGACGAGCGTGGACGCCTTCCGGACCGGATCCTGGCGCTACCAGCGGCGGCCAAGCCCTATCCGGTGGAGATCAGCTCCGCACTGCAGGCCTACACCGACCAGACGCTCCGGCGCCTGGAAGCGGCGGAAGCGCCCGATCCCTGACTTGGGCGCCACTCACCCTTCCAGATGGCGGTTCCAGAACGTCAGGCAGCGATCCCAGGCCTGGCGCGCGGCCGCCTCGTCGTACACATCGCGCTGTTCGTTCATGAAGCCGTGCTCGGCGCCCGGATAACGGTACAGCTCGTACTCCCGGCCGGCGCTCTTCAGGGCCGCCTCGAATGCGTCCACCGCCTCCGGGGTGCACCAGTCGTCCTTCCCGGCGAAGTGGCACTGGATCGGCACGCGGATGTCCCCGGGCCGGCCCGCTTCCAGCGGCGGGATGCCGTAAAAGCACACCGCAGCGGAAAAGTCCGGGATACGGATGGCGCCCAGCACCGTCACGGCGCCGCCCAGGCAAAACCCGGTCAGGCCCACCCGCACACCGTCCGGGGCCAGGTACTGCGCGGCTCCGCGCACGGTGTTGTCCGTGGCGTCCAGGAAATCCAGCGACTGCATTTCCCGGGCGGCCCGGTCCGTGTCGTGGTAGGGAACCACGACGCCGTCGTAGAGGTCCGGCGCCAGCGCATTGTAGCCGGCGTCGGCGAAGCGGTTGCAGATACCCTTGATCTGGCCCTGCAGCCCCCACCATTCCTGGATGACCACCACGCCCGGCGCATCGTCCGCCGCCCTCGCAAGGTAGCCGGTGGCAGACTTGCCGTCCGGCCGCTCGAATCGGATCGTCTCGCCCATGTCGCCCCCTCCCCGGTACGCACCGGTCACTGTCCCCGGCATATGATCGGGATTCCGCCGTCCTGCGGCAAGGCCCCGCAGGACCCGGTCGCGCCGCGCCTCAGGCGCCGCCATCGCGTGGATCCTCCGCCAGCAGGCGCTCCAAATCGAGCGCGCGGACGGTGTCCACCGCCAGCTCCCAGCGGCCCTCCGCGCAGAGGCCGGCGATGCCCCCTTGTTCCCAGGCCTCAAGCGCCGCCCGCAGGCACTCACGACGTATCCGCTCGGCCAGCCGGCGCGCTTCGGCGGTATCGTTCCGGTTCATGCCCGCCTCCCGCGCAATGTGTCTTGTGGCACTGTATCATCGCCGGAGGCTATGCGACCCGGACTTTTCCCGACGCGTTACAATGGGTTCTCAAGATTGCGGAATCCCCGTGCACGGCCCGGAAGGATCGTCCATGGACATCCGGATCAAGCGCGTATACGAGCCCCCTGGCCCGGAGGACGGCTGCCGGGTGCTGGTGGACCGTCTCTGGCCGCGGGGGCTGCGCAAGGCCGACGCGGCTATCGAGGCCTGGGTGCGCGACCTCGCGCCGAGCCGCGAGCTGCGCAAGTGGTACGGGCACGACCCCGGGCGCTGGCCGCGGTTCCGCGAGCGCTACCTTGCCGAGCTCCGGGAGGGCTACGGCGTCCCCGAGTGGCTGCTCGAGCGGGCCCGCGCCGGTACGGTCACGCTGCTGTTCGCGGCCCGGGACAGCGAGCGCAACAACGCGGCGGTGCTGCGCGAGCACCTCGTCCGGCACCTGACCGGCGAAGACCGTTGACCGCGATCAGCTTTGGGCCGTGGGGCTTCACTTTTCACCGCATGTCTCCGATCATGGTTGCGGCGAGCGGCCTTCCTGTCCGCACCCGGGGTGCGGCGCCATACAGACGGGCAGAGCGATGAGCGAGACCAGACATGCACGACTGATCATCCTGGGATCCGGCCCTGCCGGCTACACGGCGGCCGTCTATGCCGCACGCGCGAACCTGCGGCCGCTGCTGATCAGCGGGGTCGAGATGGGTGGCCAGCTTATGACCACCACCGACGTGGACAACTGGCCGGGCGCGGAGGAAGGCCTCCAGGGTCCCCAGCTGATGGAGAACATGCGTGCACACGCCGAACGCCTGGGCGCGGAGATCCTGTTCGACAATATCAACCAAGCGGCGCTGGGCGAGGCCCCCTTCCGCCTCGAGGGGGACAGCGGCAGCTACGCCTGCGACGCGCTGATCATCAGTACCGGCGCAACCGCCCGCTATCTCGGCCTGGATTCCGAGCAAGCGTTCATGGGCAAGGGCGTGTCCGCCTGCGCAACCTGCGACGGGTTCTTCTACCGCGACCAGAAGGTGGCCGTCATCGGCGGGGGCAACACGGCCGTGGAGGAGGCGCTGTACCTGACCAACATCGCCTCGCATGTGACGGTCGTGCACCGCCGCGATCGCTTCCGCGCGGAGAAGATGCTGCAGGACCAGTTGCTGCAGAAGGTCGCCGACGGCAAGGCCGAAATTGCCTGGAACTGTGAGCTGGACGAAGTCCTGGGCGACGCCAGCGGCGTGACCGGCGCGCGTATCCGCAACAACAGGTCGGGCGAGACGCAGGAGCTGGACCTCCAGGGCGTGTTCATCGCCATCGGCCACACGCCGAACACCTCGATCTTCGAGGGCCAGCTGGAGATGCAGGGCGGCTATCTCCGGGTGCACAGCGGCCTGGACGGCAACGCCACCGCCACCAGCGTCCCCGGGGTATTCGCCGCCGGGGACGTCATGGACCACGTGTACCGCCAGGCGATCACCGCCGCCGGCACGGGTTGCATGGCCGCGCTTGACGCGGAGCGCCACCTGGATGGCCTGGAACAGGCACAGCGCAGCGGCAGGCGCAGCAACGCCATCGCCTGAGCCGGCCGCCCTTTACGGGCCGCGTTCTTCGCCGGGGAGGCGGTCGGGCAGCTCGTGCTGCATGTCCCGGGACGGACGCCTGCTCCCCGGCCGGCCGATCACCCGCGCCGGCACGCCGACCACGGTCGTGTGGGGTGGCACGTCGCGCAGCACCACGCTGCCGGCGCCCACCTTCGCGCCCTCGCCGATCTCGATGTTTCCGAGCAGCTTGGCGCCGACGGCGATCAACACCCCGCTGCGCACCTTGGGATGCCGGTCCCCGCTCTCATTGCCGGTGCCGCCCAGAGTCACCGAATGGAGCATCGACACGTCATCTTCGATTACCGCCGTCTCGCCGACCACGATGCCGCTGGCATGGTCCAGCATCACCCCGGAGCCGATCCGCGCCGCGGGATGGATGTCAACGTCGAAGGCCCGCGAGATACGGTTCTGCAGGTACAAGGCCAGCGGCCGGCGCCCCTCGCACCAGAGCCAGTGCGCGACGCGGTAGGACTGCAGCGCGTGGAATCCCTTGAAGTACAGCAGGGGCTCGCTGTAGTTGCAGCAGGCCGGATCCCGCTCGCGCACCGCGCGGATGTCGGCGCGCACCGCGCGGCCGATCGCCGGATCGGTTCCCAGCGCCTGATCCACGATCTCGCGCACGACCATGGCGGGCACTGTGGCGCTGTTGAGCTTGTTTGCCAGGTGAAAGCTGAGCGCCGCCTCGAGGCTCTCGTGATTGAGGATAGTGGCGTGGAAGAAGCTCGCCAGCACCGGCTCCGCGTCGGCGTGGCGGCTCGCCTCGTCGCGAATCGCTTCCCACAGGGGGTCGGCCGAGGTCGGCCGCCCGGCTTTACGACTCGGTGTGCCCATCGCGTACTCCTGGGGTCGGGGGCGCCATGTGCGAAATGTCCACCTTCTCGGCTGGCAACAGGATAGCAGCCTACGGTCGCCGAACCCCAACCGAACCGCGGTTGGGTCCGAGTCGCCGGCCGGCGCCGATGACTTGCGGCGGCTTGAACCAGAACAGTAGTCAATACATACCCTACCGAACCCTCCCCGGCCGGCCGCTGAACCCCCTCCCCGCCAGCCTGGCGAGCGATGCGCGAGGGCACATGACGCACTCCAGCCGGTCGATCGGCGGAGCCGCGGGGCTCGGCGTGGATTAGGTCCAGGGCTACGGCGTGGGCACGCCCCCGCGCGCTGGACGAGCTCAGCGCCGCCGGCGGCGCCAGATCCAGAGATAGATCGCCAGGTTGAGCGCCACCACGAGCGCCGCCAGCCACAGTTGCAGGTGCCGCGTCAGCCCGGTGGGATAGAGTACCGGCAGCAGGAAGTGGCTCACGAAGTCGTTGTGCCAGGCGGCCTCGCCGGCACGCTCGCGCAAGGCATACTGCAGTCGCGTGAGGGGACAGATCCAGCCCTCGACCTCCACCAGCGCGGCCCAGATCACGGCCGGCAGGTGCAGCCAGACCAGACGCCGCCAGCGCAGCACCAGCAGGCCGCCGGCAACCGCAAACACCACGAACGCCAGATGGACCACGGCCACGGCGTCCGCGAGAGAGTGGTACGGCATCGCGGCCACTCCCGGCCGTCAGCCCCGGGGTGCGCTGGAGCCGAAGTGGCCGGGGGACCCGTCTCTCTCGCGCACCGCCTGGCGGAAGCCGACCCCGGCCGCGCGCTGCTGGAAGGCGTAGCCCTCGGGGACCTGGCGCGCGATGCGTCCGTCGACCTCGTGGGTGATGGGGTTCAGCTGGTCCAAGGCATGCTCCTCCCGTTTCATGCGCCGCCCAAGCGTTCCTCACTGCCGGCCCGATCCGCCGGCGATCCAGTGTATGCTCGGCCGATCCGGTACGGCACGCCGGTGGCGACGGCGCCGGGGAATTGTCCGGGTGACGGCCGGTCGAACGGCGATCAGGCCGGGCCAGGCCGATCCCGGCTACCGCGCCGAGCCGCAACCCCAGTCAAGGAGACCCGCATGAGCCGACACACGGTGTCCGACCTGATCCTCGAGATCCTGGCCGAGACCGGGGTCCGCCAGATCTTCGGCATCCCCGGGGACGCGATCAACGGCCTGGTCGACGCAGTGCGCCGCCAGACCCGCATCGAGTTCATCCAGGTGCGTCACGAGGAGGCCGGTGCCTTCGCCGCCTCGGCCCAGGCCAAGCTGACCGGCAATCTCGCGGTCTGCGTCGGCACCGCCGGGCCCGGCGCCATCCATCTGCTCAATGGCCTCTACGACGCCAATCGCGACCATGCCCCCGTGCTCGCGATCACGGGTCAGGTTGACACCACCGAGGTCGGCACCGATTACCACCAGGAGGTCGACCTGTACACCCTGTTCAAGGACGTGGCCGCCTTCAACCAGGTGGTAATGCGCCCGGAGCAGCTCCCACGGCTGATCGTGCAGGCCTGTCGCACCGCGCTCGCCCACCGCACCGTGGCCCACCTCAGCCTGCCGGTCGACGTCGCGAAGCAGCCAGGCCAGGGCAAGCGGCGCCACGCGCCGGTGCAGATGCACCGACCGGCGACACTGCCCGCGAGCGAGGACCTGGACGCGGCAGCCGGGCTGCTCAACCGCTCGCGACGCGTGGTGATCCTCGCCGGCATCGGCTGCCGCGGGGCACGCGAGGAGTTGACCGGCCTGGCCGACCGCCTGGGCGCGCCCATCGTGCGCTCCCTGCGGGCCAAGGACGTGATCCCGGACGAGCACGAGCTGAGCGCCGGCGGCATTGGGGCCCTGGGTGGACGCCCCGCGGTCCAGGCGATGGCCGCCTGTGACGCGCTGCTGCTGGCGGGCACGGACTTCCCCTACCGGGATTTCTTCCCGGACGAGGCGCCCGCGGTCCAGATCGACCTCGACCCCACGCGGATCGGCAAGCGCTACCCCGTCGAGGTCGGGCTTGCCGGCGACGCGGCGCTGACGCTCGCGGCCCTGGCCGGGAAGGTTCAGCAGCGCGAGGACCGCAGCTTCCTGGAAAGGACACAGGCGCGCATGCGCGAGTTCCGGGAGGACAACCGCAAGGCGGAGCGCAGCGACCACAGCCCGATCCGGCCGCAACGGCTCGCCGCGACGATCGGCACTCTGGCCCGCGAGGACGCCGTGTTCACCTGCGATACCGGCACCGTCACAATCTGGGCGGCCCGGCACCTGCCTCTGCGCGCTCAGCAGCGCTTCACGCTCTCCTCCTCGCTTGCGTCCATGGCCTTCGCCATGCCGGCCGCCATCGGCGCGCAGCTCGCCTGGCCCGAGCGCCAGGTGATTGCGCTGGCGGGGGACGGTGGGCTGGCGATGCTGATGGGCGACTTCGTCACGGCGGTGAAGTACCACCTGCCGATCAACGTGGTGGTATTCAACAACAGCAAGCTGGGACTGATCCGCATGGAAGAGGAAGCGGAGGGGATCCCGGATTTCCAGACCGACCTGCTCAACCCCGACTTCGCGGCCTTCGCCCGCGCCTGCGGCGGCGCCGGCTTCGCGGTGACCGAGCCCGCGGAGCTGGAGGGCACCCTGCGCCAGGCGTTCGACAGCAACGCGCCCTGCATCGTGGACGTGGCGATCAACGCGGACGAGCTGCCGCTGCCGCCGAAGATCCACCCCTCCCAGGCGCTGGGCTACGGCATCGCCCGGACCAAGGAGCTGTTCGGGGGCTGATCAGCCCTGCCCCCGGGCAGCGGCTGCACAGGCCGCGCACAACGCGGCCTCCGGCAACGCCCGCAGCCGCTCCGGCGCAATCGGACGCCCGCATGCCAGGCAGCGGCCATACTCGGCGGCATCCAGGCGGGCCAGGGCGGCCTCGATGGCGCGCAGGCGGTCGATGGCGCCCTGGTCGAGCGCATCGAGCACCTCGTCATTTTCCTTCTGGATCGCCGCCTCGTGCCAGTCGCCCTCGAGCGCCTCGCGCTGGCGCCGGCGGTCGCGCTCCAGCAGCCCGTGCTGCGCCAGCAGCTCGTCGCGGCGTCGCAGCAGGGCCCGGCGGACGGGCCCGCGCGAGCGCCTCGACGTCACAGGCGCTCCAGCACCGCGTCGGTAAAGCCGGTCGTGGTGCCCTCGCCGCCGAGGTCGGGCGTGGTCCGGTCGCCCTCGCCGATGGTCTTGCGCAGGGCGTAGCGGATGCGGTCGCCGGTGGCCTTGTCGTCAAGGTAGTCCAGCATCATCGCCGCGGCGAGGATCATGGACGTGGGGTTGGCGATGTTCTTCCCCGCGATGTCCGGCGCGCTGCCGTGGACCGCCTCGAAGATCGCCCGGCCGTCGCCGATGTTGCCGCCCGGCGCCATGCCCAGACCCCCCACCAGCCCGGCGCAGAGGTCGGAGATGATGTCGCCGAACAGGTTGGTGGTGACGATCACGTCGAAGCGGTGCGGATTCATCACCAGCTGCATGCAGCAGTTGTCGACGATCATCTCCTCCAGCTCGATCTCCGGGTAGTCGCGGGCGACCTCGCGCCCGCAGCGCAGGAACAGCCCGGAGGTGGTCTTCATGATGTTCGCCTTGTGGGCGATGGTGATCTTCCTGCGCCCCACCCGGCGCGCCATCTCGAAGGCGAAGCGGATCAGTCGCAGCGACTCGCGGCGGGTCATCACGCTCAGCGCCTCGGCGCGCTCGCCGTCCTCGCTCAGGGTCTGGCCCTGGCCCGAGTACATGCCCTCGGTGTTCTCCCGCACCGTGATGATGTCGATACCGTCGTAGCGGGACTTGGTGCCGGGGAAAGAGATCACGGGACGCACGTTGGCGTACAGGTCGAAGTGCTTGCGCAGGGTGACGTTGACCGAGGTGAAGCCCTCGCCGATGGGAGTGGTCACCGGACCCTTGAGGGCGAGACCGCTGGACTCGATCGAGTCCAGCGTCTCCCGGGGGATCAGGTCACCCCCGTGGTCCAGCGCGGTCTTGCCGACCTCGTGGAAGTCGTATGCGAAATCGCAGCCGGCCCGGTCCAGGATCTTCAGGGTCGCGTCGACGATATCGGGTCCGATGCCGTCGCCCGGCAGCACGGTAATCCTGCGCTTTGCCATTCAGTCCTCCAGGTGCTTCACGAACCATGCGCCGGCAAGGCGCGCGACGCTCTCCAGCGCTCCGGGCTCCTCGAACAGGTGTGTCGCTCCCGGCACGATCTCGACGCCGTGGGCTGCCCCCAGGCGCGCGGCTGCCTCCCGGTTGAGGGCGATCACCTGCGTGTCGAGCCCGCCCACCACCAGCAGGGTGGGGGCCCGCACCCCCTCCAGCCGCTCGCCGGCGAGGTCGGGGCGACCGCCGCGCGAGACCACCGCCCGCACCCGTTCCGGCCGCAGAGCGGCCGCGCCCAGGGCCGCCGCCGCTCCCGTGCTGGCGCCGAACAGGCCAAGCGCAAGCCCGGCCAGTTCCGGCTGCCGGTCCAGCCAGTCAATGGTTCCGACCAGCCGTCCGGTCAACAGTTCTATGTCGAACCGGTGCTCGCGCGTAACCTGGTCGACCTCGTGCTCGGCGGCGGTCAGCAGATCGAACAGCAGGGTCGCCAGCCGCTCCCGGTTGAGAAGCTCGGCCACGTAGCGATTGCGCCGGCTGAAGCGGCTGCTGCCGCTGCCATGGGCGAACACCACCAGCCCCCGTGCCCCGCGCGGCACGGCCACGTCCCCGGGCAGCGTGACACCACCGGCTTCCACGCCCACGCTGGCGACCGCAACTCCAGCGCGGGTCATGACGCGCCACCTTGGGGGTCCGTTCCCCACGCCCGGGCCAGCGCGGCGCCGACCTCGGCGTCACTGGTCTGGCCAAAATCACGGTACCAGCGTCCGACCGCCAGGAATGGCTCGGGCGTGGCGAGGCACACCACTTCGTCGGCCTCCTCGCGCAGCCGGGCCACCGCTTCGGCCGGGGCCACCGGCACCGCAACGATTACCCGGGCCGGTCCGAGGCTGCGTACCGCCGCAACCGCGGCCCGCATGGTGGCACCCGTTGCCAGCCCGTCGTCCACCAGGACGACGTCGCGACCCTTAATGGCCGGTGCCGGGCGATCCCCTCGGTAGAGCTTCTCGCGGCGCTCGAGCTCGCGCCGTTCGCGCGCCTCGACGCGGGCGATGTCCGCCTCGTCGAGGTGCAGCATCTCCGCAAGGTCCTCGTTCAGGGCCCGGCCGCCCCCGCTGGCGATGGCCCCCATGGCCAGTTCCTCCTGCCCCGGGAGACCGAGCTTGCGTACGATGATGATGTCGAGCGCCGCGCCAAGCGCCTGGGCCACCACCTCGGCGACTGGTACGCCGCCGCGAGGCAGGCCCAGCACGACCGCCTCGCTGCCCAGCCGGTAGCCGCGCAGCGCCTCCGCGAGCCGCCTGCCGGCCGCCGTGCGGTCCGGAAATGGCAACTGCATGGGCCCGACCTCCCGCCGGTCGTGGATCATAGTCGATGCCACGATTCTAGGACGCCGGCCGAGCCGGGGGCCATGACCGGCATCAGCCGACCGGGTCATCGGCGGGAGTTCAGCCGTCGAACAGCGCGCGCTTGGCCCGGTACAGAGCCGAGATGTCTTCGTCGCCGTGGCCGTCCTGGAGCAGCCGGCGATAGTGCAGCCGCGTCATCTCGATCAGCGGCAGCTGGACGCCCTTCTCGGCGGCCATCTGCTGGCAGATAGCCAGGTCCTTGTCATGCAGCGCCAGCTTGAACCCCGGCGGGTAGCTGCCACGCACCATGCCCGCCCCGCGGTTGCTGAGGAACCAGTTGCCAGCCGCGCCGCTTCCCACGACCTCGATGGCCCGGTCCATCGGCAGGCCCTGCGCTTCACCGAAGGCCAGCGCCTCGGTGACCGCCTGGTTGATCCCGGCGACCATGATCTGGTTGACCGCCTTGGTGGCCTGGCCGGCGCCGACCGGGCCCATGTGCACGATGCTGCGCCCCATCGCTTCCAGCATCGGCATCGCGCGGTCCAAGGCGTCAGCGGCGCCACCGGCCATGATTGCCAGCGTGCCCTGGGCGGCACCCTCGGTGCCGCCGGAGACCGGGCAGTCCAGGAACGCAGCGCCCCGGGCCCCGGCGATTTCTGCGGCTTCCGTGGCAGTGGAGGCGGCGACCGTCGAGCAGTCGACCACGATGCTGCCGGCCTTCAGCCCGGGCGCCATGACCCCGAGCACCTCCAGTACGTCCGCGTCGGCCGACACGCACAGGATCACCACCTCGCAGCCGGATGCCAGGTCCGCCGGGTCGCGTGCGACGGTGCAGCCCGTCTCGCGCGCGAGATCCTGCGCTTTGCCGGGCGTACGGTTCCAGACCGCCGCGAGTAGCCCTGCACGATGCAAATTGCGGGCCATGGAGACGCCCATGGCACCGAGCCCGATGAATCCTGTCTGCATGCCTCGGCCCTCCGCCGAAATGGTCCCCGTCATCGCTTGAGATAGGTGTAGCCCTTCAGACCGGCGGTCAGCTCCGCCAGGTAGCGCCGGCTTTCCTCGAGACCGAGCTCCGCCCGCTCGACCTTGGCCTGGTAGATCCGGAGCAGGTCCTCCGGCCGGAAGTGCACGTACGAAAGCAGCCGGTCGGCGGTATCGCCGTTCTCCGGATCCACCAGCCGGTAGCCGCCGTCCGCATCCAGCTCGACGTTGACCGCGTCGGTATCGCCGAACAGGTTGTGCATGTCGCCCAGGATCTCCTGGTAGGCGCCTATCATGAAGAACCCCAGCAGGTAGTCCTCGCCCCGGCGCAGCGGGTGCAGGGCCACGGTGGGCGACAGCCCCTGCTGGTCCACGTAGTGGTCGATACGCCCGTCCGAGTCGCAGGTCAGGTCCTCGATCACCCCGCGCTCGGCGGGATGCTCCTGCAACCGGTGCAGGGGCACCACCGGGAAGACCTGCTGGATCGCCCAGACGTCGGGCAGCGACTGGAACAGCGAGAAGTTGCAGAAGTACTTCACGGCGAGCCGCTCGTCGAGCTGGTCCAGAGCCTCCCGGTGCGCCCGGCGCCCCGGTTCCAGGGTGCGACGCACGTGCTGACAGATGGCCGTGTAGAGCTGCTCCGCCTGGGCCCGCTGCTGCAGGCTGAGCAGCCCGTGAGTGTACATCGAATGCGCCTCGGAGAGCCAGTAGGCGGCGTCGTGGTACAGCTCGAGCAGGGGCCGCTGCTGCTCGTTGCGAAAGCCCTGCCACAGGTCATGCAGGATCAGCGGGGCGTCGGGCGCGGGCGCCGGCGGATCGCCGTCGGTGCCCAGCGGCATTTCGACGTCGGTCACCTGGGTGATCAGCACTGCGTGATGCGCCACCATCGCCCGTCCCGCTTCGGTGATCAGGCCGGGCTCGGGCAACGACTGCTCCAGGCACAGCTCGCGGATGCCGCGCACCACGGCGTTGGCGTATTCGCGCATGCTGTAGTTCATCGAGCAGAAGCTGCGCGAGCGCGTTCCCTCGTAGTCGACCCCGAGGCCGCCGCCGACGTCGAGCCACTCCACCGGAAAGCCCATCGCCCGCAGCTCGCCGTAGTGGCGTACCGCCTCGCTCATCCCCCGCTGGATGTCGCGGATGTTGGCGATCTGCGAGCCCATGTGGAAATGCAGCAGCCGCAGGCTGTCCTTGAGCCCGCTCTCCTGCAGGCGCCGCAGCGCGTGCAGGAACTGCGTGGCGGACAGGCCGAACTTGGACTTCTCTCCGCCGGTGTTCTGCCACTTGCTGGTGCCCAGGCTCGCCAGGCGCACGCGCACGCCCAGCAGTGGCGCCACGCCGAGTGCGCGCGACTCGGCCAGGATTTCGTCCAGCTCGGAGAGCTTCTCCACCACGATGAACACCCGGTGGCCGAGCCGGCGGGCGATCAGGGCGCGGCGAATGTACTCGCGGTCCTTGTAGCCATTGCACACGATCACGCCATCGTCCGCCGACAGGCCCAGCACCGCCATCAGCTCCGGCTTGCTGCCGGCCTCCAGGCCCACGCGGGCGCCACCGTGGCGCACGACCTGCTCCACCACCGAGCGCTGTTGATTGACCTTGATCGGGTAGACGGCAGTGTATCCGCCCGCGTAGCCGTGCTCCGCACGTGCCTCGGCGAAGGCCCGGCAAAGCGCCTCCACCCGATCGTGGAGAATATCGGTGAAGCGCACCAGCACCGGGAAGCTCAGCCCGGAGCGAGCCAGGCTCTCGGCCAGCTCCAGCAGGTCGACGGCACCCCTCCCGGGATCCCGGAACGGGCGCGCCACCAGGTGCCCCGAGGCGGCCACGTCGAAGTAGCCCTCGCTCCACTCGGCGATGTTGTACAGGCGCCGGGATTTGTCGATGCTCCAGTCGGACACGGGACCTCGGCTCCGGGATGGACACGTTACAGTATGCGACTCGTGGCGGCCTGAAAGGACAGCCCTATGGGGCCGGCCGTGGCGCTTCGCTATAATGCGGCCATTCGCGCGAGGAGTGAAGGCATGGTACCTGACGGCAACTGGTTCACCGAGATCGACGAGGCCGGCGGCACCGCCTTCTCCCTGCGGCTGGCGGAGCGGCTCCACCTCGAGCAGAGCCCCTACCAGAAGATCGAGATTTTGGAGACCACCCGTTTCGGCACGCTGATGGTCATCGACGACTACATCATGCTGAGCGACCGCGACAACTTCCTCTACCACGAGATGATGTCCCACCCGGTGCTGTTCAGCCACCCGGCACCAAAGCGCGTCGTGATCATCGGCGGTGGTGACTGCGGCACGCTGCGCGAGGTGCTGCGCCATCCGGAGGTGGAGCATGTCCTGCAGGTGGAGATCGACGAGCGGGTTACCCGTCTGTCCGAGCGTTTCTTTCCGGAGCTTTGCGAGGCCAACGACGATCCCCGGGCGGAGCTTTACTTCGGCGACGGCCTCGCGTGGATGGCCGACGCCGAGTCCGGCAGCGTCGACGTGGTGATCGTCGACAGCACCGATCCCGTGGGGCCGGCGAAAGGGCTATTCACGGAAGACTTCTACCGGGACGTGCACCGCGCCCTGGGACCGGACGGACTGGTGGTGCAGCAGAGCGAGTCGCCCCTCTACCACATGCACATCCTGGCGCCGATGCGGCGTGCGATGCGGGCCGGCGGCTTCAGCGCCGTGCGCACGCTGTGCTTCCCGCAACCGGTGTACCCGTCCGGCTGGTGGAGCGCGACCATGGCCGGCAGGGGCGGGGAAATCGCCGTCGCCCGGGCCGCGGAAGCGGAGCAGGCGCCGTTCGAGACGCAATACTACAGTCTGGATATCCACCGCGCCGCGCTGGTGGCGCCGCCGTTCGTGCGGCGGGCGCTGGAGAATGCCGACGCCGGCGGCTAGGAGCTGGAAGCGCCGCCCGGCGTGGACCCGGCAGCGCCTTCGCCCGAGCAGTTCCACTTCATCTGGACCTGTGCGTGGCGCAGGCGCTGCCGACGTTGCTTTGGCGTCAGCTTGACCCGGCCGCCGCCCTTCTTCTTCAGGTAGATCTGGTCGTGGTTGCGGATCAGCGCGACGCGCTTGCGCCACTGGTCGCACAGGCTCGATCCGGGGCTGCCAGCGGCGGTCTTGCCGGCGGTGCCGTGCGGGTGCCCCTTCGATCCGGTCCGTTTGGACGTCCGGGCGGCGGGCGCCCCGGCACGGTCCGGCTCGTCGATTTGAACCTGCCTGGCATTCGGGCTGGAGGGCGTGTCGCTGTAGACCACCGTACCGTCCGGCTTGACCCAGCGGTAGACGGGCGTCTGGCCGGCCAGGGCCACGCCGCACACGAGCAGCAGCAAACTGAACAGCACAAGCCTGGGATACATGCGCCCCCTCCGGTTCCTCCGGGCCCCGTGGGCTTTGCCCCAGTATTCCGCCTGTGGCCGATCCCCGCAAAGGCCCCCCCGGCTGATTCAGATTACCGGTGCTTCGGCGCCGACAGGCGATCCAGGCGCAGCCGCTCGCGCTGGTCGAACAGGCGGCGCGAGCCCAGCCAGACAGCCACCAGCGCGCCGAAACCGGTCCCCGCCGAGATCAGGAACATAATCAGGATCTGGTACTTGACCGCCTCCATGGGCGGCGCGCCCGCGAGGATCTGGCCGGTCATCATGCCGGGCAGGCTCACGACGCCCGCCGCCGCCATCGCATTGATCACGGGTATCATGCCGCTGCGCCCGGCGTGGCGCCGGATCCGGGCGACCGCCTCCATCGCGGTCTCGCCCAGCATCAGGCGCTGCTCCAGCATCCGCCGCTGATCCCAGGCCGTCTGGGTGAGCCGGTCCAGCGCGAGGGAGATGCCGGTCATGGTGTTGCCGAGGATCATCCCCAGCAGCGGAATAGCGTATTGCGGCTGGTACCACGGATGCGTCCGGATCACCGTAAGCAGCGCCAGCACGGTGAGCGCAAACGACGAAACGAACATGGACAGGGTGCCCAGGCCATAGCCCCACCACCCCTGGAAGCGCCGCTCCTGGCGCATCATCGCCTCGCGCCCGGCCACCAGCACCATCGCGGCCGCCATCAGCGAGATCCACAGCAGGTGCACGTGCGCGAATACCGCCTTGAGGACCAGCCCGATCAGGCTAAGCTGGACCACGGTGCGGGCCCCGGCGATGAGCAGCTCCCGCTCGACCGCGAACCTCGCGGCCCAGGAGAGCGCCGCCAGGACCACGATCAGGACCGCCGCCAGCGCCAGGTCCAGCGGGCTCAGCGAGACGAACTGCATGCCTGCTCCGTTTCCGCGACCAACCGCCCGCCGCGCAGGATGAAGCGCCGGTCCGCGACCCGGGTGAGCTGGCCCCGGTCGTGGCTGACCCAGATCACGCAGACCTGTCTCGCTTCCCGGGACTCACGGATCAGCGTCTCGGCTCCGGCGACGTTGTCGGCATCCAGGTTGGCGGTGGGCTCGTCCAGCAGCAGGACGTCCGGCTCGCGAGCCAACGCCCGCAACAGGGCCAGCCGCTGGCGCTCGCCGCTGGACAGCCGCTCCGGCGGCCAGTCCCAGACCCCGTCGGGCAGCTGCAGGCGGCGCGCGGCCTCGACCAGTCGGCGCGGGAAGTGGTCACCCACGCGGGCCAGCCACCACTCGGGGTCGGCCGGCAGAAGCTGCACGCGCCGGCGCCATTGCGCCGGCGTGAAGCTGGTCATGTCGCGCCCGTCCAGGCGGGCCGTGCCGGCGTGCGGGTCGAGGTCCGCGATCGCCCGCAGCAGCGAGCTCTTGCCCGCGCCCGAGGGTCCCGCGATGCCGACGCATTCGCCGCGTGTTAGCGTAAGACTCACGGGTCCGAATAGCGGCGTTTGCAGCTCCAGCAGCTCCAGCAGCTCCAGCATCGAGCTAGCCCGGTACCCAGCGCCGGTGGCCCGGCCGAATCTCCTGCCTACAACCGGACGGAAACGGGGGACGACGATGGCGGAAGCGAAGATCGCGCAGCGCGCACCCTATGCCGTTGACCTGCAGCCCGGTGACTACGCCTGGTGCCGCTGCGGGCGTTCGCGCAACCAGCCCTTCTGCGACGGCTCCCACAAGGGCACCGGCTTCGAGCCACACCGCTTCCACCTCGAGGCGGCGAAGACGGTATACCTGTGCGGCTGCAAGCGCACCGGCAACCAGCCCTTCTGCGACGGCACCCACAAGACCCTGGGATAGCCCGGGCCGGCGGGTCAAAGTGCGTCCGGGCCGGTCTCGCCGGTACGGATGCGCACGCACTGGTCCAGGCTGTAGACGAAGATCTTGCCGTCCCCGATCTTGCCGGTGCGGGCGGTGCTGCTGATGGCGTCGATGACCTTCTCCAGGATCTCCTCGGAGGCGGCCACTTCGATCTTGACCTTGGGCAGGAAGTCCACCACGTACTCGGCACCGCGGTACAGCTCCGTGTGGCCCTTCTGGCGGCCGAAGCCCTTGACCTCCGTGACGGTCATGCCCTGCACGCCGATCTCGAACAGTGCGGTGCGCACGTCGTCGAGCCGGAAGGGCTTGATGATGGCGGTCACCATTTTCATGCCTTGTTCCCCCGCGTTGGTTGCATCGGGCCTGCGGCGCGCAGGCCCTCTTCAGGGCCACCAATTATGGCCGACCCACGCAGCCCCGGGGAAGCCGGAGCGCGCACGCCCGGCCTCCCCGTCGCCGCGGTGTGCCTTACCCGGGCCGCTACAGGCTGTAGCCCCGCTCGTCGTGCAGCGCCAGGTCCAGGCCCTCGGTTTCCTGGTCCCGCGTGACCCGCAGCCCGAGCAGCGCGTCCAGCACCTTCAGGATGATCCAGGTCACCGCCAGATCGTAGACGATGGTCACCACGACCCCGATCAGCTGATGCAGGACCTGGGTGCCCATGCTCACCCCCTGCGGCAGACCGGCTCCGCCCAGTGAGGCCGCCACGAACACCCCGGTGAGCAGGGTGCCGATGATGCCGCCCACCCCGTGCACACCGAAGCAGTCCAGGGTGTCGTCGTATCCCAGCCGGGGCTTGATCCGGACCACCGCGTAGAAGCAGCCCAGGCCCGCGGCGAAGCCGATCACCAGCGCCCCGGGGGGCCCGACAAAGCCGGCCGCCGGGGTAATCGCCACCATGCCCGCGACGGCGCCCGAGGCAATGCCCAGCGCGCTGGGCTTGCCGTGCAGCAGCCATTCGCCGGACATCCAGGTCAGCGCCGCGGTCGCGCCGGCGACCTGGGTGGTGAGCATCGCCATGCCGGTGACGCCGTTGGCGCCAAGCTCGCTGCCCGCGTTGAAGCCGAACCAGCCGACCCAAAGCATGCCGGCGCCGGCCACGGTCAGGATCATGTTGTGCGGCAGCATCGCGGTGGTCGGATAGCCCTTGCGCCGGCCCAACACGACGGCCGCGACCAGCGCCGCGATGCCCGAGTTGATCTCGACCACGGTGCCGCCGGCGAAGTCCAGCACCCCGAGGCGGTGCATCCAGCCGCCGCCCCAGATCCAGTGGGTCACCGGCGCGTAGACGAAGGTCACCCACAGGATGCAGAACCACATCAGGGCGGAGAATTTCATGCGCTCCGCGAACGCGCCCACGATCAGCGCCGGGGTGATGATGGCGAAGGCCAGCTGGAACATGGCGAACACCGTCTCGGGGATCGAGCCGTCGAGCTTGCCGATGCCGATGCCGGCCATGAAGGCCTTGCCCAGCCCGCCGACCCAGGGCTGCAGGCCGCCGCCACTGCCGAACGCCAGGCTGTACAGGTACACCACCCAGAGCACGGTCACCACGCAGGTGATGGCGAAGCACTGCATCATCACCGACAGGGCGTTCTTGCTGCGCACCATGCCGGCATAGAACAGCGACAGGCCGGGGATGGTCATGAACAGCACCAGCGCGGTGGCGGTCAGCATCCAGGCCGAGTTGCCGGTATCCAGCGGTGTCGTGCCGGCGGCGAATGCGGCCGGCGCAGCCAGCGCCAGGGTCGCGGCGAGCGCCCGTCCGGGCAGGCGCATTCTCGCGTGAGCCATCTCGATGTCCTCTCCTCGAAGGAAACGCAAAAAGCGCGACGGCACCGGACGGCCCCGGCACGCGCGCGCACCCGATGTGCTACCGCCGACGTTCCCGTCGCCGGCACGGCCCGCGGGGCCGGTGGCTCGTCGAACCGGTCTCCCGGACCCACCACCCGGCGATCCGCCGGCGGCACTCCCCTGCTGCGCGAATCGGGCCCCGCGGGCACCGGCCCCTGCCCGGGCCCGGTCCGATCCGCAACTGCACCTTCCCCTCGCGAAACGACGGAGGCGGCGGACACCTCGAGGGCATCCGCCGCCGGTTCCCGCGCGCCGTCATCGATGACGGCGCATGGTCTTGCCAGCCCCGCGCCTCAGAGGCTGTAGCTGCGCTCGTCGTGAAGGGCCAGATCGAGCCCCTCGGTTTCCTGCTCGTCGGTCACGCGCAGGCCGATCACGGCATCGATGACCTTCAGGATGATGAAGGTCAGCACCGCGTCGTAGACCAGGGTCACCCCGACGCCCAGGCATTGCTTGAGGAACTGGTCGCCCATGCTCACCCCGTGGGGGAGGCCCGCGCCGCCGAATCTCGCGGCGACGAACACTCCCGTGAGCAACGCCCCGATGATCCCGCCGATGCCGTGCACGCCGAAGGTATCCAGCGAATCGTCGTAGCCGAGTGCCGGCTTGAGGCGCGTCGCCGCATAGAAGCAGCCGATGCCGCAGGCGATCCCGATGAGCAGCGCACCCATCGGCCCGACGAAGCCGGAGGCCGGCGTGATCGCGACCAGCCCGGCCACCGCGCCGGATACGATGCCCAGCGCGCTGGGCTTGCCGTGCAGCAGCCACTCGGCGAACATCCAGGTCAGGGCGGCGGTTGCGGTGGCGATCTGGGTAACCATCATCGCCATGCCCGCGACGCCGTCGGCCGCCAGCTCGCTGCCGGCGTTGAAGCCGAACCAGCCGACCCAGAGCATGCCCGCGCCGATCACCGTGAGCATCATGTTGTGCGGCGGCATGGGAGTGGTCGGATAGCCTTTGCGCCTGCCCAGCACGAGCGCGGTGACCAGGCCCGCGACGCCGGCGTTGATATGCACCACGGTGCCGCCGGCAAAGTCCATCACGCCGAGGCTGCCGAGCCAGCCGCCGCCCCAGACCCAGTGGGCGATCGGCGCGTAGACCACGGTGACCCAGATCCCCATGAACCACATCATCGCCGAGAACTTCATGCGCTCGACGAAGGCGCCGACGATCAGCGCCGGCGTGATGATGGCGAAGGTGAGCTGGAACATGGAGAACACGGTCTCCGGGATGGTCCCGCTCAGGGTGGTCCTGCCCATGCCGGCCAGAAAGGCGTTGCTCAGGCCCCCGATCAGGGGCTGTGCGGCGCCCCCGCCGCTGAACGCCAGGCTGTAGTCGAACAGCATCCACAGCACGGTGACCAGGCAGGTGATGGCGAAGCACTGCATCATCACCGACAGCGCGTTCTTGCTGCGGACCATGCCGGCATAGAACAACGACAGGCCGGGGACGGTCATGAACAGCACCAGCGCGGCCGAGGTAAGCATCCAGGCGGTATCGCCCGCGCTCAGTGTCGGGGGCGAGCCGGCGGCGAAGGCCGCCGGTGCTGCCAGCGCGAGGAGCGCGACGGCGGACGCCCCCAGCATGTATCTGTATCGACGAGCCATTTCGGTATCCCCTTTTTGCGAGGTCAGAGCGCGTCCGCGCCGGTCTCGCCGGTGCGGATGCGTACGGCCTGCTCCAGCGCCGTGACGAAGATCTTGCCGTCACCGATCTTGCCGGTGCGGGCCGCATTGGTGATGGCCTCGATCACCTGATCGGCCGTCTCGGCCGAGGCGGCGACCTCGATCTTCACCTTGGGCAGAAAGTCGACCACGTACTCCGCGCCCCGGTAGAGCTCGGTGTGGCCTTTCTGCCTGCCGAAGCCCTTCACCTCGGTGACGGTGATGCCCTGCACCCCGATGTCGGAAAGTGCCTCGCGTACGTCATCGAGCTTGAAGGGCTTGATGATCGCGGTGATCAGCTTCATTTCAGGCTCCTTGGTCCGGCCGCGCCGGAGCGGCTAGAAGTTCTTGCCCACCGACAGCACGGCCTCGCCTTCACAGGCATTCGAGCCGCCGAAACACTGACTCTTGCTGAGGTTGGTGTCCGAGTAGGCGACCTTCCAGGTCAGCCCGGCAAAGTCTTTCGACACGCTCAGGCCGTAGTCCGTGTAATCGGGCGTCCCCCAGAGCGCGTTGTTGGCGATCCACTGGTGCCCGGCGTGCACGCTGACCGAGAGACCGGCCGGGAGACTCACCGGGATGTCGTAGTCGGCCGAGAGGTAGTTGGAGGTCCCGGTCCCGCCGAAGTAGTCGTGGCTCCAGGCATTGCCCAGGGTCAAGCCCTGGTAGCTGACCTTGCCGTACACCTCGTAGAAGTTGTCGCTGTTGGTGCCCCCGGGGTAGTTGTAATAGATCACCCCGACGTCGTAGCCGATGGGTCCGGCGCTGGCGCTGTAGCCGGCGTAGGTGTCGAGTTCCTGGCTGGTCCCGTCGGCCGGACCGAAGTTCACGTTGGAACCCCACAGGCCCGCGTAGACGCCGATCTTGCTCGAATAATCCAGGCCGCCCTGGATGGCCGGCTTGTGGTTGGCCTGGGTGATGCCCCGGAAAAGATAGTCCGAGGTCAGGTCCACATTGCCGGTCACCTGGTCCTGGGCCTGGGCAACGCCGGCGAAGGCCACCAAGGCGGCGGCGGTGCCCATGAGTACCAGTTTGCGCATGGTCGGTTGCTCCCTGAGTGGGTCGTTTGCGTTACGGTTCGCGGCGCTGCCGCCTCCGCAACGTCCTGCAAGCAGGAACCGTGCCAACCCCTGATTCCCGCCTGCTGCGGTGCCTCAGGCAAAAAGTAGCAGCCCGCCGCGCGACTGCCTGCACCGAAACGGGGAGCACCCCGGGCGGCTGCACCATCCTGGTGCGGCGTGATCGTGCCGCTGGTGTGCATCGCCGGCCGAGAGGCCCTAGACTGAAGGGCGGAACCCTTCATCGAGGATCAGGACATGGACCGGGACCGATTCGCAGAAGACCTGAGCGACCGCCTGTCCTCGCGGCTGCCGCCCGGGCTGGACGCGCTGCGCGAGGATCTGAGACGCAACTTCCGGGCGATCATCCAGAGCAGCCTTGACCGCCTCGACCTCGTCAGCCGCGAAGAATTCGAGGTACAGAGGGCCGTGCTGGAGCGCACCCGCGCGCGCCTGGGCGAACTCGAGCAGCGGATCGCGGAGCTGGAAGGGGGCAGGAAGGGCAAGCGCGGCCAGGGCTGAGCCGCCGCGCGCCGGAACGCAGGAAGCGCCCGGCACGAACCCGGCACGACCCCAGGGAAGGGAGACATGACGCTCGCAACCGTGCACAGCCGGGCCCAGCTCGGCCTGGAAGCGCCACCGGTGACGGTCGAGGTGCACCTGGCCAACGGCCTGCCGTCGCTGTCGATCGTCGGCCTGCCCGAGACCGCCGTGAAGGAGAGCAAGGACCGGGTACGGGCGGCGCTGATCAACAGCGGCTGCGAGTTTCCCGCCCGGCGGATCACCGTGAACCTGGCTCCCGCCGATCTGCCCAAGGACGGCGGCCGCTTCGATCTGCCCATCGCCGTGGGGATCCTGGCTGCCTCGGGCCAGATCCCCGCCCATGCGCTCGGCGGGCTGGAGCTGGTGGGAGAGCTTTCGCTCAGTGGCGCCCTGCGCCCCGTCCGGGGCGCGCTGCCCGCCGCGGTCCATGCCGGGCGCGCGGGCCGCCGCCTGCTGCTGCCATCCGAGTCAGCAGCCGAAGCCGCGCTGGCGCGTGCGGTGCGCGTGCACCCGGCATCCCACCTGCTGGAAGTCTGCGGTCACGTCACCGGCGACCGGGCCCTGCCGCCCCTGGCGGCCGCCCCGCCCGACCCCGGGGCGGATCCCGACCCCGGTCCCGACCTCCGCGAAGTGCGCGGGCAGCCGGCCGCCAAGCGGGCGCTGGAAGTCGCCGCGGCGGGCGAGCACAGCCTGCTTCTGATCGGACCGCCCGGCACCGGCAAGAGCATGCTGGCGCGGCGGCTGCCCGGCATCCTGCCGCCGATGCGGGAGGAAGAGGCCCTGGAGTGCGCCACGATCGCCTCGATCAGTGGCAGCGGCTTCCGCGCGCAGAGCTGGGGCCGGCGCCCCTACCGCGCGCCGCACCACACCGCATCCGCCGTGGCCCTGGTGGGTGGCGGATCGGTGCCGCGGCCGGGGGAAATCTCGCTGGCGCACCGAGGTGTACTCTTCCTGGACGAACTACCGGAATTCGACCGGCGTGTGCTGGAGGTCCTGCGCGAGCCGCTGGAGACCGGGCACATCAATATTTCCCGGGCCGCGCGCCAGGCCACCTACCCCGCCCGTTTCCAATTGGTGGCCGCGATGAACCCCTGTCCGTGCGGCCACCTGGGGGACGCGCGCAGCGGCTGTCGCTGCACCGCGGAGCAGGTGCGGCGCTACCGGGCGCGCGTGTCCGGGCCGGTGCTGGACCGGATCGACCTGCACGTCGAGATGCCGCCGGTTGCGCACCGCGTGATGCTGGAGCAGGAGCCGGACGGCGAGCCCAGCCGCGTGGTTCGCGACCGCGCCCGCGCCGCGCGCCGGCGCCAGCTGGAGCGGGCGGGCAAGCCCAACGCCCGGCTCAGCGGAAGCGAGGTCGAGACCTGGTGTCGTCCCGATGCCACAGGGCGGGCCCTGCTGGAATCCGCCCTGGAGCGGCTGGGCCTGACCGCCCGCGCCTATCACCGGGTGCTGCGCACCGCCCGCACCATCGCCGATCTCGCCGGGGACGACCTCGTCGGCGCCGCGCACGTGGGGGAAGCGGTGCAGTATCGGCAGCTCGACCGTCGTCTCGCCGAGCGCTGATGACTGCCGTCCCGCCACTCGCGGCCAGCCGCGCGCCGTCGTATGCTAGCCTCCTGACGTCCGGCGCCACGCGGCCGGCTGCGCACGCATTCCCGGGACGGAGACAGATGCTCCAGGCAATCATTCGGCATCGCGGCCGCCAGCGCCGCGACCTGCGCCGGGACGAGGTCACGTCGCTGGTATTCGGCGGCCTCGCCTACGTCCCGGCCGCGGACGCGTGGCCCGTGTTCCGCGACCTGCTGGCGGCCGGCGGCGGGCGGACGCCGGCACCCGGATGGCGACCGGACGGTTGGCGCCTGGAGTTCTGGCCCCACCAGGGGCCGGGTCAGGGCCACGATCTCGCGGCCACGTTCCGGGACCCGGCGGGGGTCGCTCTGGCAGTGCTCGCGGACATCGCCTGGGGCCCCCGCACCGGCCGCGCCCGGTTGCCGGCGCCAGGCGGAGACCGGATCGACCGCTACCTCCTGGTGGTCGGCGACAGTGGCCCGGTGCTCGACATCGCCGCCGAACGCGGCGGCGCGCTGAGCTGGGCCCGCTTCGCCGAGGCGCTGACCTGCGGTCGCCGGCATTGGCCGCGGGGAGGGTCGCTGTGGGCCGCCGACGTGCTGGAGCTGCTGGCCTGCCTGAACGTGCAGCCGTTCTCCGGCTTCGGCGGCATCCGGACCGGGGCGGCCCTGCGGCCCGGACGGCGTGTCTTCTGGCATCCATTCACGGGCTTCGCGGCGCTGAGCGGCCGATATCCCCTGACCCCGCAACGGCGCCATACCGTCTTCTTCCATCCCATGAGCCATCGCGGTGACCGCACGCTTCACTGATGCGGGCGCGGTCACGAGCAGGAAGGAACCAATGAGCAGCGAGACCCCTCTGGGCAAACAGATCTTCTGGGCCACCCGGCTGCTGGCCGATGTTACCGCGCAGACCACGAGCCTGCTGGACAGCATCCAGGACCGGCTCGAGAGCCTGGGTGAGCGCCTCGGCGTCGGCTACCTGCAGTTTGTCGAGGACGACGTCTGCACCGACCCCGGCAACTGGATCCCGTTCGGGTGGGTGTCGAACTTCGAGCTGGCGCGGGACCGCCAGAGCCCGCGCGAGTACGTCGCAATCCAGGTCGACTTCGGCAACGAGCACGACGCGCATCCCGCCGGCACACAGGCGCTGCTCAGCGTGCTCTACGCCAGCGACGGCCCCTGGGGGTACCGCGAGCCGGAGGCGCGCTTCGACCTGCGGGACACGCTGGAGCTGTGGGAGGGGCACTGGTTCGAGCTTCTCGACTCCCGCCTGTTCCTCTGGCAGGGCGACTCGGACACCTATTGGGCTTACGTGCTCCCGCTGACCTCGCTCAACAGCCTGGAGGACGTGGACCGCCAGGTCATGGGGCCGCTCGGCACGCTGCTCACGGTCGCGCCCGGAGAGGCCCTGGTTCCGGCCATCGCCGCGCGCGCTTTCCGCGCTGCCGACCGCGTGCTGCGGTTCGAGGCCGACGACGGCGCGGTGCGTCTGGCCGGCGGTAACTGACCGCGCACCGCAGTGCCCGTTGCGCTTTATCTCCAGGCCTGCCGATGCCCGCCCTGAACCCGCAACAGCAAGCCGCCATCCGCCACGTCGACGGGCCGGTCCTGGTGCTGGCCGGCGCCGGCAGCGGCAAGACCCGCGTCATCAGCCACAAGATCGCGCACCTGGTACGCGAGTGCGGGATCCTCCCGAGACGCATCGGCGCCGTCACCTTCACCAACAAGGCCGCGCGCGAGATGAAAGAGCGCGTGGCGGCATTGCTGGGGCCCTCCGGGAGCCGCGGCCTGTTGGTATCCACCTTCCACAGCCTGGGTCTGCGCATGCTGCAGCAGGAGGCGGCGGCGACCGACCTGCGGCCCGGGTTCTCGATCTTCGACGCCGAGGACAGTGCGGGGCTTCTGCGCGAGCTTGCCCGGCGCGAGGGGGACACTGACGTCCGGGCCATCGAGCCGGTGCAGCAGCGCATCTCCGGCTGGAAAAGTGCCCTGGTCCGTCCCGCCGTGGCGCGTTCCCGCGCCGACGATGAAACGGAGGCGGCCGCCGCGCGCCAGTACGCCGAGTACGAGCGCCACCTGCACGCGTACAACGCCGTGGACTTCGACGATTTGATCGCACGGCCGGTGGCCCTGTTGCGCGCCGACCCGGCGCTTCGCGAGCGCTGGCAGAACCGGCTGCACTACCTGCTGGTGGACGAGTACCAGGACACCAACGAGGCCCAGTACCAGCTGCTCCGGGAGCTGGCCGGGGCGGCCGCGCGATTCACGGTGGTCGGTGACGACGATCAGTCCGTCTATGCCTGGCGCGGGGCACGCCCCGAGAACCTGGCCCAGCTGGGCCGCGATTACCCGCACCTGAAGGTAATCAAGCTGGAGCAGAACTACCGCTCCACAGCGCGCATCCTGCGCGCGGCCAACCGCCTGATCGAGAACAACGGCCACCTGTTCGACAAACGCCTTTGGAGCGAGCTGGGCAACGGCGACCCGGTACGCGTGATCGCCTGCCGGGATGCCGCGGGCGAGGCCGAGCGGGTCGCCGCCGAAATCGTCCAGCACCGGTTCCGGTACCGCACGCGGCCGGGCGACTACGCCATCCTCTACCGCGGCAACCACCAGTCGAAGCCGTTCGAGAAGGCGCTGCGCGAGAGCCAGATCCCGTACCGCATCAGCGGCGGCGGCTCCTTCTTCGAGCGCCGCGAGATCAAGGACCTGCTGGCCTATCTGCGACTGGTGTCGAACCCGGACGACGATGCCGCCTTCCTGCGCGTGGTCAATGTGCCGCGCCGGGAGATCGGTGCCGCCACGCTGGAGCGTCTCGGCAGCTACGCCCGCGAGCGGAGGGTGAGCCTGCTCGCGGCGTGCTCCGAGCTGGGCCTCGGGCAGCACCTGCCGGGGCGCTACCACCAGCGCCTGCACCGGTTCGCGGCCTGGTGCGAAGAGGCGGCCCGCCGGGCGCGGACTGCCGCCGTCCCGCAGCTCCTGGAATGGCTCCTGGCGGACCTGGACTACGAGGCATGGCTGCACGAGACCTGCCGCGACAGCCGTCGGGCGGAACGGTGCATGCGCAGCGTCGCCGAGCTGGTGGAGTGGCTCACCCGGCTCGCCGGACAGGACGACGGGAACGGAGAGCTGGCCCCCCTGGTTTCGCATATCAGCCTGATGGGCATCCTCGAGCGCAACGATTCGGACGATGCGGACGACGCGGTCCAGCTGATGACACTGCACGCCGCCAAGGGACTGGAGTTCGATCACGTATTCCTGGCCGGCATGGAGGAGGAGCTGCTGCCACATCGCGCCAGCATCGAGACGGACGCCATCGAGGAGGAACGGCGGCTGGCCTACGTCGGGATCACCCGGGCCCGCCGCAGTCTGACGCTGACCTGGGCGCGCCGGCGGCGGCGTGCGGGCGAAGAGGTGGAGTGCCAGCCCAGCCGCTTCCTGGACGAGCTTCCAGCCGACGAGCTCGCATGGGAAGGCCCCGGCCATACCGTCGATCCCGGGACCCGTATCGAACGCGGGCGCGCGCACCTGGCCAACCTGCGGGAGATCCTCGGCGATTGACCCCGAGCAGCGGGCCCCACGCCGGAACATGAAGCTCTGACGCCGGGGCGCAACGGGGATCCGGCGATGGCCGGCGTACGCCCCGTTTTTCTCTCCGACCGGGGCCGCGAAAGCGGAGTGATGCTCAGCGTGGCGCACCCAAGAGGCTGCGGGAAAACACTGTTTTTCGGCCCCCCGGGCGCCACCGGGATGCAGCGCCATTTGCATGTACTGCGAGTGCTCCAAAACGCCGTAACCGGGAAACCGCGTTTGCCGGTTGCGCCGCGGAAAAAGGCCATGGCCGGACTTTTTCCGCAACGCCCTGGGCCGCGCGCACGGCCGAGACGGTGAGCGCCGATCCGCGCGCGACCGGAACCACGGACTGAGCCCGGCGCCTTTCGCGAATCTTGACCCATATCAACCTGCGATCCGCCGCTAGCGGCGACACTGATACCCGAAAAACCCGGAACGACAAACAGCGGCAGAAAGGCCCGGAGAACCAGCCATGCCCAACAAAGCAACCAGGATCTACCCGCCCCAGGCGAAGGCGGAAAGCGGCGCCGGCGGCGCCCTGTCGGGGCCCGCCGGAGGCGCACTGGCCCACGCCGAGCCCCTGCCGGGCTACGACGCGGTCGGGCAGCAGGAAATGCCCGAGTACCTCGCCCGCTACTACTGGTGGGCCTACCTCTGGTACCCGGCAGTCTCGATGTTCGACCACCAGCCGATCATCAACGCCATCCTGTTCGGCAACTACCGCCGGATCACGGAAGAAACGCTGGCCATGATGCTGGAAGACGACCCCGGCCGCACGCTCCAGGTGGCGTCCGTCTACGGCGTCCTGGTACCGACCCTGGCGCGCCATTTCAGCCACACCAACCCGCTGCACCTGATCGACATCGCGCCGATCCAGCTGCGCCGGGCGCGCGCGAAGCTCGCCGACGCAGGGATCGTCGACCGCGTGCGCCTGTTCCGGATGAACGCGGAGGCGCTCCGCTTCGACAGCAACAGCTTCGACTCGGCGCTGCTGTTCCTGCTGCTGCATGAAATGCCGTCGGAGGCGCGCCGGCACGCGCTGTGCGAGGCGCTGCGCGTGCTCGCCCCCGGCGGCCGCCTGGTGCTCGCCGAGTACGGTGCGTTCACGCGCAGCCACCTGTTCCACCGCCGGCCCCTGCGCTGGATGTTCGGCGCGGCCGAGCCGTTCCTGCCGAGCCTGTGGCACGCGGACCTGCCGGCGCTGGTGCGCGAGTGTGCCGCGGCCGTGGACAAGCAGGCGACGCTGGACCGCGAGGTCACGCTGTTCCGCGGGTTCTACCGGGTACTCCGCTTCCGCATCGGGGAGGTCTGATCGTGCGCACGGTAGCGACGGATATGGTCATCATCGGTGCCGGCGGCGCGGGGCTGCAGGCGGCCATCGCAGCCGCGGAAGCGAATCCCGCGGCAGACATTGCCCTGATATCCAAGGTCTATCCCATGCGCAGCCACACGGTCGCGGCCGAGGGCGGCGCCGCGGGCGTGATCAAAGACAACGACAGTCTCGACGACCATTTCCACGACACCGTCAGCGGGGGCGACTGGCTGTGCGACCAGGATGCCGTGGACGCGTTCGTGGCGGAGGCTCCGAAGGCCTTGCTGCAGCTCGAGCACTGGGGCTGCCCCTGGAGCCGGGAGAGCGACGGGCGCGTGTCCGTGCGTCCGTTCGGTGGTATGAAGAACGAACGCACGTGGTTCGCCGCGGACAAGAGCGGCTTCCACATCCTGCACACCCTGTTCCAGACGTCGCTCAAGCATGCTTCGATCCAGCGCTTCGACGAGTACTACGCCCTGGACCTGATCGTGCAGGACGGCGAGTGCCGCGGCGTGGCGACGCTGTGCCTCGCCACGGGGGAAGAGGTCGCCTTCCTGGCACCCGCGGTGATCCTGTGCACCGGCGGCGCCGGGCGGATGTTCCCGTTCACCACCAACGGCGCCATCAATACCGCCGACGGCATGGCCATGGCCTACCGCGCGGGGGCCCCGCTCAAGGACATGGAGTTCGTGCAGTACCACCCGACCGGGCTGCCCCGCACCGGCATCCTGATCACCGAGGGAGCGCGCGGCGAGGGTGGAATCCTGCTCAACAAGGACGGCTACCGGTACCTGCAGGACTACGCGCTGGGCCCGCCCGATCCGTGGCCGCGCAAGAAGGCCATGGAGCTCGGCCCGCGCGACCGCCTCAGCCAGGCCTTCTGGCACGAGCAGCGCAAGGGCCGGACCATCAGCACGGCCGACGGTGAAGTGGTCCACCTGGACCTGCGCCACCTCGGCCAGGCCAAGATCGACGAGCGGCTGCCGTTCGTGCGCGAGCTCTCGCGCGCCTACGCCGGGGTCGATCCCGTCACGGAGCCGATCCCGGTGCGCCCGGTGGTGCACTACACGATGGGCGGCATCGATACCGACATCCAGTCCGCGACGGCGCTTCCCGGCCTGTTCGCCGCCGGCGAATGCGCCTGCGTGAGCATCAACGGCGCCAACCGCCTCGGCTCCAATTCCCTCACCGAGCTGCTCGTCTTCGGCGCCCGTGCCGGACGCAGCGCGGCGGAGCGGGTTCGGTCCGCGGGGCACAAGGCAACTTCGGTGAACACGGACGCCTGCGAGGCGGCGTTCGGGCGCACCACCCGCCTGCTGGGCGAGGTCCGCGGTAACGAGACGATCGCCGGGCTGCGTGACGGGCTGCACGAAGTGATGGAGCGCTGCGCGGGTATCTACCGGGACGAGACCCTGCTGCGCGAGGCGTGCGAGAAGATCGGCTCGCTGCGGGAGCGCTTCCCCGCCCTGGCGATCCAGGACCACAGCCGCGTGTACAACACGGAGCTGATCTACGCGCTGGAGCTGGGCTCGATGCTGGAGGTCGCGCAGGCGATGGTGCACTCCGCGCACGGGCGACAGGAATCCCGCGGCGCGCACCAACGTCTGGACTACCCGGAACGGAACGACGAAAGGTTTCTCCAGCACAGCCTCGCGACGTTCCGGGGCAGCGACCCGCCGGCGATCGATTACCGTGCGGTGGTGATCACCCGGTTCCAGCCGGGCGAGCGGGTCTACGGCGGCGTGCCCGGAGCCGCCGACTCGAAGGCATGAGAACGTCCGCCGAGGGACACAGGCAATGACAGAAAGAACCCTGCGCATCGAGATCCAGCGCTACCAGCCGGAGGACGACGAGCCGCCCTATTGGCAGGGCTACAACGTGCCCTGCGAGGAGCACTGGGTGCTGCTCGACGCGCTCAACCACATCAAGGACCATCTCGACGGCACCCTGAGCTACCGCTGGTCCTGTCACATGGCCGTGTGCGGGAGCTGCGGAATGGTGGTCAACGGCGACCCGATGCTGGCCTGCAAGACCTTCGTGCGCGACCTCCCGGACACCGTCCGCGTGGCACCGCTGTCGAATCTGCCGGTGGAACGGGACCTGATCGTGGACCAGGAGCGGTTCATGACCAGCCTGTCGGAGGTCAGTCCGTGGGTGATCCCCGCCGGGACCCCGCCTGAGGACGCCGAATACCGGCAGAGCCCGCAGGAGCTGGCGCGCTTCCGACAGTACTCGATGTGCATCAACTGCCTGCTGTGCTACGCGGCCTGCCCCCAGGTCGGCCTCAATCCGGGCTACCTGGGGCCCGCGGCCCTGGCCCTGGCGCACCGGTACAACCTGGACTCCCGGGACGACGGGCGCCTGTGGCGCGCGGAGGTGACCGGCAGCGAGAACGGCGTCTGGGAGTGCACCTTCGTCGGCGAGTGCTCGGAGGTCTGCCCCAAGCACGTGGATCCCGCCGGTGCGATCCAGCAGATGAAGCTGGCGAACTCGCTCGACTGGCTCACCGCGCCCCTGCGGCGGAAGGAACGCTCATGAGAACGCACAGCCATACCCCCCGCATGCCGCTGTTCTGGTGGCTCCGCCGGGCGAGCTACCTGCGCTACATGCTGCGGGAGCTGACCTGCGTGCCGATCGCCGCCTGGATCGTCGTGGCGACCGCCGGCCTGGTTGACCTGGTGCGTGGACCGGCGGCCTGGCAGGGCTTCCTGCACGGCATGGCATCCCCGGCCGGCTTCACGTTCCAGCTGATCGTGCTGATCGCGGGCGTCTACCACGCCGTCACTTGGTTCGCCCTGGCACCGCGCACCATGCCGCTGAACCTGGGCGGGCGACAGGTTCCGGGCAGCTGGATCCAGGGCGCTCATTATGCACTGCTGCTGGCGATCCTGGTCGCGGTATTCGTGCTGGTGGAGATCTGAAATGACGATGTCGAACAAGCCCGTGATCTGGCTGCCCTTCGCCGCCGGTGGCATGGTGGCCGCCCTGGTACTGCCGGCCCTCATGCTTATCGTGCTGCTGTCGACCGCCGGCGGGATGCACCCGCCGGGGCTGGAGCATGCCACGCTGCTCGGCTTCCTCCACAATCCGGTGGCAGCCGCGGTCCTGTTCCTGGTGCTGACCCTGCCCCTGTGGCACGCGGCACACCGCCTGCGGATGACGCTCCAGGATCTCGGCGTACGCACCAGCGCCTCCCGCCGCGTGGTCGTGTGGCTTTGTTACGGTGGCGCCGCTGCCATTAACGTGGTGCTGATCTGGGCCCTGGCGAGCGCCGTACTGGTCCACGCGTGAATTCCGTTCATCATCGTCCCGACGTACGCCCGAACCGATCCAGGCACACCAGCTGAACCCGAAGCAGTGTGTACGAGCTGCGCCGCGTCCGCGTGGCCAAGGCGTCCCTCCAGTAAGGACGCCGGCGAGCTCTCCAGCAAGCGAGTGCCCCGCCTCGACGGGAACCGCAGGGGCACCGCCCCGGCCGACTGGCACCACAGCCGCGGCGATCTGGAGCCCACGAGCCAAGGCGATCCCAAGGTCTACTGCGAGACCCCGGAAACCGGCCACACCGTGGCCTGCAGCTCCGAGCCGGGGCGCCGGGTGCGCCCGCTACTCGAGCCCGGCCTGCTTGAGCATGTAGTTGACCGCCGCCTTGATCTCGGCGTTGCTGTAGCTGGAGTGCCCGCCGCGCGGCGGCATGGCCTTGAAGCCGTTTTCCGCGTGCTGGTATAGAGTCTGCTTGCCCTTTTCGAAGCGCGGCTTCCAGTCCTTCTTGCTGCCGATCTTCGGCGCGCCCATGGCACCCGTGCCGTGACAGGCGGAGCAGGTATTCTGTACCACCTGCTTGCCGGTGAGCTGCTTGTGCTGGCTTGCCCCGGCAGATGCCTGCTTCTGCTGCTGCGGTGCGGGGGGCTTGCTCTTGCCGGCGATGTAGTCCTTTCCGACCGGGGCGATCCGCTGCTGGATCTGGGCCTGCGTCATCTCGTCGACGGACTGCGTTCCGCCCGTGAGACTCACGATCACCTTGGCAAGGATCAGCAGGACGACAGCGAATGCCACCATCCCCCCGAGAAATATCAGCAGACGACGCACGGACTTGGCTTCGGACTCGGACACCTTGATTCTCCCCCTGTGTTCTTATGGCAAGGCGACGGGCCACCCCCCGGAGCGGTCATCGACGGCTCCTGCATGCCGCGGCCGGCGGAACAGGCGGATGGACACCCGCCCATAGGAAGCCCTGATCGATTCGGCGCTTCCTATACTACTAACCCGATCAGCAATCGCGCCACTTCCCGGCGCGCCGCCGCCATCGCACCGATCCCACCTGCCGAGCCTCGGACCTGCACCGAAACCGGGCATGCAAGTCGCTTCCGCGCCGCCAGGGTGCATGCCCGTCCCGTGCCGCGCCCACCCGTTGCACGCGAGGCCGTGCCGGCCCGGCCATTCCAACCCACCAACCTGGCACGGGAATTGCCAGATGCTTGCCCGAGCATACCGCTTCGGGAGAACGCACCATGTCCGTCTCGTTGCACACCGGCAACGCCGGTGACCGTGTCCCGCTGGGTGATTGCCGCATCGCCTTGCCCCGTGACCCCCGGCTCGACGGACTTGCCGCGGCCCTCGAGCAGCGCGGAGCGACCCTGCTTCGTTGCCCGCTCAGCGACACCGTGGCCAGCGCGGACGCCGAATCGGTACGCCGATGGCTCCGGGACCTGCTCGAGCAGCCGCCCCGCTGCCTGGCGCTTCTCTCCGCGGACGGGCTGCGGGCGCTGGTCATGCGGGCCCTGGAGCTCGGCATGCTGGGCCCCTTCTGCGATGTCCTCGACGCAGCGCGCGTGGTCGCTGCGGGTGAGGGAACCACCGGGGTTTTGCGCAAACTGGGTATGGCGGATACCCTCCCGGCGGGAGGCGCGGGCGTCTTCGACCAGCTCCCGCACGGCTCCCGCGTCGCCGTTCAGCTCTCCGGCCAGCCCGGGGACTGGACCGTGGTGGAACGCCTGGCCCGTCGCCGACTGACCCTGAGCACGGTGATGCCCTGCGAGCCCGCCCCGGAACGGGACACCCTGGAGACGCGGGCCCTGGTCGAGACCATCGAGCTCGGCGGGATCGACGCGCTGGTGCTCGGCCGCCCGGGCCAGTGGCGGCGCCTGCTCGACGTCGCTCGCGCGGCGGGCCAGGACAAATCCCTGGTGGAGGGCCTGCGTCGCGCCACGGTCGCCGTCACCAGCGCGCCCCTGGCCGAGCAACTGCTCTCGGCCGGGGTCGCGGCGGATATCGTCTGGATCGAGCAGCGCTTCACCAGCGCCGTGATCAACGAGCTGACGCGGAGATTCCGGAGCCCGGGCCGCCCGTAGCCCGGACGGACCGCGACCGTTATCCGGGAGCGCGAGCGGAACATGCGGCACCGGCGCACTCATCCGCGCTGCGGCACGGGCCGCGCCATGCAGAGCCGATCGAACCCGTGTTCAACGCGCCGGCCGGTCTCGGCGAAACCGAGATGTCGGTAGATCCCGATGTTGGAGCGCATGCCGGCATTGGTATACAGCTCCAGCCGCGCCAGGCCGAGCCGGCGCGCGCGCCGGGCGCAACGCCGCACGGCGTCGAGATCACCCGCGTCCGCCGCCCGGACCTGCAACCCTTCCAGGGTCACCAGGATTCCCTCCCGCTGTGCCCAAGCCCGGCCACGGGGATGGACGAAACGTCCCCCGGACGATATTCTATCGGCCCTTGCGCCCGTAGCTCAGTTGGATAGAGCGTTGGCCTCCGGAGCCAAAGGTCGCAGGTTCGAGTCCTGCCGGGCGCGCCAGTTTTTCAGGCACTTACACGTGCCTTCCCTTCATGCGGTCTTCCCAGCGTGACCAGATCGTGACGAGTGGGCCTCGAGGCGGGCAACCGCGGAGCGGACCCGCTCGGGCGCCAGGTGCGCGTACCGCTCGGTCATCTGGATGCTGGAATGACCCAGCAAGTCGCGCACCTCGGTGAGGGGAACCCCCGCCGACACCAGCCACGCCGCGCAGGTATGGCGAAGATCGTGGATCCGGAAATCCGTGATCCCCGCACGGCGGCACGCGGACGGGAAGCTGCTCTCGACGTCCTGGAGCCGCGTCCCATCCTTGTGGGCGAAGACCCACGGACTGTCCGGACAGTGCTCCGCCCGGAACGCCGCACGCTGCAACAGAGCCTCCCTGGCTTCGCGGTTCAGCGGCACCGAACGGCGCTTGCCGGCCTTGGTGTGCTGGCCTTCCAGCCAGATCAGGTCCGCCTTCAGATCCACGCGGTTCCACTCCAGGTGGAGCAGCTCCCCCTTGCGGCACCCCGTATTGACAGCCAGCCGGATGAAATCCGGCAAGTGACGGGCCCTCGGGTTCCGCGCCGCTTCGGTCATCAGCGCACGATATTCGCCGTCCGTAAGCCAGCGAACCCGGCCCTGAGGTTCCCGCTGCTTGCACTGCGCCGCCGGGTTGGGGAGCTCCCATCCCCACTCCCTGCGCGCGTAGTTGACCGCGGACGAGACCAAGCCGACCTCCTTGTTGATGGTGCTCGCTGCCGCCCCTTCCGACTTCCGCTGAGCGATGTAACGCCGCACGTCGACCGACGTCAGGGTATTGAGATCGCACCCGGTAAAGACCGGGTACAGGTGCTGCAGGCTGTTGTGATCCCGCCAGGGCGCCCGCTTCTCCCCCTGAGTGCAATCGAGGTAGGCGACCATCAGCTCATCGAACGTCCGGGAAGGCTGCTCGTCCCACTGCTTCTCGCGATACGCCTCCAGGCGCCATTTCGCTAGGAGAGCTTCTGCTTCCTTCCTGTTGCCAGTCCCAGTCGAGCGGCGAGTTCTTCTGCCGCTTGCGTCGACGTAGCTGGCCCACCAGCTTGGCGAGTCCTTCCGCCGGTAAAGCCCGTCCCTGTCGTTGCGCTTGGACATGTGCGTTTCTCCCGCACATCCGACCCCGCGCACTGTCCATTATCCGCGGACGTCGTGTTGCATTCCACCCATCTCCGCACGGCTGCGGCCGGCACCATCAAACGCCGCGCGACCCGGCAGCGCGGCAACTCGCCACGGTCGATCAGGCGGCGAACCGTCCGTGGGCTGACGCCGCCCAGCTGGCGCGCCGCCTCGTCGAGGTCCCAGAGCACCGGATCAGCCACCGGTGTCCTCGCCCGCACGAACGACACCTTTCCAACCGCTTTCCGACCCGATCCTCATCGGTATGGACCGATCCCGATGGCTTCTGTCCCGACCCATCCCTTACCGGATGGCCCTTCGCAGCTCGCGCACGATGGCCACGATCCGATCCCGACTCGTCAACCGCTCGCAGGGATACAGGTCATTGAGCGGAAGCAGTTCCCAGCTCCCGTCCTGCACTCGCCGGAGCTGTCCCGTATCGATCCGGTCTCTCTCGCGGATCGAGACCACGGCGTAGTCTCCGGGCTGCGGGTCGGCTTGCGTATCGCAGATCAGCATGTCTCCGCTTCGGAACGGACCGCCGTCGGTCAATAGCGCGCCCTCTTCCGGTCCCAGGCGTAGCGCAAAGCTACCTTGGCCCAATTGATTAACAGCGTCCCCGGCAATCACGGTCCACGCGGACGCTACCTCGTGGTGCTCCGGATCTGCCGCCTCACTCGCATCCAGGATGGGAATGGGACGGACAAGACACTCGGAGGCGCTACTCGCACTCCCCGCCCCCTCACCGACCCCGGTCCGCAGCCACTCCGCACTCACACCCAGCGCCGCCGCGACGTCGGGGAGGAATCTGGAACGTTGCGTAACACCCCTCTCCAGGGCGGTGAGCGTCTGCTGCGAGACTCTAGCCCGATGGGCCAGCTCTACCTGGGTCCATCCCTTTTCTCGGCGGCAACGTTTCAGACGTTCGCCCAATGACTCCAGGACCGCCTCGCCGGCCGGTATGCGGACTACCTCGGTCATGTATCGCTGCCCTCCCATGGACTGGATCCCATTCGTCTTAAATAGTAGAATACCATAATCTACTTGTATTATACAACACAAAAATGTGCGCCATCCGTGCCATCGGCTGAACCCCTTGACGCGAAACCGGGCGAGGGTGACCGAAAAATCTGCCCGCTATCACCGTACTGCTCGCCACGCCGACCCTCCCGGGCGCTGCCTCTTGGGACATCGATCGGCTCAATTCCGCTTCGTACCAGGATGCCGGGCTGGATCAGCGCGCATCACCAACAGACCCACGCAGGCATCGTCCGGTTGCCGGATTGAACCGCGGACCCGTTCACGTCCGGTATCCTTTACCGGATTCGCAACACAGTAGGGCCGAGTCGCCGAGGTGCCCGGCCAGAAGAAGAGGAGAGAGGATGGCACTGACGAAAGCCGAGCTGGCCGAGGCGCTGTTCGCCGAGATCGGCCTGAACAAGCGCGAGGCGAAGGATCTGGTCGACGAGTTCTTCGGGGTGATGCGGGCCGCCCTGGAGGCCGGCGAGGAAGTCAAGCTCTCCGGCTTCGGCAAGTTCGGGCTGCGGGACCAGCGGGAGCGACCCGGACGCAACCCCCGAACCGGGGAACCGGTTCAGGTCCGCCCGCGCCGGGTCGTCCAGTTCAAGCCGAGCGGAAAGCTCAAGGAGCGCGTGGACGCGCAACTCGCGGACGAGCCACGCAAGTACGGCTCAGGCGGATAGAAGCCGATCGATTGGAATTTCATCGGGTCGGGGCCTGGGCAAACGCCGATGGCGGTGTCCGGTACGGTTCGGCTCATCCCCCGCCGGCGCCAAAGCTCCTTCGGGGGCCGGTGATGTGGCTCCGCCTCGACAGCACCTCATCCACGCCGGTTTCGTAGCGCCCAAGCGCACGCTGGAGTTTCCCGGAAAGGCTTTGTGGCAGATCCCCCGACTCCGCAAGCCGGGCAAAGCAGGCTCGTTCGAGTCGGTGGATCTCCCGGTGTGCATCGGAAAGCCCGTAGTCATGCAACGCCCGGTCCGCCTCGCGCGCTTCCAGGTTGATCGGGCAATAGGCGCTCCAGACTTCGGGCGAGACCGTCCGGTCGACGCCGCCTCGCCGGCGTTCGCCGAGCACCGTTGCGCAGCGCCCCCGGTGCAGGATCAGACTGCCCAGGACCGGGATGAATCCCCGCGTCAGAGGCCTGCCGGCGTCCGCCGTCCAGGACTCGGGCGGCGTCCACGCCCGCAGCCAGCTCTCGAATGCTTCCGGGGGCATCGGACGGGCGATCCCGAAGCCCTGGGCGTACCGGCATCCCAGTTGCAGCAGCCGCAGGCCATGCTCTTCGCTTTCGGCGCCCTCGCCGACCGCCCTCATGCCCAGCATCCGCGTCCCCTGGGCGGCGGAGGCCACGATGCCGAAGGCGCGAAAGTCCGTGAGCATCCCGAGCACGAAGCTGTGATCGATCTTCAGCTGGTCTGCCGGCAGCTCCAGCAGATAGGTCAGAGAGGCCTGCCCGGTGCCAAAGTCGTCGAGCGCAATCTTCAAGCCGAGCTGGTCGCACGCCGAAAGCACCGTCGCGACCTTCCCGAAATCGTCGATCAGGGCCCGCTCGGTCACCTCCAGGACGAGATTCGGCGCAAGCGCGGGGGCAATGGCGACCGCCTCCTCGACGTCGTCGCAAAACTCCGGGCACAGCAGGTGACGAACGCCGATGTTAACCGACAGCGAGAGGTTCCTGCCCGCCTGCCCCCAGACCTGGAGCTGGTTCATGGCGGAGTGGAGGGCGTGGCGGCCGAGGGCCCGGATCAGCGCCGGAGAATCCTCGACCAGCGCGATCCATTCGTCCGGCGCCAGCAGTCCGCGCTCGGGGTCCTGCCACCGGGCCAGCGCCTCGGCACCGGCAACGCGCCCGCTCTTCAACTCGACGATCGGTTGATAGTGGAAGACGATCTCGCCCTGTGCCAGGGCCTGAGGGAAGCGTTCCCGCAGTCGGTGCCGCCGCCAGAGCTGTTCCTCCAGGGATTGCTCGAACACGCCCCAGGAATCGCCGCCTTCCGATTTCACCCGGGAGAGGGCAAGATCCGCACGGCGCAGCAGCTCCTCCGGCTGCTGGCCGTCGCGCGGGTAGAGCGCCACGCCGATGCTCGCGGACACCGAGACGCGTTCCGGCCCGTGCTCCTGCGGCTCGGCCGCGGTGGCGAGCATGCGCGAAAGGACACCGTCCATGGTGGGCTTGGTGTGGTTCATCCGAAGGACCGCCACGAACTCGTCCCCGCCGAGACGGGCGAGCGTGTCGCCCCGGCGCAGGCATTGCGTGAGGCGTCGGGCAACGTCCTTGATCACCGCGTCGCCCACCGCGTGGCCCAAACGGGCGTTGACCTCCTTCAGGTTGTCGAGATCGATCAGGGCGAGGGCCACCTGCCCCCCGGTGCGATCGGTCTGCGCCATCGCCATCCGTAGGCGATCCTCGTACAGGGTACGATTGGGCAGCCCGGTCAGGGCGTCCGTCAGGGCCATCGTGCGCAGGGATTCGCGTTGCGCGTGGGCTTGCAGGGCGACGCCCAGGCTGGCGCCCACCTGCTCGCCTACTTCGACAAGCGCCGGATCGAAGAAGTGGCGCTCCGGCGAGCCGAGGATCAGCGTCGCCGCCGGTTTTCCCTCGACCAGGATGGGGATGCCCATCAGGCTCCGGGTGCCGGCCCGGCTGAGCAGCCCTGGCCGCATCGAATGGTTACCGCTGACGTCGATGTCCTGCGCCACGACCGTGTGGCCTTCCCGGAAGGCCGTGCTCGCGACTCCGTGCCCGGCCGGCCCGTCCGCCCGCGTCGAGAAGCGTATGGCCATCAGGGCCCGCCTCAACTCCGGGTCCAGATGCTCGCGGGCACAGGCGACGATGCGCAGATCCCCGGGATCGGGCTCGAAAAGCGCAACGTACGCATGCAGCGCGGACGAGGCCCCGGCGATGATGCGGCAGGTCTGCTCGAACAGGTCACTCGGTTCCGGCCCCCGGGCGATCAGGGCATTGACCTCGGACTGGACCGTGTAGAGCGCCTGGTATCGCCGTCTGCGCACCTTCTCCTCGGCCCGGTCCATCCCCGTCGCGAGGACCTCCGCGATCCGCTCCAGCAGCGGAACGAGGTCCCGCGTGTAGTGCTCCGTCTCGTCGGAGCCGACGACCAGCACCGCGCGGACCTGCGCATCGATGAACAGCGGCACGCCCGCGGCCGCCAGCACATTCCAGCCCGACAGGGCGTCGGCCATATGGGCGAACCGCGGGTCGTTCAGGCAGTCGTTGGACACCAGCGGTGCCCGCTCCCGGTAGACCCGGCCGACCAGGCCGTTCCCGCCGGGCTCATCGGCGCTCGTGGCAACCGGAAGGGCTTGTGCATAGGCGCCGGAGGGACCCGCGACGGCGGCCAGGTGCGCCCGAGGGGTTGGCGTGTCTTCGATCGTGGCGATGTAGGTCGCGGTGGAACCGGTATGACGAACGATCAGCTCGCAGGCTTGCTGGAGCAGAGAAATGGACCCCGGAATTTGGACAGGGCGATAAGTGTCCTTCCGGTTAAGCGGCCCTCCGTTGGCCGAGTGATTCATCGTACACGGCATCGGGGATTCTGCGCTCCAGCGAGTAGTGTCGCCGCTCGGCGTTGAAGAAGTGCATATACCGGGCGATGCCGGCTCGGGCCTGCGAGAGGCTCTCGTAGGCCTTGAGATAGACCTCCTCGTACTTGAGGCTGCGCCACAGCCGTTCGACGAAGACGTTGTCGACCCAGCGGCCCTTGCCGTCCATGCTGATGCGGATCTCGTGGGCTTTGAGGACCGAGGTGAAGGCCTCGCTGGTGAACTGCGCGCCTTGATCGGTGTTGAAAATCTCCGGCGTACCGTAGCGCGCCAGCGCCTCCTGCAACGCCTCGACGCAGAAGCCCGGGTCCATGGTGTTGGACAGCCGCCAGGCCAGCACCTTGCGCGAGTACCAGTCGATGATGGCCACCAGATAGGCAAAGCCCTTGGCCAGCGGGATATAGGTCACGTCCGCTGTCCAGACCTGGTTGGCGCGATCAATGGGCAGGCCACGCAGCAGGTACGGGTACAGCCGATGCGCGTGATGGCGTCGGCTGAGATTGCGCTTGGGATAAAGCGCCACCAGCCCCATGCGCCGCATCAGCCGGTGCACGCGCTTGCGGTTGACCGCATGCCCCTGGATCTCCAACCCGTCACGGATGCGCCGTGAGCCATAGTACGGGTGCTCGAGGTGGCACTGATCGATCCGGCGCATCAGGGCCAACTCCCCATCACGGACGCCCTTGGGGGTGTAGTACACACTGGAGCGGGCGAGGCCCAGCAGCTGGCACTGGCGCACGACAGAGAGCGCATCGTCCGGATCTACCATTTGTCGCCTCTGGGCCCGTGAATCCTTTCCAACCCGCGCTCTAAAAAATCGTTCTCCATCGTCAGTTGCCCCACCTTGGCCTGCAGGGCCGCGATCCGCTCGGCCTCGCTCTTGGCCTTGCGCCGATCACCACGGCCAAACACCTCACCGGCACTCTCGAGCAACTGGCG
>Ga0102944_1000224_pt1 | contig 46467 bp, 36 predicted proteins | sample SalPonD_shore_MG_FD_78172 | JGI IMG/M metagenome (GOLD analysis project Ga0102944, IMG submission 78172) | Salt pond soil microbial communities from South San Francisco under conditions of wetland restoration - Salt Pond MetaG... | ecosystem: Environmental > Aquatic > Marine > Intertidal zone >... | reverse complement strand
GGTCTAAGAGCCAAATGCAGAAGGTAATTCGAGTAAAAAAAGCGGCATGTACCGGCTTTCAGGACATGCAGCCCTTACGCGAACCCGAGCCTCTGTCCCTTTTTAAACAATTTTCGCCTCACTACTTTTCTCTTTACATTTTGCACCTCCCTCTTTGACTTCTGCGGCCGCCCCGTCTATGCTGCCGGGAGGAGGATAGCTGTGGAACGAAACGTGAGAATCACCGCGGGCGGAAGCGACGTACGAATGAACAGCTTTGTAACGCAACTGGTACGCAACGTTCTCCTTGGAATTGTGCAAAGCCTCGATGATGTGAAACCGGATGAAGAGATCGTAATCACCCTGGAAGCCGATAGCAGCAAACGTCCCCATACCAAACTCAGGTAAACCGGAAGTGCCACCCGTGATGGGGAATCTGAGCCTGTTTGACCCTGTTGTTGCACACTGGTTTTTGCAGGAATTCGGTGCACCGACAGATATCCAGGACGCAGCGTGGCCGGTCATCTCTGCCGGCCGCCACGCGCTGGTAACGGCTCCCACCGGGAGCGGAAAAACTCTTACCGCCTTTCTCTGGGCACTCGACAGCCTCTTCACCGGACGCTCGTCTGCCGGAGTGCTCTCCGTGCTTTATGTCTCTCCGCTCAAAGCGCTCACGCGCGACATTCGTGAAAATCTTCTTCATCCGCTTGCCGGAATTCGCAGCGCGTTTCACAAGGCTGGCCGCGATGTGCCTGAAATACACGTCCTTACCAGGACCGGAGACACCTCGCAAAGCGAGCGACAGCGAATGTCTCGCCGACCTCCGGAGATTCTGATCACAACGCCGGAGAGCCTGGGGCTCCTGCTTGCATCACCGCGAGCGCGGGAAATGCTCCGCACCGTTGGGACGGTCATTCTGGATGAAATTCACTCCGTTGCCGGGTCAAAACGGGGCGCACTCCTTGCGGCAGCGGTAGAGCGCATCTGTGTGCTCGCCGGTGATGTCCAGCGGATTGCGCTTTCCGCCACCGTCTCCCCGCTTGAGACGGTGGCTCTTTTTGCCGGCGGCTACACCACGGGAGAACCCGACAACCAGGCAGCTCGGCCGGTGGAGGTGGTTCGCACCCGGCGCGAAAAGGAGCTCACCGTCTCGATCACCTACGCCGGTGAGCCGCCGGGAGAACCGGAGGACGAAGCATCGATCTGGCGTCCCTACGTGACCCGATTCCTGGAAGTAATTCACCGCAACCGCTCTACCCTCTTCTTTGCCACCAACCGCCGGCATGCGGAAAAGATCACCCTGCTCATAAATCAATTTGCAGGAGAAACCATTGCCTACGCGCATCACGGCTCGCTCTCTCGGGAGTTGCGTCATTTTGTTGAAACGCGCCTGAAGTCGGGTGATTTGCGCGCAATAGTGGCCACCACGTCCCTGGAGCTGGGCATTGACGTAGGAAGCGTGGATGAAGTGGTCCTGATAAAAACGCCGTTTACCGTTTCGAGCGCAATTCAAATGATCGGCCGTTCCGGCCACCGCGTGGGGGAAACAAGCCGGGGACAGCTCTTCCCCACCTTTGGAAGAGATCTGCTGCACGCTGCCGTATGCGTTGATGCGGTGCTCAACCGTGAGATAGAGCCGCTGCGTCCCGTCACCAATCCCCTTGATGTGCTTGCTCAGCTCATTGTCTCCATGGTGGGTCTGGAGCCCTGGCCGGCTGACGAGCTCTTTGAAGTGATCAGACGCAGCTACCCGTTTCACACCCTTGCGCGAACTGAGTTTGATGCGGTGCTCCACATGCTCGCGGGCAGATACCGGGAAACTCGTATCCGCGAGCTCACTCCCCGCGTGGCCATTGATGAGGTAACAGGCAGCGTATCCGGACGGCCGGGTTCCCTGCGGCTCGTCTACGGCTCAGGCGGAACCATTCCTGACCGAGGATACTACACGCTGCGTTCCCATCAGACCCAGACACGAATTGGCCAGCTGGACGAAGAATTTGTCTGGGAGCGCCGCACCGGTGACGTCTTTGTCCTTGGAAGCCAGGTGTGGAAAATCATGCGGATCACCGACCAGGATGTTGAGGTTGTACCGATGGGCAATCCGGCCCGGGCAGTTCCGTTCTGGCGGGGAGAACCGGTCTCAAGGCCCTTTCACCTCTCTCATCGCATCCTGACGTTTTTAGAACAGGTGGACGGCATGATTGAGCGCACCGCGACCGGCTCAGCTGCCGCACTCCGCAACCATTTGAAGCGCGCTTACACCCTTGATGAGCCTGCGATAGAGGAACTACTTCGCTTCCTGCAATCCCAGAGGGCGGCCACCCGCCTTCCCCTCCCTCACCGTCATCATGTGGTGCTTGAAAAGTGCCCGCAGGAGGGCGCGGATCTTCATACTGCATTCCAGTGGATTCTGCACACGGGATGGGGCCGCTCAGTGAATGTGCCTCTATCGCTCATGATTGAAGCCCAAAGCGAAAGCCGTGAGGGAAGGCCAACGCTGGAAACGTTTGCGGAAAACGACTCCGTACTGATTCGGCACCATTACGGGCCGGAAGACACGCTTCACCGGCTCCCGGAGATGATCATGCACCTCCCGCCTGAACGGGAGAATATCATGCAGCTGTTGAGGAAGCGGCTTGAAAGCACCGGTTTTTTTGGCGCCCGCTTCCGGGAGAATGCCGGACGCGCGCTGCTTTTACCCAGAAGTGACCCGCGCCGCAGGATGCCGCTCTGGCTGAACAGGAGGCGGGCGCGCACTCTTCTAGCCACAGTTCAGAGTTACAACGATTTTCCGATTCTCCTGGAAACGTGGCGCACCTGTATTCAGGATGAGTTTGACCTGCCGGCGCTCTCCGGCCTCATTGGAGAGCTGGCGGACGGTGAAATTGAGCTCTCCGTGTGCGAAACCGCCGCTCCGTCGCCGTTTGCCCGGGAAGTGGTCTGGCAGACAACAAACAGTGACATGTATGATTCAGATGCGCCAGCCGGAACAACCGGATCTTCTCTCTCTGACGGCCTGCTCCGTGAGGCAGTATTTGGGGCCCACCTGCGGCCCCCGTTACCGCAGACGCTGGTCACGGAGGTTGAGGCACGGCTTCAGCGCACACTTCCGGGATACCCGCCCGCATCAGACAGCGAGCTCGTTGAGTGGGTAAAAGAACGGCTTTTCATTCCGGAAGCAGAGTGGGCGGCACTCCTTGCGGCACGGGAACGGGAGCAAATCCCTCCGCCGAACCCGCGCTACCTGCACGAACGCCTGGTATCTGTCCCGGTTGGCAACAGCGAAAAGAGGGGTATTGTAAGCCGGATCTTCCTGGGCCACATGGAGGCGCTTCTGGAACGGAAAAAAGAAGATATTCTGCAGCACGCGCTACCCGTTCCTCTCACAGGAATCCCCCGGCCGCGCGTGCCGGCCGCCTCCGGACGAGCGGAGAAGGCGACATCCGCGCCGGAAGAGATTTCACCGGAGCGTGCGCTTGCCCAATGGCTGCGCTTCTACGCTCCTATTCCTCCCCAGCGGATCACGACGGCGCTTGGCATATCACCGGAGCGGGCAACGGCGTTACTCCAAACGCTGTCGGAAACGGGAGAGGTGGTTACCGGAATTCAGTTGGAGGACGGCAGCCATACGGTGTGTGATGCGGAAAACCTGGAGTTTGCGTTACGCACACTCCGTGCCCGGCAACGCACCCGGCTGGTCCCCCGCCGGGCAATTCAAAGCGGAGCGTTTCTGGCCGTATGGCAGGGCATTACATCGGCACAAAACAGAGATCCCGCCGGACCGCGGCGCAACGCAGAGGTTGAAGCAACGGCAGACGCACTGGAACCGCTTCTCGGGCGTCCTGCACCCGCCGAACTGTGGGAGAGCGCATTGCTTCCTGCCCGAGTTCCAGGGTACCGCGGCGTTATGCTTGATTCGCTTCTTTCTTCCACGGAACTGGTGTGGACCGCAACGGCGGAGCGCCAGATTTGCTTTCTTCCCGAGTCTGATTTGGATCTCATCCGGCCGTCAAACGGCGGCAATGACACAATCGCCGTGGATACCCCGCTCCCGCCAGGCCGGGCGCGTCACAATTTCTGGGACCTGGCCGGAGAACGAGGAGTCTCCAGCGCGGAGCTTGCTAATGCGCTCTGGGAGGCCGCGTGGAACCGAAGAGTTTCCACGGATTCCTTTGGCCCCGTCCGGCGCGGCATTGCCACCCGTTTCACGCCGGAGATGCCGGAGGGGGGCGGACACAATCTCAGCATGGGCGGTCCGGGCGCGGCACGGAGGAGACCGAGACGGGGACGCCGCTTCTCGTGGCGCGCGTCCCACCCGGATTCCGGGAACTGGTTTAGGCTGCCGGAACAGGAAATGGAACTGGACCCCATTGGGGAAGAAGAGCTCTGGAAGGATAGGACGCGAATGTTGCTTGACCGGTTTGGCATTCTTTACCGTGAGTTGCTGTCTCAGGAAGCGCCGGTGCTGGGGTGGCAGCGAGTTTTTCGCACTCTGCGCATCATGGAGCTGGCGGGAGAAGTGGTGAGCGGCCAATTCTTTGAAGAGCTTTCCGGACCGCAGTTTGCCCGGCCTGCCGCGCTTCGCGCGTTTCACAATCTTGATAAGAACGTTTGTGAGGCAGTCTACTGGATGAATGCGGCGGATCCGGCCTCTCCGTGCGGAATTATCCCGGCTCCCCTGGAAAAGGGATTGCCGGCGCGGCTTGCCTCCAACTATGTGGTGTGGCACGGGCTTCACCCGGCACTGGTGATTCTTCGCAACGGCGCAGAGCTCCAGTTTGCTATTTCGCCGGAAGAAGCACGCGACACTCACTACTACGCGGTCTTCGGACATCTCACCGGCCGGGATATCTCTCCGACTTCCCGCGTAACTGTATCGGTTATCAACGGACAGGCAGCCTCAGAAAGCGTGTATGCCGACTGCCTGCTCTCAAATGGATTTCAATCCGACCACAAGCGGCTTGTGCTGTGGGCTTCCTACACGTAGCCGGGATTGCCGTAACCGTATCCACCGCAGTATGTTTCACAAATCAGAGGAATTCACGCGGAGACGGGAAGAATGATTACCAGCGACCTACGCTACCACCACGTAGAAGGTTCCAGGAAGACACATGATGTTGTGCTGTACGGGCTCTATATCTGTCAGCCGTGCCAGGAGGGCCAACGCTACCTGGAAGAACACGGCTATGACTACCGTCACGTCATTATGGAACGGCAACCCGCGCCCCAACGGATTGAACTCAAAAAGCAGTTTGAACACGCATACGGCCACAAGCCAATCTATCCCGTGCTCCAGATTGATGACGAACTCATCTTTGGCTACAACCCGCTGGTATGGGAAGCCCGCCTCAGCTAATCCGGCCTCCCCTCACCGTCCCAACTTCCTAAATCGATACTAAATTTCTCGAATTCAATGTAGACAGATCGCAATACTTCATATATAATTCCATTTATATAGTAATCCTTATATAGATAACTGCGCATACGTATAGAACCCCGCCCGAGGTGTATCCGCGTCGCGGTCAAGGAGTATTCGCCATGCAACTAATAAAGGCAAAAATCGTGCTTTTTCTTTTCCTCATGATTATTTGGCTTGGGCTTACCTACCCGGTTACCAGTGACGAGCTGGCAGCCGGCGCCATTACGGCTCTGGTCATTATGCTACTTCCGCTTGGGAGCACGGCCGTCTTTCGTGAGTTCCGACTCACGCCAAAGGCTATCGCGTACGCCATTGTGTACGTAATCGTCTTCCTCTTTGAGCTGGTGAAGTCCAATTTAGACGTAGCGTTCCGGGTACTCGCGCCACAACTGCCAATCAACCCCGGTATAGTGCGGGTAAAAACCCGCCTCACCTCACAACTTGGCAGAACGCTTCTGGCAAACTCCATCACCCTGACACCGGGAACTATCACGGTGGAAACGCGGGGAGAAGACTTCTTCATACACTGGATAAATGTCCAGACAGAGGACACGGAAGCAGCTACCCGGGCAATCGTTACTAAGTTCGAACGCTATCTGGAGGTGATCTTTGGCTAATTTGCTGTTCTCCATTGCCGCTGTTTTTGCACTCGCAGGATTGGTTCTTGCGTTCATACGGCTCACGCTTGGGCCCACCGTGGCGGACCGCGCCGTCGGCCTGGACGGCATGACCATCATCGCGGTATCGCTCATCACTTTTATTGCATATCTAACCGAACGTGTCATTTACGTTGATGTTGCGCTGGTGTATGCACTCATCAGTTTCCTTGGCGTAGTAGCCCTGGCGCGTTACCTGGAAAGGGGGATCAAATGAGCACACTCACCCTAATTGGAGCAATCGTCACCCTGGCAGGCTCAGTATTCCTGTTTCTTGCCGGTCTTGGCATGCTTCGCATGCCGGACGTCTATAACAGAATGCAGGCAGGAACAAAAGCCACAACCCTGGGAAGCATCATGTTCTTCCTGGGTCTTGGGATAGCACAGCCACACTGGCTTCCCAAAATGCTTCTTCTTGCTGTCTTTATCATCTTTACCAATCCCATCTCTTCTCACGTCCTCGCGCGCGCGTCACATAAGTCGCGCATTGCGCTTTATAAGTCTTCTGTAAGAGACGATCTGGCGGGCGTGGCGGAGGAAGCTCCCGCGGAGGAAACGGTATGAGCAGTGTAATAATTGTCGTTCTCGGTATACTCATGCTTGCCGGTGCGGTTCTTGCGGTATACAGCCGCAGTCTCCTGGCCTCCATCATTGCAGCCGGTGTCATCAGTCTGTTTGCGAGCGTTATTTATCTCCTGCTTGCAGCTCCGGACGTTGCCATGACTGAGGCGGCCATTGGATCAGCATTGACCACGGTTGTCTTTCTCTTCGCGCTAAACCGCATTCGCGGGGCACAGGAGGCGGGCGATGATCGCTAGAGTCCTGTCTATACTGGCAATCCTCGGACTGGCATTTGCCATGGTACCGCTGGCTGTTGACGTTGCGCCGCAATCCGACCTCTCACCGCTCTCCCAGACCTACGTGGAACAATCTGCCGGAACGCTTGGTGCGCAGAATGTGGTCACCGCCATTGTTGTCACCTTCCGCGGCCTTGATACACTTGGAGAAGTCACCGTCCTCTTTATTGCGACCGCCGGCGTAGGCTTCCTGTTGCGAGTGCGTGAGGATCACCGGGAGAAGGAAGAAACGGACCGCCGCGGTCACGTTGGCTCCACCAGCGAAATCCTGGCAACCGGCTCCCGCTTTCTGCTGCCTCTTCTCTTTCTGTTTGGCGTCTACATCTTCCTGCACGGTCACCTCACACCCGGCGGGGGTTTTCAGGGCGGCGTTGTTCTTGCTTCCGGCGTTCTGCTTCTTATTCTTGGCAGCACCACCACGCGCATTGGACACACCATGCTCTCGGTCATTGAATCATTGTCAGGCGTCTTTTACGTTGCCGCCGGACTGGCGGGCATCTTTCTTGCATCAGGCTTCCTGGACACCACGTTCCTGCCGACCGGAACATTTGGGAGTCTGGTAAGTGCCGGTGCCATCCCCGTCATTTACACCTTTGTTGGCCTGAAAGTGGGCGCAGAACTCTCAGGTATCCTTGAGAATCTCCGCTCGAGATAAGGAGTTGCACATGCCTATTGTAACCGGATTGGGATTTGGCCTTGTAGCCGTAGGGCTGTGGGGCATGCTTACCCAGAAAAATATTTTTAAGATCATAATCGGGTTTTCCATTGTCGACACCGGAATTCATCTGGTCATTGTCTCGCTGGGCTACATCGCCGGAAGAACCGCACCAATTCTGGACTCTGCGGTTCCCGCGGGCACGGCGGTCAGCCGGGTGGTTGACCCTGTTCCCTCCGCCCTGGTGCTGACAGCCATCGTCATTGGCCTTGGCATCACGGCTCTCATGTTGAGTTATGCCGTCCGCCTTTTTGAGACGCGGCGGACCCTTTCCATTGATCACTACAAGGAGCTGAAATGGTAAGCCCGATCTATATTATTGGGACCGCGCTGGCGGGCGCGTTTCTGCTTGCCCTGGTTGACCGTGCCGGGCGCCGTCTTTCGCTTGCGGTCACCGCTATTGTACTGGCGGTCATGACCGCTATTCCGGCACTCTGGCTGGGACATTTTGCCGCCGGCGGGGCCGCAGTTGAAGTCTACACGGCCGGTTTTGCGCCTCCGGTATCCATTAATCTGCGCATGGGCGTGGCGGAAGCTGTCATTGCCGGGCTGGTAAACCTCTCGTTTCTGGTTGGCATGCTCTATTTGGGCCCCCGATTCCGTGAACGCGGAGCGGGATCCATGGTGCTCTATCTGATGATGGCAATGGGTGCGACGGGACTGATACTCACGCGCGACTTGTTCAATATGTTCGTCTTCCTTGAGATTCTCTCGGTGGCGACCTACGCCATGATCTCGCTGGACCGGAGCGCGGAAAGCCTGCAGGCAGGCTTCAAATACATCATTGCCGGCGGCATTTCATCGGCCTTGATTCTCCTCGGTATTCTCTACGTCTACCGCCTGAGCGGAAACCTCAATATTGATGTGATAGCCTCCGCCCCGGCGCTGCTCCGCGGCCCGGCCGGCGTTTCAGCACTTTTTCTGCTTACAATGGCACTCGTCATAGAGCTAAAACCCTTTCCTGCCAACGGATGGGCACTGGACGTCTACCAGGCAAGCGAGCCTGGTGTGGCGGCCGTCATCTCAGTAGGAAACTCTGCCGCCATCATTTTCTCTCTCTATAAGATCATACCGCTCTTGCCTGCATTCCTGCTTCCAGTTCTTACCGGCATTGGTATGGTGACATTCTTCTTCTCAAATCTGATCGGGCTGAAGCAGGACGATACAAGGCGGATGCTCGGTTATTCTTCAATCGCACAGATGGGCCTGGTGCTTGCTTCCATGACCTATCTGATGCACGCCGGACAGTCAGCCACGCTCATTGCGTTCGTCACCGGCGGCATCTTTGTCACTCACTTCTTTGCAAAGGCGGGATTGTACTGGCTCACCGGCATTCTCCAAAACCGTTCACGCCAGGCGTCACTCGGCATCCTGCAGGGACGGCCGGTGATCACGCTCATGTGGGGTGTACTCCTGGTGTCCCTGGCAGGTCTCCCGCCGTTTCCGGCGTTCTTCGCAAAGTGGCAGTTGGTAGGACAGTTTGCCGAAGGCGGCAGCTACCTCTGGCTTGTCGCGATGCTCGTTGGCTCGCTGTTTGAAGCAGGCTACCTTTTCCGCTGGTTTGCCTCGGCCCGAAGCACTCAGTTTGAAGCGGTGCCGCCGCGTGTCACAGAGAGGCTGGCGGCAGATGCAGCCGGCGCCGCAGACGGCAGCGGGGACACCGGGCCTGAGGTAGAGGCGGCCGCCACGCGCGCAGCCGAGCTTCTGCAGCGCGGCGCGGAATCATCCGGGAAATCCGGCGGCGGAGCGTGGGCCGTGGGAATTTTTGCCTTTCTTACCTCCGCAGCCGCCCTCCTCTGGAGTACGGCAGCCGGCATTTCAACGCTGGTCTCCCTTGCACCGCTTGCTGCAGGTCTTTCCATCCTCCTTCTGGAATGGCTGCCCTCGCGCATCAAGACCGTGCTCGTCCTTGCCGTAATAGCGTTTTTTGGCTACTGGATCCTTCCGCAGCTCTCCGGCATTGGGCTTATCCTTGGCGCCCTCCTTACTGCCGGGAGTGGCATAATCATCTTTGCCGGATTCTCCGCCCGAGGCGGCAGAACCGGCTGGAACGCCCTTGCCGCGGTGCTTGCGCTTTCCCTGGGCGGATTGGTTGTAGCTCCCGGTACCCTTGGGTTCTTCTTTACCTGGGAACTCATGACTATTAGCTCCTATCTTCTGCTGCTGCGCGCTCCGCGCAACGTTGCACCGGCAGGCCGCTACCTTATGTTCTCTCTCTCGGCGGCCTACCTGATCATGGTGGGGCTGATCCTTGCCGCGCCCGCTGCTGCATCCGGAGCGGGCATTACCTTCCCCGGCGCATCCCTGGCATCGGGACAGCTCCATCTCACGCTCGGCACACCCACATCCGTGTTTGCCACCCTGGGTGCTCTCTGGAGCGGTCTGGGCGGAGCAGCCAGCGTTACCGCAGCAACAACGCTTGTTGCTTTTGCTCTTCTCATTCTCGGTTTCCTGGTGAAAGCCGGCGCCTTGGGCGCTCATGTTTGGCTTCCCGGAACCTATGCTCGGGCAGAAGATGATACCAGCGCCATATTTTCCGCAGTGATCTCAAAAGCGTCAGTGTTTGGACTCATCCTCTTTGCCGCGGTATTTGGAATGCACCTGGGAGGATATACGCAGGTGTCATATCTGATCGGCTGGATTGGTGTTCTGACCGCTCTTTTCGGAGCTCTTCTGGCGGTCTTTCAGGAGGATGCAAAGTACCTCCTGGCGTACTCCAGCATGAGCCAGATAGGCTATATTATTATGGCCGTTGGCCTGGCAACGCATCTGGGCTGGACTGCCGGCGTCTATATCGCCGTTATTCACTTTCTCTTTAAGGGAATGCTGTTTCTCTCCATTGCAGGCGTCATCATGCGGGCAGGAACCAGCAACATGTATGAGCTGGGTGGGCTCATAAAGAAAATGCCTGTCTCCTACCTCTCAACACTGATGGCCATTATCGCGCTTTCCGGCGTGCCCCCGCTGGCGGGCTTCGGCGCCAAGTGGATGATCTACTCCGCCCTCATAGAGAAGGGCTGGTACCTCCAAGCCGGTATTGCCTTCTTTGCGAGCACGATCGCGTTCCTCTACCTCTTCCGGCTTATCTACACCGTGTTCCTGGGACAACTCAAGGACCCGCTGCGAGAGGTAAAAGAGGCCCCAATCGCCCTGCTCATACCCCAGGTCATTCTCATGATTTCTCTCTTTGCCGTCTCTATGTTTCCCAACCTTATCCTTCACCCCATTATGAACGGCGTAAGCTCTTATCTGTCATCAACCGTGACCTGGAACAACTACACCGTCATAAGCGCTCTGGGATACTGGAACGGCAATATGGTGATGTGGGTTACCATTGCAGTATTTATCCTGCCGCTTGCCTGGCTCATGATTGTCATGAGAAGACCGCAGCGGGTCGGGCAGTTTAACATGGTCTTTGCCGGTGAACGGCCGGACCGCCCTGAAACCACGCACTTTGCCCACAATTTCTTTGCTCCGTACCGACGGGCGCTTGGATTCCTGACAACTCCGGGCACCATACGGTTCTGGAACGGCTTTTCTGAGGGCGTTCACTCAGTGAGCGCCATGATTAGAAGAATCTACAGCGGCAACGGTCAGACGTATGCGCTCCACATTCTGCTCTTTGTTGCGGTTGTCTATCTCATTCTTGGAGGTGTGCAATGAACCACCCGCTCTGGCTACAGGCCATCTACGCTGCTCTCGGCCTTTTTGTTGCGTTTAACTACGGCATCCTGCTCATGAGCACCACCGCCCGTATACTGGCGCGTGTACAGGGCAGAATCGGCATTCCGCTCTGGCAGCCGTACATCGATATCATTAAAAACAACGCGAAGCGCACGTCAATTAGCCACGGCGTGATGTTCTACCTTGGCCCGGTATTCCGACTTGCCGGCGGCATTGGCACGCTCATGTTTGTGCCAATGATCTACGGCACGGTGATCTTCAGCAACTTCAGCTTTGCCGGAGACGTCCTGCTGGTGATCTACTTCATCTTCTTTGGACAGCTTGGGATGGCACTCGGTGCCGGAGAGGGGGGGCATCCCTACAGCGCAATTGGCGTTTCCCGCGGTCTGGCGCAGATGACCGCCTTTGAAGTGCCGTTTACACTGGCCATTATCTCTCTGGCTGCACAGCACGGCACGCTCTCCATCACCGATATTGTTGCCGCACAGCAAGGCGGATTCCTGCACTGGAACCTGATTACCAATCCGCTCGCCTCCATAGCGGCAATCATCGCCTTCCTTGGCATGACCATGCACAACCCGTTCAGCGTGGTCATCGCCCCCCAGGAAATACCTATTGGACCACCAACGGAGTACCAGAGCAACTACATGGGCATGCTGCAGACCAACCGCGCAATTTTCAATGCAGCCAAATTGATCCTCTACATGGATCTTTTTCTGGGCGGCGCAATTACCATCTGGGGCATGATCATCAAGACCTTTGCGCTCTACTTTGTAACAATCTTTGTGGGCGCCTCATTTCCCCGACTGAGAGTGGATCAGTCCATCAAGTTCTTCCTCAAGATCCCTGCAGCCATAGGTTTAGCTGCGGTGATTTTGGTGATGATATAGGAGTACGTAATGAGCGAATCAAGCGCAAACCAATACGGGCCATCAGAGATAGCCGAAGCTATTCGGAAGGCTGGAGATCCGCTGGAAAACGCGGGACTCTCTGATTCAGACCGCCCATACTTCTGTGGCTGTGCGCCGCAGAGCGTGGAGCCATACCGCGGTATTGTTGAGAAGTTTCTCAACTGGGCACGGAGTCAGTCACTCTGGGTCCTGGGATTTGGAACCGGATGCGGCGCTATAGAGCTTCGACCTCTTATGACGTCCCGGTTTGACATGTACCGCTACGGCATCCAACCCCGCCCCACTCCCCGGCAATCCTCCGTGTTTATCATTGGCGGCTACGCGTCTGTGAAAACATTGAAGCGAATTGTAAGAAGCTACGAGCAGATGCAAAATCCAAAGTTTGTCATGGGGCTTGGCAGTTGCACCATCAATGGTGGTATGTACTGGGACAGCTACAACACCATAAACCGCCTTGACCAATACATCCCCGTGGACGTCTACGTCGCCGGCTGCATGCCGCGCCCCGAAGCGATTCTGGCCGGATTTAAGAAGCTGAAGGAGCTCATCCGCGAGGGCAAGGGCGAAGGCGCAAACTATTACGCCGAAAACTTTGACTGGTACAAGGCAAACCAGAAGAAGATTATCACGGACTGGAATATGCCTGACTACAACTGGTAGGGAGCCGGATATGCAGGAAACAATAGATAATCTGAAAAACCGTTTTTCAATACAGGACGCCACGGTAAAGCGGGGAAATCTCGCCTTTGTAACCGTTCCGGTTGAGCAGGCTGTTGCCGCGGTGGGACACTTGCGTGACTCGCTGGGATACACGCATCTGGTGTTTCTCACCGCGGTGGACATCATCGAACGCGGTGTCTTCCGCCTTGCCTACATGCTGCACAACTACCAGCGCAAAGATGACATCTGTATCCACGTTGAACTTCCAAGGGATGAGACCCGGATGGAGAGCATACACCATCTGTGGGCGCAGGCGGCAACCTATCAGCGCGAGCTGAAAGAGATGTACGGCATAGACTTCCCGGGGAGCCCCCGGATTGATGAAGCGTTTGCGCTTGAAGGATGGCAGGAGATCCCCCCCATGCGGAGGGACTTTGACACCAAAGAGTACTCTGAAAAGACCTACTTCCCGCGGCCCGGACGCGTAACGTACGACACGCAAGAGTACATGAAGGAAAAACTCTACGGGGAGGAGCAGACAACATGAGTGCCAACAGCGTAAAAGATCGCAATCTCATTAAAGAGTTCGATACGCGTTACATCCCGGAGCCCAATCCGCCCGCACTGCATGAGGCGGCAGATCCGTGGACTCCCAAACGCGCGGTAGACCTTTCCTCCGGCAAATATGTAAAGCTGTGGCAGGGACCAAATCACCCGGGCATCACGGGCAACATGTCCCTGGAGCTCACGCTCTCCGGAGACGAAATTGTGGACTGCAAGACCCACGTGGGATACCTGCACCGCGGTTTTGAAAAACTCATGGAGCGCCGAACCTACATCCAAAACTTCCCCATTGTCTGCCGCATCTGCGTACCAGAACCAGATTTCAACGAGTATCTCTACGCGGCAGCAACGGAGGAGCTTGCCGGCATCACCGTGCCGGAGAAAGCAAACTGGCTTCGGCTTCTCACACTGGAAATGGCGCGGCTGGCAAGCTTTCTGATGTGGATCGGCGGCCAGGCCGGTGCCTTTGGCATGGGAACTCTTGGCCAGTGGACTGTAACACATCGTGACTACATCCTTGACCTTTTTGAGGAGCTTACCGGTGGCCGCATCTACCACATGTACATCATCCCCGGCGGCGTAAGGGGAGATCTGCCTGACGGATTTGACAGCCGTCTCCGCGTGGTACTGAACAAGGTGGAACGACTGCTTGGAGAAATCGACCTGATACTCATGAACAACGCCGTGTTCAAGAGCCGGGCAAAGGGGCTTGGCGTGATTACGCGTGACATGATTGACGCCTACGGCATTACCGGCCCCAACGCCCGCGCTGCGGGTATGGCGCGAGATACGCGTAAAGATCAACCCTACCTTGGATATGACCAGCTTGATTTTGAAGTGGTAACCGCAGAGCTTTCCGACGCTTACAACAGAACGTGGGTACGCCTGCAGGAGATGCACCAGTCAATATCGCTTATCAGGCAAATTATTGAGAAGATTCCCTCCGAGGGCGAGTTTCACACCATGCTTCCCAACGTGCTTCACTGGAAGGTGCCCGCAGGAGAGACTTATCTCCGTGCTGAGTGCACCAGAGGCGAGTACGGCTACTATATGGTCGCAGACGGTACCATTAAGCCACGCCGCGTCTATGTGAGAGGGCCCTCGTACACGCACGCAATTGCAGTCATGGAGCGGCTGGCAATTGGAACCAATATTGCAGACATTGCGGGACTCATGGTGAGTCTTCACACCTATCCGCCCGAGGTTGAGAGGTAGGAATATGAGCGTAAAAGATATCCTGGCGCCGTTTTCCGTCTGGAAGCGCGCCTTTGAAAAACCGTACACGTCAAAGAAACCGATAGAAGAGCGGCCGGGCGCAGATCGGTACCGCGGATTCCACACCAATGATATCGACATGTGCATTGGCTGCGGAACGTGCGAGACCATCTGCCAGAACGCTGCCATTGACCTTGTCCCAATAGAAGGCAAGGATCCCAAACATGGTGACAGCGGCCTGCGGCCCAAGATTGACTACGGACGCTGCTGCTGGTGCGCCCTGTGTGTGGATGTGTGTCCCACCGGCTCTCTGGGGATGAGCAACGAGTACATCTGGGTAGACACTGACCCGGAAGTGTTCCGTTTTGTACCCGGCAAGGACGAAATGAGCTGGAATGACAGCGAGAAGGGGTACAAGCGCGCGGAAGGCTATGAGCTTCTCGAAAAAAAGCGCGTGGAGATGGAAATAATGCCCCTGGAAGAAGGGGTGAAGAGTTTCCAGGAACTTGTGCAGGGATACTCGCGCGAGCAGGCGGAAAAAGAGGCGGACCGCTGTCTTGAGTGCGGAATCTGTGTTGCCACCTGCCCCGCCCATATGGACGTGCCGGGCTATGTTGGCGCAGTTCGTGACAACGATATCGAGCGCGGCCTGCAAATAGTTTACGAATCAAACCCGCTTCCCGCCTCGTGCGGCCGCGTCTGTACTCACGCGTGTGAATACGTCTGTGCCAAGAATCATGACGATGGTGAGGCAATCTCAATCAGGTGGATCAAGCGCTACATTGCTGACCAGATCTATCTTGCCGACTATACCGGCATTCTGCAGAGCGCGGAAGCTGATAACGGCAAACGCGTGGCAGTCATAGGGTCAGGCCCGGGCGGTATGTCGGCCGCCTACTACCTGCGTCTTCTCGGTTACGGCGTTACGGTCTTCGATGCCCGGGATTTGCCGGGCGGTATGCTGCGCTACGGCATTCCGGAGTATCGTCTCCCCTACGAGCAAATTAACAAGGACATTGAGTACATTCGCTCGCTCGGCGTAGAGGTCCGGCAGGACTTCAACGTGGGCCGCGACAAGAGCTTCACAGATCTCTACAATGAATACGATGCGGTCTTCTTCTCTACCGGCCTGCCAAACGCGTACACGCTTGGCGTAGACGGAGAAGAACACCCGCGGGTGCTCTCCGGTGTGAAGGTCTTAGACGATGTGACCGCAGGCATGGATCCCGGCGTTGGGAATAAGGTAGCCGTCATTGGCGGCGGGAACGTGGCCATGGACGCCGCCCGTACTTCCAGAAGATACGGCGCCGATGTTACAATACTTTACCGCCGAAGAATTGTAGACATGCCTGCCGACGAGGAAGAGATCCATGAGGCAGAAGGAGAAGCCGTACACATTGTGCCGCAGGCAATACCGCTTCGAATTGAAGACGGAACGAATGGCCGTGTGAAGATAGTGTGGGGCGGCGCAAAGATGGTGGACGATGGGCCGGGACGGCGGCCCAAGCCGGTGTTGATTGAGGACGATGTCCACACCGAGGAGTACGATTCCATCATTTCCGCAATCGGCCAGGACGCCGACTACTCCTTCCTTCCAGAAGAGTTCGCCGAGCGCGTGAAAATAGAACGCGGGAAAGTAGTGGTTGACCGCTGGGGCGCTACCGGCGATCCCAAAGTGTTTGCCGGCGGTGATATAGCCAATCCCAAGCGGGACGCCATTAGCGCCATCGCAAACGGGCACCAGGCAGCCAAGGGCATCGACCGCTACCTGCTTGATAGCAATAAAACAACCCAGAAGATCTAGGGGCGCAGAACATGCATAGGATCGTACACAAAGAACAGTTGTCAGAAACCGTCTTTCGGATGGTCATAGCGTCACCGCTTATTGCCGAGGAGCGTAAACCGGGGCAGTTTGTCATTCTGCAGCTGGACACCAATTTTGGAGAGCGTATACCGCTCACTATAGCGGACGCGGATTCGGAAGCCGGAACCATCACCATTATCTTTCAGGCGGTAGGAAAGACCACCAAGACCCTTGCCTCCTTCAGTGAGGGAGAAACGGTGGCAAACGTACTCGGTCCCCTCGGACAACCCACCCACATTGAGAACTTTGGCCGCGTTGTATGCGTAGGAGGCGGTATTGGGGTTGCCCCCATGTATCCCATCGCGCAGGCCCTGAAGAACGCAGGTAACCACCTCACCGTCATCATCGGGGCGCGCAACAAGGAACTTATCATACTAGAAGAGGAAATGCGCGCCATTGCGGATGAGCTCATAGTGGTGACAGATGACGGTTCCTACGGAAGAAAAGCACTCGTCACAGAACCGTTAAAGGAACTCTGCCGGAGCGATACGCCACCGGATCTGGCAGTAGCAATTGGCCCGCCAATTATGATGAAGTTCGCTGCTGAGACCACACGGCCGTTTAACGTACACACTGTTGTGTCACTGAATACTATAATGGTAGACGGTACCGGCATGTGCGGCGGGTGCCGTGTGACCGTGGGCAATGAAACCAAGTTTGTCTGCGTAGATGGACCTGAGTTTGACGGCCACCAGGTTGACTTCAACAACATGCTCAAACGCCTTGGGGCATACAAGCCGCAGGAAGAGCATGCGTCAAAGACGTGCCAGGTTGATCTGGCGGCAGACAGACTCCTGAAAGAACAGCCGGCGCAGGGAGAAGCCAGATGAATCACGCAACACCCGAACAATTAAAAGAACAGGCCGCACAGGTACTCGCTGGACTTGAAGGCAAGACGCTGAAAAACCGCGATAGAATGGCCATTCCGCAGCAGGACATGCCGGCCCAGGATCCACAGAAGCGCCGCGGCAACATGGATGAGGTTACCTACGGGTACACTGAGGAGCAGGCGCTCGTGGAGGCAGAACGCTGCCTGCAGTGTAAAAACGCGCCGTGCATCTCCGGTTGTCCGGTTGCCATCAATATTCCCGGTTTCATTCAAGCCATTGCAGAACGTGACTATGCAAGATCACTTTCCGTAATACGGGAAAACAGCCTTCTGCCTTCCATTTGCGGGCGGGTCTGTCCCCAGGAAAATCAGTGTCAGGAAAATTGCACCCTGGGAAAGGGACTCAAAGACCAGAACCTTTCCGTCTCCATTGGACGGCTGGAACGCTACGTGGCTGATCTTGACCGGGAACAGGCAGAACGCTCGGTGCCAGAGGTGAAACCGGCAACCGGCAAGAAAGTGGCCATCATCGGAAGTGGACCGGCAAGCATTACAGCTGCCGCGGACATACGCCGGGAAGGTCACGAGGTAACCATGTTTGAGGCGTTCCACAAACCGGGCGGTGTCATGGTCTACGGTATCCCGGAGTTCCGACTTCCCAAGGCAATTGTTGAAGATGAAATAGAAGGGCTCAGGCGCATGGGCGTTGAAATTAAGACCAACTTCCTGGTTGGCCGCACCCGCAAGCTCAAAGATCTTCTGGAAAAAGACGGGTTTGATGCCATCTTTATTGGTACCGGGGCGGGTCTTCCCAAGTTCATGCACATTGAGGGAGAAAATCTCGTCGGTGTCTTTGCCGCCAACGAGTATCTCACCCGCAGCAACCTCATGAAAGCCTACGATTCCGACCACGCAGACACCCCTATCTTCCAGCCGCGCAAGGTGGCTGTCCTCGGCGGCGGGAACGTTGCCATGGACGCCGCCCGCACCGCCATCAGGCTGGGCGCGGAAGAGGTGAACGTCATCTACCGCAGGACACGCAAGGAGATGCCGGCCCGCGCAGAAGAAGTGGACCATGCAGAGGAAGAAGGCATCAATTTTCACTTTCTCCGCAGTCCCAAGCGGATCTTGGGCGATGAAAACGACCGGGTTACCGGCATCGAGTGCCTCTCTTACGAGTTGGGAGAACCGGATGACTCCGGACGCAGGCGGCCCATTGCCGTCCCCGGCAGCGAGTCCGTCATTGAGGTGGACACCGTCATCGTCTCCATTGGAAACGAATCAAATCCCCTCATCAGGCAAACCACGCCGGAGCTTGAAACAAACAAATGGGGAAACATCGTTGCAGATGAAAACGGCAAGACCTCAATGGACAGGGTATTTGCCGGCGGCGATATAGTACTTGGAGCGGCAACCGTGATTCTGGCCATGGGCCAGGGCAGAAAAGCCGCTGCATCCATTACCTCAATGCTCGCGGAGAGCTGACCCCCCGGGGACCAGCCCTCCCCTACTTTTGACGGCAGGCGGCGATGGCGCCACCTGCCGTCAAACTTTCACCGCACGCAGCCGCAAACCGTTTGCAATCACCACCAGGATCGAGAGTTGATGCACCAGCATACCGCCACCCATATGAACCGTTCCGCTTAACACGCCGGCAAAGAGCAACAGCACTGTTGCCACGGCAACAGCGAGGTTTTGCCGCATCAATCTCAAGGCGCGCGCCGCGAGCTGCAATGTTTCAGGCACCCGCCTCACATTGTCGGACATAAGCGCAATGTCAGCGGATTCTACCGCAAGCTCACTTCCGGCAGCACCCATAGCAATACCCACATCAGCAGTGGCAAGTGAGGGGGCGTCATTCACACCGTCTCCAAGCATCGCCACGTGGTAGCCTTCTTGCTGGAGGGCTCTGATCCGCTCCTGCTTTTGCTCAGGCAGAAGACGCGCATGCACTTCATCTATACCCAATCTTCGGGCCACTGCGGTAGCAGCCGCTTCTGAGTCTCCGGTGAGCAGTACTACTCGTGTTACTCCGGCGCCTTCAAGTTCGTCACTGAGGTTCACCGCATCTTCACGCACCGTATCGGTGAGGGCAATCACTCCAATGATAGTGCCGTCAATACGCACCTGCACCAGGGTTGCTCCCCGCGATGCCGCCTGTAACAGGCGCTCTTCTGCAGCTCGGTCTCCGGAGCCGGGGTCTGTCGGCACTCGTCCCACCTCTATCAAGTGCCCGTTGTATCGTGCCTGAATGCCGCTTCCCGGCTGGTAGGAAAAGTCCTCCGGTTCCGGCAGCGGCTCTCCTGAAGCTGAGGCCACTATCGCTTTGGCAATGGGATGTTCGCTCCCACTCTCTGCAATGGCGGCCCATTGTCGCACTGCGCGTTCCCGGTTTTCAGGTTCCACGTCTGCGGAGTCTGCGGGGCCGGCCGGTTGAAGCACCCGAGCCGGCGGGGAGACGGCCGCGAACGGTATCACCTCGTCCACCGCAAGTGAGCCCGTTGTAAGCGTGCCGGTCTTATCCGTGGCAAGAAGCGTTACGCGGCCGGCGGCTTCAAGATGACTTCCACCTTTAATGAGGACACCGCGTTTGGCTGCCCGCCCAATGGCTGAGATAACAACCACCGGGACGGCAATCACGAGCGCACCCGGACATGCAACCACCAGCAGCGTCAACGCAATTTCCAGATTACCGGTAAAAAGGTAGTAGAGAAGGCTTCCTATCACCACGGCAGGCGTGTAGTATGCGGCAAACCGGTCAATAAACCGCTCGCGAGCAGTCTTTGCGTCCTGAGCTTCTTCCACGCGGCTGATGATGCGCGCAACCGTGGTGTCGCTTCCCGTCCGCGTAGCCTCTACAAAAAGCAGTCCGTGATAGTTGACGGTGGCAGAGAAGACTTGATCCCCCGCTCTCTTTTCCGCCGGCAATCCTTCACCGGTTATCGTGCTCTCGTCAACAGAGGACTCTCCACGCAGGACCGTTCCGTCAGCGGGAATCTTCTCTCCGGGACGAATCACAACCGTTTCTCCCGGCTGCACGTCACGAGCCGCTACCACTTTTTCTGCGCCGTCCCTAATTACCGTTGCCTGGGCCGGCACCGCGGAAAGTAGTGACCTCAATGCGTCACGCGTGCGGGTCATTGCTCGGCCCTCCAGCACGCCGCCAAGAGCAAAAAGGAAGGTCACTGCGGCGGCTTCCATGTACTCTCCAAGAATTATGGCGCCCACCGCGGCCAAGAGAACCAAAAACTCAATACTGAGCCTGGGTACACGCAGTTGGGACGCCGCACGCCGGAAGGTTTCAAAACCGGCCAGCGCTGCCGCCACCAGATAGAACACGGCGCGCACCACAGGCGCGCGCCCACCAAAGCCCAGAGCCATACCGGCTGCCGTAAGAACTCCAGAGCTCACGGCCAGCACCATCGCCCTGTTTTTCTGGAGCCATCGCATCGCATTCATACGGAAGACTCCTCGGTCTGGTAGCCAAGAGAACGAATGGTCTTCTGTAATGTTTCAACTTTCACACTCTCTCCGTGTTCCACCTCGATTCGGCCGGAGTTGAATTTGACCTGTGCTTCTGACACCCCGCCAATTTTGCCCAGCGCCGTCTCAATCTTCTTCACGCAGCTTGGACAACTAAGATCCTGACTTCTGAGTATCGTTTTCATGACACCCTCCTCTTCTTTAGTTTCTGTTCCAAGGATGGGCGTATTTCGCCTGTTTTTGTATGACGGGGATCAGTTTAGTACAAGAAAATGAATGTTATTCGTTGCCGCGAGGTAATCTTGAGGGGTCCAGGACGGCCACCCACTCTCTGCCGCTCTCTATGATGCCGGACTTTTCAAAGCCGCTCATCACCCGGCTTGTACTTTCCCCGGTTGTTCCGGCCAGTCCCGCCAGATCCTCGCGGGAAAGCGGTATCTGAATGAGCCATCCGTTGTGCCATGGTTTTCCCGCCTTTTCGCAGAGACGCAGCAGCACCGCGGCCACACGCACTTCAACCGGTTGCGTAGATAACAGCTGAACCCTCTGGTGAAGTGTCTGCACTCTACGGGTCAGTTCCTGAACGAACCACTGCATCACTACCGGGTATTCTGCCAGCGTTTGCCGAAACCGTTCATCGCCAAGGCGGAACGCGCACACGTTGGTCACCGCAACGGCCACGTCGTCTTCCACCCCGCCGGAACCGCTCGGCGGCGCGGTGCCGTATCTTTCCTGCACGCGTGGCGCACCGCCTACGGTTGAACCGAAAAGCTCCCCGGGAACAAGAATGTCTAATACGGTGGTCCTGGCCTCCGCATCAAGACGGAAAAGCCGCACAGCCCCGGCGCCAACAATGAAGACTGCCTGGCCGGAAGTCCGCAAGCCGCTAATGGTTTCACCAGCCTCAAACCCCACAGCATGAAAACGCTCTTCAATGGATAGCCGCTCCCGCTCAGTCAGCTCTCTGAGTATGGGTAGTTCTCCCAGAACACGGCGCTTCACCTCTACGTCGCAGGATTCTGCGGTTATCATTTCGCGTTTGACAGGCGTTGTTCTGCGCCTCTTTTCATCTTGCATCGCCGTACTTACACTCCCTACGCAAATATGATAGCGTGCACGGACAAAAGAGAAAAGGGCGCATGCGAATGGTAGTGCAGGTCTTGCTTTTGCTTCTTGGTTTTGTACTGCTCCTCAAGGGAGCAGACTTTCTGGTGGAAGGCTCTTCAAATCTGGCACGCGGGCTGGGTATCCGCGAAATTGTGATCGGGCTCACCGTGGTTGCCTTTGGAACCTCTACGCCAGAGCTTGTAGTAAACATCTTTGCAAGCGCCCAAAACCAGAGCGGCCTGGTACTCGGCAATATCATTGGAAGCAACATCTTCAATGTGCTGGCAATTCTGGGCGTCTCCGTGCTTATCCATCCGGTTGCCGTGGAGCACAATACCGCGTGGCGGGAGATCCCTTTTGCGCTCGCCGCCGCGGTGATCCTTAGCATCATGATGATAAGCTCTGAGATAGGACGGGGTGACGGTGTGCTCCTGTTGCTTCTCTTCTTTGCCTTTTTGGTTTACCTCTGGGTTATCATGCGCCGGAGCGCCGTTCCGGCAGCAGAACGGGCACCGCAATCGGTAACCGTGTTGCACAGCACGCTCTCTGTGCTTCTTGGCCTTGTCGGATTGATTGCCGGTGGCAGTATTGTGGTGAACGCCGCCACCGCTATTGCCACAGCGGCCGGCATCAGTCAAAAAGTGATTGCCGTCACCATTGTTGCCACCGGAACGTCTCTTCCGGAATTGCTTACCTCAACGGTTGCAGCGGTGAAAGGCAAGAACGATATTGCGGTGGGCAATATTGTCGGAAGCAATGTCTTCAATATCCTGCTGGTGCTTGGCCTCAGCTCGCTCATACGCCCCATTCTTGTGGACCCCCGCCGCTATGCGGTTGACCTTACTGTGCTGGTGGTTTCCGGACTCTTTCTCTTTTTCACCATGTTCACCGGCAAGCGGCGGGTGGTTGACCGCTGGGAAGGAGTTCTCTTTTTAGTTTGCTTTGCCGGCTACATACTCTTTCTCCTCCTATCACATGGATAATTGCTTTTCGGCACACAAAACGCGGCGCGCGCGGCTCACAATTTGCGCTCGAAATTTCCCGTGTTTGGGGCTACAATTAAGCATAGTCACGGAAGGAGGGATCGTATGAAACGAGTCGCAGTAGTACTTCTGCTCCTGATATGTGTAGCCGGATTTGGATTCAGTCAGAGCAGCGGGGGGTCGCCAAAGGGAACTGTTTCCTTTGTGCTTACAGATTCTTTCGCGTTTGTCGGCATGGGTGGAGAGCTCTATCTGAACAACATAGGGCTGGGCGCGACCTTTACCGCCATGGCTCTGGGTGGAACAAACAGTCTTGTCTTTCTTTACGAGCCCGGCGCGTACGGTCGCCTCTATTTAGGAGATCCATCAGGAAGTATGTTTCTCACAAGTGGCGTCACCTACTTCACCGGCGCCGGCGGATCTCTTGACACCGGGATAGACAAGGCGGACCTGGGACTTCTCAACGTAAACGCCGGCATCGGTTACAACGCGTTCTTTGGAACAGGAGACAAGACGCGCTTTTCCTTTGAGATCGGTCCCCGCTATGTGGTTCCGGTAAGCGCAGATACAGGGTCGAGTACCGGCTGGATCTGGGTCCATTTTTCCATCATGTTTGGAATGAATATCTTCTAGTCACGTTCGGCGCCCGCAACCAGGGGCGCCCATTTTTCAGACGCCCGACAAACCATCATGCCAGACGCCCGCCCTATGCTCCTCGTTGCAACGCTCTGTTCGAGCGTGTTAGGATTAGTTTGCGTGTGATCTTACATCATGCATATGCAACGTCAGGAGGATATCGTGTCAGTTGACCAGAACACAATTACAGAGGCACTTTCAGCCATCACAGATAGTGAAACCGGATACAGCCTGGTAGAACTTGGCATGCTCCGTCACATAGAAACCTCGGGCCCGCACGTGCTGGTTCAGTTCCAGCTCTCCACGCCGCTTGTTGCAGAACGGGACCGGATCATAGCCGAGGCTGAGAGCGCACTCAATGCGCTTCCCGGCGTTGAGTCAGCCACCGTACACGCGGCAAGCCTCCTTTCAAGAAGAGAAACAAAAGGGCAAAAAGAGGGACTTGCGGAAGTGAAGCACGTTGTTGCGGTTGCCTCCGGCAAGGGTGGTGTGGGTAAAAGCACCGTTGCCGCCTCATACGCAAAGGTACTCGCACAGCGCGGCTATAAAGTAGGCCTGCTGGATATGGATATTTACGGCCCGTCAATTCCAAGCCTTTTTGAGGTACATGAACCCCAGTTACGCGCAACAGAGCAACAAATGGTCATACCTGTCACCGCACACGGTCTCAAGCTGATTTCATTCGGCTTCTGGCTTGGGGAAGCACCCGCGGTCATGCGCGGGCCCATGGTAAGCCGCTACATTACGCAGTTCCTGCACGATGTAGCATGGGGAGAGCTGGATTATCTTATCCTCGACCTCCCGCCGGGAACCGGAGACGTGCAGCTTACCGTTACGCAGTCGGTGAACATAGACGGCGCGGTGGTAGTAACCACGCCGCAGGCCCTCTCCTTTGCGGACGTGGGCAAGGCCGTACTCATGTTTGACAAGGTTCACGTGCCTATACTCGGCGTTGTAGATAACATGGCGTACTTCATCTGCAACAACTGCAATACCCGCCACAACATCTTTGGTGAGGGAGGAGCAGAACGTCTCTTTGAACGTTTCGGCACCCCCATTTTGGGTCAGCTTCCCCTTGATCCCTCAACCTACGGAAGACCGTTTAACCGCACGTTTGAAAGTGAACCGGTTAACCAGACCGTAAACAAGACGCTCTTAAGCCTTGGCACCGCCCTTCGTGGCACATCCAAGCCTTCCGTTGATTTTGATGAGAAAAAGATCACTGTCACGTGGCAGAACGGGGATTCGGTTACGGTTGATAACCATGACCTGAGAGCAAATTGCCGCTGCGCCGTATGCGTGGACGAGTTCAGCGGAGAGCAGAAGCTCGATCCCGCAAAGATCCGCGAAGATATCAAGGCGGAAGAAATCCGGCCAATTGGCAACTACGCACTCTACGTAAAGTGGAATGACGGACATCAAACCGGCTTTTTCACCTATGACCTTATTCGCGAGGTCGCCGGACAGAAATAGCCTCACGCACAAGACCCATCGCTTCTGTCAACATGGCCGGGGTAATCGGTTTGGAAAGAAACCCAATCACGTTTGCCGGCTCATCCCCCGGCCGCGGTGGATCATAGGCGCTCATGAGCAGAATGGGTGTTGTAGACGCCTGTGAGATTTGCCGGGCGGCATAGAGGCCGTCCCGTTCCCCCCTGAGACGGATATCAAGAAGCAAGAAGTCAGGCTGTAATTCCGCGGCCAGTTGCTCTGCCCCATCTGCCGTGTCCGTTTCTCCTACGCACTGAACACCCGCGGCCTTGAGTACCATCACCAGATACTTTCTCACGATGATTTCATCCTCCGCAATTAACACCGTCATTTTCCCGTTTCTCACGCCGTTATTCCTCTGTTTCTTCAAGCACAAACTCAAAGGCACAGGTCGTCCCGTTTTGGCTTTTGCAGCTGTATGTTGCGCCAAGCTGCTCCGTGAGCGCTTCCAGGAGGTAGGAACCCATTCCATGCCTGAGTTCATCATCTTCACCGTACCCTATCCCGTTGTCAGCCACCGAGATCCGGCACACCTGCGGGTCATTCCGGAAAATGCCTATATCAATCCTACCGTGTGTCCTTCCCACAAAAGCGTGCTTCATGACATTGGAAACGAGTTCATTCACCATGAGCCCGCAGGGAACCGCCTGATTCAGTCCGATTTCCATTTCCTCGCCATCCACCGAAAGAACCACGACCGTGTCCGGCGGCAGCATAGACTCCCGGATGTGGGCTGCCAGCTCAGCAAGGTACTCTTTCAAGTTCAGCCGCGAAACATCATCCTTGTGGTATAGACCGCTGTGAATGAGCGCCATCGTTTCCACCCGATTCTGTACCTCGGTAAACAACAGTGCCGGCTCACGATCCGCATGGAACTGTTTCTCAAATTCCAGAAGCGAGTAGATTACCAGCAAGTTGTTTTTCACACGATGGTGCACCTCGCGAAGGAGGATCTCCTTTTCTTCCAGGACCGTGATAAGCTTCCGCTCCGCTGCCCTGCGTTCGTGCACCTCTCTTCGCAGTTCGTGATTTCTCCGTTTGAGATCTGCGGTCCGCACTTTCACCTCTTCCTCGAGCAGAGCGTTTGTGTTCGACAGCGCTGCTTTCCCGCGTCCAATTTCATCGGCCATAAACACAATGCTCCGATACAGTTCAGTCAGGTGATCAGAAGATGGACGCGGTATAAACGCCGGTGTTTCACCGGAAGCAATACGAGACGTCATGTCCTGCAGCTCCAGAAGTGGACCAATCAAAAAGCGCCGGAGAATCATCATCAGGACGATATATGCGCCGGCCACCGCCCCCGCCCACGCCAGCACTACATGAATGGCGGCACTTTGCAGCTCTTCCTCAATCTCGGAACTCTTCAAGGAGAAGAGAATGGTCCAGCCAAGCGGATCAAACCGCCGATATGTGTAATACGAGTTAAGCTCATCACTGTGGGCCAGACCGGAATGTGCGCTATTTTGATTCGAACCGAGCCCGGCCACGAGCGTGCGCCAGGCGGCACGCTGCGCTGCGGACAGTGTTCGCGCTCCCTGGCTTAACAGCGCGCCGCTCTTGCTGAATACCATCAGATCACCGTGAGTGAGCTCACTGCGCCGGTGCGCTATTTCCATCACCTCCTTATCAACCGTCTGAGGATCTGCAAGGTAGGCGGGAATGAGATGGTCACAGGTAAAATCCTCGAGTATACGCTGCATGTACTCCAGATGTTCGCGCTCAAGGTTGCGTTCCAGGTCTCCAAGCGCCAGCGCTCCCAGTGTCACGGCAAGTGCGGAAAGCGAAAGAAAGAAAAGTGTGCCAATTTTGGAAGAGAGGGTCACAGAAATTCCGTCCTTTTACATTATTATAGTAGGCCCCTATTGTGTACTGATCACACCAGGGCGTCTGTCAGGAGGCTTTGATACATTGTGTGGGGACAAACCTGCCATTCAGGCTGCCATCTTGAAGTTTTTCTGTATCGTTATTATAGTCACCATATTCAACGCGAACGCAAATCGTGCATAATTATCCGCTTTACCTGAGCCTCTGGAGTATGAAAACATGGCGCAACACGTTTCCACCGTAAAGAAAACCCTGTCCCGCTTGAACGTTCCGCCTGAGTTGCAGGAAGTCTTTGAGTCCGTAGAGATCATTCTCCCGGAAAGCCGTACGCATCTTTTCGATCTGACCTTTTTTGAAGAGGACGCAGACATGGTGGAGGTGGCGTATGATGTCCCGGGAAAGGGACGCCACGTGGAAGCCACCGTTGCGCGCTGCAAAAATGGCGCCGCGGTCAACTACACTGAACCCTACATGCGCCGCCGCGATCCGGAGGCAATGGTCATTTCAGATGACAGTCCTACGGATAAGACACGCTACCGGGACCGCTTTGGTGCCGACTTTGAGCCGGTACGAAAAGAGACCTTCGCATGGCTGAGAGAACAGGAACGTCTTATTGTACTGCCGTTCATGTCAGGAGATCGCAGGCGCGGCTATCCCACGCTGCTTGTAGCCCCGTACAACGCCGGTTTCTTTGTGGCCGGTCTGGCCGACCTGCAGGGCTTCATTCCAAAGGATGAAATTCCGGGAAACTTTACACCGGAAGCAATCATCTACCTTGCCCCACCCTTCCGCCACACTCACTATGAGGGGCGGCAGGTAGTTATTCATAACAGGCTGCCACGGATGCATGAGCTTTTCTCCTATAACCTCTATCCGGGCCCCAGCGCCAAGAAAGGTGTCTACGGCATACTGCTCAACAAGGGAGAGGATGAAGGCTGGGTAACGCTGCACAGCTCGGCCGTCCGGCTTATTACGCCGTATGATAACGAGTTTACTATCATGCATGAAGGCGCTTCCGGCGGCGGAAAGAGCGAGATGACGCAGGCGATACACCGTGAACCGGACGGCCGAATTCTGCTTGGTGAGAACACCATTACCTCGGAACGGCTTTACATCGAAATGCTTGATAGTTGCGAGCTCCATCCAATCGCGGACGATATGGCCCTTGCTCCACCCTATCTGCAGGAAAAGGGCCAAAAACTGGTGGTAGAAGATGCGGAAGCAGGCTGGTTCCTTCGCGTGGATCACCTGACGGAGTACGGCACGGAACCGTTCCTTGAAAGACTGTGCATTGCCCCGCCGGAGCCGCTCATTTTCCTTAACATTGACGGTCAACCGCGTTCAACCTGCCTGGTATGGGAACATACCATGGATGCCCCCGGGAAACCGTGTCCAAACCCGCGCGTAATCATGCCACGGGAGTTTGTAAAAGACACCGTGTCAGGTCCGGTTGAGATCGATGTTCGCAGCTTTGGAGTGCGCACCCCGCCGTGTACGCGGGAGAAGCCCAATTACGGCATCATCGGCATGCTGCACATCCTGCCGCCTGCGCTGGCGTGGCTGTGGCGGCTGGTCGCGCCCAGAGGCCACTCTAACCCAAGCATTGTCACCGCCGAAGGGCTCTCCAGCGAAGGAGTAGGTTCCTACTGGCCGTTTGCCACCGGAAACATGGTCAGACAGGCAAATCTGCTCCTTGACCTCATTGAACAGACTCCGCGGACCAGATACGTGCTCATTCCCAATCAGTACATTGGCGCCTACCACGTTGGATTCAAACCGGAATGGATTGCCAGGGAGTATCTTGCACGGCGCGGGAGCGCACGCTTCCGGCCCGGACAGCTTGTAGACTCGCGCTGCTCACTACTGGGATACTCGCTTCCCTCCCTGAAGGTAAACGGACAGCTCATGCCGAAAGGATACTTGAGCGTACATGACCAGCTTGAGGTGGGTACGGAAGGCTATGACGCGGGGGCAGATGTACTGACCGACTTCTTTCACAAAGAGATCAAGCAGTACCTGACGCCTGCCCTCTCAGATCTTGGCCGCAAGATCATTGAGGCGTGTCTGGACAACGGATCTGTTGGCGAGTTCCAGGAAATCATGTAGCAGCATCCGGTTCTACTTTCGTGGTTTCCACAACCGCCAGCGCAACCATGTTCACAATTTCCCGCACCGTGGAGCCAAGCTGCAGAATATGAACCGGCTTCTTCATTCCCATGAGGATCGGTCCAATGAGCTCCGCGTTGCCCACTTCTGAAAGCAGCTTATACGCGATATTTCCAGCCGAGAGGTTGGGAAATATGAGCGTGTTTACGCGCCGCCCCACCAGCGAGGAAAAGGGATAATTCTTTTTCAACAGGTGAGCGTCCAGAGCGATGTTTGCCTGCAGTTCCCCGTCTATGACAAGATCCGGATAGCGCTCACGGGCCAGAGAAACCGCATCCCGGCACCGCTCGGCTTCCTTGCTCCGCGTGGAGCCAAAGTTGGAATGTGAGAGCACCGCTACCACCGGCTCAATGTCAAAAAAACGTACCGTTTGCGCCGTGAGCCCGATGATGTCCACCAGTTCCTCTGCGTTCGGTTCCAGGTTGACGGTGGTGTCCGCGCAAAAATAGGCTCCACGTGATGTGTTGACTATGTAGGTCCCCGCAACACGGCGGACACCTTCCTGGGTTCCAATCACCTGCAGGGCCGGACGGATAATCTTTGGATACTCTTTGGTGCGCCCAGAAATCATGGCATCCGCGTCTCCGGACTCTACCATGGCGGCGCCAAAATAGTTTCTGTCCCGCATGAGCCTCCGGGCGTCATCCCTGGTTACACCCTTGCGCTGCCGTTTCTGGTATAACGTCTGCGCGTAGCCGGCACACAGCACGTCCTCTTCCGCCGGATCTAAAAGCGTGCATCCGGAAAGCTCGTTCAGATCGTGTGCCTTCATGAGTTGCTCCACTATCTTGCGTTCTCCTAAGAGAATGGGTTCTGCTATCCCGCGCGAGCGCACCTCAGAAGCGGCCTTTAACACCGTGTAGTCGTCCGCCTCCGCAAACACCACGCGCCGGGACGCCGCCCGCGCCTGATGGATCACGCCGGCAATGAGCTTCTGCCCCACGCCAACACGCTCCAGGAGCTCTGTCTCATATTGCTGCCAGTCATCAATGTGATAGCGGGCGGCACCGGACTCCATGGCGGCCCGCGCAACCATTGGGGCCACCGTGGTCAAAAGCCGTGGATCCAGCGGCTTGGGAATGAGGTAGTCGCGCCCAAAGGTCATGCCGCGGCTGGCATACGCCCGGTTCACGCTGTCAGGCGCCGGTTCCCGTGCCAGACGCGCCAGCGCGCTGGTAGCGGCAATTTTCATCTCTTCATTAATGGCACGCGCGCCCACGTCCAGCGCGCCGCGGAATATGTAAGGGAAACCAAGCACGTTATTCACCTGGTTCGGATGGTCGGAACGTCCGGTCGCAATGATGGCATCCGGGCGCGCGGATCGCGCGGTGTCATATGCAATTTCCGGCTCCGGGTTGGAGAGCACAAAGATGATTGGGTCTCTGTTCATCTTCTTGAGATGAGCCGCGGTGACAATGTTTCCTACAGAGAGCCCAAGAAGCATATCAGCCCCCTTGATAGCTTCATCCAGGGTGGAAACGTCGCGTGCAGTTGCAAACCCAACCGCAGGATTGTCCGGAGGGCATGAATCCTGTCTGAGTACGCCGTCCTTGTCTACCATGACGATGTTTTCGGTCTTCACCCCAAGGCTCACATAAAAGCGTGCGCACGCCACCGCTGCTGCTCCGGCGCCCAGCACCACCAGTTTGATAGTGTCAGCCGTGCGTTCGGTAAGCTCAAGCGCGTTTAATAGCGCGGCGCCGGTGATAATTGCCGTACCGTGCTGATCATCATGCATAACCGGAATATCACACGCCGCACGCAACTCCTCTTCTATCCTGAAGCAATCAGGCGCCGCTATGTCCTCCAGATTTATGCCGCCAAATCCGGACTGCAGTCGCGTAACGGTCTGGATAAACTCATCCGGATCTCTGGCGTCAATCTCCAGGTCAAAAACATCAATACCGGCAAACTTCTTGAACAGCACGGCCTTGCCTTCCATCACCGGTTTGGACGCCGCCGCCCCTATGTCTCCCAGTCCAAGGACGGCGGTGCCGTTTGTAATAACAGCAACCAGGTTTCCCTTTGTGGTGTAGCGGTATGCCTCCAATTTGTCCCGCTGGATTTCACGGCACGGCTCTGCCACCCCGGGTGAGTACGCCAGCGCAAGATCATATTGCGTTGACAGAGGCTTGGTTGGCACTACTTCAATTTTCCCTGCACGCTCTTCGCGGTGATAGCGCAGGGCATCATCAGCGCTCACGCGCATGGCGGGTGTTGGTCCGGATCGTTCCATAGCCAATTATTATAGGCGTATAGTCAGGAATTTCCACCGTGCCACGAAAAAAAATGGACCTTAGGCTCCTCCAGAAGCGGCAGAACAGACAGAAGTGATATACAATAGAGAGGAATAGAATAGGCGCGGTTGCCAATTGACTCAAAAAATGTGATCTTTATAGTCTTTTGGGGGCATGGCACGCGGGAACGAGAGGAAATACGCTGTGCGAGTGGATGACAGAAACAACAGGAGGAGTGCAGATGAATAAGAGATTTCTGTCCAAAATGGAAAAACGCCTTAAAGAAATGCAGAAGGATATTCTTGCAAACCTTGCAGGCCATAGGGAGGAGTTGGTTGAACTCAGGGATAGTGACGCCATAGGAGATGAAATGGATCGCGCCGGGGAACAACTGGACAGTGAAACCCTCGGTATGCTGGGTATGAGAGAGCGCAATAAGCTCGAATCGATCCGCAACGCGCTGGAGCGGATTCAATCCGGCAGCTACGGCAAGTGTGTCTCCTGTGGACAGCCAATACCGTATGAGCGTCTTGAGGCCATGCCGGACGCGGTCCTGTGTCTTGACTGCAAGCGGAAAACCGAGCGTCCCGTTCCCGTCACATAACGCAGCGTGAAAGCCGGCCTAACGCATTCCCATAACGGCCCGCGCGCAGTTCGCGGGCCGTCTGCATTGACAGCACACGGCTTTATAGATATAGTTTACGTGTTTCCCGGGCGATTAACTCAGCGGGAGAGTGCTACCTTCACACGGTAGAAGTCGGCAGTTCAAATCTGCCATCGCCCAACTACGCCCTCCTTCGGGAGGGCGCACTTGTCTGGCAGGGGCGGCAAGGGCCTCACGGCGCGAAAAGTTCGAGAATCTCGTCGGACGAAAGAGAGGAGACGATTGTGGACTCGTCCGGGACGATGTCCCCGGCAAGAGCTCTCTTGCGAGACTGCAGCGCGGCGATGCGCTCCTCCACCGTTTCGGAGGCGATAATGCGGTAGGCGGTGACCGGCCGAGTTTGGCCGATCCTGTGGGATCGGTCGATAGCCTGGTCCTCTACGGCCGGGTTCCACCAGGGATCCATGAGTATCACGTAATCCGCCGCTGTGAGGTTGATTCCGACCCCTCCGGCGCGAAGGCTTATCAAAAAGAGCGGCGGCCCCTGGCTCTCCTGAAATCGAGCAATCTCCCTCTTGCGCCGAGCCGGGCTCATTGACCCGTCAAGGTAGCAACAGTCGTATCCGGAGCGCTCGGCCCACTCACGCAGAATCGTGAGGAGGGAGACAAACTGCGAAAAGACAAGCACTCGGTGCCCCTCTCCGGTGATTCGCGTAACCAGCTCAGTGAAAGCGGCCAGCTTCGCAGACTCCCTGTGACGGCCACCCCCTTCCCCACCGCTCCGGCGCAAATTGGAGGGGAGGAGTCCCGGGTCAACCGCCGCCTGCCTTAGCCGGGTGAGGCCCTCCAGGATCAGAAAGAGCCGCTTTCCGGGCTCCGAGTCGTTCATTGCGTCTCGGATACGCTCGCGATATTCACTCCTCAGCTGCTCGTAGATCGTCCGCTGAAAGGGAGGCAGCGATACATAGAGGGGTATTTCGTCCCGGGGTGGGAGATCCTTCGCCACATCCGCTTTCCGGCGGCGCAAGATAAGGGGCGCAAGCAGGTCCCGCAGTCGGCGCCGAGCATCTCCGTCCCCGTCCCGCTCTATAGGCGTTCCGAACCTCCTGAGAAAGGAGGAACGATTACCGAGGATTCCCGGGTTGAGGAGGTCCATCACGGCGTGGAGCTCGAGCGAGCTGTTTTCCACAGGCGTTCCGCTGAGGGCGAACAGGTGTTTGGCACGAAGTTTCCGCGCGGCGCGGTGGCTCTTGGTTTTGGCGTTCTTGATCTGCTGCACCTCGTCAAAGATGATGTGATCCCACTCAACCTCGGAAAGCGGCTGTGCATCCTTTAGAAGGGTCTGGTAACTGGTGATAAGAACTGGAGCTCTGTCGCGGGTCTGCACGGCGTCTGTGGAGGCGAGGTCCTTCAAAAGCTCCATCCTGCTGGGACCGTGATAGACCAGAGGGAAGAGAGCCGGAGCGAAAGATAGCACTTCGTGGCGCCAGTTTTCGATGGTGGCAGGCGGCGCAACGACCAGAGAGACCGGCTGCACGCCGGCGGCGGATGAAACCCAACTGGTGGCGTGCTCCTGCAGGAGCGCCAACGCTTGCACCGTCTTGCCGAGCCCCATGTCGTCGGCGAGAAGCGCGCCAAAGCCTGCCCCGGTAACCTCCCTTAGCCAGCCGAAGCCGCGGCGCTGGTAGGGCCGCAGTATTGTGCCGAAGCCGGGAGGAGCATCCCGATCGACGTCATCCCGCTGTTTAGTAAGACGAAGCCACGCCTCCTGTCGCTCCCGGGCACGGCGGATCAGCTCTGCCGCCCGCTTCGCCGCCTCACTCCGGTTCTCTTCCTCCTCCCGGATCAGTCCCTCCAGGTCCGCCAATCGGTGAAACTCGCCTTCCTCGATCCGCATTGTTCCCTCATCGGAGAGGTTGAGACGCTTTTTCAGTCGCTCCAACTCCTCCCGGTTACGAGCGACAATGATTGAGCCGTCCGGTGCATAGCCGAGGGTTCCGTCGTCGGAAACGTGAACAACCTCCCCCTCCACGGTGGTGGTGAGGCGAAGGGAAAACCAGTCCTCCCCGGAGGAAGTCACTCGCAAAGCGAAAGAGAGCTTGCCGGTGCGCACCGGACGGCCGGCGACCTCTACCCGCGCTCCAGCCTCTACCATCGGCTCGGCAATCGCCTCCACAATTTCCGCTACACAGCCGTCACATATCACCTGGCCGTCCCAGGACTTACCCGGATTTAGAGGCGTTAGCAGATCCATGCAGAGGTCCGCGAGGGGCTGTAATTCCCGCTCTGCCTTGTCATTATCGTAGAAGTCGAGAATGAGGTGATCAGTCTCCGGGATTTCCTCGGAACTTCGCCCGGGCAAATCAAATGAGAGCGACACCGCCCCATCCTCGATCCCTACCACCAGTTGAGGAGAAAGCTCAACCACTTCCGCCTCCTTTGGTGGGAGGCGGAGTTCCACCGAGCCTGTCGGATCCTGTCGTCGCAAATACTCCCGAAGCCTCAATAGGTCAGGATAGGAGAACTCTCGTTCCTTTTCCGGGTCGAGCTCTCTCAGCAACCGGCCATGGACCCTCCGGGAGCTCCAGAAGAGCCTGCCTCGGTTCCGGTCCAGAAGCAGAGCCACGCCGTCTTCCACGCCCAACCAGTAATCTTCCTCCTCCGGTAAGTGCCCGCCCCATCGACCGAGAGCGGCGCGCAGCAGATCTATCCGCCGCTCTACGAGAAACCGCCGCTTACCACTCTCGATCCACCTCCTAAGCCCCTCCTCGAGCTTTTCGTCAAGGGGATATCGCTCCCCCGAGGCGGTCTTGATTGCGAGACAGGGCTGAAAGAGCACCCGGTCTCCGGTAAAGCGGACCGGAAAAAAGGATATGAACACTCGCTCGAGGCGAGCGAACTCGAGCTCGGAGAGAACCGGCGGATCCCGGGTATCCTCTCGTGGCACGGTGACCCAGAGACGGGGCATCTCGCCGCCAAGAGCTCGTGCAAAGAGAATGCGGTTTAGAGGAATCTTGCGCCCCTCTCTCTGGTTGAGCTCCGGGAGGAGCTCCATCTCCCCGCTGGAATAGGCTACGCATTCGGTCCCGGGCCGCCAGGGAGAGAGCGCCCCTGCGCTCCCGTCTCTTCGTATGTAACGCGCCAGAGGGGTCACCTGCAACCTCCTCCCGCCCGAACCGGCGTAGATTGATTCCGCCACCACCGTAAGGTAGAGCACCCGGCTTCCCGGCTTTGGGGACTCTCCCTCAGGCAAAAGCCGAGTCTTGTACTCCTGCGGCTCGATATCCAGGATGGACAAGTAGTGGGAGTCTCCCCTGTCCAGTGTGAGATCTCGCCGGCCGAGAGCGGTGGGGTCGGCAGATAGGTCGGGGTGCCCCCAGCCATCGGGAATCGCCTCCTTCCGGATCGCGGCCAGCAGCAGCGCCCCGAGGTGCTTGCAAAGCAATGGATACGGACAGCTGCAGCCACCCCGGAGCTCCCCGTGAGAGAAGGTCACGTACGCGTGATATCGGCTACCACCGGAGCCGCGGATATCCCCCTCAATCCCGGAGGCCGAGGCGGAGAGGGAGAGTACCCGGCCTTGATTGAAGTAGACAAGCGCCCGGTCAAATATGACCGGATCCCCAAGAAACTCGACTACGTCTCGATCGGTAAACGCCACAGGAAAGTTTTATCATATCGGGAGCGTTTTGTGTGTCAGGGAGGATGGGTTCCCTCCGGGAAGCTCCATGCGAATCGTCCCGGGGTACGGCGTAGCTGCTGCTAGTTCGCGTTGGGTCCGCCGGCAGCGGACCACGCCTGCCTGGTGGGGCGGGTTGAGTTTTCCTGAATTCGTTTGATCTCATTGTCACTGATGTCTTTCAGTGCGCCAACCGCATCCGGATCAAACTGACTGCCTGAAGCTCCGGCTATGATTTTGCGCGCATCAAGCACGGAGCGGCCCTGGCGGTACGGCCTGTCACTGGTTATTGCATCAAGCGCATCTGCAACGGCAAACGCGCGTGCCTCTGTGGGAATGTCCGTTTCCGAAAGACCGTCCGGATAGCCTTGCCCGTCCCATCGCTCATGATGGTTGCGTACAATTGGAATTGCGTCACGAAGGAATTCAATGCCTTCTAGAAGCGTAACGCCAACGAGCGGATGGCGCTTCATTACCACCCACTCTTCTGAGGTGAGCGGCCCGGGTTTGCGAAGGATACTGTCCGGAACACCTATTTTTCCGATGTCGTGTAGAAATGCGCCGCGGTTCACCGTTGCAAGGCGATCTTTGTCTTCTATTCCAAGTTTACGACACAACGCAACAGTGTAGTCGGCAACGCGCCTGGAATGCGCCCGTGTTTCCACGTCTCGTGTTTCAAGGGCGGATCCAAGGGCAAGTATAGTTTGGTTATAGGTACCTTCAATGCGGGAAAGCGCTTGTTCCAATTCCCGGGTGCGCTCAAAGACCATGACTTCCAGATTTCTGCGGTAACGCTCCAGCTCTTCGGTGGCAGCACGATGCTCGGCTGCCCGCTTAATGGTCCGGACCACCACTTCAAAGTCAAGCGGCTTAAGAAGGTAGTCGTAGGCACCGTTTTTCATGCTCTGGCGTACTGCCTCGAGCTCATTGACCGAAGAGATCATGATCACTCCACTTTTCCCTTCAATTTCCCGTATCCCGGCAAGCACATCAACACCGCTCATTCCGGGCATTTGAATATCAAGAAGCACAATGTCAGGCTTCCAGCCGGGAATCATGGAGAGTCCCGTCTTGCCGTCCGCCGCCTGAGCAACTACGTACCCTTGTGCCGTCAGTGCATCGCTGAGAAATTGGCGCACTGACTCGTCGTCATCCACTATGAGCACAGAAATACTCACTGACCTTCTCCCCGAAGCACTTCGTTCACCGTGGATACGAGTGTAGATATGTCATACGGCTTCTGCAAGAACGGGAATCCCATCCCACGGATACGGTCCATGTCCGATCTGTCCTCAAGATAGCCGCTGGAAAAGACATACGGGACGTCCAATCCCAGACGCCCAGGCAACTCCGCTCCTGAGCCGTCCGGCAACACGATATCTGCCACTACAATGTCCACGCCTTTCCCGGCACTGACAACGCGTTCGGCCTCACCCAGAGTTGCCGCCACTTCTACCTGAATACCATTCCGAGAGAGAACGCGGTGCACCATTTGACGGATTTCTTCATCGTCTTCCACAAGCAGGAGGTGGATTCCCGGTGCTTCCACGCCAACCGGATATTCGCTGTTTCGGTCTGCTTCAGAAGATTCTGCCGAGCCGGCGGCCGGGATTAGGAGGTGAAACGTGGAGCCTTTTCCGGGTGCAGATTTCACGCTCACGGTTCCGCCGTGCTCTTCTACAATACCAAACACCACGGAAAGCCCAAGCCCGCTTCCCCGCTCTCTGCCTTTGGTAGTAAAAAAGGGCTCAAATATTCTTGCTTTTGTCTCCTCATCCATTCCCGTTCCGGTGTCGCGTACGGACATACGCACAACATCAACTTCCCGGCTGTTTCCATCTGATTGATATGGCAAGCGCTCCCGCTCCCTGTTTGTTTTTATCACGATAGAACCGCCGTCCGGCATGGCATCCCGCGCATTAATGACCAGGTTCATCACAACCTGTTCAAGTTTTCCTGCATCTCCGGTCACACGCGTACTCTCATCCGTAAGCCGGGTGGTAAGCTGAATATTTTCGCCAATGAGACGTGAGAGCATTTTCATCATCTCATTTACAATCTTGTTCACCTCAATGCTGCCCATTTCACTCGGTGCCCGTCTGCTGAAGAGCAGGAGTTGCTGGGTCAGCCGAGCCGCGCGTTCAGCGGCGGAATTGACGTGCTCAATGTAGCCGCCAATTTTGCTTTCCGGCGTAACAATTTGCCGAATCAGAAAGAGGTATCCGTTCATTGCGGTCAAGATGTTGTTGAAATCGTGCGCCACGCCGCCGGCCAGCCGTCCTACTGATTCAAGCCGTTGAGCGTGCTGGAGTTGTTTTTGACTCCGCTTAAGAGACTCGGCCATCTCCGCTTGCTCGGATATGTCCCGGGTTATGCTTAGAATGGAAACCATCCGCCTCCGGTCATCAAATTCCGGCGACACGATGGTGTGAAGGTGAACTTTCCGGCCGTCAATGTCTATATTCCACTCCAGAGATTCCGGTTTGCCGCTGTTCCAAACCAGGTCGCTCAACTCTGTGATCTGTCTAACCGCGTCCTGGGAGAAATCGTATCGGGAGGCGGCCTCACTCAGGGTGAGTCCCACAACATCCCGGACAGAGATTCCAAACAGAGAGATAGCAGGACTCACCAGCTTTATGCGTCGGTCTTCATCCGTACGCAGAATAATATCAGGCGCATTTTGCACCAGCGTTTCCAGTTCCCACTGCCGCTCGCGCATGAACTGGTCAAATTGCATGCGCTCAAAAAGTCTTCCCATCTCGTGTCCGATCAAGCGAAAAGACTCAACAACTGTCTCATTCACCGATTCGGTGTTTCTAGAGAATAGCTCGATGACTGCGGCGGGTTGTCCATCCGCCATCACCGGACACGCCACAGCGGAGCGCAAACCCACGTTCCGAGCCAGATCGCGGCGCCTGAACCGGCTATCCTCGTCCAAATCTTCAATCCAGATGGAAGCAGACGTCTCAAACACCTCACCTATAAGACCTTCCCCTGACTCGAAGGAGTAGCGTTCTGTGCCCTCTACAAACGCTTTGAGGTCAGAATCAATTTCTCCGCACCACACCAGGGTACTTTCAAGCATGCCGGTTTTCCGGTCCAGCGCGTAAAGGTGAGCCAGGGGCCAGCCAATGAACTGACGGATAACCTCCAGCGGCTCCGCAAGGTCCGGGTACTCTTTGCCGTCCGGCGCAATCTTGTGCGCAATTATCCTGAGCACCGTTTGCAGCTCGCGTTCTCGCCGGAGCTCGTGCTCCATTCTCAGCTGGTCAGTAACGTCTCTAAAGATCACAAAACCAAAAACTGCGCCGTCACTCTGATGTTCCACCGTGAGGGTCACATCAAGGTCTATGTGCTCGCCGTTCTTTCGCCGAACGGCAAGATAGCGCCGAATTTTATCATCACTGCCGTTCAGATTCCTCAACGAACCGGGAATTTCTTCAGTGTCAGCAACAAGCTCCGCCCAGGAGGTACCAATCAGTTCCTCCGAAGCGTAGCCGAGCAATTCGGCCGCCGCAGGATTGGCGTCTACTATCTCACCCCGTGCATCAAGCACCACAATTCCGTCCATACTGCCCGCAAACAGTTGGGAAAGCCGCGTACCTTGCGCTTCAGCCTCCCGTTCAGCCTGGTTTTGACGGTGGCGCTGCTCGCTCTCGCGAATCACCCGCTTAACGGCCACAGGAAGTCGCTGGAGGTTGCCTTTTAAAATGTAGTCTGCTGCCCCTTCCCGGACGAGTTCTGCCGCACGTTCATCACCTAATGAACCGGTTACAATGATGGCGGGAACCAGAGGGCGCACGGTGTGCAGAGTGCGCATTGCATCTGAACCGTTGAAGGAGGGAAGCTGGTAGTCGGTGAGCACTACGTCGGGCTCAAACTCTTCTACGGCACGGGCATATTCCTGCCGATCAGACACCACCAGCTCCGTGATATCCATGTCCGCCTTTTTGAGCGTGCGAACCATGAGCGCAGCGTCATTTGAGTTGTCATCTACTATCAAAATCCGATAGCGAAACTGCTCCTCACTCATACGGTGCCCCCTTGAGCACCTGGACGTCCACCCCTGTTCTATTGTATACCAATTTAGTAATATTTATCAGGCGCAGGCAAGAAGTTTATGAATATCTACCTGCTAAGTACAGTGAGCACCGTTTTTTTGCTGCTGGGTTTGCACAACCTGGTTGGCTACGTGCGCCAACGGGCGCCGGCACGGCGGGAGACTGCCTGGCTCTTTGGGACTCTTGCCATTGCCACGGCAACGTTGCTTAAAGGCACACTTTTTGCGCAAAACAGACTGGTTTGGTTGCTCGGTTCGCTGGCATTACTTGCTGAACCTTATCTGCTTCTGCGCATCCTCGCCGTACTTCGGCGCATATCCCCTGGTGTGAGAATAGCCGCTGCCGCTACAGGCATCGTGTCCTGGCTCACCCTGATAGTCCTCCCGCAGCCGCCTGTCTCCGTGACGCGCGCGTTCATGGCAATCTATGTCATTATGGTGAACAGCTACGCCGGCCTGCTCTCTCTCCACGGAGCTGGGAGCAATCACGGCCTCGCGCGTTCCCGTTTGCGTGTGGCGGCCTTTGGATCCGCTCTTTTTGCCGTGATGATTGTTTTCGCCGGCGTCGGTATGTTGCTTTCCCCGGACACTGCACTATTGCCGAACGCTGCGCTCTGCGCGGCCGCGCTGGCCGCCCTTGCGCTTCAAGCCGCCGGTGCGCCGCCCCGCCGGCTGTGGAACGCGTGGCAGAATCGCGAAATGCGCCTCTTCCTTACACGCCTTGCCGGTTTCAAAGAAGGTGCGGGCATCGAAACGCTCTTTCACGCACTGGGGCAAGCTGCACGGAAGATGACCGGCGCGTACGCTGTCACGTTATTCACTAGAGATACGCAGTCCGGATGGCACAGGACACACGGTGAATCAGCGTCACCGGAACCTGATACCCATCTTCACCTGGATTCCCGGCATCCCGTGCATTTCCAGCATTCTTCCGGGGAGTCAGCGCCCTCTGCCCACGGCAAGGGGGCAGCAAACTGGATCTACTCCATCCCAATTCACGTTTCAAACAACCCGCAGCACGCCATGCTCTGTTACCTGGGCCACCGCCCCCTTTTTCCGGAGAATGACCTGGAAATTCTGGAAATGTGTACGTTTCACACTGCCGTCTTGCTGCGCAACAATGATCTCGCCGATTCACTCAGTGAAGAGACATCTCGACTTGATGCCACCGTGAAACGGCAGACCGCGGAACTCAAACGCCTGGCTGCCGAGGCTGAGATTCTCTACAAAATCTCAGATGCCGCCAATCACTCGGTTTCTATTGACCAGCCGCTGCAACGCGCCGTGGACCTCATCTGCCGCGCCCTGGATTTTCCACTGGGTCACGTCTTTGCCCCCAGCGGTGATGCCCCGGATACCATCACTACCACGCGCCTCTGGTCCGTTCGCGACCAGACTAGCTACGCCGTTTTTCGCGCCGCCACAGAGGAGATTCCCTTCTCCACAAGGCTTGGTGGGGTGGATCGCGCTATGGCGGATGGAGCTCCTGTGTGGCTGGAGGATGTTGGTCATCGCAGCGACTTTGTACGTGCGGATGCTGCACGGCGCTCGGGAATTCGCACCGCCGTGTTTGTCCCCGTCCTGGTCCAGCACGAGGTTGCGGCAATTCTGGAGTTGTTTTCACCTGAAGATCGAAAAAAGTCTGCCGCGAGAATGGAGTTCTTGAAAGAAGTTGGTACGCTTTTAGGGCGGGCGGTTGAGCGCATGCGTGCGGAGGCACGCATTGAAACAAGTGAGAAAAGATTCCGCAACACCTTTGAGCTTGCTGCGGCAGGCGTAGCGCACATTTCCACTTCTGGACACTTTCTGCGGATAAATAGCACTTTTGGCGAAATTGTGGGATATTCCAGCGATGAGCTTCGTGAGCTCACATTCCAGCAAATCACCCATCCGGATGATCTGCAGGTGGACCTGGAACATCTGCAGATGTTACAGAACGATGAGATCCCGAGCTACACCATTGAGAAACGCTACGTTCGAAAAAATGGCAGCGCTGTCTGGACAGATCTCACCGTATCCTCTGTGAAGGGCCACACCGGGGAGCCGGGCTATCTCATTGCAGTGATCCAGGACATCACCATGCGCAAAGAGATGGAGATGCGTCTGCGCAGACTGGCAGAAGAGCTTGAAAAGCGGGTGGCAGAGCGGACCAGACATCTTGAAACCCTCAATCAGGAGCTTGAGGCGTTCAGTTACTCCGTTTCACACGATCTTCGCGCGCCGCTGCGCTCAATTGACGGGTTCAGCACAGCCCTTGTAGAAGACTACGCCACGGTTCTTGACTCCACTGCACTGGACTATTTGAACCGCGTTCGTAGTGAGAGCCGGCGGATGGGCACCCTCATACATGACTTGCTATCTCTTTCTCGGGTAACACGGGAGCGGCTACGCCCGGAACACGTGGACCTGGGGCAGATTGCAGCAGACGTTGTGAAGCGGCTCCGCGAAAGAGAGCATGAACGGACGGTAGAGGTTCACATTGAAGAGGCCCTTTACATCTGCGCGGACCGCAACCTGACCGGCATACTTCTGGACAACCTTATTGGTAACGCGTGGAAGTTCACCGGCAATAAGAAAAGAGCCCGAATTGCAATCGGTGCCGCGCACGTGGACGGTGCTACAGAGTACTATGTGAGAGACAACGGGGAGGGGTTTAATATGAAACATGCAGACCGCCTCTTTGGGGCGTTCCAACGCTTGCATTCTGAGGACGAGTTTGAGGGTACCGGAATTGGCCTGGCCACGGCGCGAAGAATTGTAAATCTTCATGGCGGCTCAATCCGGGCAGAGGGAGCCGAGGGTACGGGTGCAACGTTCTACTTCAGCCTCGGTTTGGCCGGCTGTGAGTGAGGGGTTATGGCGGTAAAGACGGTCCTCCTGGTAGAAGACAATGAGAATGAACGCCTGCTTGCCCGGCGTGCTTTTAAGAATGGCGGTATCTCAGCGGAACTGCAAACCGTAGCCAATGGTAAGGAAGCTTTGGCCTATCTCGTTGGAAGTGGCGCTACACCGCCGGCGCCGCTTCCCGACCTGGTGCTGCTTGATTTGAACCTGCCCGGAATCCCGGGCCTGTCACTGCTGAAGCGCCTGCGCCGGACGGACCGTACCGCGCTGGTACCGGTTGTGGTGTTAACCACCTCCGGAGAGGAAGAAGATGTCCGGCAAAGCTACCACCTTGGCGCAAACAGCTACGTAAAAAAACCCATCGACTACCACGAGTTTGCAGAGATCGTACTCCTTTTGACACGCTACTGGTTGGGCGTAAACGAAACTCGTTCTTCGTAATTGCAGCACGTGTTGAATTTTTGCCGTGTGCACTATCACATTGAAAGCCGGAGGTCGATATTAGCATGAAAGATCCGCACAACCTGGAACGCTTCGTAGCGGCACAGGACCGCGTTGTGGATGCGGTCACGCGCGAGCTGGAAAACGGGCGTAAGCAGAGTCACTGGATGTGGTTTGTCTTTCCCCAGATAGGGGGCCTTGGAGCAAGTCCCACTTCACACCGTTACGCCATCAATTCCCTGGAGGAGGCAAGAGCGTTTCTGGAACATCCCGAGCTGGGACCACGCCTTACAGAGTGGACACGCATCGTACTCCGTCACGAAAAAAAGAGCGCCGAGCAGATTTTTGGCTATCCTGACTACTTGAAATTCCGCTCCTGCATGACACTGTTCAGCCGGGTACCGGAAACCGACCCTGTCTTTGGAAGGGCTCTGCAGGTTTTCTACAACAGCCAACCTGATCAGAAGACCGTGGACATCCTGACCCACGGGCAGGAGTAGCACGGTGGTATACAATCGATATCACCCTTGACTATCATGACTATTCCGGTTAACATTATTTCCATGAAACCGGGACTGCTCCTAGATCGTATAGGCGCCCAATCCGGTCCTGCCTGTTGTACCTCACAAACCTCTCCACGCGCATTCCCCGGTTATTATCAAGTGAAGGTTATGTTGTGACCTGAGCTACAAAAAGGGGTAAAGTTATGTCCACGCAATACGACACTCATCGTTTTCGTGGCCGTCTGGTCGGTATTGGAGTTGCAGCGGTGATCCTCGCCGGCCTCGTCGTTACCGCCGTATCGTGGCGCTCACCGCCTCCGGTTCCCCTCCTACAGAAAGCCTCCAAAATTCCGGGTACTCACTTTGTGGTCAAGATGCGTAGTTACCATTTTGTTCCAGACCAGATGGTGTGGACGGTTGGCGAACGGGTCACGATTACGCTTGTAAATGAATCACGGGGACACCCTGCCGCGTCACACGAATTTATGGTGGGCCAGGGACCGCGCAAGGAAGATACCGTCTTCGGCAAACGTCAGATTGACGGTTTTGAAGTGCCGTTTTTCAAAGGCGTAACCCTGGAAATCCTGGGAGGCGGCAATTTGAGCATGATCATGCCGGGTATGGGAAAGTTCAGCGGAATAGACCCGAACAATGTGGTCACCAATCCAAAACATATGACCATGAAGATGGCAAGCGGTATGAGCATGGAAATGTGGATGTCTCAAAACATGAAGCCGGAGGAAGACATGGCAGGAGGATTTATGCCGGTAATTAAGTCTTCCGGAAGCCTCACATTTAGTTTTGTGGTTCCGGACAGACCGGGTACCTGGACGTACGGTTGTATGCAGGGAAGCGGTCAGCACTTTCTCAATGGCATGCGCGGCACCATCGTTGTAAAACCTCAAAATTCGGCGACCACGGTAGGGGCAGCGCTATGAAAGATTTTTGGATTGTAGCAATACTGTGGCTGGTATTGAGCGTAATCGGTGAGTACGTGGTCGGCATATTGATTCAGTCCTGGCCACCCATGGCCGCGCTTCAGGGCCAAATCACCGCCCGTGCCGACTTCGTCTTGCTCCGCATCGGTGTGGTAGTGTTTGTGCTGGTTACCCTCCTTATCTTTTACAGTGCGTTCCGCTGGCGCACTAAACCGGATGACACCCGGGACAGTGCTCACCAGAAAAAGATGAATCCGTGGTTTGCCTGGAGCTGGCTCACCTTCAGCGCGGTATTAAACGTCCTGTTTATCATTTATCCCGGCGTCACCGGCCTTTCGGAACTCTGGACCATAGAAAACGATGCAAGAACCGGCAGCGGCCCTCTGGAAGTGGACGTCACCGCTCAGCAGTGGCAATGGACTTTTTCCTATCCGGAATACAATTTGGAAGATAAGACCTCTCTGATCCTTCCAACAGACAGACCGGTTCAATTTGTGCTGAAGACCAAGGATGTTATTCACTCGTTCTGGGTTCCTGCGTTTGGCATCAAGAGGGACGTGATTCCGGGGGAGACAACGCGCCTATTAATCACGCCAACCATGGTTACCTCCACAGCAGATGACCCGATGGTGCGTGTCCAGTGTGCGGAACTATGCGGTGTGGGTCACGCCGATATGCGCGCGCCGGTTAAAATCCTTTCACAAGACAACTTCACAGCGTGGATTAAGGATCAAAAAGGCGGTGAAGGCGGCATGCAGATGGGCATGAATTCATCCGGAACAAATCAACAAGGAGGTACTTAATGTCCACGCGCGCAGAAACCCTGCACATCACTCGCTTCGGCTGGTTTGAGGTGATTTGGCCAATGCTGCGAGCACTCCTCTGGGCCGGGATTGGGTTTACCCTGGCTGCGCTAATCACTGAAATCGTAACGGGAAAACCGTTCAGTTCCGAGGTCGGAGTGACTATTGGATTCTTTGTCGGCCTCGGTGGATGGCTTCTGGGAAGCGGCGCCTGGGAGGCCGCGGTGAAACCGTGGTTCGGCGCAGCAAATAGCTGGAATGAAGGCGCCGGATTGGCCCGCTATTTCAGATTCAATACGGATCACAAAGTTATAGGGCTTCAATATCTTGTATTCTCACTCTTTGTGCTCTTCATTGCCGGAGCGGCCGCCATGTGGATGCGCTCTAATCTCATATCACCAGAGCTGACGGCGTTTCAAACCAAGATGCTTTACAACGAATTCATGAGTATCCACGGAACCCTGATGCTCTTTGCCGTCTCAGTAGTCGCAATTGTTGGAGGATTTGGCAACTATTTTGTTCCGATTCTGGTCGGTGCTGAAGACATGACCTTTCCAAAGCTGAACGGAATAAGCTGGTGGTTTGTACCGCCCGGCGTACTGGCAATAGCGTTGAGCCCCCTTTTGGGCGGGTTCCAGACCGGCTGGACCGGCTACGCCCCGCTTTCTTCCACCGACGCGTCCGGACAGGTGCTCTATTTCCTGGGCATCTTTTCTCTGGGTCTATCTTCACTCTTCAGTGCGATCAATGTCATAGCTACCACCGTCTGGATGCGCGCGAAAGGTGTCACGTGGAAAAATCTACCTATGTTCAACTGGGGCATGCTTGCTTCATCGTTTCTCGCCCTGGTCTGGCTGCCCGTAGTGGGTACGGGAATGATGATGGGTCTCTTTGACAGAATCATCCCTACTGCGTTTTTCAACGCGTCCGGTCAGCCGCTGTTGTGGCAGGATCTTTTCTGGACATTCGGCCACCCGGAGGTCTATATCATCATCCTGGCGCCATGGGCACTTTGGCTTGAAATTAGCTCTGTGATGGCGCGAAAAACTCTCTTTGCCAGAAACTGGGCAGTGATTGGCTTTGTCGCGGTTGCGCTCATGTCTTCGCTGGTGTGGTGTCATCACATGTTTACGGCGGTCTCAAATAGCCGTCTCATACCGTTCATGTCAACAACGGAACTGATTTCTATTCCAAGCGGACTCATATTCATGGCCGCACTCGGCACACTTTGGCGCGGACGCATCCGGTTAAACGCCCCAATGCTCCTCACTCTCTTTAGTATGTTCAATTTTCTCATTGGCGGTATGTCCGG
>Ga0102944_1000223_pt1 | contig 46585 bp, 42 predicted proteins | sample SalPonD_shore_MG_FD_78172 | JGI IMG/M metagenome (GOLD analysis project Ga0102944, IMG submission 78172) | Salt pond soil microbial communities from South San Francisco under conditions of wetland restoration - Salt Pond MetaG... | ecosystem: Environmental > Aquatic > Marine > Intertidal zone >... | reverse complement strand
GCCCTCGCGGGGATGACGCCGCTTCTCTGTCATTCCCGCGAAAGCGGGAATCTCCATCAGCCTGGTACCCGCATTCCGCGATCCCCGCCTGTCGGGCATCCTGCCCTCGCGGGGATGACGCCGTCCTGGCATCACTTGAGGGCGTTCTGGATCGCGCCGCCAAGCTCGGTGGGTGAACGCACGGTGGTCACGCCAGCCTTCTCCAGGGCCGCGAACTTGTCCTCGGCCGTGCCCTTGCCCCCGGCGATGATGGCCCCGGCATGCCCCATGCGTTTTCCGGGAGGAGCGGTGACACCGGCGATGTAGGCCACCACGGGCTTGCTCACGTACTCCTCGATGAACTCGGCGGCCTCTTCCTCGGCCGTGCCGCCGATCTCGCCCACCATGATGATGCCGTCGGTGTCCGGATCGTCCTGGAACTGCTGCAGGCAGTCGATGAAGTTCATGCCCTGGATCGGATCGCCGCCGATGCCGATGCACGTGCTCTGTCCCAGGCCGGCCTGCGTGGTCTGGAAGACGGCTTCGTAGGTCAGCGTGCCGGAGCGGGACACGATGCCAACCCGCCCGGGCTCGTGGATCTGCCCGGGCATGATGCCGATCTTGCATTCGCCGGGGGTGATGATTCCCGGGCAGTTGGGGCCGATCAGCCAGGTATCCTCCAGCTGGCGTAGAACCGCCTTGACGCGCAGCATGTCCTGGACCGGGATGCCCTCGGTAATGCAGACGATGATCCGCACGCCCGCGTCGGCGGCTTCGAGAATCGCGTCCGCCGCGAACGGTGGCGGCACGTAAATGACGCTGGCGTCCGCGCCGGTTTCGTCCACGGCCTGCTCCACGGTGTTGAAAACCGGGAGCCCGATGTGCTCCTTGCCGCCCTTGCCGGGCGTGACACCGCCGACGAGCTTTGTGCCGTAGTCCAGCGCCTGCTCGGAATGGAAGGTGCCCTGCTTGCCCGTGAAACCCTGGCAGATGACCCGTGTGTTCTTGTTGACCAATACGCTCATGCACAAGATCCCGTCAATTTGCTGGTTCGCGGCGCGGAGCCGCTGCTAGTTCGTCATTTCACCGCGGCGACCGCTTTTTCCGCCGCGTCGGTCAGATCCTTCGCCGCCGTGATCTTCAGGCCGCTCTGCTCGAGCATCTCGCGCCCCTTGTCCACGTTCGTGCCTTCCAGGCGCACGACCACCGGCACGCCCACGTGTACTTCCTCCACGGCCTTGATGATCCCCTCGGCGATCAGATCGCAGCGTACGATGCCGCCGAAAATGTTGACCAGGATGGACTCCACGTTTTCCCCGGACAGGATCAGCTTGAAAGCCTCGGTGACGCGCTCGGCGGTCGCGCCGCCGCCCACGTCCAGGAAGTTGGCCGGCTGGCCTCCCTGCAGCTTGATCACGTCCATGGTGGCCATGGCCAGACCGGCGCCGTTCACCATGCAGGCGATGTTGCCGTCCAGGGTCACGTAGTTCAGGCCGTGCTTGCTGGCTTCGAGCTCCGTGGGATCCTCCTGGCTTTCATCGCGCATCGCCGCCAGGTCCTCGTGCCGGAAAAGCGCGTTGTCGTCCGCGTTCACCTTGGCGTCCAGCGCGAGGAGGTCGCCCTTCTTCGTGATCACCAGGGGATTGACCTCCACCAGGCTCAGGTTCTTCTCGGTGAACAGCCGGTAAAGGCCGGTCATGATTTGGCCCATCTGCTTGATCTGCTTGCCGTGCAGGTCCAGGCCGAAGGCGATCTGTCGGCAATGGTAGGCCTGAAGCTCCTCGGTCTGGTCGACCTGGACGGTGAGAATCTTGTCCGGGGTTTCCTCGGCCACCTGCTCGATGTCCACGCCGCCCTCGCGGGAGGCCATGAAGGTGATGCACTGGTTGGCCCGGTCCACCAGCAGTGACAGGTACAGTTCCTCGGCGATGTCGGTGGCCTCCGCGATCAGCACCGAGTTCACCGGCAGTGCCCTGCCGCCGGTCTGGTAGGTCTCGATGCTCATGCCGAGCATCGTCTCGACGGCGGACTTGAGCTCCTCGATACCCTTGACCAGCTTCACGCCACCCGCCTTGCCGCGGCCACCGGCGTGAACCTGGGCCTTCACCACCCAGTGGTTGCCACCCACCTCGGCGGCCGCCGACTCCACCTGGCCGAGATCATCCACCATGCTACCCGCCGGAACGGGCACGTCGAATCGTTCGAAGAGTTCCTTGGCCTGGTATTCGTGAAAATTCATTTTGGGAAGCCTCTGATTGACTCGCTCTCGATCGCCACGGCCGCACTGCGGACGTGGTCGATCCCGCCCGTGGAGGCCCAGCCCGGAAACGTTAGGACGCCGACACTCGAACGGCCGCTGTACGATCGCCCGGCGGGCGCGTCGGCCAGAGTGTCCGATCGGGCCGCCGGGAGACGCGGTATTGTGTCGGAAATGGGCGCGGCTCGCAAAGCGGCCCTCATATCCGGTACCGGCACTGGCAACGCCGCGGCCGATGCTATACTTCAGCCGCCCGTGCGGAAGCAGCCAGGCCTCGATCCCTTGCAGTCCACGTTCAAGCAAGCGACCCCCATCAGCACTCCCGATGAGAACGCCTGGCGGGCGCTGAGTTACTTCAATCTGCACCGGGTTTTCATCGCGACGTTGTTCACCGGGCTGCTGCTAAGCCCGGTCCTGCGGCAGCTCCTGCACCCGGGCAACCCGCGATTTGCTTCGTTGATGGCCCTGATCTACCTGGGCCTGGCCGTCGTCTCGGTGCTCCTGCGCCAGTCCCGGTCCATCCCGTTCCTGTTCCAGGTCTGCTTCGCGCTTTGCGTCGACATCTCCATGATCACAATGTTGATGCACGCGCTCGGCGGCGTGGGCTCGGGCATCGGCATCCTGATGGTCATCACCATCGGCGGCGGCGCGCTGCTGCTGCCCGGCCGGCTGGCGATCCTGTTCGCCGCCCTGGCCAGTCTCGCGGTGCTGGTGGAGCACATCTACAGCCTGCTTTACCTGGACCGGACACTGGGCAGCGCCCCGCAGGCGGGCCTGCTCGGCCTGGCCTACTTCGGCACGGCCTTCCTCGGCTACGCGCTCGCGCGCCGGGCCCGGGAGAGTCAATTGCTGGCGGAGAGGCGGGGCGTCGACCTGGCCAACCTGGCGCAGCTCAACGAGCTGATCATCCAGCGCATGCGCACCGGGATCCTGGTGGTCGACGAGTACAATCACATCAGGCTGATGAACGAGTCGGCCTGGTACCTGACTGGCATGCCCAATCCCAACCACCGGGACCTGTCGCAGCTCTCGCCGGAACTCCTGGGTAGGCTCGACTACTGGCGGCGTCACCACAAGCACACGCTGCACCCCATCCGCCTGGCCGTGGGCGTGCCGCCGGTCTCGCCCAGGTTCACTGCGCTGGGCGACGAAGATTCCGAGCGCGCGACGCTGGTCTTCCTGGAGGACACCAGCGTGGTCTCGCAACGGGCGGAGGAGCTAAACCTGGCCTCCCTTGGCCAGTTGGCCGGATCGATCGCCCACGAAATCCGCAACCCGCTCGGCGCCATCAGCCACGCCAGCCAGTTGCTGGGCGAGTCCCTGCACCTGGACGAATCGGACCAGCGGCTGCTGGAAATCGTGCGCACCCATGCAAGGCGCATGAACACCATCGTCGAGAACGTCATGCAGATCTCGAGGCGCGAACGCTGCCGGCCGGAGCCGTTGACGCTGGCCGACTGGCTGGAGTCCTTCGTCGAGGAGTACCGGGAGGCCAACCACGTCGACGAGGAACAGCTGCGCTGGGACGCGCCGGCCGGGGATCTCACGGTCAATGCCGATCCCAGTCACCTGAACCAGGTGGTCTGGAACCTGTGCCAGAACGCCTTGCGTTACGGCCACCTTCCGGGGGAGCCGCCACGGGTGGTGCTGCGGGCGGGCTCCATGGACCCGGCCGGGAACGTGGCCCTGGACGTGGTGGACGCGGGCCCGGGCATCGAACCACAGGTGGCGAACCGCATCTTCGAGCCCTTCTTCACCTCGGACACCCGCGGCAGCGGGCTTGGGCTTTACATTGCCCGCCAGCTCTGCGAGGCCAACCAGGCGAACCTGGAATACATCCCCGTGCCCACCGGCGGCAGTTGCTTCCGCATCACCTTCCCCATCCCCCGCCAGTCATTGACCGGCGAACGGAAGGCGGTGGGTGGCAAGAGAGAAAAGATCAAGGAAAAAAGATAAAACCGGAGGCCGTGAGAGCGTAGCGAGCGAAACCGCGAGAACGACCTCACGGCGAGCGCGGCAGGTCTCAGAGGGCCTGGGCCGGATGGGTGAAGCTTATGGGCGCCGCATCCTCGTCCTCGAAGGTCACCTCTTCCCAGGCCCCCTTCGTGGCCAGCACCGTGCGAATCAGCCGGTTGTTGAGTTCATGCCCGGACTTGTAGCCGGTGAAAGCGCCGATGACGCTGTGGCCCATGAGGTAGAGATCGCCGATGGCGTCCAGGATCTTGTGCTTGACGAACTCGTCCTCGTAGCGCAGCCCGTCCTCGTTGAGGATCCGGTAGTCGTCGAGCACGATGGCATTGTCCATGCTGCCGCCGAGCACCAGGTTGCGCTCGCGGAGCATTTCGATGTCACGCATGAAACCGAAGGTGCGCGCCCGGCTCACTTCCTTGACGAAGGACGTGGTGGAAAAGTCCACCACCGCCTGGCGCGTGTGGAATTTGAACATGGGGTGATCGAAATCGATCCCGAAGCCGACCTTGAAACCCTCGAACGGATCCAGGCGGGCCCACTTCTCCTCCCCCTCGACCACGACCTGCCGCTTGATGCGGATGAAGCGCTTGGGGCTGTTCTGTTCCTCGATGCCGGCGGACTGGATCAGGAACACGAACGGGCCGGCACTGCCGTCCATGATCGGAACCTCGGAGGCGCTCAGGTCCACATAGGCGTTGTCGATCCCCAAACCCGCCATGGCCGAGAGCAGATGCTCGACCGTGGCCACCCTGACGTTCCCCTTGACCAGCGTGGTGGAAAGTCGCGTGTCGCCTACGTTCTCGGGCCGGGCGACGATCTCCACCGGCTCCTCCAGATCGACGCGGCGGAACACGATGCCCGTGTCCGGCAACGCCGGTCTCAATGTCATGTAAACCTTCTGTCCCGTATGGATCCCCACGCCGGTGGCGCGGATAACGTTCTTCAGGGTGCGTTGTTTTATCATTATGTGCAGGGAATTCAGGGCGGAAAGGCCAAAAACGGCGGGGATGTTAGCACAGCCGGTGTCGCGTTGAAAGCAAAATGTGGCATTTATCCAACCTCTGTTGCTTTCCTGCGACAACGCCTCGGGAGGCGCCTTGGCGGCGAGGCGGATCGCCAGGCTCGCGCCTGGCGATCGCCCGACTCGGCAAAGTCTAACCGCTGCGAGCGTAACGGACGCTGAACGCCGTTACGACAGCGGTCCTGCGGGCCTCAATCGGCCTGCCGGCGCAGAAACGCCGGAATGTCCAGGTAGTCCAGGTCATCTTCCTGCGACCGGGACGCCTCCCCGGCTGGTGCACTGGGCTTGCGCCGCATCACCGTGGGCTTGGAGAGCTCCCCGTAATCGACTTCGCCGGTGGTGGCGTTACGCACCACCTTCAGGGGACGGTCCTCCTCGGCCTCCAGCGCGCGGCGCCCGGTGTTTCCCAGGCCGGTGGCCACTACCGTGACCCGGAGCTCGTCGGAGAGTTCCTGATCGATCACGGTACCCAGCACCACGGTGGCGTCCTCCGCGGAGATCTCCTCGATGATCCTACCCACCTCGTGAACCTCCTTCATCGAGAGGTTCTTGCCGGCGGTGATGTTCACCAGGATGCCGCGGGCACCGGACATGTCGAAGTCCTCCAGCAGCGGCGAGCCGATGGCGGCCTCGGCGGCCATCACCGCGCGGTCCTCCCCGGCGGCGCTGCCCGCACCCATCATGGCCTTGCCCATCTCGGACATGACGGTGCGCACGTCGGCGAAGTCCACGTTGATGATGCCGGGACGGGTAATCAGCTCCGCGATTCCCTGGACGGCGCCGCGCAGGACGTCGTTGGCCTTGGCGAAGGCATTCAGCATGGTGATCTCCTCGCCGAGCACCGCCAGCAGCTTGTCGTTGGGGATCGTGATCAGCGAGTCCACGTGCTTGGCCAGTTCCTTGATGCCGGCGCCGGCCACGCTGGTGCGCCGGCGGCCCTCGAAGGCGAACGGCCGGGTCACCACCGCCACGGTGAGGATGCCCATTTCCTTGGCGGTCTGGGCCACCACCGGCGCCGCGCCGGTGCCGGTGCCGCCGCCCATGCCCGCGGTTATGAACACCATGTCGCCGCCCTCCAGGACTTCCGCGATGCGCTCGCGGTCCTCCAGGGCGGCCTGTCGTCCCACTTCGGGATTCGCGCCGGCGCCCAGGCCCTTGGTGACATTGCTGCCCAGTTGCAGCTCCACCTTGGCCCTGGTGTTTCGCAACGCCTGCGCGTCGGTGTTGGCGCAAATGAAATCCACGCCTTCCAGGTTGCTATCAACCATGTGTTGTACGGCGTTGCCGCCGCCGCCCCCGACGCCTATGACCTTGATCACGGCGCTGGGGCTGTAGCTATCCATCAGTTCGAACATTGCCGAGCCTCCTGTTTCAGTTTCGGGCTCATCCCGCCCGGTTTTCTCAACTTTCCGCTGCCTGGTCCGGCGCTTCCCCGCATGCGCCCCAGGCAGTTCCAACTCCCCCTGTTTCAGTTCCTTGCGTTTGCCCTTGCGTTTCTTCATGCGCTTGTAGCCTCGCAAGCTCCGAACATTCAGAATTCGCCGCGGAACCAGTTCTTCATGCGATCCCAGACCTGCGCGAACCCGGCCAGCGGCACCGTCGGCACGCGGTAGGTTTCCTCCCGGGACCCGTACAGCAGCAGACCCACGCCCGTGGCGTGAACCGGGTTCCTGACCACGTCGGAGAGCCCGGAAACGTACTGCGGCGTACCCTGGCGCACCGGGGCGTGGAAGACTTCCTCGGCGAGATCCACGGCGCCTTCCATCTTGGACGCGCCACCGGTGATCACCACGCCCGCGGCCACCAGGTCCTCGTAGCCGGAGCGGCGCAACTCGGCGTGGACCAGGGTGAACAGTTCCTCGTAGCGGGGTTCCACCACCTCCGCAAGCGTCTGGCGCGCCAGCCGCCTGGGCGGACGGTCGCCCACGCTGGGTACTTGGATGGTCTCGTCCGCGGAGGCAAGCTGAGTCAGTGCGCAGGCGTACTTGATCTTGATCTCCTCGGCGTACTGGGTGGGCGTCCGGAGCGCCACGGCGATGTCGTTGGTGGCCTGGTCGCCGGCGATGGGGATCACCGCCGTGTGTCGGATGGCGCCCTCGGTAAATACCGCGATGTCGGTGGTGCCGGCACCGATGTCCACCAGGCAAACGCCCAACTCCTTCTCGTCCTCGTTGAGCACCGAGTAACTGGATGCCAGCGGCTGCAGGATCAGGTCGTCCACGGACAAGCCGCAGCGGTTGACGCACTTGACGATGTTCTGCGCCGCGCTCACCGCGCCGGTGACCAGGTGCACGCGCGCCTCCAGGCGCACCCCGGCCATGCCCACCGGGGAACGGATGCCGTCCTGGTCGTCGATCACGTATTCCTGCGGCAGCACGTGCAGGATTCGCTGGTCGGTGGGCACGGCAACGGCGCGGGCGGCGTCCAGCACGCGCTCCACGTCGCCCTCGGTGACCTCCTTGTCACGGATCGCCACCACGCCGTGGGAATTGAGGCTGCGGATGTGGCTGCCCGCGATGCCGGCGTAGACCGACTGGATCTGGCAGCCCGCCATGAGCTCGGCCTCCTCCACGGCGCGCTGGATCGACTGGACCGTGGACTCGATGTCCACCACCACGCCGCGCTTGAGCCCCCTGGAGGCGTGCGAGCCGATACCGACCACTTCCACGTCGCCTCCCGGCTGCAGTTCGCCGACGATGGCGACGATCTTGGAAGTGCCGATGTCCAGCCCGACCACCAGCGACTTGTCGTTCTTCTTCGGCATCACCCTCTCGCGTCCTTACCGGAATCGTTCGTCTCGGAATCTGGCTCCCGCCACTTGACGGCGAACCCGTTGGTGTAGCGCAAGTCCACGCGTTGCAGTTGCCGCGCGCGCGCCGCGAAGTGCTCCGGGTACAGGGCGGCGAAACGCGCCAGGCGGCCGTTCACCGCCTGCGTACCCAGGGCCACCTGGATCCCGTAACTGAGCGTGGCGCGCCAGGAGCCACGCGCGTCCAGGCTCAGTCGCCGGACGTCCAGGCCACTGCCTTCCAGCAGTTCGCGGAGATCGATGAACCGCGATACCACTTCTTCCACCGTGCCGTTCGGCCCGTCCAGCACGGGCAGTCCCTGAATCTGCCCGCCCTGCCGCACCCGGAAGATCTTTCCCTGCGTGCTCACCAGCGCCTCATCGCCCCACCGCGCCATGGGGTGATGTTCCAGTACCCGCACCTGCAGGGTGTCCGGCCAGCGCTTGCGCACCACCGCCCGTGCCACCCAGGGCAAGCGCTCGGCCGCCGCCTGCACCTTCTCGGGATCCACCTCGAAGAAGCCGCCCTCGGCCTCCGTGGCCACCGCGGAGCGCACCTGCTCGGCGCTCACGCGCTGGAAACTGCCGTCCACCTGCAGGTAGCGAATGCGCCAGTCGTCCGGCAGCCAACGGCTGCCGGTGAGCAGCATGCCGGCGGTGAGCACGCCCACCAGGCCGAGCCCCAGGAGCAGGGCCAGCCAGGCGCGTCCACGTTGTCGACGCAACTCCATCAAGTCCGCTTCTCCAGGCTGGTCTCCAGGATTCGCCAGCACAGCGTTTCGTAATCCAGGCCCACGGCCTTCGCCGCCATGGGGACCAGTGAATGCGAGGTCATGCCCGGCACCGTATTCACCTCCAGCAGGGAGGGCTCGCTCCTCGAGTCCAGCATGAAATCCACTCGCGCCCAGCCCATCACCGCCGTGGCCTCGCAGGCCGCCAGGCAAAGTGCCTGGTACTTGTGTTCCAGGTCGGGCTCCAGACCGCAGGGCACCAGGAAGCGCGTGGCCTCCGACTGGTACTTGGCCTGGTAGTCGTAGAGCTCCGTTTCCGGTTCGATGCGCACCAGCGGCAGGGCATCTCCCTGCAACATGGACGCTGTGTACTCGGGCCCGCCGACGAAGGCTTCGATGATCACGTGCGAGTCGTAGCGCCGCGCGAATTCCACGGCGGAGCGCAGGTCCTTCGCGTCCTTCACCTTGGTCAGGCCGAGCGTCGAACCCTCGCGGACCGGCTTGACGATCACGGGCAGCCCCAGCCGCTCCACCCGCTGGTCCAAATCGTCCAGCGGGTCCTCGTCGAACACCGCCACGAAGTCCGGCGTGGGCAGGCCCAGCGCCTGCCAGATCCGCTTGGTGCGGATCTTGTCCATGGTCAGCGCCGAGCCGAACACCCCGGACCCGGTGTAGGGCACGCCGAGGATCTCCAGCGCGCCCTGCAGCGTGCCGTCCTCGCCGCCGCGGCCGTGCAGCACGTTGAAGACCCGGTCGTAACGGTCCTCGTGCAACGCCTCCAGGAGCGCGCGCGGACCGTCCACCGCTTCGGCGTCCACGCCCTTCGCGCGCAACGCAGCCAGCACGTTGCGGCCGCTGTCCAGTGACACATCGCGTTCCGCGGAATCGCCGCCCATGACCACGGCGACGCGCCCGAAGATCGCTGGATCGTTGACGTGCTTCATGCGCCGCCCTCCCGAATGCCTTGCGTGGCGAGGCCGGCGGCGACCTTGCCGATGTCGCCGGCGCCCTGCAGCACCACGACGTCGCCGTCGCGAACCAGGCCGGCGAGCACGCCGGGGATCTCCGCGGCGCGGTTCACGAACACCGGCTCAAGCTGGCCGCGGGCGCGCACCGCGCGCGCCAGGGCGCGCCCGTCGGCGTCCGGGAGTGGCGCCTCGCCCGCCGGATAGACATCGGTCAGCACCAGCACGTCGGTGCCGCACAGCACCTGCGCGAAGTCGTCGAAAAGGTCCCGGGTGCGCGAGTAGCGGTGCGGCTGGAACGCCAGCACCACGCGGCGGCCGGGCCAACCGCCGCGCACCGCCTCCAACGTGGCCTGGATCTCCCGCGGGTGATGCCCGTAGTCATCCACCAGCAACACCCGGCCCCGCGGCGCGTCCACTTCCGTGACATTGAAGCGCCGGCCGATGCCCTGGAAGCTTTCCAGCCCCTTCTGGATCGCCTTCACGTCCACGCCCAGCTCGCGGGCCACGGCCACGGCAGCCAGTGCATTGAGCACGTTGTGCCGGCCGGGCAGGTTCAGCGACACGGTCACCGGCCGCTCCCCCGGCAGGTGCAGGGTGAAGTGCATGAGGCGCCCTTCCTGGCGAATGTCGGAAGCGCGCACGTCGGCGTCCTCCCGGGTGCCGTAGGTGACCACCTGGCGCGTCACCCTCGGGACGATGGCGGCCACGCCCGGATCGTCCAGGCATAGCACGGCCAGGCCGTAGAAGGGCAGGCGCTGCAGGAATTCCACGAAGGCGTCCACGAGCTGTTCCACGTGGCCGCCGTAGGTGCCCAGGTGATCGGCGTCGATGTTTGTGACCACCGCCATCACCGGAGAAAGCAGCAGGAAAGAGCCATCGGATTCGTCGGCTTCCGCGACCAGGTAGCGTCCCGCGCCCAGGCGTGCGTTGGAACCGGCGCTGTTCAACCGGCCCCCGATCACGAAAGTCGGGTCGAGCCCCGCCTCGCCCAGCAGGCTGGCCGCCAGACTGGTGGTCGTAGTCTTGCCGTGGGTTCCCGCCACGGCTATGCCGGAACGGAACCGCATCAACTCGCCCAGCATTTCCGCCCGCGGCACGACGGGCACGCGCGCCGCTCGCGCGGTCGCAAGCTCCGGGTTGTCCTCCGGGACGGCGGAGGAAACCACCACCACGTCGGCGCCTTCCACGTGCCGGGAGTCATGACCGATGTGAATCTCCACGCCCTGGGAAGCCAGCCGCTCGGTGACGGGCGATGCGCTCAGGTCGGAGCCGCTCACCTGGAAGCCCAGGTTGGCCAGCACTTCGGCGATGCCGCTCATGCCGGCGCCACCAATGCCGATGAAATGCACGCGCTTCACGCGGCGCATGAACTCGGCGGCGGTGGTGTCGGGATTCGTCGTCACCATGCTTTCAGACCTCAAGGCATGCATCGGCCACCCTCTCCGCGGCATCGGGAATCGCCAGTCCGCGCGCGGCACCGGCCATCACGCGCAGGTGGTGACGATCGCCCAGCAACACGTCGAACCTCTCGGCAAGCCGTGCCTCGTCGAGATCGCGCTCCTGGTACATCTCCGCGGCCCCGGCGCTGACGAAATGGCGCGCGTTCACCGACTGGTGGTCGTCCACGGCGTAAGGGAACGGCACCAGCACGGACCCCAGCCCCACGGCGGCCAGCTCCGCCAGGGTCAGCGCCCCGGCGCGGGCCAGCGCCAGGTCCGCCCAGCAGTAGGCATCCGCCATGTCCTCGATGAAGGCCACCACCTCGGCCTGAACGCCCGCCTCCCGGTAGGCGCTGCGCGCGGCATCCAGGTGCCGCTCACCACACTGGTGGCGCACCAGCGGCCGCCGTTCGGCCGGTATCCGCGTGAGCGCCGCCGGCACCAGTTCATTGATCCGCCGCGCCCCCTGGCTGCCGCCGAGCACCAGCAACCGGGCCGGCCCCTCTCGCCGCGAGAACCGCGCCCCCGGCGAAGCGAGGTGCGCCAAGCCGCGGCGCACCGGATTGCCGGTCACCTCGGCGTTGGGCATGACCCGGGGGAATCCGGTCATGACCCGCGCGGCGAATCGGGCCAGGACGCGGTTGGTGAGCCCGGGCAGGGAGTTCTGCTCGTGCACCAACAGCGGCACGCGGCGCCGCCAGGCGGCGAGCCCGCCGGGGCCCGCGGCGAAGCCGCCCATGCTCAATACCGAGCGCGGCGCGCGGCGCTTGAGAATCCTTTCCGCCTGGAACACGGCCCGTGCCAGGCGCCAGGGCGCCGCCAGCCAGCCGCCGACGCCCCGTCCGCGCAGGCCGCTCACGCTCAGGCGCTCCAGGTCCAGGCCCGCGTCCGGCACCCAGCGGTTCTCCGGACCGTGGGCCGACCCCATCCAGACCACGGGCACGCCCCGCTCGCGCAGCACTTCCGCCACCGCGAGTCCAGGGAAAACGTGTCCACCCGTGCCGCCTGCCAGAATCATTACCGGGCCCTCGCTCATTGACGTCTCGTCCGGCGCCGCGTGAAATGCCGCGGCTCACCCAATTCCATGCCGATGCGCAGCAGAATGCCCACCGACGCGCACATCACCAGCAGGCTCGAACCGCCGTAGCTGATCAACGGCAGGGTCAAGCCCTTGGTCGGCAACACGCCGAGATTCACGCCCATGCTGATCAGCGCCTGGAGACCGATCCAAAGGCCGATGCCATAGGCGAGATAACCTGCGAACGGCCGGCCGGCGGCCAGGCAGCGATAGCCCAGCCAAAGCGCCCGGCCCACCAGGACGCCGAACAGCGCGATCACCGCCGCGACACCGAGCAAGCCAAGCTCCTCGGCGATCACCGCGAAGATGAAGTCGGTATGGGCCTCGGGCAGGTAGAACAGCTTCTGCACCGAGCTGCCCAGCCCCACGCCCAGCCACTCCCCGCGGCCCACGGCGATCAGGGCCTGGGTGAGCTGGAAGCCGTTGGCGTAAGGGTCGGACCAGGGATCCAGGAAGCTGGTCAGCCGGCGCAGCCGGTAGGGCTCCAGCAGCGCCGCGGAGGCCATCAGCGGCAACACCATCAGCGCCAGCGCCGCCAAATAGCGAAAGCGCGCGCCCGCCAGCCAGACCATGCCGCCGGTGATGGCCACCAGCAGCACCGCGGCACCGAAGTCCGGTTGCAACAGCAGCAGGCCCGATGCCAAGAGCGCGATGAGCAACGGCTTGAACGGCGCCGTGAAGCGTTCCTGGAGCGCCTGCTGTTGCCTGACCAGGTAGCCGGCGACGAACACGATCATCAGCAGCTTTACTGCCTCGGCCACCTGGAAGTTGAGTGGTCCGAGATCGATCCAGCGCATGCTGCCGTTGACGCTGAAGCCCAATCCCGGCACGAACACCAGCAGCAATAGCGCGAACATCGCCGGCAGTGCCAGGCGGCTCAGGGCTTCCACGACGTTCAACGGCACCCGCACCACGAGTGCCACCACACCAACGCCAAGTGCCAGGAAGACGCCCTGGCGCATCGCAAAGTAAAACGGCTCCCCCAGCTCGCGATCGGCAACCGCGATACTGGAAGACACCACCATTACCAACCCCAGCGCGACCAGCGCCAGGGCGCTTCCCAGCACCCAGCGATCCATCACGGCGCCGCCGTCGTCTCCAAGACGTCTGGCCTGTCGCGCCGGGTCAGTCACGTTCCGTCTCCTTGCCGATCACTGTTCCCATTTCGTTCATCAGCGAATCTTCAGGGTGGACAAACCCACCAGGACGAGCATCACGGTGATGATCCAGAAGCGCACGATCACGCGCGGCTCGGGCCAGCCCTTGAGTTCGAAGTGGTGGTGCAGCGGGGCCATGCGGAACACCCGCCGCCCGGTCAGCCGGTACGAGGCGACCTGGATGATCACCGAAACGGTTTCGATCACGAACACGCCGGACATGATCAGGAACACCAGTTCCTGGCGGACGATCACCGCCACCACGCCCAGCGCCGCGCCCAGCGCCAGTGCGCCCACGTCGCCCATGAACACCTGCGCCGGGTAGGTGTTGAACCAGAGGAACCCCAGCCCCGCGCCAGCCAGCGAGGCCATGAAGATAGACAGTTCGCCGGCGCCCGGGATGTAGGGAATCTGGAGATAGTTCGCAAAAACCGTGTTGCCCGATGCATACGCCATCACGCCCAGCGCGCCGGCGATCAGCACCGTGGGCATGATGGCCAGCCCGTCCAGCCCGTCGGTGAGATTCACGGCATTGGACGAGCCCACGATCACGAAATAGGTAAGCGGGATGAACCACACCCCCATGGGAATGATCACCTGCTTGAAGAACGGCACGATTAGTTGCGTGGACTGCGCCGTGTCGGCGCTGAAGAACAGCGACAGCGCCGCCCCCAGCCCGACCATGGATTGCCAAAGGTATTTCCAGCGCGCCGGCAGCCCGCGGCTGTCCTTGAGCACCAGCTTGCGATAATCGTCGATCCAGCCGATGGCCCCGAACGCCAGCATCACCCCGAGCCCGACCCAGACGAACCGGTTGTCCAGGTCGCTCCAGACCAGGGTCGCGAAGGTCACCGCGACGATGATCAGCGTGCCGCCCATGGTCGGCGTGCCCGCCTTGGACAGGTGAGTGACCGGTCCGTCCTGGCGCACGTGCTGGCCGATCTGGTAGCGCGACAGGCGCCGGATCATGGGCGGGCCGATGAACAGCGACAGCACCAGCGCCGTCAACGCGCCAAGGATGGCGCGGAACGTAAGGTACTGGAACAGATTGAATCCGCTCTCGTAGCTTTGCAGGTACTCGGCCAGCCATAGCAGCATGGCTCACGCCCCCCCGCTCGCGTGTATCAGGTTGCCGTTGTTGCCGTTGCTCTCCATGAGCGCCGCCACCACGCGGTCCATGGCGGCCCGTCGCGAGCCCTTAACCAGGCAGCTCACGTCCGGGTGCGCGCGCTCGCGCAGCGCCGCAATCAACGCCCTCTGATCTTCGAAGTGCTCGGCGCCCTCGCCGAAGGCCTCCGCCGCCGCCCGGGTAGGCGTGCCGATGGTGAACAGCCTGCGCACGCCCGCGCGGCGGGCGCGCCGCCCGGCGTCGGCGTGCCGGGACAGTGCGTCACCGCCAAGCTCCGCCATTTCCCCCAGCACCAGCCAGGGCTCGCCGGGCCGGGTCAGAAGGAAGTCGATGCCCGCGGCCAACGAGGCCGGATTGGCGTTGTAGGCGTCGTCGATGACCTCGAACCCCGCCGGGCACTTGAGCAGCCGCAGCCGGCCGTCGACCGGCGTCACGTTTTCCAGCCCGTGCTGTATGTGCACCGGGCCCAGGCGCATGGCCAGCGCCGCCGCGGCGGCCGCGGCGGCATTCGCCAGGTTGTGGCGCCCGGGCAGCGCCGGCCTGAAGCGAATGGGGCCCACCGGTGTCTCCAGCACGGCGCCGGGGCCGTCCGGGCGCGCCGTGACATCCGCCGGGGCGCGCAGCGAGAAACTGATCACCCGGCGCCGCCCGGCCAGCTCGTGCCAGAGCGACGCGAATCGGTCGTCGGCGTTGATCACCGCCACGCCGTCGCCGGGCAGGTGCTCGAAGAGCTCGCCCTTGGCCCGCGCCACGCCCTCCAGCGACCCGAAGCCTTCCAGGTGCGCCGCCGCAGCGTTGGTCACCACGCCAACCTGGGGTTGCGCAAGCTCCGCCAGATAGGCGATTTCACCGGCGTGGTTTGCGCCCATCTCGATCACCGCGTAGCGATGTCCCGGGGCCAGGTGCGACAGGGTCAACGGCACGCCCAGATCGTTGTTCAGATTGCCCTCGGTGGCGAGCGTCGGGCCCGCGCCGCGGCAGATGGCGGACAGCATTTCCTTGACGGTGGTCTTGCCGTTGCTGCCGGTCACGGCCGTCATGGCCACTTCGTGGCGCCGCCGCCACCAGAGGCCCAACTCGCCCAGGCCACGGCGGGTGTCCGCGACCCGCACCCGCGGCAGGTCGCCCGCCCCCACGTCGCGGCTTACAAGGGCGCCGGCGGCCCCGGCGGCGAGCGCCTGGGGGAGAAAGTCGTGACCGTCGGCATGTTCGCCCGGGAGCGCCACGAACAGCTCGCCGCCCGCCAAGCTGCGGGTGTCGATGGACACGTCGGAGCATTCGGCGTCTGCGCCGCTCAAGCGCCCGTCGAGGGCGCCGGCGATCTCGGAGAGGCGCGCCTTCATGACCCACCTCCCGCCAATGCCGATTCCGCCGCGGCACGATCGCTGTAGTCGATTCGCCTCCCGGCGATCTCCTGGCTGGTCTCGTGACCCTTGCCCGCCAGCAGCACCAGGTCGTGCTCGCCGGCATGTGCGATGGCCTCGGCCACGGCCCGGTCCCGGTCCCGTTCCACCACGGCGCGGGCGGGCATGGCCATGCCGCCGAGCACCGCCCGGACGATGGCGTCGGGGTCCTCGCCCCGCGGATTGTCGTCGGTGACGTAAACCCGGTCCGCCAGGCGCTCAGCCAGCGCGCCCATCAGCGGGCGCTTGCCCGTGTCCCGCTCGCCGCCGCAGCCGAACACGCAGATCAGCTTGCCGCGGGTATGGGAACGCAGCGCCTTCAGGGCGTGCTCCAGGGCATCGGGGGTGTGCGCGTAATCGATCACCACCAGCGGCCGGCCCGGCTTTCGGGGCAGTCGCTCCATGCGGCCGGGCACCGTGGGCAGGTCGGCGAGCCAGGCCGCGATCCGGGCGGCGTCCGGGCGCGCCGCCAGCGGCGGACGCCGGGGCCCCGGGGGACGCACCGCCATCCAGCCCAGCGCGTGCAACGCGGCCGCCACCGCCAGCAGGTTGGCCGCGTTGAAACGGCCCAGCAGCCTGGATTTCACCGGGGCGCGGCCCACCGGGGTCAGCAGGTCGAAGACCAGCCCGGAGGGCAGCAGCTTGAGCGAGTCCAGGCGCACATCCGCGTCCCGGCTCTCCACCCCGTAGGTGACCCGCCGCAGGCCGCGGGGCAGCGTCCGGGCGAGTTCGCGCCCGAAGGGGTCGTCCACGTTCACCACGGCGATCTGCAGGTCCGGGTACTCGAACAGGCGCCGCTTGGCGCGCCCGTAAGCGGCCATGTCGCCGTGATAGTCCAGGTGGTCGCGGCTCAGGTTGGTAAAGAGCGCCAGCAGGAAATGGGTACCCGAAACGCGGCCCTGTTCCAGCGCGTGAGACGAGACTTCCATGGCCACCAGGGTGCAGCCGGCATCCACCAGTTCCGACAGGCGGCGCTGCAGGTTCACCGGGTCCGGCGTGGTGCGCTCGCCGGTTTCCAGCTCGTCCGGCCGGCCCGAGCCCAGGGTGCCGATGACGGCGCCGTCCCCGCCGGCGGCGTTGACCGCGCGGGCCAGCAGCCAGGTGCAGGATGACTTGCCGTTGGTTCCGGTGACACCCAACACCGGCAGCCGCCGGGAAGGTTCATCGTAGTAGCGTGCCGCGATCGCGCCGGCTTCCCGGCGCAGCCCGGGTACCGAGATCAGGGGTACGCCGGCGCTGGGCGGTGACACGCCGGCGGCCGGTTCCCAGGCCACCGCCGCGGCACCCTTGCGAACCGCCTCCTCCAGGTAGGCCAGGCCGTGACCGCGGGTGCCCGCCACCGCGAGGAAGAGATCGCCGGGATGCACCCGGCCGCTGTGCAGCGTCAGGCCGGTGACCTCCCGGTCCTGGTCCGGGGCGACGCGCACCATCGGCGCCAACAGCCGGCTGAGGCGCACCGCGCTCATGTCGGTCCCTCCGTATTCCCGGCATCGGCGGTGATGACCGAGTCCGGCACGTCGTCCGGCGGCACGCTGAACAGCCTGAGCGCCGCCTTCATCACGTTCTGGAACAGTGGCGCGGCCACCAGTCCGCCGTAGTACTCCTTTCCGCGGGGGTCGTTGATCAGCACCACCACGCATATGCGCGGGTTGGAAACCGGCGCCACTCCGGCGAAGACGCTTACGTACTTGTTGTCCGAGTAGCCGCCGGCGTCCGCCTTGCGCGAGGTGCCGGTCTTGCCGGCGACGCGGTAATGGGGAATGCGGGCCAGGTTGCCGGTGCCCTCGTCGTCGCGGACCACGGTTTCCATCATGGACAGCACTTTGTGGGCGGTGCCGGCGTCCATGATGCGTTGCGGGGGATTGTGGGCACCGCGCACGAAGCTGGGGGCGCGAAGCTGCCCGCCGTCGGCGATGGCCGCGAACGCCCGCGCCAGTTGCAGCGGGGTGACCGACAGTCCATAGCCGTAGGCGATGGTGGCCTGCTCGATCTTTCCCCAGTGACGCCAGTTGGGCAGGATGCCCGGGGACTCGCCCGGGAACCCGGACCCGGTGACGTCGCCAAAGCCGAACGACGAGAGCCGCTGCCACATGAACTGCGGGTCCAGGCTGAGTGCGATCTTCGCCGCACCAACATTGCTGGACACGGTGACCACGCCGGTGACGTCGGTCAGGCCGTGGTTGTGCACGTCCTCCACGGTGTGGCCGGCCACCTGCAGGTAGCCGGGATTGGTGTCAATGGGGGTGTGCGGGGTGTACTTGCCCGTGGCCAGCGCCGCGGTCATCAGGAACGGCTTCATCACCGATCCCGGCTCGTAGAAGTCGGTCACCGCGCGGTTGCGGTAGCTGCCGTCGGTGCTGCGCTCCCGCGCGTTGGGGTTGTAGGCCGGCTGGTTGACCATGGCCAGGACTTCCCCGGTGGGGATGTCCAGCACCACCACCGAACCGCTGTCGGCCCGGTTCTCCAGCACGGTGGCTTTCAGTCCCCGGTAGGCGATGTACTGCAGGGTGCGGTCGATGGACAGGGTCAGGTCGTGCCCCGGCTGGGCGTCCTTCACCCGCGCCACGTTTTCCACGGAGCGCCCCAGCCGGTCCTTGATCACCAGCTTGGCCCCGGATGCTCCGCTCAACCACTCGTCAAAGGCCAGTTCGAGCCCCTCCTGGCCCTTGTCGTCGATGTTGGTGAAACCCACCACGTGGGAGGCCACCTCGCCAAGCGGGTAATAGCGCCGGTACTCGCGCTGCAGCGCCACGCCCGGCGCCTTCAATGCCATCACCTTGTCCGCCAGCGAGGGGTTCACGTGGCGGCGCAGGTAGACGAATTCGCGCCCGGAACGGTTGGCGAGGTACCGGGAAAGCTCGTCGGCGTTCAGGTCCAGGGTCTTGGCCAGCGCCGGGATGCGTTCGGGGGCGCTGAGCAGGTCCCCGGGGTTGGCCCACACCGAGTCCACCGGCGTGCTCACCGCCAGCGGTTCGCCGTTGCGGTCGTGGATGGCGCCCCGGGAGGCGGGTATCTCCACCTGCCGCAGGTAGCGGGCGTCTCCCTGGTTCTGCAGGAAGTCGCGCCGTACCAGTTGCAACTCCACGGCTCGCGCCAGCAGCGCCGCGCTGGAGAGCACCAGCAGCACCGCCACCACGTAAAGGCGCCGGCGCGCAACTCCCTCCCGGTTCACCGTGCGTTTGCGGCGGCGGCTCATCGGACGATCACCCTGGTGTCTTCCGGCCCCGGGCTGTGCATGTCCAACTTTTCCCGGGCGATGCTCTCGATTCGGCTTTCCTCCGCCCAGGTGGCCTGTTCAAGCTGCAGCCGCCCCCACTCGGTGTTCAGTTCGTCACGCCTGGCGTTCAGGGACTGCATCTCCACGAAACGCACCCGGCTCTCATGGCGCGTCCAGACCAGCGCGAGGGCGCTGGCGAAGACCAGCGCCCCCAGCAGCAGGTTGAGCGTGCCGCGTCTCATGCACTCCTCCGTTCCGCGACCCGGAGCACGGCGCTGCGCGCCCTCGGGTTGGATTCCAGCTCTCTCGCATCCGCGCGCTGCGCCTTGCCGATGAGGCGCAGCCTGGGCTCGGGTTCCTCGGGCAACGGCAGGCCGCGCGCCGGGCGCGGGGCCCGACCGGCGGCATCGCGCAGGAACCGCTTCACGCGCCTGTCTTCCAGGGAATGAAAACTGATCACGGCCAGCCGCCCGCCCGGAGCCAGCACGTCCACCGCCTGGGCAAGCGCCGCGTCCAGGGCGTCGAGCTCGCCATTCACCTGGATCCGGATCGCCTGGAACGCGCGCGTGGCCGGGTGCTTGCCGGGCTCCCGGGTGGGTACGGCCCGCGACACGATTGCGGCAAACCTGCCCGTGGTGGTGATCGGCTCGAGCTTGCGTTCGGTGACGACGGCCCGGGCGATGCGCCGCGCGAAACGCTCCTCGCCGTACTCGCGCAACACCCGTGCGATCTCCGTCTCGCCGGCCCGCTCCAGCCAGTCCGCGGCGCTTTCGTCCCGGGCCGGGTCCATGCGCATGTCCAGCGGACCGTCCTGGCTGAAGCTGAATCCCCGCGCCGGATCGTCCAGTTGCGGGGAGGAAACCCCCAGGTCCAGCAGGATGCCGTCGAGCCTGCCGTCCACGCCCCAGTGCCGGCACCAGCGGGCAAGCTCGGCGAAGCTGCCCTGGGCGACGGTGAAGCGCCGGTCGCCGCCAAACCGGTGCCGCCCCGCCTCCACGGCGGCCGGGTCCAGGTCCAACGCGTACAGGCGGCCGTCGGCGCCCAGTTCGTGGAGCAGCATTGCGCTGTGCCCGCCGCGGCCGAACGTGGCATCCAGATAGACGCCGGCCGCGCCCGGCTGGAGCGCGGCCATCACCTGGTTCGGCATTACGGGTTGGTGGGTGAACGCCTGAGTCAATGGTGTCTCGCTCCCCGGGGGCCCCGCGGCGCGCCCGCTGGGGCAGGCCGCTGCCGTCCATGGCATTGGCCTGCTGGGCGCGTCGCGGGCGTAACCTGTCTGAAAGAACTGCATGAAATCGCCTTGTTGTTGTGCTTTGTCCGCAACCGTCGCCTGGTCCGGGTCGCGGCGGCCGGATCAAGCCTTGTCAGAGGCGCAGCGATGCCATTTCTTCCGTCGGCTCACCCGGGCCACCCCGCTGCATGCGCCGCAGCCGGGTCTTGTTCAGGATTTCTTCGTCCCAGATCTCGAACTTGGGACCCATGCCCATCAGGGTCACGCGCTTGTCCAGGCCGGCCACCGAGCGAAGCGTCTGCGGCACAAGAATGCGGGCCTGGCCGTCCGGTTCCACGCGGGAGGCGCTGCCCACCAGGCAGCGCTGGAGCCAGCGGTGACCCTCGTTGAGCGAGCTGAGCGCCATCACCTCGCGTTGCACACGCTCCCATTCGTTCAGGGGGTACAGCCAGAGCGAGTGAGCCTCCCACGGGTTGTAGGTCACCACGAGCTGGCCGTCGCACAGCTCCTGGATCCGGTCCCGGTAGCGCGTCGGGATCGCCAGGCGCCCCTTCGCGTCCAGGTTGATGGCTGTTTCCCCGTGAAACACGTGTTATCCCACTGGCTCCCACCATTTCCCACAAATCTCCACTACTGAACTATAGGTACCGTATCTGCGCCATGTCAAGGCAATTCAGCACCTTAGGAAAGGACTGTGGCGATCCGGGGGCAGCCCCCGGGAGGAATCGATTGATTCCGTCTATGGGGCGCGCGAGTGGCCGAGAGGGTCCAACCGGGTAACGGGCCGCGGCGGCGTCTCCGGGTTGAGACCGCCCGATGCAGTGCTGAGAGTGCTGCGCCTTCCGACCGCGCGTCCACAAACGGCTTCCAGCCCCGGTTTCCAGGCGCCGGACTCTTGTCCAGTCAGGACACCGCGCCGGCCTGTCTCGGCGTCTGGACGAGCCCGGCCCAGCGCCCTCGCCCGGCTGACAGATATCTCTATTTTTCAGCCGCTTACGAACCTGGCACGACCGTTGCTTCATTCTACGTGGGCAATTGTGCCCTAGTTACTGCGAAAGGCTTTTACGGAGAGAGGCCCATGAAACTATTCAAAAGGAATAAGCGAACGCGGCTGCTGTGTACCAGCGCCGCACTGATCGCGACCGCCGTGCTCTGGACAACGGCGGCCGTGGCGCAGGATCACGGCATAGGCACGGCCAAGTCGTGCCCTAACAGCAGCAAGATCGGTGACGAGGCGAGTTGCACGATCACCTTCCGCAACCAGGATGAGTTCGGTGACACGTTCCACGTCACCCAGTTCTGGGACGTGGTAAACGGCGCGGACCGGAATCCGGCGGCAGGCAACCTGCCCATCATCCAGGTGGGGGCGGGCGTCGTCTGTACTTCCGTCCCGGTGGACGCCAACACGGCCCCCATCGGGCTGGCGTTCCCGTGCGACATTCCGGGAATTGAGCAGAACGGCGGGTCCAACCTCCTCGTGCGCGTGAGATCCACGTACACGGTGCAGGCGGCCTACCCCGATCCCGTGCCGGACCAGGGTAACGTGCAATACCAGGACCTGTGCGACGCGCAGAACACCACTGGGTGCTCGTCGGTTTTGAACACGGCACAGATCCCCGCATCCACCAACCTCATCCAGCCGGCAATCAGCTTCAGCAAGACCGGCCCCGACACCGCCAAGGTAGGTGACGAGATCACCTACACCGTAACGGTCACCAACAACAGCTCGGGCGATACGCCTGCTCTGTCGTGCACGTTCGACGACGACGTGGCCGGCATCAATGACCAGGCCATCACCCCCGGCGTAGGGTACAACTACAACTACACGGTACAGGAGGGCGACCCGGATCCGCTGGTAAATACCGCGACCGTGAGTTGCACCATCGCCGGGTTCGACAACGTGCTGCAGGATACGGACCAGCACAGCGTGGACCTGATCTCACCGGCCATCACGACCAGCAAGACCGGTCCCGACACCGCCAAGGTGGGTGACGAGATCACTTACACGATCGGGTTCACCAATTCCGGTGACGGCAGCGTCGAGAACTGCACGGGTAGCGACACGGTGCTTGGCGCGCTGGGCGCGTTCACCGCCGGCGTCACGCGGGACTTCAACTACACCGTCCAGGCAGGCGATCCGAACCCGCTGAACAACACGGCGACCATTACCTGCGACGTGGTGGGCTTCGACAACCAGGTGAGCGATGACGCCAGCCACTCGCTGGACATCATCAATCCGAGCATTGATGTCACCAAGACCGGCCCGGATTATGCCAAGGCTGGCGACGAAATCACCTACACCATCGGGTTCACCACCACCGGCACGGGCGACCTGGAGAACTGCACGGGTAGCGACACCGTACTGGGCGCGCTGGGCGCGTTCACGGCCGGCGTCACGCGGGACTTCAACTACACCGTCCAGGCAGGCGATCCCGACCCGCTGAACAACACGGTGACGATCACCTGCGACGTGGTGGGCTTCGACAACCAGGTGAGCGATGACGCCAGCCACTCAGTGGACCTTCTGCATCCCGCGGTCTCCGTGACCAAGGAATGCCGTCCGGATCCGGTGGCGGTGGGACAGACTCTCACTTGGGCGATCACCGTGAACAACACGGGTGACACGGACCTGGACTGCTCGGTGAACGACACCGACGCGGGCTATGTGGACGAGCCGCTAACCGTGGCGGCCGGTGGCAGCGAGTCGCTGAATGCCGACCACACGGTGGTGGAAGGCGACGCGCCGACGATCTCCAACACGGCCGACATCAGCTGCGAGCTGGCCGGAGGCGAACTGTCCAACGTCCTTACGGACAGCGACTCCGCGGACTGCGAGGTCACGCTGGTCAACGAGATCTGCCGGACGCCCGGCTTCTGGGGCACGCACGCAGGCACGGAGAAGAATAATTCCACCGACCTGACCCAACTGGTGATTGATGCCGCGGGTGGCACGCTGTCCATCTGCGGTCGCGATATCACCAATACCGACCTGGGCGATGTAATGTCCGCCGAGGAAGCGATCTGTGTCAGCCCGAAGGGCGCGCAGCAACGGCAACTGGCCCGCCAGCTTACCGCCATGGCGTTGAACTGCGTGGTCAGTGGCGGTGGTGCGGATTGCAACGGCACCAGCGTGGATACGCTGTTTGCCAACGCGAACGCGGCCTGCATCGCCAATTCGAGCGACCTGAGCGGCTTCATCGGCCAGGTGGACGCCTACAACAACGGCTACACCAACGGTTGCCACGACGTGGACCTGGGCGAGTCGGACGTGTTCGACGGCGTTGCCAAACTGCCCGGACCGGCCGGCAGCTCGAATAAGTGCAATGCGGCCACCAGTAACGACGTGTACGTCGTGCCGGTACCGTAATAACCAAATGGAACCCGGCGGGGCAAAACCGTGCCCCGCCATTCTCTCAGGGACACGAGAGAAGGGGCGCCGCACGGCGCCCCTTTTTTATGGTTCGTTGCGAAATTCCGGGAGTGGTGCCGGGTGGGCGAGGCCCGGGGGGCGGCGGGACCTGGCGAGACCGTTGAAAACAGGATGTTTTCAACGGAGCCTGCAGGGATGTATCCATGGCGTTCTCGACAGGTTCCGCCGAACCTCTGCCGAATTGGGCCTGGAAAGGGCAGCTTGATGCCCCGGAATTCCGCGATAAACCTTATTTATTGAAGCGGGACCGTCAGGAACGGGTCGCCGACTTGCCCGGTTTGGGACTTTCGGGCTCGGTGAGATCGCACTGTTCCAGCCTGGCCTTGTCCGACCGCCGCCGGCCGGCGGCCGATGGATTGAGCTTGTACCGGCTGATCAGCCGGTAAAGCTGCGCGCGGGAAACGCACAGGCGTTCGGCCGCCACGGGGATGTCACCGCGGACCGCCGCCAGGGCCACCTCAATCGCCTGCTTTTCAGCGGCCTCGCGTGATTCGCGCAGCGTGGGCGTCAGGGCGCTACACTCATCGTTGCCGGGCTCGAGTTCCAGGTCTCCAGTGCCCAGGCGGTCTCCCTCGCTCATTACCAGCGCCTGCCGGATTCGGTTACGCAGCTCGCGGACGTTGCCTGGCCATGAATAACAACGCATTGCCGCCAGCGCCTCATCGCTGAGCTTGTGTCGGCGGAGCCCCAGCTCCGCGGAAAGCTCCTCGAGAAAATGCTCCGCCAGCAGCCAAATGTCGTCGCCCCGCTCGCGCAATGGCGGCGTCCGGATGCGTAGGGTGTTGAGCCTGTAGTAAAGATCCTCGCGGAAATGCCCCCTACGGCATTCCTTTTCCAGGTCCGAGCTGGTTGCGGCGATGATGCGGACGTCGGAGTGAATCGGCTTCACGCTTCCCAGGTGCTCAAAGACTCCCTCTTCCAAGAATCGAAGCAACACCACCTGCATGCCCAGGCCCAGGTCGCCGATCTCGTCCAGGAAAAGGGTACCGCCCGTGGCCGCCTCGACACGTCCGGCATGGCGCCTGTAGGCACCGGTGAACGCGCCCTTCTCGTACCCGAACACCTCCGCCTGAAACAGCGACTCGGGAAGCGCAGCACAGTTGACGGCCACGAATGGGCCATTCGATCTCCCGGACTCGGCATGCAGCGAGCGGGCAACCAACTCCTTGCCACTGCCGGTCTCTCCGGTAACCAGTACCGAGGCGTTGACCGGCGCGAACTTGGCAATGGCCTTGCGCAACGCACGCACCGCCATGCTCTCCCCGAGCAACCGGATGACGGATGCCGCGTTGGAGTGCCCACCCTTTCCTGACTTTTGCTCGCTCAAGAACTCACCTCTGCGTCAATTTTCCGCGCCTCGATGAGGCCACGCCGTCGTCGAATTGGATATGCACGCCGTTGATACCCTTCCAGGGCAGCGGAGGCCCGGGCACCATGATCGTGACGGGCGCCGCCCCGGCTCCATCGATCACCAGCGGCGCATTGCCGCCCAGGGGAATGCCCGTCAGCCTGATGGTTCGCGGCTCCGCGAATATCGTGGGTTCGAATCGCACGGTCGTCGGTTGCCTGGCCGCCGCGGCCAGCTCCAGCGCCGCGCGCAACGAGCAATCGGCCCTGCCGGCGGACGTGCAGCCACGCAGGCCGTTGTCGTCCGCACTGTCCACGAGAAACGTGGTGGCTAGGTGCCCCTGTTGCTCGAAGGCTCCCAGCTCCGCGAAGCCGCTGGTGAACCGCGGATCGCCATTGCCGCGCTGGTCCCAGACCAGTGGCCGGCCATCCTCGTCCACGGACGCCGCCGGATCGGCGAGATTCAGAACCGGACTGCCATCGGCGAGCGTAAAGACGGGGGTTGGTCCGTTGTAATAGCCGAACGGGCCGAGCCCCGGATCGCCGGTCAGCAGGGGCAATCCGCAACCATGCTGTGAAGTGATCAGGTTGTTACCGGAGGGCTTGCCCAGCACGCCGGAGTTCACGCACTGCGTGCCGTCACCGGCGAGTATCGAGTTGGCCAGGGTCAGCCGGTCGCGGCTGAAGACCGCTTCTCCTTCGTTGGCGTGATTTCGATACAGGGTGCAGTGGGTCAGCTGCAAGGCACCCGCCAGGTTGGCGAGCGCTCCGCCCCGCTCGGCGCGGTTGTCCGTGGCGGTGCTGTTGAGCACCAGCACCTCGCCACCATCGTTGGCGATGGCCCCGCCTTCGCCGTCGGCGCGGTTGCCCATCAGGGTCACGCCCTCCAGCACCAGTCTTCCCCGATTGAGGATCCCCGCTCCCGTCACGGAGCGGCCGTTGGCTACTGTGATGCCCTTGATCCGCAGGGTGGCGCCCGGGGCGACCTCGAACACGCGCTGCCGCCCGCCACCGCTGATGGTCGCTCCATAGGCCTTCCAGAGCACGCCCTCGATGAAACCGTCGATGGTCACCTCGCCCGAACCGATCCGCAACGGAGACGACAACTCGATGACCCGGGGGCTGACGAACAGCCCGTCCGCATCGCCGAATGTGACTCGGTCGGGCCCCGGCGTGCGCAAGGCGTCCTCTAGCGCCGCGCGCAGGGACCCCGGCCCGGCATCGGCATCCGTGGTGACCACGTGATTGGCCAGTAACCTGTCACCAGGGGCGGAAGATGCCCATGGCGTGGGCAGCACCGCGCCCAGAAGACAGCAACCCCAAATGGCGCGGCTAAATGCAATTTTCATGTCGGCCTCAACTTCCGTCGCCCTGGCCGGGCGTGCCGATAGGCTGGAGAGTGATCTGCAACTGGTCGCCGTCACGCCCGGTGGCCTGCACCGTTCGCGCGACCTGGAAGCCCGGTGCCAGCACTGTCAGCACGTGATCCCCCGCGCCAAGATTGGCAAAGGTGAAATAGCCGAGCCGATCGCTGATAACCTCCCGCCGCGAAGTGCTGTACACGTCGGCGTATTGCTGGCGCCATTGCAGAACGACGCGCGCCTGCCCAACGGGCGAGCCGGTGCCATCCACTACCTGGCCGAACAGCCAGTGCGGGCCCCAATCGAGCGGGACCACCACGTCCCGCGTCTCGCCCGGGGACAGGGTGATGCCCGACGCCTCGAGAACGGGTTCGGAGCGGGTCTGGATCTCCACGGGACCCGCGGGGACCGCCTCGACCAGGAACCTGCCCGACCCGTCCGCCCGGACCGGCATCGGGCTGCCCCCACTGGAGCCCATGTCCCGCAACCACATCGAGAAACCGGACAGTACCTCCCCCTGGGGATCCACCAGGGTCCCCGACAACACACCCTCGCCGGACTTGAGGAGAGAAAGATCGCGGACCGTGTCATCAGGGCCCACGGCGAAAGCCTCGGAGACCAGTGCCTGGTAGCCCTCGGTGGCCTCCACCCCAGCCCGGTAATCCTCCCCCGCCTCGACCTGCTCGAAGCGATAGTCGCCAAATCGGCCCGCGATGGTTGCCCGATAGCTTCTGGGATCGGGCGAACTGAGCCAGACCCTGGCGCCCGGAACGGGCTCCTCCCCGGGTCCGACCACCCGGCCGCTGAGCGCCACCTTGAGATCCTGGGGCTCCATGACCACGTCGAGCCGGGTCGCCTCGGCATCGGATCCCACGGCTGCATTGACCCGCTGGCGCTGCTCGCGAAAGTCGGCGCGACTGAACTCCAGCACCGGCGGCTGGCCGGCCTTGAGCAAATCCACCTCGATCTCGTAGACGCCATCGGCGTCGCTAAGCACGGTCTCCGGGGCCCCAAGCACCCTCACCCGCACCTGGTCCAGGGGGGTTCCCCGCGGATCGCTGACCAGACCCAGAACCTGCACGGAGCGTATGCGCTGCAGGCGGAGTTCTGCCGAGGCGACGCCCGCCCGGACCCGGATCGAAGCGGGCCGATAGCTTTGGCCGGGGCTCGCGCTGAGCACGTATTCGCCCTCCCGAACGGACCGGAAGGCGAACATGCCGTTGGCGTCGGTTGCCTGCGAGCCGGCCGGCCCGGTTTCAGCGTCGCCGACCCCTGCGAGCGAGACTGCGATGCCCGGCAGTAGCGTGCCCCGGTCGTCGAGTACGGATCCAGCAATGGAAAGCGTGGCATCGCTCGGCTCCGACTCCGCCGCCGGATCCTCTTCCCCGGGTCTGCTTTCCGCGCCCGTCGCTTCGCTCCGCTGGCCGGTGGCGACCGTTCGCCCCTCCGCGGCCATGGCCTGCCGCTCCGCCGCCGTATCCGTGGGCGTGGCAACACGCCTGGCCGAACCGCCGAGTCTGTTTGCCGTCTCGGCCGCCGTCTCCCCATCCGGGGGTCGGGCCTCTGGAACCCCGGCTCCGGGCAGTCCGGAGGGGCTAACGCCATTGGTCGATCCTAATGTCGCGGAGTATCGCCCGGCCAGGTGCGGCCCGGGCCAATCAGCGGGGGCGGCAAGAAACCAGGCGATCCACGCCGCCAGGACCACGACGATGATCACGCCATGGCCCCCAAGGCTTTGAAAAACAAGGGAATAGAGGGTCTTCCGGTGACCCCGGCCGCCAACGGGAACAGTCATGCCTCGAACCTCCTGACCTCTTCCTTGCGCCAGCAACAGTCTTCTACGTCACTCCGCGGGGCTTCTTGGCGTCCGTTCGGGGTGGTCCGAGCTCCCTCTCCCCGTTGTCCCACAAGGGAAACTCATACCATAAAAATAGTGCGCAATTCGACACAAGTCAATCCGCCGGCCATAAACTTTTCGTTACGTGCCGGGAACTTGTGGCGAATCAAGGGAATGGGTGGAGCCGGCCTGTAAGCCGGGTTCTGTAGGGGCCAAAGACCCCTGGCAGCCATTCCTCTGGGACGCGCGTCGCCGCGCGCCTCTAGCGGCCTACCCGGGAGCGACGCGGGCCACGCCGATGCTCCCCTATTTGGCCTTGCTCCGGGTGGGGTTTACCGTGCCGCCACCGTTGCCGGTGAGCGCGGTGCGCTCTTACCGCACCTTTTCACCCTTGCCTGTGCCCGGTGTGGGCCATCGGCGGTGTGTTTTCTGTGGCACTTTCCGTCGGCTCGCGCCGCCCAGGCGTTACCTGGCACCCTGCCCTGCGGAGCCCGGACTTTCCTCCGCCTCGCGGCGGCGGCTGCCCGGCCGGCTCCAGCAACTCATTTTACGGCAATTGGCCCGCCACCGGGCTTCCAGGGAGCAGCGGCGTCATTCTTGCCGGAAATGGATCGACACGGCGACGTCCGGCGAAATGCTGTGGTGCACCAGGCACTGCCCGGCGGCTCGCCGAAGGCGGGTCAGGCGGTCCGCCGCGATTTCACCGTCGAGGTGGACGGTCACGGCAAGCGACTCGATACGCTTCGGGTGGCTCGCGAGCCGCTTGTCGACACTCACCCGCACCGCGCCCAGCGGGATGCCGTGGCGCTGCATCACCGGCTCCAGGTTCCCCGCGATGCAGGCGCCCAGTGCGGCCGCCAGCAAGTCCGTCGCCGAAAAGCCGCCGCCGTCGCCGCCGTATTCCGGCGCCTTCACCGAACGAATGCTCGCGCCGGATTCGCGGTGCCGGATTTCGCAGGCGCCATGCCCCGTCAGCGTCACGTCCACGAGGCTCATGGTTCCAACACGATGAAGTCGCCCAGGTGGGTCTCACTCTCGGTCATGGAATCGAAATGCTCGTCCAGCGCGCCGAACTCCCGCGCGAACCGGTCCCTGAATGCCATGCACGCCTCACGAGTCCGCCAATAGTCGATGGTCATGAAACGCCGGGCCTCGCCATGGTCGCGGATCAACTCGGTGCGCAGGTAATCCGGGTCGGGGCGAAACAGAGCCACCCAATCGCCGTCCGGTCCGTACCCGGCCTCGAATTCGCGAATCCGATCCGGCCGAACCCGGTATTCCCAGACGTAGCAGAACATTGATCTGGTCCCTTCCCGGTGCCTTCCGGGGCTGCCAATATACTAGCCGCTTCGGTCTGCCGAATTCCCCGTATCCGGATCGTGAATACAAACCAGACGCTCGAACGTGTTTACCGCGAGGAGTCGCGCCGCGTGCTCGCCACGTTGATCCGGCTGCTGGGCGATTTCGATCTCGCCGAGGAAGCCCTGCACGAGGCTTTCGCGACGGCGCTGGCGCAGTGGCCCCGGGACGGGGTTCCCGACAACCCGCGCGCCTGGCTGGTGTCCACCGGGCGCTTCAGGGCCATCGACGGCATTCGCCGCCGGGCCCGCTTCGATACCTCGCTCAATGAAATCGCCGGGGAGCTGGAGTCCGACACCGCGGACCCGGCCCGCTGGAGCGAGGACAGCGTCGGGGACGACCACCTGCGCCTGATTTTTACCTGCTGTCATCCCACGCTGTCACCCGACGCCCAGGTGGCGCTCACGCTGCGCACGGTCTGTGGCCTGACCACCGAGGAGATCGCCCGGGCCTTCCTCGCACCCACGCCCACGGTGGCGCAGCGCATCGTCCGCGCCAAGGCCAAGATCCGCGCGGCGGCCATCCCCTACGAGGTGCCTTCCCGGGACGAACTGCCGACACGGCTGGATGCCGTGCTCCGTGTGATCTACCTGGTGTTCAACGAGGGCTACGCGGCCTCGGAGGGCGATACCCTGACCCGCCCCGACCTTTCCGGGGAGGCGATCCGCCTGGGCCGCGTATTGGCCGGGCTGCTCCCGGAACCGGAAGTACTGGGGCTCCTGGCATTGATGTTGCTGCACGAGTCCCGCCGCCGGGCCAGGGTCGGCGCCGACGGCGATCTCGTGCTGATGGAAGACCAGGATCGTTCACTGTGGGACCGGGGCCTGATCGCCGAAGGCGCGAGGTTGGTCACCCGGGCATTGGCATCCGGCCGCGGGGGTTCCTATGCCCTGCAGGCTGCGATTTCGGCCACTCACGCGGAAGCCGCCGATTTCGCCGCCACGGACTGGCGCCGGATCGTGTTGCTGTACGACCTGCTCGCCAGCCTGGATCCGGGACCGGTGGTGGCTCTCAACCGGGCGGTGGCCCTGGCCATGCGGGACGGCCCGGCGACGGGGCTCGCATTGATCGATTCCCTGCTCGCGGACGGTGAATTGGAGGACTACCAGCCCGCCCACGCCGCCCGGGCCGACCTGCATCGCCGCCTCGGCCATGCCACGGAGGCCCGGAACGCCTACCGGCGGGCGCTGGAGCTTTCCCGGGAAGGTACGCAGCGCCGCTTCATCGAGCGGCGCCTGGCCGAGCTCGACGACTGATTCCTTCACTGCTGTCGAAAACCGGGCACGTCATTCGACCAACCGGTGAAGACCCGATTCATTGACCCGGAGAAAGTCATGCAATACCTGTGTTTTTGCTGCGAGGACGAGAAGTCGCTCGCCGAGCTCAGCGAGAGCGAGTGGGCAAAATTGCGCGATGAGACCTACGCCTACGTGGATGAGATGCGCGAAAACGGCCACCTGGTGGACGCCCGCCCCCTGAAAAGTGCCGCCACGGCGACCACCCTGCGAATTCGCAACGGCAACCTGTCCACCACCGACGGGCCCTTCGCCGAGACCAAGGAACAGATCGGCGGCTACTTCCTGATCGAGGCCCGCGACCTCAACGAGGCGATCCAGGTCGCTTCCCGGTGGCCGGCGGCGCGCATCGGCAGCGTTGAAGTGCGGCCAGTGGAGCAGGAGCTGCCCCGGCACGGGCGTTACTCGGACTGAAATGTGGAGAGCGCGTGAACATGCCAAGGATCACCCCATTCCTGTGGTTCGACAGCAAGGCCGAAGAAGCGGCGAAGTTCTACACCTCGGTCTTTCCCAATTCACGGATCACCGGCACCTGGCGTTACGGGGACGCCGGCAGGGACGTCCACGGCCGCGAGCCCGGCTCGGTGATGACCGTGGCTTTCGAGCTCGATGGCCAGCCGTTCACCGCGCTCAACGGCGGGGCCGTGTTCCAGTTCACCCCGGCCGTATCACTGGTGATCCACTGCGACACCCAGGACGAGGTGGATCACTATTGGAACCTGCTTACCGAGGGTGGCGACGCATCCGCGCAGCAGTGTGGCTGGCTCAAGGACCGCTACGGCCTGTCCTGGCAGGTGGTGCCCACGGCGCTTCCGGAGTTGCTGGGCGACCCTGACCCGGAGAAGGCCGGCCGTGTCATGGCCGCTCTCATGCAAATGAAGAAACTCGATATCGCGGTGCTTGAACGGGCCCGCGACGGGAACTCCGCCTGACGGGGTCCACCCGCAATCAAAAGGAACCCAGACATGACGCTCAACCCCTATTTGCTCTTCAACGGAGATTGCCAGGAGGCGTTCCAGCTCTACAGGGACTTGCTCGACGGCCGCATCGATTTCATGCAGACCTTCGACGGGTCACCGGCCTGCGACGACGTACCCTTCGAGTGGTACGACAAGATCCTCCACGTCCGGCTGGTGGCCGGCAACAACGTGCTCATGGGAAGCGACGCACCGCCCGGGCGCTACAGCCGGCCCGCTGGCATGTCCGTGGCGCTGATGCTGGACACGGCCACCGACGCCGAGCGCGTGTTCGATGCCCTGTCCGAGGAAGGCAACGTGCAGATGCCCATGGAAGAGACTTTCTGGGCGGAGCGCTTCGGCATGCTCACCGACCGCTTTGGGATACCGTGGATGGTGAACGGTGCCATGAAGCAACTGGCGACCGACTGACTGACACTCAATCGAGGTAGACGACGATGCGTTTCATGATGCTGATGATCCCGAAGGGCTACGAAAAGGCCGAGCCGGGCACCATGCCGGATGCAAAGGCCGTGGAGGCCATGATGGCCTACAACCGGGAACTCCAGGAGACCGGAGTGCTGCTCTCGCTGGACGGACTGCACCCGCTGTCCATGGGCGCACGGGTTTCATTCGAGGGTGGGAAGCCCACCGTCACCGACGGCCCCTACGTGGAAACCAAGGAGGTGCTGGGCGGCTACTGGATAATCGAGGCGGCCTCCCGCGAGGAAGCCATCGCCTGGGCGATGCGTTGCCCGGCAGGCGACAACGAGGTCATCGAGATCCGCCAGGTCATGGAAATGGACGACTTCCCGGAGGACGTCAGGCAGGCAGGGGCGGGGTTTGAGGAAATGCAGAAACCCCGTTGAATCGGGTAAGCGCCGGGCGCCAGGGATGTAGGCCGGAATAAGTCGCCGAAGGCGGCGTTTCCGGCAACGCCGTGGATGCCGGCAACGCTTCCTGCGGAAGCTTATGCCGGCCTACGTATCTCTCACGGGGACCACGCCTACGAACGCTTGCCATGCTCCGCCAGTACCCGGGCCACGCAGGCCGTGAGCTTGCGCGCGTAGGGAATGTGCAGGAACTCGTTGGGACCGTGGGCGTTGGATTTCGGGCCCAGCACCCCGGTGATCAGGAACTGCGCCTGGGGAAACGCCTCGCCCAGCATGGCCATGAACGGGATGGTGCCGCCCTCCCCCATGTACATGGCCGGCCCACCGTAGATCTCCCTGGATGCCGCCTGGCAGGCCTGGTCCAGCCAGGGCGCGGTCTGCGGCGCGTTCCAGCCGGTGGCCGCCTGGTCCGCCTCGAAGCTCACTTTGGCGCCGTAGGGCGGGTCCCTTTCCAGAAGCTTGCGTACCGCCTCGGTCGCTACCTCGCCGTTCACCGTGGGCGGCAGCCGCAGGGAAAGCTTGAGGGACGTGTAGGGGCGCAGCACATTTCCGGCGTCGCCGATGGCCGGCAGGCCATCCGCGCCGGTCACCGACAGCGCTGCTCGCCAGTTGCGGTTCAAAAGCCGGTCGAGCGCGTCCCCGCCCATGGGTTTCGCGCCGTCGACGAACGGCAGCGCCCGGTGAATGCCGTCGCCGAGGAGCTTCGCGACTTCGGCGAGCTGCTCGCGGCGCTGCTCGGGCACATCCGCGGTGAGGGAATCCAGCAGGATGCGCCCGGTTTCAGAATCCTCCAGGCGGTTCAACAGCTCCCGCGCGATGCGGAAGCTCGAAGGCGCGATGCCCGATGCTCCGGAGTGGACACCCTCTTCCAGGATGTCCACGCGCAGCGTGCCCGCCACCATGCCGCGCAGGGAGACGGTCACCCAGAGCTGTTCGTAGTTGCCCGCGCCCGAGTCCAGGCATACCACCAGCGACGGCTCGCCGATGCGTTCCGACAGGTGCTCGATGTAATGCGGCAGGTCGTAGCTGGCGGATTCCTCGCAGGCCTCGATCAGCACCACCATGCGCGCGTGGGGAACGTTTTGGTCCTTGAGCGCCTTGATCGCCGCCAGCGAGGCATAGGCCGCGTAGCCGTCGTCGGCACCGCCGCGCCCGTAAAGCTTGTCGTCCCTGATCACCGGTTTCCAGGGACCCAGGTCCTCGGCCCAACCGCTCATCTCCGGCTGCTTGTCCATGTGCCCGTAGAGCAGCACGGTGTCGTCCCGCTCGCCGTCGATTTCCATGAAAATAACCGGCGTGCGGCCTTCCAGGCGCACGATCTCCACCTCGCCCAGGTCCTGTTTGCGGCACCAGGCGGCGATCTGCTCCGCGGCCTCGTCGATGTAGCCGTGTTCGGCCCAGTCCGGGTCGAACTCCGGCGACTTGGCGGGAATTTTCACGTAGTCCACCAGCTCGTCCACGATGCTGTCGGACCACAGGCCGTCAATCAGGTGCCGCGCGCGTGCGATATCCATGAAACGTCTCTTGCCTTGAACCAAGGCACTCGATTATCCGGATTCGCAATGCGGAATGCGACCCCGCGTCCCGAACTCAGAAATGGTAGAAAACCGATACCAGGGTCAGCGCGTCGAACTCCCGGTCGTTGGTGAGCGGCAGGCTGATTCCGAGGCCAACCAACAGGCGTGGATCGTCCGTGGGCCGGAACTTGATCCCGGGGGTGACATTGACGATATCCGTGCCGGCTTCCTCGCCGCCACTGACGTGTTCCGCGTTCAGTTCAACCAGTGCCTGCAGCCTTGATGATGCATGGTAGAGGGCGGCCAGGTTCCACTCCAGATCCAGCTCGGCTTCCTCGTTGGCGTTGCGGGTATTGACGGGCTTGCCGAAGGTCACGAACCCGACGTATTGCCAGCGGCCCCGCTCATAGCCGAAGTCCACGAACGGCGCGACCTCGCCCACGTGGGACGAGCCGATCCCCCTGGCGTCGCTTCCCGTGGGCAGACCCAGCTCCACGCCACCGCCCAGCAGCAGGCCGCGGTTCGCGAACTGGAAGTTGGCGTACTTCAATGCCAGCTCGGCGTTGTTCGTGTGGTCGCGACTCGACCCCATGTCCGGGTCCAGGAACGTATAGGGCGCATCCAGCTCTACGCTCAGCGACGGGCTGAAGGCGTACTCGCCCTCGAAGCGCAGGGTCTGTCGATGCGCTTCGGGCTCGTTGGCGAAAAAGTAATCTGAACGAACCTTGGTGTCCGGACTCGGCGACTCGGTGATCAGGGGGTGCGAGAAGTGCAACGCGCCCCCGTGATGCCCGCCGGACTCCTTTTCGTGCGCCGATGCGGCGGCGAATGGCACGGGGAGCATCAAGACAAGGCGCAGCAATACACCAAATGACTTCCTGTAAGACATTCTCACTCCGTGGTTGGTAAATCGATCGAGTGCAGTCGCGGCAATGCCTTGACCAATACCGGGACCGGAAACAGGGGGCATCGTATTTCGCCACGGTTCGCCCGGAAGCCCTGAGCACTCCTGGCATGCCTGGTGGCCTGGCGTGAGTCACGCACCCGGCCGGGGACGGCGCCCGGCGTCTTTCAGGATTTCCCGCGCGGCATTGCGCCCCGGCAATCCCGTGACCCCGCCCCCGGGGTGCGCACCGGAGCCGCAAAGGTAAAGGTCCTTGACGGGCATGCGGTAGTCGCCGTGGCCCAGCACCGGACGCGCCGAGAACAGTTGCTCCAGGCTCAGGCGGCCGTGGAAGATGTCGCCGCCGGTGAGCCCGAGCTTGCGCTCCAGGTCCAGCGGCGTATGGATCTGCCGGGCGATGATGCTTTCCGTAAACCCCGGCGCGAACCGCTCCACGGTCGCGATGACCGCATCCGCCGCCTCGTCCCGCAGTTCATCCCAGCTCCGGCCGTTCGGCAGCTCGGGCGCGAAATGCTGGCAGAACAGGCTGGCCACGTGCTGGCCCTCCGGGGCCAGGGTGTCGTCCAGCGTCGAGGGAATGAGCATCTCCACGACGGGCTCCCGGGAAAAGCCATGCGTCCGCGCGCCTTGCCAGGCCCGGTCCATGTACTCCAGCGACGGCGCCATGATGATGCCGGCGGACAGGTGCGGCCCCGGTTCGGGCAGTGCCGTGAAACGCGGCAACTCCGACAGCGCCACGTTCATGCGTAGCGTGCCCGAGCCACACGCATAGCACTGCATGCGGCGACGGAAATCCACCGGCTGCCGGTCGGCCTTGACCAACTTTCCGAACAGCAGCTTCGGATTGATGCCGGCGACGACCCGCCGCGCGCGGATTTCCCGGCCGTCGTCCAGGAGCACGCCACGGGCCCCGTCCCGCTCGACGATCACCTGGGCGACTCCCGCGTTCGTGGTGATTTCCACGCCCAGCCGTTCTGCCTCCCGGGCCATGGCCTGGGTGATGGCGCCCATGCCGCCGATTGCATGCCCCCAGGCGCCTGCCTTGCCATTGACTTCACCGAACACGTGGTGCAGCAGCACGTAGGCGGATCCCGGCGCATGGGGCGATGCGTAGTTGCCCACCACCGAGTCGAAGCCGAACAGAGCCTTCACCGGCTCGGACTCGAACCAGTGTTCGAGCACTTCCGACGCCGAGCGGGTAAACAGCTCGGTGAGATCACGCTGCGCTTCCAGGTCCAGGCGGCCCAGCCGGCGCGCCAACTTCACGGCCCGCCACAGGTCGTTCAGGCCGCCGCCCGCGTTTGGCGGCGTGAGCAGCGACACGTCGCGCAACACGGGAACCACCCGGGCAAGCATGGCTTCGTACTCGGGGAGCCGGTTGGCGTCGCTCGAGGAGAATCGGGCGAACTCGGCACGGGTGTCCGCCTCGCCGCCGGCGAGCAGATGGTTGCCGTCCGGCAGCGGCAGGAAGTTGCCGACGGGCCGCTCCACGATACGCAGCCCATGCTGGTGCAGGTGCAGCTCTTCGACCACCCGGGGGTTTAGCAGGCTTACCGTGTAGCTGGCGGTGGAATTGCGAAAGCCCGGATGGAACTCCTCGGTCACCGCGGCCCCACCCACCACGTCGCGGCGCTCCAGCACGCGCACGGACATGCCCGTGCGCGCCAGGTAACAGGCACAGGTCAAGGCATTGTGGCCGGCGCCGATGACGATTGCGTCGTATTGTTCGTTGGCTGGCATTCCCGATATCCGTGCCGCGAACAGAAGACTTCAGGCCTTGAGACGATAGCCCGTCCTGAAGATCCACCACACCACGCCCAGGCAAACCGACAGGAACAGGGCCGTGGCTGCAAGGCTGACCCCCACGCTCACGTCGGCAATACCGTAGAAGCTCCAGCGGAAGCCGCTGATCAGGTACACCACCGGGTTGAACATGGCGACCGTCTGCCAGAACGGCGGCAGCATGTCGATGGTATAGAAGCTCCCGCCCAGGAATGCCAGCGGCATGATGATCAGCATGGGCACCAGCTGCAGCTTCTCCCAGCTTTCCGCCCAGATGCCGATGATGAAGCCGAACAGGCTGAAGGTCACCGAAGTAAGCAGCAGGAACAATACCATCCAAAACGGGTGCTCGACGCGCAGGGGCACGAAGAAGGATGCCGTCGCCAGGATCAACAGGCCGAGAATGATGGACTTGGTGGCCGCCGCGCCCACGTATCCCAGCGCGATCTCGAAGGCCGAGACCGGCGCGGAGAGCACCTCGTAAATGGTGCCGACGAAGCGGGGAAAGTAGATGCCGAAAGACCCGTTGCCCACGCTCTCGGTCAGTATCATGAGCATCATCAGACCCGGGACGATGAAGGCGCCGTAACTGACGCCCTCCACCGTGCTGATGCGCGATCCGATGGCCGAGCCGAATACCACGAAGTAAAGCGCGGTGGAAACCACCGGCGAGAGCACGCTTTGAAGCGGCGTTCGCCTCGCACGCGCCATCTCGAACCGGTAAATCGCCCTCACTCCATAGAGGTTCATCGCCGTTCCCTCACGAGGTTGACGAAAATCTCCTCCAGGGAGCTCTGCGAGGTGTTCAGATCCCTCATCTGCAGGCCGGCCTCGTTGAGATCCGTGAGCAGCGCGGTGATTCCCGTGCGCTCGCCGGTGGTCTCGTAGGTATAGACGAGTTCGCCGCCCTCGGCGGCCAGGCGGAGATTGTAGGCGGCGAGCCGATCCGGAATGCGCTCGATGGGCTCGGTAAGCTGGATGATCAGTTCCTTGCGGCCCAGCTTCTGCATCAGGACATTTTTCTCTTCCACCAGGATCAGCTCCCCCTTGTGGATGACGCCGACCCGGTCGGCCATTTGCTCGGCCTCTTCCAGGTAATGGGTGGTGAGAATGATGGTGACGCCCGTCTCGCGCAGCGACAGCACCAGTTCCCACATGTCCCTTCGCAGCTCCACGTCCACGCCGGCGGTGGGCTCGTCGAGGAACAGGATGGTGGGTTCATGGGACAGCGCCTTGGCGATCATCACGCGGCGCTTCATGCCGCCGGAAAGCGTCATGATGCGGCTGTCGCGCTTGTCCCAGAGCGAGAGCGAGCGCAACACCCTCTCGACGTGCTCCGGGTTCGGGGCGCGCCCGAAGAGCTCCCGCGAATGGCAGGTGGTGGCCCACACGGTTTCGAAGGCCTCGGTGGTGAGCTCCTGGGGCACCAGTCCAATGCGCGAGCGGGTCTGACGGTAGTCGCGCACGATGTCATAGCCGTCCGCCAGCACCTTGCCGCCGCTGGCGGTCACCAGGCCGCAGACGATGCTGATCAGGGTGGTCTTGCCCGCGCCGTTGGGGCCGAGCAATGCGAAGATCTCGCCGCGCCGGATCTCAAGGTTGATGTTCCTGAGCGCTTCGAGCCCGGAGCCGTACGTCTTGTCGAGCCCGGCGACGGAGATGGCGGCTGGATGCGTGGTCGCCCTCGAAAGCCGATTGTCGTTACCCGTGTCGTTCAACGCCACTCTCCCGTGAAGAAGTCGCACCCGCAGTGCCGGCCAAGGCACCGTAGGGTACTGCAAAACAGCGGAAGTCGGCGGCTACCGGCCGGCACCAGCCCTCCGGCCCCGGAACGTGCCCGCGGCGATCAGGCGGCGGTACTCGAGCCAGGTGAGCCCGATGATCAGCAGGTCGAGCACCGACAGCACCAGCAGCGTTGGCGAATGCGTATGGGAATAGCGGTAAAGCTGATATGCGACGAACAGCGTGAAGGCGGCCATCGCCGCCGGGTATGCCAATCTGATTCTGGCCAGCAGAGCGCCCACCAGGCCGGCCTTCACCACGCCGTGCCAGAGCAGGAACAGGGCCGCGAAAAGCTTGGCCTCGCCAGCCAGGTGATGAGCGCCGTTCATCAGGTAATTGGCGACCAGGTCGTCGGGATCTTCAATCAGCTCGTGCTGGGTGATCAGGCGCACCACCTGATAAATGCGCTGCGGCTCCACGAAATAGAGAAGAATCCCGCCGAAGATTTCCAGCACGCCGTCGATGCCCTTGGCGACAACACTGATCTGGAAAAGGCGGTGAACGATCCTGTCGCGGGTGGGGAAAGTCACGATGTCAGCGGCCTGCCGTTGTGAACGCATACCGGGAACCCGACCGCATCGCCGGGAGAGGAAAGTGACTCCGCCGGCAATTTGGGCAGCCGCCCGCGGAGGTCAGCCCGACCCGCCTCGAGCACCCATGCCGACACGCTCCAGGAAGGCGGGGTCCCGCACTTTCGCCTGCATCATTCTGAGCCCTTCCTCGCCGGGGGGTTCGGCGAAGAAGCTCACGGCGGCATGGTCTCCCGGCAACGACTGTAATTGATGAAACCAGCCGGCGGGAATGTACAGCACGTCCCCGGCGGCGATTTCCAGGTCCAGCCTGTGAGCCTGCGCCTTCTCGTAGCCGGGAAACCGCTCCAGGTCCGGCGCTTCCGGGTCCAGTTGCGTCACGTGCGGCATTCCATGAACGTTCATGTTCCTGTACTCGATGAAACCGTTGGTTTTCACTCGCTTCAGATCGCCGCGCGGGTAAAGGTTCGGCGCTTGTTCGGGCGGATAGAGAGTGACACGCTTCCGTCCCCAAACCACCACGTAGATGTTGTCGCTGAAATCGTGATGAAGCATGGTGGTGATCCCATGGTGGCTTCGCCCCAGCCACAGGTTCACCGACTGGATCGGAACCTCGCAGTAGAAATCGGGGATCGAGAAATCCCCCATCAACTGCAGTAACGGCGGTTCGAGAACCCGCCCCGTCTGAAGGTTCAGGTACAGCTGGTCGGTACCCTTCGGGTCCGTGAAGACCCGCTGGACGAATTCCCCAAACACCATGTCCACGTACTCGATGTTCTCCGGCTGGTATCCAGCGTCGGGTTGACGCTGTCTGAGCACTTTTACACGCTGCGCCCCGGCGCGGCGCAGCAGGTACTCGGGGGTCCAGCGATCAGTCCGCCACCCCAGCCTGGAAAGGTCCCCGACCTGGAGCCACATGGGCTGGCGGGGCACGAACCAATTGACGTAGAAGCGGGCCAGACCCGGGATTTTACTTACCGGCTCGAGGCTGGGAGTGGACATGGGTGGATACTGATCGTCTTCTGGAACGGGTTTACCGCACGATCCTATATCAGCGATGGCGCCCTTGTATATCCGGTCCGGCCTGCTCAGCGGCCCGTCATTTATAGAGCTCTTTCCTGCGGCAGCCGCTCCAGGCCGCTGCCAGTTTTGCCGCCTTGCCCGGGGGCAATTCGGTTGCCAAGAGCTCGAACAGCCGGCGCCCATCCGCCAGCTTGCCCGCTCCATCCCCTTCCCCGGCGCCTTCCACCACCAGCACCATCTCGCCGCGCAGCTGTCCGGGGTCGGATGCGAGCCGCGCCTGAAGTGATGCGATGGTACCGAGGAAGGACGTCTCGTGGAGCTTGGTCAGCTCCCGACATAGCAGCGCTTCGCGATCCCCACCCAGGCTGCGTGCAGCGTCGGCCAACATGGAGTCGATCCGCTGCGGCGTCTCGTAAAACACCAGCGTCTCCTGGCCCGCCGCCAGTTCCTGTAGCCGCTTGCGCCGAGCCGCCGCCCTGGCGGGAAGAAATCCCTCGAAGTGGAACCGGTCGGTGGGCAGGCCCGCGATGCTGAGCGCGGCGATGGCAGCGCAGGGGCCGGGCACCGTGAATACCGCGATGCCCGCCTCTCGCGCCGCGCGCACCAGCCGGTAGCCCGGATCGGAGACCAGCGGGGTGCCCGCGTCGCTGACCAGCGCCACCGTCTCGCCGCCGCCGAGGCGCTCGATGATCTGCGGCACCCGCCGGGTCTCGTTGTGCTCGTGCAGGGACAGCTGTCGGGCGTCGATCCCGAAGTGCTTCAGCAGCCGGCCGGTATGCCGGGTATCCTCGGCGGCGACCACGTCCGATTCCGCCAGAACCCGGACGGCACGCGGCGCCATGTCGTCGAGATTGCCGATGGGCGTGGCCACCACCCACAGCGTGCCTGGCTTGTTCGGCATGAACGGTAATCCGGTTTGAATGCGGGCCCGGACAGCGATGGGCGTTCCTACAATCTGCCTGTCCGACAGTGCATCATAGGCCGAAACCTTTTCAGAGACCGTGCAACGTGAATTTCCGCCGATCAATTCTTCCCGCAGGACTCGCACTCGTGCTGCTCGCCGGCTGCGCGCCGGCGCCGCAAAAGCCCGGGGGAGCGCCCCCGGCAGGCCTGGAACGCGCGCAGGCATTGCTGGAGAAAGGGGAATACGCCCAGGTCGCGCAACTCTACGAGCAGGCGGCCCGGGAAGCGGAACCGTCGCAACGCGCCGGCCTGGCTCTGGAGGCGGCGGACGCCTACCTGAAGGCAAGGGACCTGGCCGCGGCAGACAGACTGCTGGGTGGCATTTCTCGGGCCCGCCTGGAAGGCCCCGATGGCGTCCGTTACGACCTTGTGGCAGCCGAGCTGGCGCTGGCACAGTCCGCACCGGGCCAGGCGCTTTCCCGGTTGCCGCGGGAGGCTGCAGCGGTGCCGGAGGAGTGGCGGGCCCGCTATCACCGGTTGCGGGCGCAAGCACTGCTGGACGAGGACCAGCCCTACGCCGCGGCCCAGGAGCGGCTGGCCCTGCAGCAGTGGCTGCAGTCCCCCGAGGAAGCGCGGGCCAACCGGGAAGCCCTGTTGAGCGCCCTGCTCCGGATGGCTCCCGACTCCATGCAGGCGAACCTGCAGGCGCTGCCCGCCGATTCGCCCATGAGCGGCTGGCTGGCGTTGGCCTATCAGGTCAAGACCCAGCTATTCGAGGGCAAGCCCATGGGCCCGGCGCTGGCCCGCTGGCGAGAGCAGTACCCCGGCCACCCGGGCGGCGAGGCGCTGGCCAGGGACCTGATCCAACGCTACCAGCAGGCCTTCCGTTATCCACCGAGCGTGGCGCTGCTGCTGCCGCTCAGCGGGCGCTTCGAGGCGGCGGCCGAATCCATCCGCAACGGTTTCCTGACCGCGTACTACGAGGGCCAGGAGGGGCGCCCGTCGGTTCGAATCTACGACGTGGCCTCGCACCCGCAGGGCGTGGTGGGCGCCTACCGGCAGGCGGTGAACGACGGCGCCGGCTGGGTGGTGGGACCGCTGGACAAGGACGCCGTGAGTACCCTGCTATCCCAACCCGACCGGCCCGTTCCCATACTGGCGCTCAACTACCTGGACGAGGACACGCCCCCAGCGGCGGAAACCGACCGCGAACTGCTGTCGCTGCGTCCGGGGGATGCCGCGATGCCACCGGAACCCGCTGCCGCCGCCGGTGAAGTGCCGGGGGCGCCACGCTCGCGGGCTCTCGCCGATGCCTTCCAGTTCGGCCTCCTCCCCGAGCAGGAAGCGCGCCAGGCGGCGGAGAAGCTCATTTCCGACGGCCATCACCGGGCCCTGGTGCTCGCGCCCACCGACGACTGGGGACAGCGGCTGGCCCGGGCCTTCGCGCGCCGCTTCACGGAGCTGGGCGGATTCGTCGCCGACGTCGGTCGCTTCGATCCCAACCGCAGCGACCATTCCGACACCATCCGCGCCCTCCTGGACCTGCAGGCGGGCATACGACGGGACCGCGCCCTGGAACAGCTCCTGGGCCGCGATCTCAATTACGTCCCCCACATGCGCAACGACGTGGACGCGCTGTTCCTGGCGGCCAGGCCCGGGCAGGCAAGGCTGATCAAGCCCCAGCTGCGCTTCTTCCAGGCGGTGGACCTGCCGGTGTACGGCACCTCGCACATCTATTCCGGCTCGCCGGCGCCGGGGAACGACGCCGACCTGAATGGCGTGGAGTTCTGCGACGCGCCCTGGATGCTCGGCACCAGCGACGAGCCGCCTTCCAGGCAGCAGGCCGTGCGCTGGTTCCCGAACGCCTCCGGCGAGCTGGGCCGACTTTATGCCCTGGGCGTGGATGCCTACCGGCTGATTCCCTACCTGCCCTGGCTCGCGGATCACCCGGCGGATGACTACCCGGGACTCAGCGGCCGCCTCACGCTGGACGGCTCCGGGCACCTGCACCGCCACCTGGCGTGGGCGGTCTTCCGGCACGGCGTACCGGTGCCCCTGGCCACCGTGACGGACGGCGACGCCGCGGGAGCCGGCGGCCAGTGAGCACCCGCGCCGTCGGTCGGCGATGGGAAAGCGAGGCGAGGCGCCATCTCGAGGCGGCCGGCCTCAGGCTCGTGGAACGCAACTACAGTTGCCGCATGGGCGAGTTGGATCTGATTTTCATGGAACGGGACACGCTGGTGTTCGTGGAGGTGCGTTTCCGGCGGCGCTCCGGCTTCGGCAGCGGGGCGGAGTCAGTGAGCCTTTCCAAGCGGCGGAGACTGATCGCGGCGGCCCGGCACTTTCTCATGCGGCATCCGGCTCACGCCGAAAATCCCTGCCGCTTCGACGTGGTCTCCATCGGCAGCGGCAATACCCCGCAGGTGGAGTGGATCCGTAATGCCTTCACACTGGACGAGGCGTGACCCGCGGACTCCAGTGGCCCCGCCGCGCCCTGTGGCCGGGGCAACATTCGTGACAAAATAGCGCGCATGGACGCACGGCAAGCCGGCAAGCGCGTCGAAGCGGTCTTCGACGCCAGCATCGACACCAAGCAGCGGTCACGCGACGCGCTGGCGCCGTCGGTGGCGCGGGCCGCCGCCGTGGTGATCTCCTCGCTCAGGGAAGGCGGCAAGGTACTGGTGTGCGGCAACGGCGGATCCGCCGCCGATGCCCAGCACCTGGCCGCCGAGCTGGTGAACCGGTTCGAGCGCGAACGGCGCGCGCTGCCGGCGGTGGCGCTCACCACGGACAGTTCCAGCCTGACCTCCATCGCCAACGACTACTCCTTCGAGCGGGTGTTCTCGCGCCAGGTGGAAGCCCTGGGCCGGCCCGGCGACGTGTTGATCGGCATATCCACCTCCGGAAATTCCGCCAACGTGGCCCGGGCAATGGAGGTCGCCGGCGAGCTGGGCATGACGCTGGTGACGTTCACCGGCCGCGACGGCGGAGAGATGGCGAAACTGATGCGGGAAGCCGACGTGGAGCTGCGCGTGCCTTCGGATTCCACGGCGCGCGTGCAGGAAGTGCACCTGTTGTTCATCCACGCCATCTGCGACCTGATCGACGAGGCCTTCGGCTGAAGGGCTGGCGCATGAAGCCGTTACGTTCACTCTGGCTGCTGATGCTCATGCCGCTGCTCGGCGGCTGTGCCGCCGTGGTGGTCGGCGGCGTGGCTGCGGGGGCGCTGGCCTTTCACGACCGGCGCACGGTGTCCGCCGTGGTGGATGATCAGAAACTGGAGATCGAGGCTTCCCGGAAACTGGACGCCAATCCGCGCATGGCGGGCGACAACCACATCCGCGTGGTCAGCTTCAACGGCGTCATGCTGCTGGCCGGCGAGGTGCCGAACCCGGAGCAACGCACCGTGGCCGAGTCCCTGGTCAAGCCCATCGCCGGCGTGCGGCGCGTGGTCAACGACCTGGCCGTCACCGAGCCCAGCAGCTTGTCCCGGCGCCTGCACGATTCCTGGTTGACCACCGAGGCCAAGTCACAGTTGCTGGGCATCGACCTGGACGGATTCGATCCGACCCGCGTCAAGGTGGTCACGGTGCGGGGCAACATGTACCTCATGGGGCTGGTGACCCAGGCGGAGGCCAACGCGGTGGTCGAGAGATTGCGCAAGATGCGCGGCGTCAAGCGCGTGGTGAAAGTCTTCGAGATCCAGAATGCATGAGGCCCTGTCCAGGGCGTTCAGGCAGGCCCTCACCCGCGCCGCCGGGGACGAGTTCACCAGCTTCGACCCGGCCGAGTGCCTGACCTACGGTTACGACAACAGCCGCCAACAGGCATCGCCGGGGGCGGTGGTGTGGGCCGCCTCCCACGAGCAGGTGGCGGCGGTGGTGGGTTGCTGTTACGAGCACGCGGTGCCGCTGGTCTCCCGGGGCCTTGGCTCGAACACCACCGGCGCCACGGTGCCACTGGCCGGCGGCGTGGTACTGACGATGGAACGCTTCGACCGCATGCTCTCCGTGGAGCCCGACGACCGTCTCGCGGAAGTGGAACCGGGCATCACCAATGCGGCCCTGCAGGAGGCACTCGCGGCCGAGGGCTTTTTCTGGCCCCCGGACCCCACCAGCGCCGCCTACGCGACGGTGGGCGGCAACCTGGCCTGCAACGCCGCCGGGCCGCGCGCGGTCAAGTACGGCACGCCCCGGGAAAATACCCTGGGGCTCACCGCCGTGACCGGGACCGGCGAGACCCTGCGCACTGGCGTGCACACCACCAAGGGCGTGGTGGGCTATGACCTGACCCGCCTGCTGATCGGTTCGGAGGGGACGCTCGCGGTGATCACCGGCGCCACGCTGCGGATCACGCCCAGGCCGGAGGCGAAGCGCACGCTGCGCGCCATTTACCGCGATATCGAATCCGCCGCCCGGGCCGTGTCCCGGGTCATGGCCCAGCCCGTGGTGCCCTGCGCCCTCGAATTCATGGACGCCACCGCGATCTCCCTGGTGCGGGACCAGGCCGATCTCCCCGCGGAAGCCGGCGCGCTCCTTTTAATCGAGACCGACGGCTCCGAGTCGAACCTGGACGCCGACACCGAGGCGGTCGCCCGGGCGGCACGCGGGGACGGCCTGATCTCGCTGGACAGGGCCGACAACGAGGCGCGGGTTGCGGCGCTCTGGGCCGCGCGCAAGGCGCTCTCCCCGTCACTGCGCAAGGCCGCGGCCGGAAAGATCAACGAGGACGTGGTCGTGCCGGTGTCACGCATCCCCGAGCTGGTGCGGAACCTGGACCGGTTATCCCGGGAGCACGGCGTGCTCATCGTCAATTTCGGTCACGCCGGCAATGGCAACCTGCACGTCAACCTGCTATACGACCCGGACGATGAGCGCCAGGCCCGGGCCGCCCACGAATGCCTTTCCCAGGTGTTCGACCTGGTGCTGTCCCTGGACGGCACCCTTTCCGGCGAACACGGCGTGGGCATCGCCAAGCGTGACTTCATTGGCCGCGAGGTGGGACCGGTGGCGCTGGAGCTGATGCGCGGCATCAAGCAACGGTTCGACCCCAGGGGAATCCTGAACCCGGGGAAACTGCTGCCGGATAAATAGGCTCGACTCAAGTTCAGTCTCAAACCAACAAATAAGCCCGGGCTGGTGCCCGGGCTTTTTTGTTGGCTGGGGGACTAGGATTCGAACCTAGATTGACGGAGTCAGAGTCCGCTGTCCTACCATTAGACGATCCCCCAATGGAATCGAGAAACCAGATTGTAATTCACTTGCTCAGCGGGCCGCCTGACGGCGGCCTGGGGGACT
>Ga0102944_1000222_pt1 | contig 46749 bp, 42 predicted proteins | sample SalPonD_shore_MG_FD_78172 | JGI IMG/M metagenome (GOLD analysis project Ga0102944, IMG submission 78172) | Salt pond soil microbial communities from South San Francisco under conditions of wetland restoration - Salt Pond MetaG... | ecosystem: Environmental > Aquatic > Marine > Intertidal zone >... | reverse complement strand
GGCGGCGGGCGCGGACCTGCTGCCGCTGCCCGATCCCGACAAAATGGACCTGTTTGCCCGCGCGCAGCCGCCCGGCGGTGCCCATGTGCTGGGTACTGACGCTCTAGGCCGGGACCTGCTGGCCCGCGTGATTCACGGTCTGCGGGTGTCACTGGCGGTTGGTTTCCTGTCACCGTTTATGGCGGTCGCGCTGGGTGGGGCGCTGGGCCTGTGGGCGGGCTACCGGGGCGGCCGGGTGGAGTGGGCCATGATGAGCCTGGCCGACGTGCTGCTGGCTTTCCCGCCGCTGGTCCTGGCCCTGGTCCTGACCGCGTATTTCGGAACGGCGCTCATCAACATCATTCTGATCCTGGGACTGCTGACGGTGCCGGCGGCGATCCGGGTGGCTCGCGCCGTAACCCTGGCCGTCGCACAGCAGGAGTACGTGACCGCCGCGCGGGCGCTGGGTGCCAGCGATTTGCGCATCATGCTGCGCGAGATCCTGCCCAACGTGATCGTTCCCATGACCGCCTTCTTCATGGTCGCCATGGCAGTAATCATCGTCGCCGAGGGTGCCCTGAGCTTCCTCGGTTTGGGCGTGCCGCCGCCGATGGCCAGCCTCGGCAGCATGATCGCGGCAGGGCGCAACAACCTGGAAAGCGCGCCCCACATCGCCTTCGTGCCGGCGGTCGCCATGTTCCTGACGGTGCTGGCTCTGAACCTCGTGGCTGACGCGCTGCAGTCCCGGAGCGACCCGAGCCAGGGGGCCGCATGAGCGCGCTGCTGGAGGTCGAATCCCTGCGCGTGACGCTGCCCAGCAGCCGCGGGTCGGTCCGGGCGGTGGACGGGGTCGACCTCGCGGTGGACGCTGGGCGGGCGCTGGGCGTCGTCGGCGAGTCCGGCTCGGGGAAGACCATGCTGTCTCGGGCCATCCTGCGGCTGCTGCCCTCCGCCGCGCGGGTCGACGGCCGTATTGCGCTGCAGGGCCGCGACCTGCTGGCGTTGGATCGCCGTTCCCTGCGGGCCCTGCGCGGCCGGGAGATGGCCGTGATATTTCAGGATCCCATGACCTCACTGAATCCGGTGCTCAATGTCGGCACCCAGATCGTCGAGACGCTGCGCGAGCACTTCGGTACGCCGCGCGGCGAGGCCCTGGCGCGTGCCGCGACCCTGCTGGACTCGGTGGGTATCCCCGAGGCGGAACGCCGTTTGCGCCAGTTTCCCCATCAGCTCTCCGGCGGAATGCGCCAGCGCGTGGCCATTGCCATTGCCCTAGCCTGCGAGCCGAAGCTGCTGATTGCCGACGAACCCACCACGGCGCTGGACGTGACGGTGCAGGCACAGATCCTCGACCTGCTGGACAGCGAGCGCGCCCGCCGGGGCATGGCGTTGATGCTGATCACCCATGACCTGGGCGTGGTGGCGGGCTGTACCGACGAGATCATGGTCATGTATGCCGGTCGGGTGATGGAGCGTGCCGCCACGCGCACCCTGTTTGCAGCCACGAGACATCCCTACACGCGGGCGCTGCTGGCGGCGATACCTCGCCTGGACGGTAAGGCCCATGAACCGCTGGCGGCTATCGGTGGGGCGCCGCCGGACCCCGCCCGGCCACGACCGGGCTGTCCTTTCGCCCCGCGCTGCGCTTGCGTTCAGTCCGTCTGCCGGGAGGCCCGCCCACCGGCCACCGCCGGCGCTGCGCCGGGTCACGAGGTCGCCTGCTGGCGGGAAGAGGCCATGGCGGCGGAAGGGGCAGAGTCATGAGCGGGGCCGCCACGGGAGGCAGTGAACGCGCCGCGCCCCTGCTTCGGGTCGAGGATCTCGTCATGGAGTTCGGCAAGGGCGAGCACCGCGTCCAGGCAGTGTCCGGGGTGCGCTTCGAGGTGAGGGCGGGCGAAACGCTGGGGCTGGTCGGGGAGTCCGGCTGCGGCAAGTCCACGCTCAGCCGGGCGCTGCTGCATCTGTACCGGCCCCGCCAGGGGCGCGTCATCTTCGACGGTGTCGATCTGGGCACGCTGTCCGCCCGCGAGCTGCGCCGCATGCGCCGGAGGCTGCAGCTCATTCTGCAGGATCCCGTCGCCTCGCTGAATCCGCGACGCCGGGTCGGCGAGATCGTGGCTGAACCGCTGGTCATCGCGGGGGCGGCCGATGCCACCGAGCGGCGCCGGCGGGTGCGCGAGGTACTCGCCGCCGTGGGGCTGGATGCGGACGCAGTCACACAGCGCCGGCCCCACGAGCTCTCCGGCGGACAATGCCAGCGCGTATCCATCGCCCGCACCCTGGTGCTGGAGCCGCAGCTGGTGGTCTGCGACGAACCGGTATCGGCGCTGGACGTCTCCATACGCGCACAGATCATCAACCTGCTGGAGGCGATGAAGGCGCGCTACGGGCTAACGCTGATCTTCGTCGCTCATGATCTCGGCGTGGTGAGGGCGGTCAGCGACCGGGTGGCGGTGATGTACCTGGGCCGGATCTGCGAGATCGGCGACGCCGACACCGTCTTCCGCCGGCCGGCACATCCCTATACGAGCACACTGCTGACCGCCATCCCGGTTCCGGATCCCGATATGCCCCGGCCCCGCGTCACGGGGCGAGTCGAGCTGCCGTCACCCCTTGATCCGCCCAGCGGCTGCCGGTTCCGGACCCGGTGCCCGCGGGCCGAACCCCTGTGCGGGGAGTCGACGCCCGGGTTGCGTCCGATGGGCGAGGGCCGCGAGGTGGCCTGTCATTTCCCCAACGAAGGGAGCGGGGTGTGAGCGGGTGCCTTTTCAGCGCCGCTCCATCAGGTAGGGCCGGAACAGGGCTTCCATCTGCTCGTAGCCCCAGGCCAGATGCTTCCTGGTAACCCGTGTGATGCCATGCCGGGCTTGCAGATACTCGATCCAGTAGGCGGATACGATCCAGGCGTTGACCAGCAGCCGTTCGATCTCTTCGTCGGTGGCGTTGAGCTGTCCGCGCCGGGCCATGTGGTGCAGGCGCCTGCGCCCATAGTCCTGGACCGTGTCGGAGAGACGCTGCAGCCGCGGACGCAGGCTCGGTGCCATGGCATACACGGTAGCGCTGTCGCGGTAGAAGAAGCGCCACTCCCACATCAGCCGGAACCAGCCCTCCAGGCCTTTTTCGTGGGCGGCGATCTCGAGCTGCTCGTCGGCGAACCGGTCGAACAGTGCGACCACGACGTCGGCTTTCTTCTTGAAGTAGTAGTAGAGGTTGCCCTCATTGATGCCCACGGACTCGGCGATCTCCGCGGTGGTCACGGCGGCTGGACCCCGCGCGTTGAACAGCTTGCGGCAGGTCGTGAGGATGCGCTCCCGGGTGTTCTGACGCTTCATCGATCGGTCCTGTGGCTGCCGGCTCGGTACGCGGTGGTTCCGAGGGGCGAGGCATGACAGAATAAGGTATACACCTTAGATACGCATTGAACAATCCCAGTCGGGCATGCCCCTGCAATCCATTGCCTAGGAGGAATAGCATGATCAATGGCGGTTACGGACCGGGCCCGGGCGAGGGACGTGCGGCAACCTTCGCGCGTCGTGCGGCCCCGAAGGGCGTCCCAGTGCGCAGCGGCGCGCGGGAATCATTCAGCGCCTCCCCTCGGGCTGCCCGGCTCGCAGGTGACGAGCATACACGATTCGACCGCGCTCACGCAGGCGGTTCGGCATGACGGCCGCCGGGCGGGTCGCCGTTGTCACCGGAGCCGGAGGCGGCATTGGCGGTGCCCTGGCGCGAAAGCTTGCGCGAAACGGCTTCCGGCTGGCGCTCGTGGACGTGGACGGGGACGCGATGGCCCGGACGGCGGCGGCCGTCCGGGAAGCCGGCGCCGAGGTGTCGGTCCACATGGCCGACCTGTCCGATGCCGAAACGGTGGACGCCGTCGCCGAGGCCGTGCTCCGCGCCCATGAACAGGTCGACGTGCTGGTGAACAATGCCGGTGTTGCCCTGTTCGGCGGCTTCCACGAGATGAGGCTGAGCGACTTCGAGTGGCTGCTCAGCGTCAACTTCTGGGCCGCCGTGCACCTGACCAAGCGTCTGCTGCCCCATCTGCTGAGCCGGCCGAGTGCGCAGATCGTCAACGTCTCCAGCGTCTTCGGGCTGATCGCGCCGGAGGGGCAGACCGCCTATGCGGCGAGCAAGTTCGCCCTGCGCGGCTTCTCCGAGGCCCTGCGCCACGAGCTCCAGGGCACTTCGGTCTCCGTCATGGTTGTGTATCCCGGCGGGGTCCGCACCGGCATCGCCGGCAGCGCGCGGCGTAGCCCGGGGATCAGCGAGGCAGCTGCTTCCCGGATGGTCGCCGACTTTGAACGGACTGCCCGGACAGCGCCTGACCGCGCGGCGGCGATCATAAGCGCGGGCATCGAGCGCCGGGCCCGACGGCTGCTGGTCGGCGCCGACGCCGTGCTGGTGGATCTGATCCAGCGTTTGGCGCCCGTGCGTTACCCGTCGGCACTGCGTATGCTGATCCTGCTTCTGACAGGGCGCCGCCCGACCCGGGTCACCACCATCAATGAGCAGCGGGGAGAGTGAATATGGCAAGCCTGCGGGCCCACGCGATCTCGTTCCTGGTCCGCCACACTTTCAAGCGCCAGCTGATACGCGCCCAGGACCAGGACATCGAACACATCAGGCGTGTCATGGGGGTCAGCATTTACAAGGTACCGGGCGATATCGAGATCCGCGAGGAGACCATCGGCGGCGTTCCGGGCGAGTGGGTTCGCGTTCGGGGTAGCGAGCCGGCGGCGATGCTGCTCTATCTTCACGGCGGCGGCTATTTCGCCTGCTCGCCGCGAACCCACCGGGCGGCCACCTGCGCACTGGCCAGGGACGCGTTCGACGTCTTCGTGCCGGATTACCGGCTGGCGCCCGAGCATCCCTTCCCGGCGGCGATCGAAGACGCGCGGGCCGTCATGGGGGCGTTGGCGGAGCGTCTCGGCTCCGCCGACTTGGCCGTGGCGGGTGACTCCGCGGGCGGCGGGCTGGCGCTGGCATTGATGCTGGCCGAGCGCGATGCCGGTCATCCGCTGCCGGCGGCCGCCGCGCTTTTCTCGCCGTGGACGGACATGACCGTGAGCAGCTCATCCGTGACCGCCAACGAGCACCGCTGCGCCATGTTCACGGCTGACGGCATACGCCGCGGCGCGGAGACGTACCTGGGCGGGGCCGACCCGCGGGAGCCGCTGGCCAGCCCCGTTTTCGCGGATCTCAGCGGGCTGCCGCCCATGCTCGTACACGTGAGCGAGGCGGAATGCCTGCGTGACGACGGGGTGCGGGTGGCCCAGCGGGCGCGGGAGCAGGGCGTCCCCGTGACGCTGCGGCAGTGGCCGGTGGTGCCCCATGTCTGGCAGCTCTTCCACCCGTTCATCCCGGAAGGCCGCGTCTCGCTGGCGGAGGCGGGCGCGTTCCTCCGCCAGCATCTCGGCGCCGGGGTCGCCGCTCCCACCCGCCGGGCGGTCGGTGCACCGCAATAGCGTTCAACTAGACTTACCGGGATCGGCGGCGGGCAACCTTGCGGGGTAAGGGACATGCACAGGGCAATCGTGAGCGCGGTCTCGGTGCTGATCGCGCTGCTGGCACTGGGCGCGAACGCGTCCGACGTGGTCAGGATAACGCCCCTGGGCGGGCAGGCCGGCGAATTCTGCGTGCTGGACCGGGCGCTGGTGTTCGAGGATCCCAACGGCACCCGGATCCTCTATGACGCGGGCCGCACCGTCGCCGGCGCCGAGGACCCGCGGCTGGGCCGAGTCGACATCGTGCTGCTCAGCCACGTGCATGCCGACCATCTCGGCGACCGGCACATCAAGGCCGTCAATGCCGGCACCTGCGCCAAGCCCGAATTCGCGGTGGATGACACGCCGGACTCCAACACGGTCCGCATTGCGGTGGCCAAGCAGGCGAAGATGGTTACCGGCAGCGAGATGGCCGGCCTGTTCGCCGCCAAGCTCAAGGCGGCGGGCGGTGACGCCGGCAACTCAATCCTCGCGCGTTTCGGGTCCGATCGGACCGTGGGCGGCGTGCACATCACCACCGTGGAGGCGGATCACAGCAACGGCCTGGCGCCGGAGTTCATCCCCGGCCCGCTGGGCGATGAGTTGAAGGCCGCGGGCCTCAACGCGTACGTTGGGCCGCCCACGGGCTACGTGGTCACCTTCAGCAACGGTCTCGTGGTCTACCTGTCGGGCGATACGGGCATCAACGCCGAGCAGAAGTCCGTCGTTCACGACTACTACCATGCCAAGCTGGCAGTGATGAACATCGGCGACGTCTACACCACCGGTCCCGCGGAGGCCGCGTACGTCGTCAACGACCTGGTGCGGCCGGCCGCGGTCATACCCTCCCACGCCAACGAGGCGGCCACCAGGGACGGCAAGGTGCTGCCCGGCACCCGGACGGCACGATTCATCGAGGCCACTCACGTGCCGGTGCATGTACCGCTCAGCGGCCGGACCATGTCCTTCGACGCCGGCGGGGCCTGTGTGGCCGGCTGCTGACGGGGTAAGGCGGAAAAGGAAATTCTTAGCCGCAGATGGACGCGGATGAACGCAGATAACCAATAGGTTGGCGAGGGGTGGTCAGGCGGAAGCTGCTCCACAGGAATCCGTGTTTCCCCATGGCTAAGACTGCCGTCGCGTGGGCGCCACGGTATACGAGGGAGCGGCCCGCCGCGATTGACCTGCGGACATGCCACCTTGTTTCCGGCGACCCCCGTTCGGGGCGGTGTTGGCTACATCGAGCCATTTGCGTTCATCCGCGTCCATCTGCGGCTCAATCTTTCTTTGAGCAGAAGCTTACCCAGCGGCATCGGCGCGCTCGCGGCCGAGGCGGGTGAAGTAGTCCCGGGATGCGGCCGCCACCCGCGGCGACAGGCGCAACGTGGCGATCATGTTCGGCACCGCCATGAGACCGTAGAAGCCCGTGATCAGGCCCACCACGGCCTCCACGGACACCACGCTGCCGCCCACCACCAGTGCCAGATAGAACCAGCGGTACCAACCCTGGCGGTGGGCGCCGATGAGGTACCCCAGACACTTGGCGCCGTAGTACCAGAACGTGAACATGGTGCTGAGACTGAAGAACACCACGATCACGGTGAGCAGCCAGCCGCCGAAGGGACCCATGGATTGCTGGAACGCGCTGTTGGTCAGTGCCACGCCGTTGTCGCTGGTGCGCCAGGCCCCGGTGACCAGGATGGCCAGGGCCGTGCAGCTGCAGACGATGACGGTGTCGATCACCGGCCCCAGCATGGCCACCAGCCCCTCGCGGATGGGCTCACGAGTCTGGGCGGCGCCGTGGGCCATCACCGCCGTGCCGATGCCCGCTTCGTTGGAGAACGCCCCCTGGCGCACACCGATGGCCATGACCCCCAGGACGCCGCCGGCCACCGCCCGGCCGCTGAAGGCGTCGGCGACGATCATGTCGAGGGCGTGGGGAATCCGGCCGGCGTTGACCACGAGGATGAAGAGCGTCGAGACCAGATAGAGCACCACCATCAGCGGCACCAGCCGGCCGGCGGTGATCCCCACGCGGCGGATGCCGCCGAAGATGACGTAGGCGATGAAGGCTGCCATGACCAGGCCGAAGATCAGGTCGAACGTGAAGTGATGCTGGGCGCTGGCCCAGCCGTTGGGGACCGCCACCACCTCGCGGACGATCTGGGTGAGCTGGTTGATCTGGAATGACGGCAGAGTGCCGAACAGCGCGGCAACGCAAAAGAAGACCGCCAGCGGCTGCCAGCGCCGGCCCAGTCCCTCGCGGATCACGTACATCGGACCGCCCTGGAGGTCGCCGTTGGAGTCGTAGCCGCGGTACATGATTCCCAGGCTGCAGGTCACGTACTTGGTCGCCACGCCTACCAGAGCGGTAATCCACATCCACAGCACCGCGCCGGGCCCGCCCGCGTGGATCGCTACGGCGACGCCCGCGATGTTGCCGAGACCCAGGGTGCCCGACAGCGCGCTGGAAAGAGCCTGATAGTGGGGGATGTCGCCGGGCTCGTTGGGGTCGTCGTAGTCCCCCCGCAGGATTTCCAGGGCGTGGCGGAAGTGGCGATACGGCAGGAACCGAAGATAGAACACGAAGAACAGGCCGCCGCCCACCAGCAGCACCACCAGCGGCGTGCCCCAGACGTAGCCCGGAAAGGCGCTGAGTACGTTGTTGACGGCCTCCAGCATGAGGATGGTCTCCGTTGCGGGCGTCCCCGACAGGCTACTAACCCTATTGACTGAAAAGCCATACCCGCGGGGAAGCGCCCAACATTCGCCCACGGCCGGGCATACGTAGAACTCCCGATGGTCGTTGACTCACGGCCTTCCGATAATGACCGGGTATTCCGACTCTGAAGGACGCTGCCATGCGCTGGACGGCCTGGGTGTTGGCGCTGTTGATTGCCGGTCCGGCCGCGGCCGGACAGCAGGCGTACCACAGCGGATCGCATCAGGTGACGCTGCTCGAGCTGTACACCTCGGAGGGATGCAGCAGCTGTCCCCCCGCCGACCGGTGGCTCAGCGGACTCAAATCGCGGGACGACCTCTGGTCGAGGCTGGTGCCGGTGGCTTTCCACGTGGACTACTGGGATCACCTGGGCTGGAAGGATCGGTTTTCCGACGCCCGGTTTTCCCGGCGCCAGAGGGCATACGCCGGCCTCTGGGGGCACGGCGTCGTCTACACGCCCGGTTTCGTGCTCAACGGCAGGGAATGGCGGGGCGGACCTTTCCGGGGCAGTCTGCGGCTGGCCGACGGGCCGGCTCCGGGGCGCCTGCGGGCCATGGTGGACGGTCGCCGGGTCGCCGTCCGGTATCGCCCCGACGCGCCGGCCGAGCGGCCGCTCGTGGCCCATGTGGCCGTGCTCGGCTTCGACCGGGAGACGGCGGTGGATGCCGGGGAGAACCGCGGGCGCACCCTCCACCACGATTTCGTCGTGCTCGCCTACCGGACCCTGCGCCTGGCGTCCGACCCGGACAAAGGCCTGACTGCCACCGCCATCATCCCGGAAGTGACGGGCGCCTCGGGCCGTACGGCGCTCGCGACCTGGGTCAGCGCCCGCGGGAGTCCGGCGCCGCTGCAGGCCACGGGCGGCTGGCTTTAACCGGGTTCAGGCGCCAGCCCTGCCCCGTTTCGTGTCCCACCCCATCTGCCCGGCGTAGGTCTTGAATTCCACTTCCGGCGCATAGCGCGGGGAGTTGACGAACTGCTTCCGAACCGCCTCCCGATGCCGGGTGATCTCGCGCTCCATGGTGTCCCGGCCCGGCAGCCCGATATCGCCCGCCAGTGCCCCGGCGAGCCAGCGCGCGCCCGTCGATCAATCCGTTACACCCGCTGGAAGAAAGCGGGCCTGGAGGTGGTTGCGTTCTTCACCTCGCCAGCGGCGGAGGTGCGCCGCTCCGTGGCCCGCCGGCCCGGCGGCAGGCCTGGGCGCAGTTACTGGGCGGAGGCGGTGCCGGCGGTGCGTCGGCCCTGGCCGGCCCGGTCCATGAGCAGCATACCCGTCAGGATGGTCGCCGCGGTGACGAGATAGAACGCGAGTTGGAGCACGCTGGGCTGGGGATCGTAGCCGATCAGGACGTGGAGGATCTGGCCGGGTATGGAGTTCAGGGACAGCCAGCTGCTGGTATCCCACAACGGGCGGAAGCTGGGCAGAATGCCTGCTTGTACCAGGTAACGGCAGCCCTGGGCTGCCAGCCCTGCAGCCAGCAGAAGCACCAGCCAACGGGTGATGGCAAAAAGCGGCTTCATCGGAATTCGCGCCAGCCCCAGGTAGAGCACGATACCGACGCTCGCGCCGAGCGCGAGCCCGATCATGCCGCCCGCGAACAGGCCGGCGGCGCCGCCGCCGGCCACGGCAAGGCCGTACATGAACAGCACGATCTCCGAGCCTTCCCGCAGGATGGCCAGACCGACGATGGCGCTCAGGGCGAACCGTGTGGCCTCCCCGGCACGGACCTTGTCGCTCATGCTGCGAAGCTGGCCGGTCAGCTCCCTGGCGTGACGCGACATCCAGATGTTGTGCCAGCCCAGCATGGCCACGGCTGCAAACAGCACGCTGGCATTGACGACTTCCTGTCCCATCCCCTCCAGGGCCGAGGACAGGCTGTCGGCGCCGGCCGCCAGCAGGCCGGCGCCGGCGAGACCGAAGGCGAAGCCGGACCACACCGCCCGCCCGCGGCCCGCCATGCCGCGGGTGGCGGCCAGCACGATGCTGACGATCAACGCGGCCTCGAGTACTTCGCGGAAGACAATGATTGCGGCACTGTACATGACGTAATGCTCCCTCGCGGGCTGAGTGGCTACTCGGCGATCACCTTGCCTTGGGCGGTGGCCTGGTGGAACTCTCCGAAGAAGTGGTACTCGCCGGGATCCAGCGGCCCGAAGTAGACCACGGCGTCGTTGTTGCCGGTGACGATTTTCTCGACTCGCAGCGCCTGGCTCTCGAACTCCTCGGGCGTCGCGTCGTCGTTGTGGACGGTCAGCTTGATCCGTTGACCGGCCGGCACTCTGAGCTCCGCCGGGTGAAAACGATGGTTCTTGATGCGCACCTCGGCCGTTGCCGTGTCCGCCTGGGCGGCGAAGGCGGCAAAGGCCAGGGCCAATGCCGCCATCGGCGCGATGATTCGAATCGGCATGTCGATCATCACCTCATATAAACGAGAATGGTTATTATTGATGATATTCGTCCGGTTTGCAATGAGTCGGCCGGTCAGAACTCCAGGCCGACGCGGAGCGTGCCCACGACCACGCCGTCGCGATCCGGGTTGAAGCCGCTGTTGTCGATGTACTGCAGGTCCGGTGTCACGTAGGCCCGTCCCGCCAGGCGGATGCGCCAGTAAGCCTCGGCCTGAACGATCGAATCGGCAGGCTCCGGCTGATGATCAGAGACGCCGATGCGGGCCAGGCCCAGGCCGAGCGTCGATCTGCCCACGGTCTGGGAGTAGGCCGCGCCCAGGAAGTTGGCGGCGGCCGAGACCCGGTCGTTGGCCAGCCCGGCCCAGGCCACCCACCGGCCCGGGCCTACCTGGCCGCCGCCGGAGAGATAGACGCCGTAGTTGTCCCGGCCGTCGTCGGAGGCGTCCTCGAGCGCTGCGTGGTCGCCGCTGCTGAACCACACGCCCACGTCCCCGCTCATTCCGCCTGCCTGCCAGAGCAGTTCCCCGGCACTGAACACCCCTTTACCATGCTCGCCGACGTCCACCACGTTGTTGTATGTGGGGTCTTCCGCGTCTTCGAGGCCGCCGGTGCTGCTGACGAAAAGCTGATAGCCGAGCCCGTGCGTCAGCTTCCCACCGTAGTTGGCACCCAGGGCGAATGCCGGGTACTCCACCGTGGGGTCGTTGACGAACGAGGTACCCATGAACTGGGTGTACTCGTTGTCCGCGATGTCGTTGGCGTCCAGGATCCCGGAGGGGTCGAGCAGCCCAACGCTGAGGTCCCCCGAGGCGACCGGCAGCTGGTAGAACAGCTGGGTGGCCGCGACCCGCCCGTGGCCGTTGGCGTTCAGGGTTTCGCCGACAGCATCGTTGACTTCCCCGTAGAAGCTGGTCACGCCCTGGTCGGGCGGTGTGGTGCCGGCCCGCAGCTCCAGGTACCAGGTCCCGGGGCCCATGGCGAGGTCGCCCAGCAGGTAAAGCTGGGCGTTGCCTTCGTTGTTGACGTCCCGACCGTCGACTTGCGACTCGCCGGCGGCCTGGTAAGTGCCGACGAGGACGCCGGATACGTGGGCGTTGTTGGCGGGCTCGGCCGCGTGGGCGGCACCCGCCGCGGCGACTGTGAAGCCGACGGCCGCTGTAAACCGGGCGGTGCTGCTCTTCATTCGTATCTCCACGGTTCATGAGGGTGTCCCCGAGGGGGAGGAGGTAGCAGGTCAACCGCGCGGCACATCCCCGGGGCCGCCGCGCGGCGGCGATACTATCCGGGTGGACCCTCCCGCGCGGAAAGCCGTCTTTGGGCGCGGGGCGCCCGCACACTCAGCGGCGGGATCAGTAGCCGCCTTTCTTGCCGGCGCCGGCGAATACGAAGTCCCAGCTCACGGTCATGGGGTCCCACCACTCGGCTACGCCCGTCTCCTTGTCGGTATGCCGGAAGAAGCCGTTGTAGGGGGGCGGCAGAATGCGGTACTCGAGGTGGTATTTGCCGGGTCCGTCCAGCTTGACGTTGGCGCCGTAGTGAGGCCCGTCCGAGGCGACCATGGCCATGAAGGTGCCGGCGGTCTGCCAGTCGCTGCCCTGCTTGCTGAGGCTGTAAGTGATGGTGAGATACGGGATCCAGTCGCCGGCGCCGAAGCCCTGGGGATTATTGTTGTCGGCTTGGATGTCGGCCTCCAGGTGAACGTCGTACTCACCCTTCATGCCCGCCAGCTGGGGTGCCATGTGCACCGGCTGGAGGTATACCGCGCTGATGATCAGGTGGTTCTTCTGGACCGGTTTGCCGATGAGCTGTTCGGCGGCGCCGGCAGGCAGCGCCAGCCCGAGGAGGGAGGCGGCGATCAGCAGATGACGTAGTTTCATCGGTCTTCTCTTTTATTGAATAGGAATCATTACTATTTATTGCCCGAAAAAAAGGGCTTTGCCCGTTAGCGGGACTGCTCGGAGATTCCCCAGGGAACCACCGAACGTCCTCTCAAATGCCGAACAGAGCAGGCCACCAGGCCAGCCCGATCAGCGCCACCCCGACCAAGCCGGGCGCAAGGGCGATCCAGCGCCCCGCTCCGGACAGGCCCTGGACGCCCAGCAGCCGGTGGCCGAGCTGCAGGCTCCAGAGCACGCTGAGCCCGAAAGCGGTGATCTTGATGCCCGACACCAGCGCGTCGGGCACACCCAGGGCGGTCATGGCCTCGAAGAGCTTGCCGCCCAGGCCGATGACCAGCGACACCATGGCGACCGGCATGTATGCGTAAGCCAGCTCCACCATCCGCGTGCGCAGCCGGCGGTCGCCGCCGAAACGGCCGGAGAGCCAGCCCGCAGCCGCCGTGAGGGCGCCGAGTACCGCCGTCAGCGCCGCAGCGCAGGCAAGCATGAAGCTGCTGATCATGAAGAAGTCCAGCCAGGTGAAAACCTCCCTGGCCTCCGGATGCACCGACATCAGCCAGGCCGGTCCGGGCTGGCCGATCCACAGCCAGCCGTGATTGATGGCCCAGACGGCCACCGCGTGTCGCAGCCAGTCGTACTGCGGCAGCACCAGCCACAGGAAGCCGCCCAGGGAGAGCCCCGTGGCGATGAACAGGAACCAGATCTCCGCCGCGTTGGGATTGTGGCTGTGTATCCGCTCGATTTCGACGCCCGGACGGCGGAGCTCCAGCCGCAGCCCGCCGCTCGCGTTGGGGTACACGCAGCGGAAGCATTCGATGCAGTGCCGCGACTCGGCCTTGCGGTTGATGTCGATCATGGTGGGGCAGACACCCTTTTCGGTGTAGGCGTCACCGCCGGGCCGCGGCCGCTTGGGCCGGAACTGCACGGCACCGATGCGCGAGAACACGCCCAGCATGAGCCCGATGGGGCACATGTGGCGGCACCAGGCGCGCTTGCTGCGACCGCGGCCGTAAACGAAACCGAGCATGATGGCGAACGCGAAGGTCGCGCCGAAGATCTCCGCGATGCCCAGGGCATGATCCCGGGCGCCGAGGGTCTGGGCAAGCACCGTGATGATCACGAAGCTGACTATGGGCGTGCCCTGCCAGCGCACCCAGCGCGGCACCGGCCGCTTCAGGCCCACGCGGTTGGCCCACTCCGAGCAGGCGCCCAACGGGCAGAGCACCCCGCACCAGCTGCGGCCGGTAAAGATCACGGAGACGAAAACCAGCGGGAACCACAGCCCCCAGATGACGAAGTTGGCGAACAGCGTGAAGTCGTTCCAGAAATGCGCGTCGTCGTCGGGCACCGGTAGCAGCAGCGGCACCGTCATCAGCGCCATGAAGCCGAAGAACATGCCGACGTGGATCCAGCTCAGCTTGTCGCGGTGACGCACCGCAAAGCGCTCCACCGCCACGGTCAGACGGCTGCGCGGCCGCGGCGCATCCGAACTCGGTTCGACGTGCACCGGGATCTCGTTGAGCCGGACGGCACTTCCCGACATGAACGGCGTTCCCCGTTTCTCCTGCGTCAATCTGACCAAGATAGTAAACGATAATGATTTGCGTCCGCAAATGCTGGCTCGTCGGAGCGGACAGAGCGCCCACGGTCCGCCCGGGGCCGAGGGTTCTGCGGAATCAGCCCAGTGCGGGGTGAAGCAGTTGACTCAGGAAGTGGAACAGCAACCGGGGTTCCAGCCAGAGCATGAAGGCCACGCCCCAGGCGGCCCCCCAGAGATGCGCCCCGTGATTGATGTTGTCGCTGGACTGGCGCTCCGCCCAGAGGGAGTAGCCCACGTAGGCGACGGCGAAGATGATGGCGGGCACCGGTACGATGAACACCAGCAGCATGGACCAGGGCTGCAGCAGGATGAAGGCGAACAGCACCGCCATGACCGCCCCGGAGGCGCCGAGGCTGCGGTAGGTCGTATCCCGGCGATGGCGGAAATGGCCGGGCAGGCTCGCCACCACGATGCCGGCGAGATAGAACAGGACATAGCCGGCGGCGCCGATGACGGGGACGAGCACCTGCTCCATGACGCGCCCGAAGAAGAACAGGGTGATCATGTTGAACAGGAGGTGCGAGCCGTCGGCATGAATGAAGCCGTGCGTCAGCAGCCGCCACCACTCTCCGCGGTTGACCGCCGGCGGCCAGTAGATCAGGCGGTCGAGCAGCCGGGGCTGTTGCCAGGCGGCGATGGAGACGATGACGGTGAAGGCGATGATGATCAGGGTAATGGGCATCCGGCGCACTCGCTGCAGACGGGCGGTGGAAGGACCGTGCAGGCGTGGGTCCGCGCCTACGCCTGCCGGCGCATGGTAGCACGGCTCGCGGGCGGTCATCGTGCGCGGCCCGGGGCAGGCCGACGGGAACCAAGAAGCCGCCGGCCATGCGCCGGCGGCTCGGCCAAGCAGGCTCCGCTCCGGCGACGCGGTTGAGGCGGATTTCGACGACGAATTGCGGGGCACAAACGGGAGTGCGGCGAACACGCTCCAGGACCTATGTTGACGGCTGTCGGGGATCTTTCCACTATGGTCATTCGGAGGTCTGCCATGAGCATCACGTCCGTCAACGAAACGCCTCCCGCCCGCAGCCAGGACACCCGCTGGGAGGCGGTGCTGCGCCGCGATCCGGAGGCCGACGGCCGCTTCTTTTATGCCGTCCTCACCACCGGCGTCTACTGCCATCCGTCCTGCGCCGCGCGCACGCCGCTGCGCGACAACGTCTCCTTCCACGAAACCCGGGAGGCGGCGGAGCGTGCCGGATTCAGGCCCTGCAAGCGCTGCCGCCCCGATCTGCCCCCCAGGCGCGAGCGGGAGGCGGCCCTGGTGGCCGAGGTCTGCCGGGCCCTGGACTCGGCGGAGGAGCAGTCCCGCCTGGACGTGCTGGCGGCCGGGCACGGGCTCAGCGTGCGCCATCTGCACCGGGTGTTCCGGCGCGTCACCGGTGTCACCCCCCGGGCCTATACCGCCGCCCGGCGGCAGGGGCGCGTGCAGGCGTATCTGGCCGCGGGCGACTCGGTGACGGAAGCGATCTACGGTGCCGGCTTCGGCTCGGCGGGCCGCTTCTATGAGGCGGCGCTGGCCATGCTCGGCATGGCGCCCTCGATCTACCGCAAGGGCGGCGCGGGTGAGACCCTTGGCTACGCCGTGGGGCCGTGCGCCCTCGGGCAGGTCCTGGTGGCTGCCACCGCGCGCGGCGTCTGTGCCATCCTGCTCGGCGATAGTCCAGCCGGGCTGCGCACGGAGCTCGAACGGCGCTTCCCGGGCGCGACTCGCAGCGAGGCCGGGCCCGAGGTGCAGGCCTGGCTGCAAACCGTCATCCGGCTGGTTGACGACCCGCTGGAGGCGCCCGGCAGCGAGCTGCCGCTGGACATCCGCGGCACGGCGTTCCAGCGCCGGGTCTGGGAAGCCCTGCGGGGCATTCCGCCCGGCAGCACTGCGAGCTATGCAGAGATCGCCGAGCGTATCGGCCGGCCCGGCGCGGCCCGGGCCGTCGCTGGCGCCTGCGCCGCCAATCCGCTTGCGGTGGCGATCCCCTGCCACCGCGTTGTCCCGGCCGGCGGCGGCGTTGGCGGCTACCGCTGGGGGGTTGAGCGCAAACGCACGCTGCTGGATCGGGAGCATCAATGACCGGAGCAGCCCGTCACGGCACGGAGCAGGGCGACCCGGTGCCGACCATCCGGGAGCGGGTGGCGGACCTGGACTGGCAACGCGTCGTGCGGGATCTGGATGAGCGCGGCTGCGCCACCACCGGGACGCTGCTGACCGCGCGGGAGTGTGGCAGCTTGGCGGCCGCCTTCGGCGACGAGGCGCGGTTTCGCAGCCGGGTGATCATGGCCCGCCACAATTTCGGCCGTGGGGAGTACAAATACTTCGCCTACCCGCTGCCGGACGACGTCCAGGCGCTGCGCGAGAGCCTGTACCCCCCGCTCGCCGATCTCGCCAACGTCTGGGAGCGGCGTCTCGGCGGGCCCGGGGAGTTTCCCTCGGATCACGCGGGCTGCCTGGCCCGCTGCCGCGACGCGGGCCAGCGGCGGCCGACGCCGCTGCTGCTCGGCTACGGCGAGGGCGATTTCAACTGCCTGCACCAGGATCTCTACGGCGACCTGGCGTTCCCGCTCCAGGTCGTCTTCCTGCTCAGCGCGCCGGGCGAGGACTTCACCGGGGGCGAGCTGGTGCTCACGGAGCAGCGCCCGCGCATGCAGTCTCGGCCGGAAGTGGTGCCGCTGCGGCAGGGGGAGGGCGCCGTATTCGCGGTCAACCGGCGCCCGGTGCAGGGCCGGAGGGGATGGTACCGCGTGACCATGCGTCACGGGGTCAGCCGGGTGCGCTCCGGCCGGCGCTTCACGCTGGGTGTGATTTTCCATGATGCACGATGACCGGACTGCCGAGCTGTTCGGGGCGATGGCGGAGGACGCCCTGCGGATTGAGCCTTTGTCCGAGGGCGCGGTCATATTGCGTCGCTTCGCCGCCGCGCAGGCCGAAGCGCTGCTGGAAGCGGTGCGGAACGTGGCCGACGCGGCGCCGTTGCGGCACATGACGACGCCCGGCGGCTTTCGGATGACCGCCGCCATGACCAACTGCGGCCCCCTCGGCTGGGTGACCGACACGTCCGGCTACCGGTATGTGACCGACGACCCCGACAGCGGCCGCCCATGGCCGGCCATGCCCGGCGTCATCCGCAACCTGGCGCGGGAGGCGGCGGGCGCAGCCGGATTCGAGGGGTTCGATCCCGACGCCTGCCTGGTCAATCGCTACCGGCCCGGCGCCAAGCTGTCCCTGCATCGGGACCGCGACGAGCGCGACTACGCGCATCCCATCGTGTCCGTGTCGCTCGGCCTGCCGGCGACGTTTCTTTTCGGCGGCGCAAGCCGCCGCGAGCGTCCGTACAGGATCCCGCTTCACAATGGGGACATCTTGGTCTGGGGCGGGCCCGCCAGGCTGTTTTACCACGGTGTTGCGCCGTTGCCCGACGGGCGGGACCCGCTGACGGGGGATTGCCGCATCAACCTGACCCTGCGCCGCGCGGGGCCGCTCTGAGCCCGGCCGCGCTGCTACTGAAGCAGCATGTGGCCCATGAGTCCGAACAGGAATCCGCCCACTGCTCCCAGGGGCGGCGACCAGTGGCGGGCCAGCCGCGCCTGCGGGGCGATGTCCTGGAAGGTGAGGTAGAGGATCCCCGCGGCGGCGAACAGCATGACGGCATCAACGGCAACCGGGAATCCAGCCAGCCAGTAGTAGCCGGTCAGGCCCGCGGCCGGCCCCAGGGGCACCAGGATACAGAACCCGATAAGCACCGTCCGAACCGATGCGCGCGTGCTGGAGCGCATCTCGCGGAAGGCATTGAAGCCCTCGGGAAAGTTCTGCAGCGCGATCAGCAGCGCCAGCAGCGGTGCCGCCCTGACGTCGGCGGCGAACATGGCGCCCAGGGCCAGGGCCTCGGGGATGAAGTCGGCCAGCATGGCGATCAACTGGGCCGCCGAGCCCTGGCGGCGGCTGAGCACAACGTCCGTGTACATGAACGCGAGACCGCCCGCCAGCATCCAGAACGCCGCGAGCGGCGCCGAAAGATCCTTGATGCCTTCGGGAACCAGCACCAGGGAAACGGCGGCCAGCAGCACGCCGCCGCCGAAGGCGATGATGAAGTGCCGCAGTTCCTGTTCCAGCCAGCGGGGCTGAATGCGCTCGACGGCGGCCAGACCTCCGCCCAAGGGGATGGCGACGCCCGCCATGACGGTCAGCAGGACGATCTCGAGGCACTCGGGCACCGGCAGGCAAGGCTCCCCGTGGGCAAAATGGTGCCGCCCGCGCGGACGGCAGGACAATGGGCGGGTCGATCCGTGTTACCGCCTCGAGGCGAAATCGTAAAGCTTGGCGAGAGCCACGCCCACCCCGACGGCGGCAAGAACGGTGACGAAGGGCCGCGCGGCGATCTCCTTGCGGCTGCGTTCGCGCAGGTGCCACCCCTGCTCGCGCACGCTGTCCGCGCCGTTGCGTACCGACTGCCGGGCGCGGCCCACGCGCTCCTCCGCCAGCTCACCGACGGCGCCGGTCAGTCCTGATACGTCCGAGCGCAGCCGCTTGATGTCGTCGTTCAGGTTGTTCAGCTCTTCGCGCAGCGGGTCTTTCTCTGCCATGAAGCACCCCCTTGTGAATCGCCGGCCGCGGGGGCGAACGCCCCCGGCATGTCTCCTAAATCCACGTATGAGACCTGTGCAGCGGCAATTCAAGCCGGACTCGACCTCGCCGACCTACTGAGCCAGAAGGCCGCCGTCAATGGGGAGGGCGTGACCGGTTATGAATGAGGCCGCATCGGAGAACAGCCACGCCACTGTCTCGGCGACCTCCGCGAGCGTGCCCACCCGTCCGGCCGGGTACAGCGCCTTGACCTGCGCCTCCCGCCGCCGGTCGTCACCGAATATCGCCTCGCTCATCACCGTTTCGTCGATGATGCCCGGACAGACGGCGTTGACCCGGATGCCGCGGTCCGCATAGGCCAGGGCCGTTGCCCGGGTCAGCCCGACCACGCCGTGTTTGCTGGCGATATAGGCAGGGCCGACGATGCCGTTGCCGTACAGGCCGGCAATGGAGGCGTGGTTGACGATGACCCCGCCGCCCTGGGCGAGCATCGGCGGCAGCTCGTGCTTGAGACAGAGCCAGACACTCTTGAGGTTCACGTTGAGCACACGGTCCCAGGTGGCTTCGTCGCAGTCCACGGGGGTGGTGAACACCCCTTCCAGGACACCGGCGTTGTTGAACGCTCCGTCCAGGCGGCCGTGGATCGAAACCACTCGCCGGACTGCGGATGCCACGTCCTCCCCGTTACAGACGTCAGTGGGTATGAAGGCGGCATTGCCGCCGTTGGCACGTATTTCCTCCACCGTCCGCTCACCGCCGGCCGTGTCTACGTCGGCGATGGTTACGCTGGCACCGGCGCTCGCCAGGGTGGCGGCCGTGGCACGGCCGATGCCCGAGCTGCCGCCCGTGACCAGAATGGTCTTGCCTGCAAGTGAATCGGTCATTTCGTGATCTCCTTCAGTTCGTCGGTATGGGATGGACGCGTGCCCGGCGAGGGCCCCGCCTTCAGGCCGTCGCGCGGGCGCCTGGCGCCGTCTCGGGTGCTGCGGCCAGCAGGCGGTCCACCTCGATCACCCCCGTGCGCTGGTCGTAGGCCGTTGACAGATGCTGGCCTCGTCGGGCGAACAGGGCGGTGGCCGCCTCGTTGTCGGCCTGCACCGTGTACAGGAAATGCGCCACACCTCCGGCGCGGGCCCGGAGTGCCAGTGCCCGCAGTAGCCGCTTGCCGACGCCCTGCCCCTGGGCGCCGTCGGCCACCGTGGCGGCGATCTCCGCGGTGGTGCCGTCCTCGGGCAACCGCACGTAACGGGCCTCTCCGACCAGGGCCGGGCCGCGAAACGCGCCGAGCGCCAGGTGATCCCGGCCGTCCATGCCGAGCAGCAGTTGCAGCAGTTGGGGGCGCACTTCCCGCGTGGGGGTATGGAAGCGGCGATAGAGGGTCTCGGCCGACAGGCCGCGGTAGAACGCCTCGATCAGCGCGCCATCGGAGGCTTCCAGCAGCCGCACCGCGAGCCGCCGGCTGGGGGAGTCCGGCCTCGCTGGCAGGACGGCCCCGGAGAGCGTTGCTCCGATCGCGGCCCGGCGGCTGTCGAGGGTGGTATCGCGCTTCGTGTTCATGGCTGACTCCATGCCGTTCCGGCTTTGAGCGGTCGGCGGTATGCGACCGATGGAAAGCAGCCTAGGGGCCGGCCGTATCCGTCTTGCGTTTCGACCGTTTCGGTTTGTTGCGGCTGTGTATCGGGCCGGGGGAGGATTCGCCGGGCGGCCCCGCCAAGCGGGCTTGCACGCCCGGCGTTGCGGCTCAGGCCTCCGCGATCTCAGGGGGCTGCGACGGCGCCTCCCCGAGCCGCGCGTCGCGATGCCGCTCGTAGAGCAGGCGAAGCACCCACACCGCGTTGAGCACGCAATAGAAGGCGTTCCAGTAGACGAGGTGCATCAGCGGCACCTCGAGGGTGTAGAAGTACACCAGCAGGCAGGTGGCGCCCGACAAAGAAAACGCCCTCAGCACCAGCAGGTTGCGCACGAAGTACGAGGCGATGAACAGCCCGTTGGCGGCGGTGACCAGATGTTCCATCTCAAGGCTCCATGGTGGGTTTCGTGGCGGGGCAGTGTCCGGGAGCCGGGTATCCGAGGTTTGTCCACCGTGTATCGGTAGGTAATGGGATCGTTGCGCCGAGCTGGAACGCCGTCGCAAGGGACTGCCGTATACGTGAGCGAAACAACCTGCTGCAGGAAGGACATCGGTCCGAAACGTTCGCGGATGACAGTCGTGGTGCCGGCCGAGCCCGCGTGTCGCGGGTCAGCGGCGGCAATCATCCAAACGCAGTCATGCAGGAGACACGACCATGAACGCTGTTGTCACACAGGACGCCGCCGAGCGCGGCACGCAGACCCGTTACGCCAAGTGCGTCGAGGTGTCCAAGCGCATCCGCTGGGAGATCGACCGCGACGTTTTCCGCGGCCGCCAGTTCGACTTCGGCCGGAAGTTCCTGCCCGACGGGTTGTCGAAGGTTCAGGATCTGGACTTTCTCAGCGGCGCCGAAAAGCGCCTGTTGAGTCAGGTCCAGGGCCGCACCTACGCCTACATCTTCGGCTTGGTGGAGCGCTTCATCAACGCGAAGGTGCTGGAGGTCAGCCGCGATTACTGGCTGGGCGACCAGACCGCCCTGGAGGCCCTGGTCCGGTTCAGCGACGAGGAGCTCAAGCACCAGGAGATGTTCCGCCGTATCGAGCGCATGATCGGCGACGCCATGCCGGTCGGCTACCTACAGACGGCCGATGCAGACGAGGTGGCCCGGGCGGTTCTGAGCAAGTCGACCTGGGCGGTGCTGGGGCTCACCTGCCACATCGAGCTGTTCACCCAGGCCCACTATCGGGAGAGCATTGACCGCGACCCCGAGCTCTCCGAGCTTTACAAGGACGTCTTCCTCTACCACTGGCGCGAGGAATCCCAGCACGCCATCCTGGACGAGCTGGAGTGGGAGCGTGAGCATGAGCGACTGACTTACGCGGAGCGCGACGCCGCCGTGGACGAGCTGATCGCCCTGGTGGAGGCGGTGGACGGCATCCTGCAGGCTCAGTCCGTGGCGGATGTGGACTATTTTGCCGCGATTGCCGGCAGAACGTTCACCGAGGTCGAGATCGCGGCATTGCGGGCAGGGGTGCTGCGCGCCTATCGGTGGCAGTACATTGTCTCCGGCGTCACGCAAACGCGCTTCGGGGAAGTGCTGGGCCGGCTCACGACCGAGGCCCAGATGCAGCGCGTCCAGACCGCCCTGGCTCCGATCATGTAGGACGGCGGATGAGCTCAACAGAGGCCCGCATTATGCGGGCCTTTTTGCATCCAGCAGGGGCTCGATAGCCTTGATCAGCTCGGTGATGTCCACGGGCTTGCGCAGGACGGCGGCCACCCCCAGCCGTTTCGCTTCGCTCTGGTCGATGGTTTCCGTGTTGCCCGTGTAGAGCAGCACGGGCAGGTCCCGTCCCTGCTCGCGCAGCCGTGCCGCCAGCTCCAGCCCGCTTATGCCGGGCATGGTCTGATCCGTGATGACCAGATCGACGGGGTCGGCTGCTGCTTTCAGATCCCGCAGCGCTTCCTCGCCGGTCTCGCGGGCCAGCACGCTAAAGCCGCGTCCTTCCAGCAGCTCCTCCATGAACCCCCGCACCGACGCCTGATCCTCCACCAGCAGCACGCGCGCCGCGGGCCCCTCGCGGCTCGACTCCACCGGCGCGGTACGCTTGGCAGGCGCCTCCGCAGAGCCCGACGCCACCGGCAACAGCACGTGAATGCCCGCGCCGCCGCCGTCCAAGTTCTCGACGAGGATATGCCCGCCATGGTCGTGGACGATGCCATGGGCCGTGGACAGGCCCATACCGGTGCCCTGGCCGACCTGCTTGGTAGTGAAGAACGGCTCGAAGATGCGTTCCATGATGTTCGGCGGGATCCCCGGTCCGTCGTCGAGTACGGACAGGGCAACGTATTCGCCCATCGCCGGCTGGCGGCAGGCGCTGCAGGTGCGTCGCGCGTCGCGGCGGGTCCCGATGCGAATGCGGATGGTGCCGCAGCCGGCAATGGCGTCCCGCGCGTTGATGCACAGGTTCATCAGCACCTGCTCGATCTGGATCGGGTCGGCGAGGACCGGCGGAAGATCCTTGTCGAAGACCATCTCCAGGGTCACGCTGGACGGAAACGAGGACGTGAACAGGCTCACGGTTTCCTCCACCAGATCCGTGAGGCAGATCAGGCGCGGGGCACCACGCTCGCCTCGGCTGAAGGTGAGCATCTGCCGGATCAGGTCCCGCGCCCGCTCACCCGCCGCCTGAATCTGCTGCAGGTGGTTGGCGAGCCGCTCCTGGGCCCGCGCCGCCGGTTGTTCCCGCGCCAGGGACGCATAGCCGAGAATGGTGGTCAGGATGTTGTTGAAATCGTGGGCGATACCGCCGGTGAGATGGCCGATGGCCTCCATTTTCTGGGCCTGGCGCAGCTGCATTTCCAGCGCGCTGCGTTCGGTTTCCGCCTGCTTGCGCTCGGTGATATCGCGGGCGATGCCCAGCAGGTGCGGGGCACCTTGATAGACCATTCGCACACCGTTGACTTCCACGGGGAATACGGTGCCGTCCCGGCGCACGTCGTTGGCTTCCGCGTGAAACGGTATTCCGGTGCGGAGGGTGTCCATGAAGGCATCGAAGTGATGCCATGAATCGGGATGGACCACCACGCGCGGGTCCATCGCCAGCAAGTCGTCGCGGGTGTAGCCGTGCATGTCGGCGAATGCCGGGTTCACGTCCACCAGGCGACCCCGGGGGCTCCACAGCACCAGCCCGTCCACCGAGGCGTCGAAGATGGCCCGGTACTGCTCCTCCCGTGTGCGCATGGCGTGCTCCGCCCGCTGGCGCTCGATCTCCGCCGCAGCCCGGATGGAGAAAATCTTCAAAGTGGCCTCGATGACATCGCGGTTGCGCATGGGCCGCGTGTCGCTGATGGCGATCAGTCCAAGGGCGGCGCCGGAGCTGTCGAACAGCGGATAGGCCGCGTAGCTGTGGAAGCCGAACTCCACCATCATCCTGTCCTCAGGGAAGCATTCCGTCAGCCGGTCGGGTACGAACTCGAACTCCTTGCCGATGACGAAGGCACACGGGGTGCCTTCAAGCGCGTACTCGACGTTCTCCAGTATTTGGCCGCGATGATAGACCGCGATGGTCTGGACCCAGTCGTCACCGGGCGCGCTAAGCACGCCAATGAGCGCGAAGTCCACTTCCAGTGTGATCGCTGCATGCTCCACGAGCTGTTTGAACACCTCTTCGCCACGGGCTGCCGTCACGCCCAGCGCCACGTTGCGCAGGGCGGCGAGGATGCGCGGCGAATCGAGGGGCAAATCGGTGGTCGAAGTGGTTGGCGGTGCGCTCATGGCGGCATCTCCGGCGGTCTTTTCGCAACATTAGCACCGGTCGCGGGCCGGGGAACCCGGCGATACGGGAATGAAACAATTGAAACGGGCCGGAAACCGCCGCCTACGTGGCCTCCGGCACGAACATGTAGCCCGCCCCACGCACGGTACGCAATAGGCGTGGCGACTCCGGGTCGCACTCGATCTTCTTGCGCAGGCGGGCGATGCGGATGTCCACGCTGCGGTCGTAGGGATGCCAGTCCCGGTTCTGGGTGAGATCGAGGATGTCGTCCCGGCTAAGTACACGGTTCGGCCGCGTCCCGAAGACCTGCAGTAGATCGAACTCCATCTGAGTGATCGGGATCTCCCGGCCCTCTTCGTCGCGCAGGCTGCGGGTATCGAGATCCAGGATGCAGTTGCCGAACCGCAGCGTGCGGGCCGGCCCGGAAGCCGGGACCTGGCTGCGGGGCTGGAGGCGGCGCAGCACGCCCTTGATGCGCGCAAGCAGCTCGCGGTTGTCGAATGGTTTGGCGATATAATCGTCGGCACCGACCTCCAGGCCGATGATGCGGTCCAGGGTGTCCCCGGACGCGGTCACCATGATGATGCCGATATCCAGGTGCTCCCGGATGTGGCGGGCCAGGGAAAGGCCGTCCTCCCCCGGCATGTTCAGGTCCAGAAGCACCAGCTGGGGCCGGATCGCTGACAGGGCGCTCCGTGCAGCGTCGCCGTTCTCGGCGGTATGCACCTCGTAGCCTTTTGCCGTCAGGTATTCTTCCAGCAGGGCCCGCACCTGGCTGTCGTCGTCGACGACGAGAATCGTTTCCTTGTCATCCATGTCCGAGAATCCGCGAGTTGGGATATCTTCGATATTCTTATATCCGGCGCGGAGACGGCCGGCAAGTTGCCAGGTTCCGGGTCGCCGGCTATATGGGATTGAGCGCGGACGCCCCGATCGCGGGACCTGACCGCACCGCTTTCGGAGCGGCTTCACAACTCTGGGGGGTAGAGACCTATGACCGTGGACGCTCCAGGTCCCAGCATTGAGGCGCAGCGCGCGTTCTACGACCAGTGGAACGCCCAGGCGCGCGCCGGCGCTTACGAGGAGATATCCCGCGAGATCCGGCTGCGCGGCGAGCGGCTGGCAGCCATCCTGCGAGAGCTCGGTATGGACCATCCCCGCATTCTGGAAGTGGGGTGCGGAACGGGGTGGCTGACGGAGAAGCTGTGTGAGCTGGGCCGCGTGACGGCAATCGATCTCTCACGGCATCGGCACGCCGCCGCCGATATCTGGCGCCATTGCCGTAGAGGTGAGTAAGCTTTAGGGCGACGCGCGGAGCCGCGCGAGGAAGGGAACAGGGAGGTTCGCCGGGGCCCGGCCCGTTCGGCCGAACCTCCACTGCATCGATCTGCATGTCCCGTGCTCGCCGCAGGGGGGCGGTTGCTCAGTGGAGGGAAGCGATGGAGCATGACAAACAGCTGCACCGGATCGTGGTGGTCGGCGGCGGTGCCGGCGGCCTTGAGCTCGCAACCCGGCTGGCGCGGCATCTCGGCCGGCGCCGGAAAGCCCAGATGCTCCTGGTCGACGCCAACCTTACGCACGTCTGGAAACCGCTCTTTCACGAGGTGGCCGCCGGTACGCTGGATTCCCACGGCGATGCCCTCGATTACCTCGTGCAAGCCAGCCACCACCGCTTCCGCTTCCATTACGGCCGGATGACCGGCCTCGACCGCGGTCGGCGGCAGATCGAGCTCGAGCCGGTGATCGGCGAGCACGGCGAGACACTGGTGCCGGCCCGCCACGTGGGCTACGACACGCTGGTGGTTGCCGTGGGCAGCATCAGCAATCACTTCGGCACGCCGGGCGCGGCCGAGCATTGTCTGTACCTGGACTCCGCCGCCGAGGCGGAGCGTTTCCAGCAGAGCATGGTGCGCGCCTATCTGCGGGCCCAGACGCAGGCGGCGCCGCTGGCCGAGGGTCAGCTGTCGGTGGTGATCGTCGGCGGCGGTGCCACCGGCGTGGAGCTGGCTGCCGAGCTGCGGAACGCCGCGCGCCGGGCGGTGAGCTACGGTCTGGACCGCATTGACCCGGAAGCGGACCTGAAGCTGACCCTGGTCGAGGCCGCGGGCCGGGTGCTGCCAGCACTCTCGTCCCGGCTTTCCGAGAAGACCGAGCGCGAGCTGGAAAAGCTCGGCGTGCGCGTGATCACCGGCAGAAAGGTCGTGGAAGTCACGGAAGGCGGCGTGGAGCTGGCCGGCGGCGAGTACATCCCGGCGGAATTCCGGGTATGGTCGGCCGGCATCAAGGCACCGGACTGGCTGCAGGACCTGGATGGCTTGGAGACCAACCGCATGAACCAGCTGGTGGTGACGCCCAGCCTCCAGACCACCCGGGATCCAAACATCTTCGCTTTCGGCGACTGTGCGGCCTGTCCATTGCCCCACGGCGAGGGCACCGTGCCGCCGCGGGCCCAGGCCGCCAGCCAGCAGGCGACCTTCCTGGCGGATGCCCTGGCCCGTCACTTGACCGGACAGGCCGAAGGGCAGTTTGTCTTTCGAGACTACGGCTCGCTGATCTCGCTCAGCGAGGACAACGCCGTCGGGCGCCTCATGGGAAGTCTGTTCCGCAGCCTGACCGTGGAAGGCTTCATGGCTCGCATGGCCTATGCCCTGCTTTACAAGAAGCACCTCGTGGCTCTACACGGCCTGCGACGCGTGGCGGTGACGACGACACTGCAGGCCCTGTCACGCCATACCCGGCCCCGGCTCAAGCTGCACTGACCGGCGGCTGACGCTTGTCCTTCAGGGCCTGTGGCATTGGCGGCGTTCGCGCTTACGCCGCCGGCGTCCCTTTTTCCTTGGCGGCGGCGCATTCCCTGAACACGAAGTACGGGCACGCGTGGCAGGCCTCGTGGTCGAGCCGCTCCAGGACGATGTAGGCGATGGCCTCCCGGGGATTGTGGAACAGGCGGCCGCCGCCCATACGGCGGTCGTACCCACCGCGTTCGAGAAAATCGCGGGCGGGGCCCTTCAGCGAGCAGAGGTAGAGCCCGCCCCCCGCCCTGGCCAGAGCGGCGGATTCCGCTGCCAGCACCTCGGCGCCGGAGACGTCGATCAGATTCACGGCGCTGCCCACCAGCAGCACGTGGCGCTGCTCCCGGGTGCGGCTGAATGCCCGCAGAGTCTCGTGCAGATGCCCGGAGGTGGCGAAAAACAGCGAGCCGTCGACCCTCAGGATCTTCAGCTGCGGGCACTCCGTCAGCGCATTGCGGCGGACGTTCCGCAGGTCGCGCCCCGCCCGGTCCTCGCGCGGTGCGACCGGCACCAGCGCGGGCCTGGCGGTGCGCCTGAGGTACAGGACGATGGAGGCGAGAATGCCGGCGAAGACCGCGGTGACGAAGCCCAGCAGGATCGTGAGCAGCAGCGTTATGACCAGCACTGCGGCGTCGTCGCGGCTGGTACGCAGGATATGGCGGATCTGCCCCCATTCGACCAGTCCCCAGGCCACGGTCAGGACCATCGCGGCGACCGCGGCCATCGGTACGTAGGCAGTGATCCCCGGTACCAGTACCAGCACGGCCGCGAGGCACGCCGCCGTAACCAGGCCCGAGAACGGTGTCCTGGCTCCGGCATCAAAGTTCGCCGCAGAGCGGGTGAACGAGCCGGACGCCGGGTAACACGAAAAGAAGCTACCGACGAGATTCGCCAGGCCCTGTCCGATGAACTCGCGGTTGCCATCGATGCGCTGCCCGGAGCGGGTGCCGATGGCGGTGGCGATGGACACGGCCTCGATGAGTCCGATGAGCGCCAGGGCCATGGCCCCGGGGGCGAGCTGCCGGACGCGCTCGACGCCCAGCGCGGGCAGCGCCGGGCTGGGCAGGCCGGAGGGCATGGCCCCCACGGTGGGAACGGTGTCCATGCCGGCGAGCGGCAGCCATTGCACGAGGGTGCCCGCGGCGAGGCCCAGCAGCAGAGCAGGCCACCGGGGCCGGAGGCGGCGGACCGCCGCGGTCACCAGCAGCGTGGCGCCGCCTATGATCATGCTGTCCGGCTGTGCCCGAGGCAGGGCCCGGGCCAGCGCGATCACCGTAGCGGGAATACTGCCCGCGCTGCCCAGGTCGAGTCCCAGCAGCGCGTCCATCTGGGTGACCGCGATGTACGCGGCCGCGCCGGCCGTGAATCCGACCACCACCGCATGGGAGATGAACGCGATCAGGGCACCGAAGCGGGCAAGTCCCAGAGCGAGCTGAAGCACGCCGACCATCGCAGTCAGCGCCACCACGGCAGCGGCATAGCCCGGGGCATTCTGGGCCACGATTCCGCTCATCACGGCCGCCACCATGATGGACATGGGCGCGGCGGGTCCGGTCACCAAGTGCCGCGAGGAGCCGAACAGGGCGGCCACCACGGCCGCGACGATGGCGGTGTAAAGCCCAAAGGCCGGCGGAAGTCCGGCGATGAGCGCATAGGCCACCACCTGGGGCAGGGCGATCACGGCGTTGGTGATTCCGCCCGCTGCGTCCGCGCGCAGGACGGCCGATGAGCGCAGTTCCCCAGCCCAGTCCATGAACGGCATCAGCCGCCGCGTCACGAGGCTTCGTGTTGCCATGCTGCAGTCATTCTCCCGCGTCTGGTTCCGGCATGGCGGGCCACGGACAGCTCGGTGGCGGCGCCGACCCCACCTTGACCCTGAACGCAGTGTAGCCCGCGTCGCGGCGTTCGCCGATGCCAAGAGGCTTGGCGGGCCGACTGCCGGAACCGGGCCGGCTATTGCAGCCGGCCCATGTCACGTATTGGAGAGCTGCGTCGTCGTTGTGGTGAGTCCACTGAAAGCCGGAATCGGAGCCGAACATGCCGCAGAGACTGGACCCCTTCGCGGTTTCCCCCTAGTTGATGCAGGGGTGCTGGACTTGGAGAGCCGGCTGAAGGCGTCGGGACTGGAGCGAGCGCTGATGGAGCTGATCAGGACCCGCGTGTCGCAGATCAACGGCTGCGCGTTCTGCACTGCGGCTGGGTCGGCGGGCTGCCCGGTTTCGTCAGCATTGACCCGTCGGGCGTGCTGCAAACCACTTCCTTCGTCGTCGACGTCGACCTCATACGCGGGATCTATGTCGTTCGCAACCCGGACAAGCCGCAGGCCATCGCGCGGGCGCTCGGGTTAGAGCGGCGACCGCGCCGTCAGGCGGGGTCCGGGTCGCCGCCCGACGAGCGTTCGGCGCGGAACCGGTCAAGCTCCTCCTGAATGTCAGGCATGGAATTGATATGCAACAATACGCATAAAGGAGGTTGCATGGCCCTGCGTGAGGTAGTGCTGGTGGCGCTGACCAGCGGCGAGATGAGTGGATACGACATCGCCGGCCGTTTCGATCGGCGCCTGAGCTTCGTGTGGCACGCCACGCACCAGCAGATCTACCGGGAGCTTAAGGCGCTGGAGCGCGACGGGTTGATCCGCCATCGCGTGGTCGGTCAGGCGCAGCGGCCGGACAAGAAGCTCTACCGGTTGACGGTGGAGGGCGAGCGGGCGCTGCACGCGAGGCTGCTGGACGATGCCGCGGCCCGGCCTGCCCGGGTGAAGGATCCGCTGCTCGTGAAGTGCTTCGCCGGCGAGCACATGCCGGCCGCGGAAATGCGGCGGCAGATCCGCCTGACCCGGGATCACTACCGTGAACGGCTGGAAGTCCTCCAGGAAATCGAGACGACCGCCCGTCGGCAGGTGCCGGAGCCCACCGCCGGTCAGATGATGGCCTACCTGGCGCTGCGCCGGGGGATCAGCGCCGCCCGCGGTTGGATCGAGTGGGCCGACGAAGCGGACCGGGCCCTGTCGGCCTATGAGTAATGGCCCCAAGGGGCGGAGCCCGCCCCCCGGCGTCGAAGCCTCGCCTATTCCTGGACGCTCCGGTCGCGGAGGAACGCCGGGAACTCCGCGGGCAGCGGCGGTTTGCTGAAGTAGAAACCCTGGGACTGGTCGCAGGCGATCCCCCGCAGGCCGCTTTCCAGTGTCATCTTCTGGTACGAGCGGGTGCTGATGTCGGGGGAATAGAACTGGAAGTTGTTCTTGCCTTCCTCATTGGCCAGGTACGTGGCCAGGTCGGCGGCCTTCATCAGGGACTGCTCGTCCTCGCCGTGGGCGGGGTACATGGCGACGCCGATGCTGGCGGTGACGCGGCAGTCGTGGCATTGGATGTCCAACGGCTCTATGACCGCGGCGTCGTCGCGCTCGATCTCCTGGACCAGCACCACGAGCTCGTCCCCACCGCGGCGGGCAAGAAACGCGCGCACTGCGGCTCATCAGTGAGGATTCGTCCGCCGGTGACGGTGGTTCAAGGCCTCCCGATAGCGTCTACAATGAAATGCGTACGGGCGTGCCCGTGTTCCTTCCGGGCGCACTTTGCCTTTCTACGGGAGAGACTACAAAACAACGCGGAGCCACACATGAGCATCTCCATCAAGGTCAACGGCAGAGAGCACACCGTGGACGTCGATCCCAGCACTCCGCTGCTGTGGGTGCTGCGTGACGAGCTGAAGCTCACCGGCACCAAATATGGCTGCGGCATCGCCCAGTGCGGCGCCTGCACGGTGCATCTGGACGGTAAGCCGACGCGCACCTGCGTGCTGCCGCTGCAGTCGGTTGGCGGCAGGGAGGTCACCACGATCGAAGGGTTGGATAGCCAAGAGGCCGAGGCCGTGCAACGGGCGTGGACCGAGCTGGACGTGCCCCAGTGCGGGTACTGTCAGTCCGGGCAGGTGATGTCCGCGGTGGGCCTGCTGCAGAAGACACCTAAGCCGGACGATGCGGCCATCGACAGTGCCATGAACGGCAACGTCTGCCGCTGCGCTAGCTACGTACGGATCCGCGGCGCCATCCACCAGGCCGCCCGCATGCTGGAGGGCTGAGCCATGACGATGCAGCAGGACGAACGTTTCTCCCCGTCGCGCCGCCGGTTCCTGCAAGGGGCCGGTGCCGCCGGCGTCGGTCTGGTTATCGGCTTCCACTGGACGCTGGGCGTGCCGCGGGTGTTCGCGGCGGAAACCGGCAAGGCGGGACAGTGGGCGCCGAATGCCTTTGTTCGCATCGCACCGGACAATACGGTGACGGTCATTTCCAAGCACATCGAGTTCGGGCAGGGCACGTACACGGGCCTCGCCACCATCCTGGCCGACGAGCTGGACGCGGACTGGCGGCAGGTCCGCGTGGAGTCGGCGCCGGCGAACGCCGCCGTTTACGGCAACGCGTTGCTGGGCGGCATCCAGGGCACCGGCGGCAGCACCGCCATTGCCAACTCCTGGCAGCAGCTGCGCCACGCCGGCGCCACGGCTCGGGCCATGCTGGCCGCCGCGGCCGCGAAGCGCTGGGGCGTGCCGGTCAACGAGGTCCAGGTCTCCGTCGGTGTCGTGAGCCATCCGGGCAAGGGCAAGCGGGCGACCTTCGGCGATCTGGCGGAGGCGGCCGCGGGCCAGCCGGTGCCGGACAAGGTGTCGCTGAAGGACCCTTCCCAGTTCAGCCTGATCGGCACCCGCGTCGGCCGCGTGGATGCCCGTGAGAAGTCCACGGGCGAAGCCCGTTTCACCCTGGACGTCTATCTGCCCGACATGCTCACCGCGGTCATGCTGCGGCCGCCCCTGTTCGGGGCCGCTGTCAAGTCCTTCGACGACTCCGCGGCCCGCAAGGTGAAGGGTGTCGTTGACGTGGTGCAGACCCCCCGGGGGATCGCCGTCCTGGGCGAGGGCTTCTGGCCCGCCAAGCAGGGGCGCGACGCGCTGAAGGTGGAGTGGGACGAGAGCAAGGCCGAGAAGCGCGGCTCCGAAGAACTGTACGAGCAGTACAGCAAGCTGACGCGGCAGGTAGGTCTCGAGGCCGAGACCCGGGGCGACCCCGAGAAGGCGCTGGCCGGCGCCGCAAGGGTCATCGACGTGGAGTACCGCTTTCCGTATCTGGCCCATGCGCCGATGGAGCCGCTGGACGCGGCGATCCGGCCCAACGACGACGGTTACGAGATCTGGGCGGGTTCCCAGATACAGACCATCGACCAGGGCGCGGCCGCAAAGGCACTCGGCGTCAAGCCCGAGAAGATCGCCATCCATACCCTGTTCGGTGGGGGAAGCTTCGGGCGCAGGGCCACGCCTATCGGCGACGTGGTCTTCGAGGTGGCCAGCATCCTCAAGGCCGCCGGCGGCAAACGACCCATCAAGCTGGTCTGGACCCGCGAGGACGATGTCCAGGGCGGACGGTACCGGCCGCTGTACGTCCACCGCCTGCGCGGCGGGCTGGACCAGGGCGGCAAGCCGCTGGTCTGGCATCAGCGGATCGTGGGCCAGCCCATCATGAAGGAGCTCGGGAATCTGCGTAAGAACGGCGTCGATCCCTCTTCCGTGGAGGGGGCCGAGGACCTTCCCTACGCCTTCGACAACTTCGCCGTGGACCTGCACAACACCGACGTGGGCATACCCGTGCTGTGGTGGCGTTCCGTGGGCCATACCCACACCGCGTTCAGCACCGAAACCTTCATGGATGAGCTGGCCCACGCCGCCGGTGAGGATCCCGTGGCATTCCGGCGGCGGCTGCTTAAGGACCATCCGCGCCATCTGGGCGTGCTGGAACGCGCCGCCAAGGAGTCCGGCTGGGGCGACCCGCTGCCGAAAGGACGAGCCCGCGGCGTGGCCGTGCACAAGTCGTTCGGCAGCTACGTGGCGGAGGTGGTGGAGGTTTCCAAGGACGACCGGGGGCTGCCCAAGGTCCACCGGGTGGTCTGTGCCGTGGACTGCGGCGTGGCCGTTAACCCGCACAACATCGAGGCACAGATGCAGAGCGGGATCGGCTTCGGACTGGGAGCGGCCCTGTACGACGAGATCGTGCTCGAGGGCGGCCGGCCGCAGCAGTCGAACTTCGACACCTACCTGCCCACCCGCCTGACCGACATGCCGGAGGTGGAGGTGCACGTCGTGCGCTCCAGCGAGGCTCCGACCGGTGTGGGCGAGCCGGGGACGCCGCCGATCGCACCGGCCGTCGCGAACGCCTGGTTCGCCCTGACCGGCGAACGGGTGCGCCAGCTGCCGTTCAAGCGCGCCGGCTGAGCATCGCTCCGCGGGAGCCGGATCGGCGCTTCCTTAGAAGTGGTTGGCGCTGGCCCGGCTCCAGTCTTCCTCGTAATGCGGATGGATCCGTCCGTCCAGCAGCGCCCCCGGCTCAAGGAACGGATACAGCTGGTCGTACGGCACGGCCGGCCCGTTCTCCACCCGGTGATACACCAGTGAAGGCGTCAGCGCCGCCACGCTGCCTACGCCGATGGCGCCCACCAGCTCGCGAAACGCGTTAAGCGTGTTGTGGTGCAGGTTGCGGACCTGCACCGCCTTGGCCTGCGGGTCCAGGGCCCGCGTGCGGCGGGGATCCTGGGTGGCCACCCCGGTGGGGCAGGTGTTGGCGTGGCAGCGCCGGGCCTGGATACAGCCGACGCTGAACATGAATGGCCGGGCCGCATTGCACATGTCCGCCCCCAGGGCCAGCTTCACCAGCATGTCGAACCCCATGGCCACCTTGCCGCTGGCAATGATCCGGACCCGGTCCCGCAGGCCTATGCCGTTGAGACAGTTGTGTACGAAGGGCAGCGCCTCGTTGATATAGGTGCCCAGGTAGTCCGAGAACTCCACGGGGGCGGCACCGGTGCCGCCTTCCGCGCCGTCCACCACGATGAAGTCGGGATGGATCCCGGTCTCGAGCATGGCCTTGCAGATGCCCATGAAGTCGCTGCGCCGGCCCAGGCAAAGCTTGAAGCCCACGGGCTTGCCGCCGCAGAGCTCGCGAAGCCGGGCCACGAACTCCAGCAGGCCGCTGGGGGTGGAGAATTCCGGGTGCGCGGGCGGCGACAGACAGTCTTCGTTCATGGGGATCTCGCGTGTTTCGGCGATCTCCCGGTTGATCTTGGCCGCCGGCAGCAGGCCGCCGTGGGAAGGCTTGGCGCCCTGGGAGAGCTTGATCTCCACCATGCGCACGGTATCGCCCCGGGCCTTGTCCTTGAACTCCTCCGCATCGAAGCGGCCCTCCCGGGTGCGGCAGCCGAAGTAGGCGGTACCCAGCTCCCAGATCAGATCGCCCCCGTGCTCCAGGTGGTAAGGGCTGATGCCGCCTTCGCCGGTGTCCTGGGCAAAGTCGCCCAGCTTCGCGCCCAGGTTCATGGCCCGGACCGCATTGCCGGACAGCGAGCCGAAGCTCATGGCCGAGATGTTCAGCCGCGACGCGTCGTAGGGTTGCCCGCACTGCTCGTTGCCGACCCGGATGCGCAGCTCGCTGTCCGGCACCTTCCGGGGCGCCAGGCTGTGCTCGATGAAGTCGGCGCCGGCTGCGCCCACGTCGTGGACGGTGCCGAACGGCGAGACGTCGGCCAGGCCCTTGGCGCGGGCATAGATGACGTTGCGCTGCTCGCGGTTGAAAGGGCGCCCGCTCTGCTCGGACTCGAAGAAGTACTGGCGCAGCTCCGGCCGGATGAACTCGAGCATGTATCGCAGGTGACCGATGAGCGGATAGATGCGCAGCACGTTGTGGCGCGAGCGCAGATCGGCCACGCCGACAACGCACAATGCGCCGGGGATCAGCCACCACCAGAGCGCTTGCGGCACCAGCACCGCCGCCGCGGCGGCACTGGCCAGCGTCAGGGCGCAGAACACGTAGAACGCATATCGGGGCATGGGTCGGCATACCTCCAGCCGCAGGGTTGGTAAGCGTATCAGAAGCGTCGAGGCCGCGGTGCTCACCGATGCCCGGCCGCGGGACGGTGAGCAATGCAGGCCACCCGTTCACGTCTTGAGGCGAGGGCGTTTCGTCACAAGATCGGGGAGGAGGAGCGGGCCAAGGGCCAGCAGCGCTCCCGCGCCGGACAGGTGTGCGCGCCGCCAGCGTCCCCGGCCCCGGAAGCCGCGACGGCTTCCCCCACTGAGCGCATGCCGTCCACGGATTTCGCTGGCGGCCGGAGCAGGGCTTGCGGTCCGTTCCGCAGCAAATGTTTTGAGACGGGAGGTTCCATGTCCCATTACGCTCCGCGTGTCGAACGCATCCAACCATCCCTGACGCTCCAGATCAACGCCGAGGCCGCGGCCATGGAGCGGGGTCACGAGGATGTGGCGCGCCTGGGTGCCGGCGAGCCGGACTTCGACACCCCCGACGCGATCAAACGCGCTGCCCACAGTGCGATTGACGAGGGTGACACCGGCTACACGGCGGTATGCGGAACGCCCGCCCTGCGGGAGGCCGTGCGGCGCAAATTTCAGCGCGACAATGGCCTCGACTTCACGGACGAGCAGGTCATGGTGACCTGCGGCGCCAAGCAGGCGCTGTACGACATCTGCCAGACGCTGTTGCGCCCCGGCGACGAGGCCATCATTCCGCGGCCCTACTGGGTGACCTACCCCGCCCAGGTGATGATGGCCGAGGCGGAGCCGGTGTTCGTCGATACGGATGAGGAGAACGGCTTCCGGCTGTCCGCGGACGAGCTGGCGGGCGCCATCGGCGAGCGCACCCGGGTCGTGTTCGTCAACAGCCCGAACAACCCCACCGGCCGGGTCTACTCGCGGGACGAGCTGGGCGCCGTGGCCGAGGTGCTGCGCCAGCATCCCGGCGTGTACGTCATCAGCGACGACATCTACGAGCATATCCACTGGAACGGGGAGCCGTTCCGCAACCTGCTGAACGTGGCTCCGGACCTGGGCGAGCGCTGCCTGGTCGTCAACGGCGTTTCCAAGGCCTACGCCATGACCGGCTGGCGGGTGGGCTTCGCGGGCGGCCCCGCGGAGGTGATCGCCGAGATGGCCAAGGTGCAGGGGCAGAGCACTGCCGGTACGTCGTCCGTCAGTCAGCGGGCGGCCGTGGAGGCGCTCGAAGGCGACCAGACCGTCGTCCGGGACATGGTGGCGGAGTTCAAGCGCCGTCACGATCACATCGTCCCGGCGCTGGACGCCCTGCCCGGAGTGCATTGCCCGACTTCCGAAGGCACGTTCTACGCGTTCCCGGACATGCGCGAGGTGATTGAGCGCACCGACGGCGTCAGCGACGACATGGAGCTGGCGGAATGGCTGCTCCACGAGGTAGAGGTGGCCGTCGTGCCGGGCAGCGGCTTCGGACTGCCCGGTCATATGCGGGTGTCCTTCGCCGCGGGCATGGATACCATCGACAAGGCTCTGTCGCGCCTGAAACAGGCCCTTCACTGAATTTCCCTTCCCCTTCCCCTTCGGCGCCGGCGCCGTTCGCCATCACGGACAGGAGGCAGCATGACGCAGACAGTCGCGGACTTCATGGTGGGGCGTCTCGCGCAATGGGGTGTCGACCGGGTGTTCGGCTATTCCGGCGACGGCATCAACGGCGTGATGGGCGCACTGCGCAGGGCAGAGGACCGGGTTCGGATGATCCAGCCGCGCCATGAGGAGCTCGCCGCGTTCATGGCCTGCGGCCACGCCAAATATACCGGCGAGCCCGGCGTGGTCGTCACCACCTCGGGCCCGGGCGCGATCCATGCCCTGAACGGGCTCTACGATGCCCGCAAGGACCATATGCCGGTGGTGGCCGTGGTGGGCCAGCAGGCCCGGATCAGCATGGGCTCCGACTACCAGCAGGAGGTGGATCTGAACGCGGTCTTCAAGGACGTGGGCGCTTACGTGCAGACCCTCATGGCGCCCGCGCAGACACGTCACGTGGTGGACCGGGCGATGCGCATCGCCCGGGCGGAGCGCACGGTGACCTGCATTATCGTGCCGAATGACCTGCAGGACGCCCCCATGGAAGACCCGCCGACGTCCCACGGCGCCACCTATTCCGGAGTCGGCTACCGAAGGCCGACTCGGGTCCCGGGGGCCTCCGACCTGGATGCGGCGGCGGCGCTCAACGCCGGCGAGAAAGTGGCCATACTGGCCGGCGCCGGAGTGCGGGACGCGGTCGACCCGCTGCTGCGTGCGGCGGAGACGCTCGGCGCGGGCATCGCCAAGGCCATCCTCGCCAAGACCATGGTGCCGGACGACGCTCCCGGGGTGACCGGCACTATCGGCCTGCTCGGCACCGAGCCCAGCGACCGCATGATGGCCGAATGCGACACGCTGCTGATGGTCGGCGCCAGCTTTCCGTACGCTGAGTTCCTGCCGCCTTCGGACCAGGCGCGCGCCGTGCAGATCGACGTGGACGCGGCCAACCTTGGCCTGCGCTATCCTACCGAGGTCAACCTGCACGGCGATGCGGCGGCCACGCTGGAGGCGCTCCTGCCGAGGCTGGAGCGGAAGAACGAGCGCGGCTGGCGGGAGGACCTGGAGGCCCGGATCGACGAGTGGTGGGAAACCATGGCGGCCCGGGCGCGGGTCGACGCCGAGCCCCTCAATCCGCAGACGGTCTTCTGGGAGCTCTCGCCGCGCATCCCCCAGGGCGCGCTGCTGGCAGCCGACGTCGGTACGGCCACCGACTGGTACGCCCGCTATCTGAAGATTCGGCCCGGGGTCACCGGCTCCACTTCCGGGGGGCTGGCCTCCATGGGCAATGGGGTGCCTTACGCGCTGGCGGCCAAGTTCAGCCATCCGGATCAGCCCGTGATCGCCATGGTGGGGGACGGCGCCATGCAGATGCTGGGCAACAACGGCCTGATCTCCGTCGCCAAGTACTGGCAGGAATGGACCGATCCGCGGCTGATCGTGCTGGTGCTGAACAACCGGGACCTGAACCAGGTCACCTGGGAGCAGCGGGTGATGGAGGGCGACCCCAAGTTCGAGACTTCCCAGTCGCTGCCGGACTTCGACTACGACGAGTACGCCGCCATGCTGGGCTTGCGCGGGCTGCGGATGGAACGGCGCGACGAGGTGGGAACCGTCTGGGACACGGCCCTTTCTTCGGACCGGCCGGCCGTGATCAACGCGGTCGTGGACGCCAACGTCCCGCCGCTGCCGGCGCATCTGGAGCTGGGCCAGGTCAAGGGCTACATGAGCTCCATCTTCAAGGGCGACCCGGAGGCCGACGCCGCCGTCAGCCGTTCCCTCAAAGCCATGGCGGCCCGCTACCTGCGGCGCTGATCCTGTTGCTTCGCCCGGTCCAGGGCCGGGGCTTTACCGATATTATAAGCGAGCTTATGATAAGCATCCTTATTGATAGCCCTGGACTTGATTGCCGTGGAGAGTAACGAGAACGACCGGGAACTGGGCTTCCTGCTCAGTGACGTGGCCCGGCTGCTGCGGCGGGACTTCGACCGTCGGGCTCAGAAGCTCGGCCTGACCCGCGCCCAATGGTCGGTGCTGGCCCGCCTGTCGCGCCAGGAGGGCGTCAAGCAGGCGGAGCTCGCCGACGTGCTCGAGGTGCAGCCCATAACGCTGGCCCGGCAGCTCGACCGCCTGGAGGCGGGCGGCTGGGTCAGGCGCTGCTCGGACCCGGAAGACCGACGAGCGCGGCGGCTGTACCTCACCGAGCAGGCCCTGCCGACCCTGCACGAGCTGTACCGCCTGGCCCGGGAAACCCGCGCCGTGGCGCTGCGCGGCGTGGATTTGGAGACCCGCCGCACGCTGCGGGCGGCGCTGGCCCGGCTGAAAGAAAACCTGACTGCGTGAAGCGCCAACCCGCACCGCGCCCACGCACCGTGCAACTTTGAGGAACCAGACCATGACGGGGAAGAGCGCAAGCTTCCTTCGACGCATTCTCGGCCGGCTGAAGCCCGGCCGCCGCACGACCCGCTTTCTGCTGCTGCTGGTCCTGCCGGTGGCGGCGGTGGCCGCGGCCGGCGGCATGTACCTGCTCGGCGGACGCTACGTGGACACCGAGAACGCCTATGTGCATGCCGACATGGTCACCATTACGCCGGAGGTGTCCGGGACGATCACGCGCGTGGCCGTCTCCGAGAACCAGCCGGTGAAGGCTGGCGATCTGCTGTTCCTGATCGACCCCGAGCGCTACCGCATCGCTCTCGACAAGGCCCGTTCCGAGCTGGCCGACGCCCGTACCCGGATCGAGACCATGAAGGCGAGCTACCAGGAAGAGCGCCAGGCGCTCAAGCTTGCCCAGAGCAACGCGGCCTATGCACGGCGGGAATACCAGCGCCAGGTGCGGCTGGCCAATCGGCAGGCGGTGTCCGATTCGGTCCTGGACCGCTACAAGCACGAATGGGAAGTCGCCCGGCAGAAAGTGGACTCGGCGCACAAGACCCTGGACCGCCTCAAGGCGGGTCTCAACGGCGATCCGGACATCCCGGTGGAGGAGCATCCGCTGTACCGCAAGGCCCAGGCTGCCCTGGACGCCGCTCGCAAGGATCTGGACGAGACCCGCGTCAGCGCGCCGTTCGCGGGCATCGCCTCCAAGACGCCCATCGAGGGGCAGTTCGTGAACCCGCAGCGCGCGGCCATGAGCCTGGTCTCCGGCACCGGCGCCTGGGTCGACGCCAACCTCAAGGAGACCCAGCTGACCCACGTTGATGCCGGCCAGCCCGTGGAGATCCGGGTGGACTCTTACCCGGGAGCCGTCTGGCACGGGCACGTGAAGAGCATCGCCGCGGCCACGGGCTCGGAGTTCTCGGTGCTGCCGGCCCAGAATGCCACCGGCAACTGGGTGAAGGTCGTGCAGCGCGTGCCGGTACGTGTCGCCATCGACGACGGCCCGTCGGACCGGGTGCTGCGCTCCGGGCTCAGCGTCAGCGTCAGCATCGACACCGGCTGGCACAACCGCGGACCGGCCTTCCTGCGCCCCATGGCCGCCTGGGTGCGGAACGTAGTGAAGCCGGCCGCCGCCGCCGAGCGGCCCGGAGCGGCTGAGTGAGCCCAGCGGGCACCGAAACGACGGCCCGGCACCGCGGTCTGATCACGGTGTCGATCATGCTGGCCACGATCATGCAGGCGGTGGACACCACCATCGCCAACGTGGCGCTGCCGCACATGCAGGGCAGCATGTCCGCCACCGAGGAGCAGATCTCCTGGGTGCTGACCTCGTACATCGTCGCCGCGGCCATCATGACGCCCATGACGGGCTTCCTGGCCGCGCGTATGGGTCGTAAGCGTCTGTTCATCGCCTCCGTCATCGGCTTCACGGTGACCTCGATCCTCTGCGGGCTGGCCACCTCCCTGAGCCAGATCGTGCTTTTCCGCCTGCTGCAGGGCGTCTTCGGCGCCGGGCTGGTGCCGTTGTCCCAGGCGGTGCTGCTGGATACCTACCCCCGCGAACGCCACGGCTCCGCCATGGCCATGTGGGGCGTCGGGGTGATGGTCGGGCCGATCCTGGGGCCGACCCTGGGCGGCTACCTGACCGAGTACTACAACTGGCGCTGGGTATTCTTCATCAACGTGCCGGTCGGGGTTCTGGCGCTCTCCGGCATCCTGCTGTTCGTGCGGGAGACCGAGCGCGTGGCCCGGCGCTTCGACCTGTTCGGCTTCGCGCTGCTCTCGCTCGCCATCGGCGCCCTGCAGCTGATGCTGGACCGCGGCCAGAGCCTGGACTGGTTCTCCTCCATGGAGATCGTGGTGGAGGCGTTCGTGGCGGGCCTGGGCCTGTACATGTTCATCGCCCACATGCTGACCGCCGACGAGCCGTTCCTGGAGCCGGGCCTGTTCAAGGACCGGAACCTGGTGATCGGCCTGTTCTTCATCTTCACCATCGGCATCATCCTGCTGGCCACGCTGGCGTTGCTGCCGCCGTTCCTGCAGAACCTGATGGGCTTCCCGGTGGTCACCACCGGGCTGGTGCTCGCGCCCCGCGGCATCGGCAGCATGGCCGCCATGTTCCTGGTGGGACGGCTGGTCAACCGGGTCGATGTCCGGCTGCTGATCGGGACCGGGCTGATCCTGACCGCCACCTCCCTGTTCGAGATGGCCCAGTTCAACCTCCAGATCAGCCCCTGGGCGGTGGTGCACACCGGTATCATCCAGGGTCTGGGGCTTGGCTTCGTGTTCGTGCCGCTGAGCACCATCACCTTCTCCACCCTGGCGCAGCGCTACCGGACCGAGGCCACTGCCATGTTCAGCCTGATGCGCAACATCGGCAGCAGCATCGGCATCTCGGTCATGGTCACCATGGCGGCGCGCAGCACCCAGCTGAATCACGCCGTGCTCGGAGAGCAGCTCAACGTCTTCCGCGCCCCCGTCCAGTCGCTGCTGCAGGGCGGGGGGAACGGCCAGTCCCTGGCGCTGCTCAACGGCGAGCTGACCCGCCAGGCGGCGGCTATCGGCTACCTCAACGACTTCCAGGTCATGGCGTGGATGGCGGTGGCCGCGCTGCCGCTGCTGCTGCTGTTCCGGCGCGTGCCCTATCACCACGACGAGGAGGCCGAGGAAGAGGGCGTAATGGTCGTCGATTGAGCCGGCCGCAACACCGCATTGGAATTCCCCGCCGGGCGTCCCCACCTCCTTTCCCGTGACGGGCCGTACGGCCCATCGAATTCCAACGGGAGGTGAGCATGGCAGCGCTGCGCACGGGTTTCATCGGGCTGGGTACCATGGGGGCGCCCATGGCCTGGCGGATCAACGACGGCGGCCATCTGACGGCGGTGTACAACCGCAGCCCCGAAACGACCGCCGCCTTCGCGGAGGCGGGCATCAGCGTGGCCGGCACGCCCGCCGAGCTGGCGTCCGGCGTGAACGCCGTCGTCGTCATGGTATCCGACGATGCCGCCCTGGACGCCGTCTTCAGCGGTGAGGACGGGGCCCTGGCCGGAGTCGGGAGCGGCACGCTGGTCATCAACATGAGCACCGTTTCCCGCGAGGCCAACCTGGATCTCGCCGCACGGGTGCGCGAGGCGGGCGGCCGCTTCCTCGAGGCACCGGTGTCGGGCACCCGCAAGCCCGCCGAGGACGGCAACCTGACCATCCTGGCGGCCGGGGCCGCCGAAGACCTGGAGGCCGCCCAGCCCCTGTTCGACCTGATGGGCAAAGCGACGGTCAACTGCGGCGACCTGGGTCAGGGCATGGATACCAAACACGCCGTCAACCTGCTGCTGAGCAGCATGATGCAGGGCTTCTGCGAGGCCCTGGTCTTCGGCGGCAAGCGTGGCGTGAGTCCCGACACGATCATCGAGGCCATCACCACCGGCGCCACCAACAGCCCCCTGTACAACCTCAAGGGCAAGGCGATCCGCGCGGGCAACTTCGACAAGCAGTTCCCGGTGAAGCTGCTGCTCAAGGACCTGGACCTGGTCCTCCAGGCCGGCCGGGAGAGCGGCGTCTACCTGCCGCTGACCGCCACCGCCCGGGAGTGCGTGAGCGCCGCGAATGCCGGCGGCTACGGCGACGAGGACATGGCCGCCGTGGTGAAGCTGCTGGAGCAGGTGGCGGGCACGCAGGTGCACTGACGCCGGAGCGTAGCGCTTGGGAGCGGCGATCCGGCCAGCAATCTGGTCGAATCGCCCGGCGCAGCCGGGCTCCTACCGGGGCCGGGATTAAACCGCCGTGGGAGCCCGGCTTCGCCGGGCGATTCCTCAATCCACCCGCACCGCCGCCACCGACTGCCGACAGGCCTTCGGCGGATCACCCTGTTCGCCGTGCTCGTAGGCGCGGACCTCGAATCGCTCGTCCAGCAGGGCGAGCAGCTCGCCCGGGCGCAACAGGAAATCCGGATTGCGGGGCCGGCCGAAGCGTTCGTTGCCCACGGCAAATGTGGTGTACAGGAGAACGCCGCCGGGTGCCACGGCATCGCGGACGGCCGGCAGCAGCGGCCGCCACAGGTAGTTGCACACCACCACCCCGGCGAACTGCCGGTCGCGGAGCGGCCAGCCGCGGCCTTCCAGGTCCCACGCCAGCACTTCGGCTTCCGGATCGCGGCTCAGGTCCGCCAGGCCGGCGATGTCGATGTCCACCGCCGTGACCGGATGACCGCGTGCCCGGAACAGCCGCGTGTGCCGGCCTCCGCCGCAGGCTAGGTCGAGGACCCGCCCGCCCTCCGGGACCCGGTCCGCGAAGCGCAGGATCCAGGAGTCCGGTCCGGACATCGAGCGCTTTGCGGCGCCGCCTTCAGGCGTCGTTCCTTCGGGGATTTCCGACTCGTTCACGTCACCAGCATAGCGAAAGCGGGGCAGGGGGTGCGATTGCTGCGCCGCACATTGACTTGCGGCGCTGCACGGTCGACTTTGGGATTGCCGGATCGGCCAACCCGCCGGACGGCGATCCGCTCCATGAGCCGGTCCAAAAGACTGATTTCGATGAGCCGCGCCCGTCCGGTGCGGCGGGCCACTGCAAGGGAGATCCCCTGATGGTTCTCGCGGACGTTCATCTGGAAGACAAATACGCCCTGGAATCCGGACGCATCTACCTCTCCGGCGTTCAGGCCCTGGCCAGGCTACCCATCGTGCAGCGCCAGCGCGACGCTCGCGCCGGGCTCGACACGGCCTGCCTCATCTCCGGCTATCGCGGCTCGCCGCTGGGCGGTCTGGATCAGAACCTCTGGCAGGCCCGGCCGTTCCTCGAGCGCAACCGGATCGTGTTCAAGCCCGGTGTCAACGAAGACCTGGCAGCCACGATGCTGTGGGGCAGCCAGCAGGTGAACCTCTGGGAGGGCGCCACGGTCGACGGCGTATTCGGGCTCTGGTATGGCAAGGGGCCCGGGGTGGATCGCAGCGGCGACGTCTTCAAGCATGCCAACGCGGCCGGCAGCTCGCGCTTCGGCGGCGTGCTGGCGGTGGCCGGTGACGACCACGGCTGCAAGTCCTCGACCCTGCCCAGCCAGTGCGAGTACTCCTTCATGGACGCCCAGATGCCGGTGCTCAACCCGGCGGGGGTGCAGGACATCCTGGATCTGGGCCTGTACGGCTGGGCTCTGTCGCGTTACAGCGGCTGCTGGGTGGCTGTGAAGATGACCTCGGAGACGGCGGACTCCTCGGCGTCCGTGGCCGCGGACCCCGACCGGGTGCAGATCGTGCTCCCCGATGACTTCGAGCTGCCCGCCGACGGCGTCCACATCCGCTGGCCGGATAAGGCGCTGGACCAGGAATACCGGCTGCACAAGTACAAGCTCTATGCCGCCCTGGCTTTCGCCCGCGCCAACAGGCTCAACCGCATCGTCCTGGACAGCCCGCAGCCCCGGCTCGGCATCGTCACCACGGGCAAGGCCTATCTCGACGTGATGCAGGCCCTGGACGGTCTGGGCATCGACGAGGGCGAGGCGGGGCGAATGGGTCTGCGTGTCTACAAGGTGGGCATGAGCTGGCCGCTGGAGCGGGAGGGCGTGCGCGCCTTCGCCGAGGGTCTGGAAGAGATCCTGGTGGTGGAGGAGAAGCGCGCCGTCATCGAGAACCAGCTCAAGGAGCAGCTCTACAACTGGCGCGAGGGCGTGCGTCCGCGGGTGGTGGGCAAGTTCGACGAGCACGGCGAGTGGATACTGCCGTCGACGGGCGAGCTCAGCCCGGCCATGGTCGCCCGGGCCATTGCCGGCCGGGTGGGGCGTTTCTACACCAGCTCCGCCATGGAACACCGGCTGGGAGCCCTGGCGGCGCAGGAAGCGGCGCTGGCCGACAACGTCGTGCTCGCCGAGCGCATTCCTCACTTCTGCTCCGGCTGCCCCCACAACACCTCCACCCATGTGCCCGAAGGCAGCCGGGCCCTGGCGGGTATCGGCTGCCATTACATGGCCATCTGGATGGACCGCAGCACCGAGACCTTCACCCACATGGGCGGTGAGGGGGTGACATGGCTGGGCCAGGCGCCGTTCACCGAGACCCGGCACGTGTTCGCGAACATGGGCGACGGCACCTATTTCCATTCCGGGCTCATGGCCGTGCGCGCCGCCGTCTCGGCGGGGGTCAATATCACCTACAAGATCCTGTTCAACGACGCGGTGGCCATGACCGGCGGCCAGCACGTGGATGGGGATCTTACGGTGCCGGCGATCTCACGCCAACTGCGCGACGAGGGCGTCGGCCGCATCGTGGTGGTGACCGACGAACCCGACAAGTATCCGGAGAACACGGAGTTCGCGCCCGGCGTGACAGTGCACGAGCGCCACGAGCTGGATACCGTGCAGCGCGAGCTGCGGGAGACGCCCGGGGTCACGGCACTGATCTACGATCAGACCTGCGCCGCGGAAAAGCGCCGCCGTCGGAAACGCGGCAAGGCGCCGGACCCGCCCAAGCGCGCCTTCATCAACGAACGGGTCTGCGAGGGCTGCGGCGACTGCAATACCAAATCCAACTGCCTGTCCGTGGCACCGATGGAAACCGAGCTCGGCCGCAAGCGGACCATCGATCAGGGTCAGTGCAACAAGGACTTCAGCTGCGTGGACGGCTTCTGCCCGAGCTTCGTTACCGTCCACGGCGGCGAGCTGCGCAAACCGGAACCGGTGGGCGACGATGCCTCGTTCCCCGATCTGCCCGAGGCGCCCCGCCCGGCGCTCGACAGGACCTACAACATCTTCATCACCGGTGTGGGCGGCACCGGCGTGGTGACGGTTGGGGCGCTGCTCGGTATGGCCGCGCACCTCGAGGGCCGCGGCGTCGGCGTGCTGGATGTCACCGGACTGGCCCAGAAGTACGGCGCCGTGACCACCCACGTGCGGATGGGGGCCTCGCCCGAGGACGTGCACGGCGCCCGTATTCCCACCGGAGAGGCGGACCTGCTGCTGGGCTGCGACCTGGTCGTGGCGGCCGCCAACAGCACACTGGCCGAGCTGGACCGCACACGCTCGGCCGCCGTGCTCAACCGCCACCGGTTCATGCCGGCGGGCTTCGCCCGCGACCCCGATCTGCCGTTCCCGGCGGAGGGCATGGAGGGCTACGTCCGCGACGCCGTGAACCCGGACCGCTTCTGGTCCGTGGACGCCACGGCGCTGGCCGAGGGACTGCTGGGCGACAGCCTCATGGCCAACCTGTTCCTGGTCGGCTTCGCCTGCCAGCAGGGGCTGCTTCCGGTCTCGCCGGAGGCCATTCTGCGCGCCGTGGAGCTCAACGGGGTCGCCGTGGACCGCAACAAGTCCGCTTTCCTGTGGGGACGCCGCGCGGCCCACGATCTGGAGGCAGTGCGCCGGTTGGTCGGACCGCGCGAGGAGGCCGCCGACATCGCCAAAGACCTGGATGAGGTTATCCGTCGCCGGAGCGAGTATCTGTCCGCGTATCAGAACGAAGCCTACGCCCGCCGCTACCGGCAGCTCGTGGAGCGGACCCGGACGGTGGAAGCCGATCGCGTCCCCGGCAGCACGGCGCTGACCGAGGCCGTGGCCCGCAGCTATTTCAAGCTGCTGGCCTACAAGGACGAATACGAGGTGGCGCGGCTGTATACCGACGGCGAGTTTCAGCGGCGTCTGCGCCGGACCTTCGCCGGCGATTACCAGGTGCGCGTGCATATGGCGCCGCCGTTGTTCGCCCGGCGCGACCCGAGCACCGGCGAGCCGCGCAAGCATGCCTACGGGCCCTGGATGCTGCGGGTCATGGGCGTACTGAAGCGCTTGAAGTTTCTGCGGGGCACGCCGTTCGACCCCTTTGGGTACAGCAGCGACCGCCGGCTGGAGCGCGGGCTGCTGGCGGCGTTCGAGCGGCTGCACGGCGAGCTGACGGAGGGCCTGATGCGGGACAATCACGGCTATGCAGTGGCGCTCGCCGAGCTGCCCCAGGAGATCCGCGGCTACGGTCATGTCAAGGCGCGCAACGCCGAGACGGCCAAGGAGCGGGAGGCGGAGCTGCTGGAAGGCTTCCGGCGGCCCTCCCGGCAGGAGGCCGCCTAGGAGTCTGGGCGGCAGCAATCCAGGGGCTCTGGCCGCGAGGCGAGTTCTCAGTTTGTTGCAAGTGCCGGTGGTGCCAGCCTCGGCGTTCGGCGGGCTTACGCTAGCCCGAGTCGATTGCT
>Ga0102944_1000221_pt1 | contig 46788 bp, 43 predicted proteins | sample SalPonD_shore_MG_FD_78172 | JGI IMG/M metagenome (GOLD analysis project Ga0102944, IMG submission 78172) | Salt pond soil microbial communities from South San Francisco under conditions of wetland restoration - Salt Pond MetaG... | ecosystem: Environmental > Aquatic > Marine > Intertidal zone >... | reverse complement strand
GGGCGAGTCGGCGAGCGCCGGTCCGATGCCCTATCTGGATTTCATCGCCATCGTCAGTATCAGTCTCGGTATCCTGAATCTGCTGCCGATCCCGATTCTCGATGGCGGGCATTTGCTTTGGTACATCGTGGAAATGGTCAAGGGCAGACCGGTCTCCGAGGCGACGGAGGCGGCCGGTCAGCGGATCGGGATCGTCTTGTTGCTCCTACTGATGGGACTCGCCTTCTACAACGACCTCGCGCGTTTGTTCGGACAATAACAAGAAGAACCACGGTTTTTTCATGAAGAAATATCTCTGGGTACTGCTGTTGTGCTATGTGCTGGCTGCGCCCGCTCACGCATTCGAGCCGTTCGTGGTCAAGGACATCCGCCTGGAGGGTCTGCAGCGCATATCCATTGGTACCGTCTTCAACTATTTGCCGATCAAAGTTGGCGATCGCGTCGATGACCGGGTCGCCGCCAAGGCGATCAAGGACCTCTATAAGACGGGCTTTTTCAAGGATGTGCGCCTGGAGCGCGAGGGCGACGTGCTGGTGGTGTTCGTCGCCGAGCGGCCGGCCATTGCCAACGTCAAGATAACCGGGGCCAGCGCGATCCCCAAAGACCAGCTCAACGATTCGCTCAAGCAAATCGGCCTGGCCGAAGGCCGGGTTTTCGACCGCTCGATGCTCGATCGCATCGAACAGGAGCTGCGGCGCCAGTACTACAGCCTCGGCAAGTACGCGGTCGCCATCAAGACGGACGTGACCCCGCTGCCGCGTAACCGCGTCGACGTGAAGATCGCGATTGCCGAGGGCGATGCCGCGCGGATCCACCGGGTCAATATCGTCGGCAACCATGCATTCAGCGAATCCGATCTGTTGGATTTGTTGAAACTGCCTGAGACGGGTTTTTTCACGGGCGCGAGCAAGTATTCCAAGCAGGTCCTGTCGGCGGATCTGGAAACCCTGCGCTCGTATTATCTGGACCACGGTTACATCAACTTCAATATCGACTCGACGCAGGTGTCGCTGACGCCGGACAAGAAGGACGTCTACGTCACTGTCAATATCAGTGAGGGCGAAAAATACAAAGTCAGTTCGGTGAAGCTCGCCGGCGATCTGATTCTGCCGAAAAAGACCCTGCGCAAGCTCATCGCCATTCACTCGGGCGACGTCTTTTCGCGCCGGGCTGTGACGGACAGCACCAAGGCGATTTCGGATCGACTCGGCGGGGTCGGTTATGCGTTTGCCAACGTCAATGCCGTACCGGACATTGACAAGAAGACGCGTGAGGTCGCGCTGACGTTCTTCGTGGATCCCGGCAAGCGGGTCTATGTGCGCCGCATCAATATTACGGGCAATCGCACCACGCGCGATGAGGTGATTCGCCGCGAGCTGCGTCAGATGGAAGGCGGCTGGATGTCCACAGACAAGGTTGCTCGCTCGAAGACACGGCTGGACCGACTGGGTTATTTCGAGAGCGTCAACGTGCAAACCCCGCCGGTGCCGGGTACGGGCGATCAGGTCGATCTGAACTATCACGTCTCCGAGCGTCCTACCGGCAGCCTTCAGGCGGGCGTGGGTTATTCGGACAGTCAGGGCGTGCTCGTCAATTTCAGCGTGACCCAGGAGAACTTCCTGGGCACGGGTAAGCGCGTGGCCGCGAGTATCAACAACAGCCAGGTCACCAAACTCTACAGTATCGATTACACGAACCCTTATTACACGCTGGACGGTGTCAGCCGACGCTTCAAGGTGTATTCGCGAACCGTCGACGCCGCGCAGGCCTCTCTGACCAACTACACGACCAACAGCAAGGGTGGGTCGGTCAACTACGGTATCCCGCTCAGCGAGACCGACCGGTTCAATGTCGGTCTCGGCTATGAGCGCACGGAGCTGATTACCGGCACGAATACGGCGCAGGCCATCAAGGACTTCGTGACCACCAACGGGAACAAGTACAGCAACTATAAACTCAACGCCAGCTGGACCCGCGATAGCCGCAATCGGGCCATCTTCGCCGACCGGGGCGGGGTGCTGGTGTTCTCCACGGACGTGTCCACGCCCCCCAGCGACCTGGAGTTCTACAAGGTGAGCATGCGCGCCCAGCACTACTTCCCCCTGGGCAAGAACGTCACACTGTCGGTGGACGGTCAGGTCGGTTACGGGACGGGCTTTGGCAAGACCAAGATACTGCCGCCGTTCGAGAATTATTACGCCGGCGGCAGCAATTCGGTCCGGGGCTTCAAATCCAACAGCCTGGGTCCGCGGGACCCGCTGACCAACGACCCAATCGGCGGCAATGCTCGAATTGTGGGTAATATGGAGTTGATTTTTCCCAGTCCGTTTGCGAAAAATAGCAAATCCGTCCGGCTCAGTACCTTCCTGGATGCCGGTCAGGTCTACGATACGACCAACGGGGGGGTCGATTTGAACAATGTGCGCTATTCGGCGGGTGTTTCGATGATCTGGCTGACACCGGTCGGCGCACTGAAATTCAGCCTGGCCAGTCCTCTGAACGCCAAGCCGGGCGACGATACACAGGCCTTCCAGTTCACCCTGGGCTCGCCGTTCTAGCCCGAAATCTTGAGGTCGACCGTGCAGTCAACCGCGCGATATTACCGAGCATTGCTCACGTTGCTGGTCCTGGTGGTAGCCTGGGGTGCCCCGGCCGCCGATGCCGATGAGCTCAAGGTAGGATTCGTCAACACGGCCAAGGTGCTCGAACAGGCCCCTCAGGCCGAGCAGGCGCGCAAGAAGCTCGAAAACGAGTTCGCCCCGCGTGACAAGGCATTGGTCGCGGCACAGAAGAAGCTCAAGAAGCTCGAGGACAAGCTCACGACCGACGGCGCGATCATGAACGAAGCCAAGCGCCGCGAGATCGAGCGCGAGATACTGTCTCAAAAGCGCGATATCAAGCGCTCGCAAGAGGAGTTCCGCGAGGATTTCAATATCCGGCGAAACGAGGAACTCGGCAAGCTTCAACGTCTTGTGATCAAAGCCATTGGCAAGCTCGCGCGCGAGCAGAAGTTCGACATGATCGTCGGCGACAACAGCGTGTTGTTCGCAAGCGAGCGTGTCGATATCACCGAACGCGTTCTGCAGGTCCTACGCGAGGAATTCAAGAACGGCACGTCAGACAAGTCGACGTCCGGCGGCAATTGAAACGCTGCGGAAGCCGGCCTCGTGAAGTATCGCCTCGATGAACTTGCGAAGAGCGTGGCCGGAAGGCTCGCGGGCGACCCGGAGTGTGTAATCGAGGGGGTCGGAACCCTCCAACACGCCGGCGCCGGGCAGATCGCGTTCCTGTCCAGCGGTCGGTACCGCCAGTATCTGGCGAACACTGCCGCGTCGGCAGTCATCCTCACCGAGGCGGACCTGGCGGAGTATTCGGGCAACGCCATCGTGGTGGGCGATCCCTACCTGGCTTACGCGCGTATCGCCGCCCTGGTCGCGGGCGAGCCGGCGCGGCGGGTGGGTGTGCACCGCAGTGCGGTGGTCGAAGGCGGCTGCCGCGTGGCGGAGTCGGCCTCCATCGGCGCCAATAGCTTCATCGGCTCGGGCGCGACTATCGGTGCTAACGTCTATATCGGTCCTGGCTGTATCATCGAGTCGGGCGCCGAGATCGGCGATGACAGCGTCCTGGTGGCACGCGTAACGGTCTGTCGCGACGTCGTGGTCGGGCACAGGGCGATGATCCATCCGGGTGTCGTGCTCGGTGCCGACGGTTTCGGGCTGGCCAACGATCACGGCGTGTGGGTGAAGGTGCCCCAGCTCGGTTCGGTGCGCATCGGCAATGACGTGGAGATTGGCGCCAACACGACCATCGACCGCGGCGCGATCGAGGATACGATTGTCGAGGACGGCGTGAAGTTGGACAATCTGATTCAGATTGGACACAACGTTCGCATCGGCGAGCATACGGCCATTGCGGCGGCCGCGATGCTGGCGGGCAGCTGCACGATCGGCAAGCGCTGCACCATCGCCGGCGGCGTCGGCATCGGTGGGCACATCAGCATCGCCGATGGGACGACGATTACCGCGATGTCCATGGTCACCAGCCCGATTCGCGAGGCCGGGGTGTATTCTTCCGGCACGCCTTTGGATTCGAACCGCAACTGGCACCGCAACGCCGTGCGATTCAAACAATTGGACGAAATTTCACGCCGCCTCAAGGAGATCGAGAAGCGGTTCGATAATGTAAAGAACAAGGAGTAGGGTACGTTGAGCGCTCTCGATATCTACGAAATCATGGAACATCTGCCGCACCGGTATCCGTTTTTGCTGATCGACCGCGTGTTGGAGTGCGACCCGGGCAAGTCGCTCGTTGCATTGAAGAACGTCACTTATAACGAACCGTTTTTTACCGGACACTTCCCACATCGCCCGGTGATGCCGGGCGTGCTTATCCTCGAAGCGATGGCGCAAGCGACCGGCGTGCTGGCGTTTCGCACGATGGGCCGCACGCCGGCCGACAACGCTTTGTATTATTTCGTGGGCATCGATAACGCCCGCTTCAAGCAGCCGGTCGAGCCGGGCGATCAAATGCGTATCGAAGTCGAAGTGGTCAAGAGCATGCGCGGCGTCTGGAAATTCAACGGCAAGGCGTTGGTCGATGGCAAGGTGGTGTGCAGTGCCGATTTGATGTGTGCCGAACGCGAGGTCGTATGAGTGTCGATTCTCGAGCCGTCGTCGACCCGGAGGCGAGGCTTGCCGACGATGTGACCGTCGGCCCGTTCAGCGTCATCGGCCCGGGGGTGGAGATCGAGTCGGGCACCTGGATCGGGCCGCATGTCGTTATCAACGGTCCGACGCGTATCGGCCGCGACAACCGCATATTTCAGTTCGCCTCCATCGGCGAGATCCCCCAGGACAAGAAATTCGCGGGCGAAGAGACTCACCTGGACATCGGTGACCGCAACACTATCCGCGAATACGTGACCATCAATCGGGGTACCGCGCAGGGCGGCGGCGTCACGCGCGTGGGCAGCGACAACTGGTTCATGGCCTATATCCATATCGCGCACGATTGTGTCGTGGGTGACCATACCATCCTCGCCAACGGGGCCTCGTTGGCCGGCCACGTCAACATCGAGGACCACGCCATCCTGGGCGGCTTCACCCTGGTCCACCAGTTTTGCACCATCGGAAGCCACGCCTTCTGCGGGATGGGCAGCGCGGTGAGCAAGGACGTGCTGCCGTACGTGATGATCTCCGGGGCGCCGGCACGTACCCACGGGCTCAATGCCGAGGGCCTGAAGCGACACGGCTTCAGCGGCGCGACCATCAAGGCCCTACGCCGCGCCTACAAGACGATTTTCCGCAGCGGTCTGACCAAGGAACAGGCAATCGAGGCCCTGGAGGCGATGTGCGCCGAGACGCCCGAAGTCGCGACGCTCGTGGCCTTCCTGCACAAGTCCGAACGCGGCATTGTTCGATAGAGCGGAGTGTTAACCACAGAGGACACAGAGGCACAGAGAAAAGAAAGTCAAAACTCTGTGTTGTCTCCGCGCCTCTGTGTGCTCTGTGTTCTTTTCGGCGTCTGAGAAAAGGCACAGTGTGGTCGTCATCGCGGATATATTTTGTGCTCTTTTTTTATCTGACGACTGCCAACTGATTACTGCCTACTAGAGGTGTCTTACGCCTCACTCCTAACTCCTCACACCTCACGTAGGAAGCATCTCCAGGACCAGGTCCGCGACGTTGTCGGTGCCGTCCGCTTCCCCGAGCTTTTCCCGTACCTTACCTAGGCGCTCGCGCAGGCTCGCGGCGTAGTCGGGGTCGTCGAGGATGCGTTCGATCTCGGCGGCGATGCGCGCGGGCCGGGCGACGTGCTGGATCAGCTCGGGCACGAGGCGTTCGCCGGCGACGATGTTGCACAGCCCGATGTGCTCTATCTTGAGCATGGGACGCACGATGAGGTAGGTCAGCCAGGCGACCTTGTTGATGATGACCATGGGCGTGCCGGCCAGCGCGATCTCCAGCGTCACCGTGCCCGAGACCGTGACGATGGCGTCGCAGGCGTGCATGACGTCGTAGCCGCGCCCCGAGACGACCGCAATATCCAGCCCGGATGCATCGAGGTGGGGCTCGAGCTCGTCCTCGGCGATGGTCGAGGCGCGCGGCAGGACGAATTGTACTTGCGGGCGGTCGCGGTGCAGGCGCCGGGCGGTGTCCAGGATGATGGGCAGCAGGCGCCGGATCTCCGAGCGGCGGCTGCCGGGAAACAGACCGACGACGGGGCGTTCGGGATCCAGGCCCAGGTCGCGGCGCAGGGCGGAGCGCTCGGGAGCGGCCGGGACCTCGTCGACCAGCGGATGGCCCACGAAGCGCGCCGGCACGTCGTGGCGGCGGTAGAACTCCGCCTCGAACGGAAACACCACGGCCATCATGTCGACGCGCTCGCGAATCATCTTCACCCGCCGCTGGCGCCAGGCCCAGACCTGGGGGCTGATGTAGAACAGCACGGGGATCCCGACCTCCTTGGCGGTTTGTGCCAGGCGCAGATTGAACTCGGGGTAGTCTGTCAGCACGAGCAGGTCGGGCCGCTCGCGTCGCAGCCACTCGCGGGCCTGTTCCAGTACCGTCTTGATCTCCCGGTAATGGACGAGGACCTCGACCAGGCCCACCACGGCCAGGCGCGCGACGTCCACCCGGACCTCCACGCCCGCGGCGCGCATGCGCTCGCCGCCGATACCGAAAAAACGCACGTCACCGGCACGTGCGCCGACGGCCTTGACCAGCTTGGCCGCGTGCAGATCGCCGGAGGCCTCGCCGGCGACGATCATGACGCGGCGCGGCTCAGGCAAGGGCGGCCTCTTTGACCGCCTCGCAGATGTGCGCGATGCGCTCGTCGTCCAGTTCGGGGAATATGGGCAGGGACAGGCAGCGTTCGGCGATGCGCTCGGCGATCGGCAGCGAGACGTCGGCGCAGGTGTCCGCGAAGGCGGCCTGGCGGTGCAGGGGAATGGGATAGTAGATTGCCGAGGCGATGTCCTGCCCGGCCAGGTGCGTCATGATGGCATCGCGCCGGTTACTGAGCAGCGTGTACTGGTGATACACGTGGGTGCCGATCCCGTCTTCGTAGGGCGTACTCACCGCTTCTTTGAGCAGGCGCGTGTAGGTATGCGCCACGCGCCGGCGCTCGCGGTTGTACTCGTCGATGCGCTTGAGCTTGATGCGCAGGACGACGGCCTGCAGTTCGTCCAGACGGCTGTTGTAGCCGATGACGTCGTGGTGGTAGCGCACGCGGCTGCCATGATTGCGCAGGACCTTGATGTGATCGGCCAGCTCGTCGTCGTTGGTCGTGACCATGCCGCCGTCGCCGTAGCAGCCGAGATTCTTGCTCGGAAAGAAGCTGTGCGCCCCGGCCAGGCCGATTCCGCCGGTCATGCGCCCGTCGATGGCCGCGCCGAAGGACTGGGCGCAGTCCTCGATGAGCTTCAGGCCGTGATGTTCGCAGAGGTTGACCAGGGCCGGCAGATTGGCGGGCTGGCCGAACAGGTGTACCGGCAGGACGGCGCGGGTGCGCGGCGTGATGGCGGCCTCCACGGCGCGCGGGTCGATGTTATAGGTCGCCTCGTCGATATCGACGAACACGGGCACGGCCCCGCAGTAGCGAATCGCCTCGGCGGTGGCGATGAAGGTGAAGGGCGAGGTGATGACCTCGTCGCCGGGTTGGATCCCGGCGGCGAGCAGGGCCAGGTGCAGGGCATCGGTGCCCGAGGCGCAGCTGATGGCGTGTTTGACGCCCAGATAGTCGGCAGCCTCCTGTTCGAAGGCCTGGACATTGGGCCCCAGGATGAAGCGCGTCTCGCCCAGGGCGGCGAGCATGGCCGCGTCGATCTCGCCCTGTAGGCTTTCGTATTGCCCCTTGAGGTCGACCATTGGGATCATGGGTTCTCTTCCGTGTCTCGTGTTGAACGGGTAGGCGCGGGCGGTCAGTGCTCGGCGGCCGGCGCTGTTTTTCCGAGCAGCTGGGTGATCGCCAGCGCCGTTTCCAGGGCGCGCAGGCCGTCTTCGCCGCTGACCACGGGCCGGGTGGCCGTGGCGATGGATTTGAGGAAGGCTTCGATCTCCGCCTTCAGCGCATCGCCCTGCTCGAAGACCTTCTCTTCGCTGTCGATCTCGGCGATGCCGGGATACATCTCGCCCGCGCCCTTGCGGTGGACGCCGAGCTTCTTGTTCTGAAAATCGATCGAGATGTAGGCGTCGTGCTGAAACAGGCGCATCTTGCGCTCGCTCTTCAGGCCCACCCGGCTGGCGGTGACATTGGCCACGCAGCCGTTGGCGAACTGCAGGCGGGCGTTGGCGATGTCGATGTCCTGCGAGAGCACCGGCACGCCGTTGGCGTCGATGCGCTCCAGCGGCGAGCCGACGATGTCAAGAATGATGTCGATGTCATGAATCATCAGATCCAGGATGACGCTCACGTCGGCGCCGCGTGGATTGAACGGCGCGACGCGGTCGGATTCGATGAACAGGGGCTGTTTGAGCACGCCTTCCAGGGCCAGGATCGCCGGATTGAAGCGCTCGAGGTGACCGACCTGGAACACCGCGCCGTGCTCGGCGGCGATGGCCACCAGCTCGCGCGCCTGATCCACCGTGGCGGTGATCGGCTTTTCCAACATCACGTGTATGCCGCGTGCAAGGAATTCCTTGGCGACCTCGTAGTGGAGCTGGGTGGGCACGACGATACTGACCGCATCGACCTTGTCCAGCAATTCACGATAATCCGTGTAGGCCGCAACGCCGTGTTTGTCTGCGATGGCGCGCGCGGTGTCGGCATGGGTGTCGGCGACGCCGATCAGGGTCGAGCCGGGAAGGGCGGCATACTTTTCAGCGTGAAACTTGCCCAGGTAGCCTACGCCAACCACGGCGGTCTTGAGGGTGTCCATAAGGTATGGTGCTTGCGGGGTGTCCCCATCGGGCGCCGGGACGGCCGGGCCGTGAACAAATAACATCGCCTTCGGCGACAGTCTCCATTGGCCGCCCGCCGTTGTTATTACACGTGGGTCTGGGCAGAAGGGCCGGAGTCGAGGCGGGAGGCCGCCGTCCGGCGCGGGCTATGATCGCACCCCCGGCCTGCTAATTCAACGCCCGGTGTCGGCGTGCGAGCGGTGCGACGCTGGCGCGCGGAGCGGCGCGGATGACAAGCGCGCCTCGGGCGGCTAAGCTGAACGCCCACTGCGATCGGCGATCGCTGATGCGCGTCGAACCGGGTACAGACGAACAACAACGAGGGGAGCGGGCGTGGGCGAGACATCGGACGGGCAGGTCGGCTTCGAATTCGACCGTGGGCTGCGCCTGGTGGCCGGTGTCGACGAAGTCGGCCGTGGACCGCTGGCCGGGCCCGTCGTCGCTGGCGCGGTGATCCTCGACCCCGAGCGTCCATCGAGGGGCTCGCCGACTCGAAGGCCCTGACCGAGGCCCGGCGTGAGGTCTTGGCGGATATCATTCAGGAGCGGGCCCTGGCCTGGGCCCTGGGTCGGGCCGAGGTCGAGGAGATCGACCGGCTCAACATTCTCCAGGCCAGCCTGCTGGCCATGCAGCGGGCCGTCGCCGCCCTCATTCCCGCTCCCGAATTCGCCCTGGTCGACGGCAACCGCTGCCCGCAGCTGCCGTGTCCGGCCGAGGCCGTGGTCAAGGGCGATGCGACGGTGGCGGCCATCAGCGCCGCTTCGATCATCGCCAAGGTCAGCCGCGACCGCGAGCTGGTCGCCCTGGATGCCGAATATCCGGGCTACGGCCTGGCTCGCCACAAGGGCTATCCGTCCCGCCAGCACCTCGAGGCCCTCGCCGCCCTCGGCGTCACGCCGATCCACCGGCGATCATACGCACCGGTGCGGCGTCTCCTGGAGGGTGAGGTGTGAGGTGTGAGGCGATCGCCCGCGCGCGGGCGAGTTGGCAGTCGTCAGTTGGCAGTTGGCAGAACGAGCCTAACGTCAGATGTGAGGTGACCGCCTCGGTGCGGTAGGCCGTCTCTCGGATACTCACGACGCCACCGAGTTGCCCCTCTCCCTCCGGGAGAGGGGTTGGGGTGAGGGGATCGAAAGACGGTTCCGCCCGCCGCTTCGCGGCTGAGGCGGGTTCATTTCTTTGTCACGCGACAAAGAAACGAACCAAAGAAAGCGCGCCCCCGCGCCGCCGCCCGCTTCGCGGGTACCCTGCGCTTCTCGGTCTCGTCGGGCTCGCCGGACGGGCCATCCCTGGCCCGCCGGCGAGTGGCCGCCTCCCTGCGGCCACCCTTCGGGCTGTTCCTCCTCGACCTGCGATGCTCGGCGGCGCCGAGGGGAACGAAGAGGTGCCGTCTCACCCCTCCCGTCTTTCTGCCGACTGCGAACTGCCATCTGCCAACTCCGCCCCGAAGGGGCGGTTGTCAAGCTTGAAAGCCCTCGGGCAAAGCCGTAACGTTTGCCCATGCCGCCCAGCTTCGTCCATCTTCACCTGCATACCGAGTACTCCCTGGTCGATGGCATCGTGCGCATCAAGCCCCTGATGCGGGCGGTGGCGGAGGCGGGGATGCCGGCGGTCGCCCTGACCGACCAGAGCAATCTGTTCGCGATGGTGAAGTTCTACAAGGCGGCCATGGCCGCCGGGGTCAAGCCCATCGTCGGGGTCGACCTGTGGCTGCACAACGAGAGCGACCTCAACCATCCCTCCCGCCTGGTGCTCCTGTGCCAGGACTACGAGGGCTACCGCAATCTCACCCGGCTGGTCTCGCGCAGTTACATCGAGGGCCAGCACCTGGGTGTGCCGACGCTGAACAAGGCCTGGCTGGAGGGTGCCAGCGAGGGCCTGATCGCCCTGTCCGGCGGCCGCCACGGCGACGTCGGTCAGGCGTTGCTGGCCAATAACAAGGACCTGGCCGATACGCTGCTCGACGACTGGCAGCGTCTGTTCCCGGATCGTTACTACCTGGAGCTCCAGCGCACGGGCCGCGAGTACGAAGAGGAATACCTACACGCGGCGGTAGACCTGGCCCTGGCCCGCGGCGTGCCGGTGGTGGCCACCAACGACGTCCACTTCATCGCGGCCGACGATTTCGAGGCCCACGAGGCCCGGGTGTGCATTCACGACGGGCGCACGCTGGACGACCCGCGCCGCCCGCGCCGTCACAGCGACCAGCAGTACCTGCGCAGCCCCGAGGAGATGGCCGAGCTGTTTGCCGACCTGCCCGAGGCGCTGGAGAACACCGTCGAGATTGCCAAGCGCTGCAACCTGGGCCTGACCCTGGGCGAGAACGTGCTGCCGGACTTTCCCATCCCTGCCGGCATGACCATGGCGGAGTATTTCCGCGACCAGGCCCGCCGGGGACTGGAGGCGCGCCTGGCCAAGCTGTTCGATGCCGATGCCCCGGACTTTGCCGAGCGGCGCAAGCCCTACGATGAGCGCCTCGAAACCGAGCTCGAAGTCATCAACAACATGGGCTTTCCGGGCTACTTTCTCATCGTCGCCGACTTCATCCAGTGGGCCAAGCAAAACGGCATCCCCGTCGGCCCGGGCCGCGGCTCGGGCGCCGGCTCGCTGGTCGCCTACGCGCTGACCATCACAGATTTGGACCCGCTGGCCTACGACCTGCTGTTCGAGCGCTTTCTCAATCCCGAGCGTGTATCCATGCCCGATTTCGACGTCGACTTCTGCATGGAAGGGCGCGACCGCGTGATCGAATACGTGGCCGAACGCTACGGTCGCGAGAAGGTCTCGCAGATCATCACCTACGGCTCCATGGCGGCCAAGGCGGTGGTGCGGGACGTGGGGCGCGTGCTTGGTCATGCCTACGGTTTTGTCGACCGCATCGCTAAATTGATTCCCTTCGAGATCGGCATGACCCTGGACAAGGCCCTGGAGCAGGAAGAGGCGCTGCAGGCACTTTATGACGAGGACGAGGAGGTGCGCGGGATCATCGATCTCGCCCGCTCGTTGGAGGGGCTGGCACGCAACGCCGGCAAGCACGCCGGCGGTGTGGTCATCGCGCCCTCGCAGCTGACCGACTTCGCGCCGCTGTACTGTGAACAGGGCTCGCAAAACATCGTCACCCAGTTCGACAAGGACGACGTCGAGGCCGTCGGCCTGGTCAAGTTCGACTTCCTGGGCCTGCGTACGCTGACCATCATCGACTGGGCCCTGCGCACGGTCAACGAGCAGCGCGCGGCGGGCGGCGAGGCGCCCGTGGACATCAGCGCCATACCCGTCGACGACAAGGCGAGCTTCGAGCTGCTCAAGGCCTGCCAGACCACGGCCGTGTTCCAGCTCGAGTCGCGCGGTATGAAGGACCTCATCAAACGCCTGCAGCCGGACAACTTCGAGGACATCGTGGCGCTGGTGGCGCTGTTTCGCCCCGGCCCCTTGCAGTCGGGCATGGTCGACGACTTTATCAACCGCAAGCACGGGCGGGCGAAGGTCCAATATCCCCATCCCGCGCTCGAGCCGATCCTCCAGCCCACGTACGGCGTCATCCTGTACCAGGAGCAGGTGATGCAGATCGCCCAGGTCCTTGCCGGTTACACGCTGGGCGGCGCCGATCTGCTGCGTCGCGCCATGGGCAAGAAAAAGCCCGAGGAGATGGCCAAGCAGCGCGCCATCTTCACCGAGGGGGCGGTCGAGCGCGGGGTGAACGAGAAGGTCGCCACGCACATCTTCGACCTGATGGAAAAGTTCGCCGGCTACGGTTTCAACAAGTCGCACTCGGCCGCCTACGCGCTGGTGTCCTATCAGACGGCCTGGCTCAAGGCGCATTATCCGGCGGCCTTCATGGCGGCGGTGCTGTCGGCCGACATGGACAACACCGACAAGGTGGTCACGCTGATCGACGAGTGCCGCGATATGAAGCTCGGCGTCTATCCGCCCGACGTCAATCGCTGCAACCATCGTTTTACCGTCGCCGACGAGCAGACCATCCTCTACGGTCTGGGCGCCATCAAAGGGGTGGGGGCCTCGGCCATTCAGGCCATCACCGACGAGCGCGAGGCGGGCGGCCCCTACCAAGACCTGTTCGACCTGTGCCGGCGTATCGATCTGAAGCGCGTCAACCGGCGTGTGCTCGAGGCACTGGTGCTCTCGGGTGCGCTCGATGTGTTCGGCGTGAACCGTGCCACGCTCATGGCCTCGCTGCCCGAGGCTCTGAAACTGGCCGAGCAGCACCTGCAGAACGCGCAGGTCGGCGTCGAGGATATGTTCGGGTTCGAGCCGCCGGCCGGCGGCGACGGGGCCGGTGCGACCGGCGTCTATCACCACCAGCAGGACTGGGAGGACGAGCAGCGCCTGGCCGCCGAGAAGCAGACGCTGGGGCTGTATCTGACGGGCCATCCCATCGACCGCTTTCTACCGGAGCTCTCGCGCTTCACCAGCGCGCGCGTCGCCGACCTCAAACCCACCCGCGATCAGGCGGTCGTGGTGGCCGGGCTGGTGATCGCCATGCGGACCATGAACACCAAGCGCGGCGATCGCATGGCCTTCGTTACCATCGACGATCGCTCCGGTCGGATCGAACTGGCGGTATTTTCGGACGTCTACGCCCGCCACCGCGATCACCTGGCCAAGGACAAGCTCATCGTCGTCGAAGGCGAGGTCAGCGTCGACGAGTACAGCGGCGGTTATAAGATGAGCGCACGCAACATCTACGACATGGAACAGGCCCGTGAGCATTTCGCCAAGCGCCTGGTCATCAATATCGACGCCAAACGTGCGGGCAACGGTTTCGTCGGCGACCTGGAGCGCACGCTGTCGCCGTTTCGCGAAGGTGTCTGTCCGGTGGTCCTGGACTATCTGGGCGCCGGGGCCCGCGCTCAGTTGTCTTTGGGCGAGGAGTGGCGCGTGCGCCCGACCGATGAGCTCCTGCACCGCCTGGGCGAGCTCGCGGGCGAGGAGCGGGTCACCGTCATCTATTGAGCGGGTATCGGGCTGGGCGGCCGCCGGAGGCTGCGCCCCGGGGGCTGCGGACAGCGATGTTACAGCGGCAATTGCGAATCTCTGGTATATTCATATGCTTAGCGTTTCTATATAATGCCAGGCCTCAATAATCGGGCATCGCTCCCTGGGTCGCCTCTTCTATGAACCTGAATTTTCTCGATTTCGAACAACCCATCGCCGAGCTCGAGGCCAAGATCGAAGAGCTGCGTTACGTCGGAACGGACTCGGAAATCAACCTGGGCGACGAGATTGCGCGTCTGCAGGCCAAGAGCCGAGAGCTGACCGAGTCGATCTTCTCCAATCTGAGCTCCTGGCAGGTCTCTCAGCTGGCCCGCCACCCTCAGCGTCCCTACACCCAGGACTATATCGAGCGGATATTCACCGATTTTCAGGAGCTGCACGGCGATCGCGCCTTTGCCGACGACCCGGCCATCGTCGGGGGACTGGCTCGCCTGGACGGTCGCCCGGTCATGGTGATCGGTCAGCAAAAGGGTCGCGACACGAAAGAGAAGGTTTACCGCAACTTCGGCATGCCGCGGCCCGAGGGCTATCGCAAGGCCATGCGCCTGATGCAGCTGGCCGAGCGGTTCAAGGTACCCGTGCTGACGTTCATCGATACGCCGGGTGCGTATCCGGGGGTGGGGGCCGAGGAGCGGGGTCAGAGCGAGGCCATCGCCCGCAATCTGTTCGTCATGTCCGAGCTGCGCACGCCCGTTGTCTGCACGGTCATCGGGGAGGGCGGCTCCGGCGGCGCGCTGGCGATCGGCGTGGGCGACCGTGTCATGATGCTCCAGTACAGTACCTACTCCGTCATCTCGCCCGAGGGCTGCGCGTCCATCCTGTGGAAGAGCGCGGACAAGGCCGCCGATGCAGCCGAGGCGCTGGGTATCACCTCCCCGCGTCTCAAGGAACTGGGCTTGATCGACCAGGTCATCCCCGAGCCGCTGGGCGGTGCCCACCGCGACGCCGACGCAATGGCCCAGCGCCTCAAGCACGCGCTCGTGGAAGCCCTCGACCGCCTGGACCAGGTTGGCCTGGACAAGCTGCTCGAGCAGCGCTATCAGCATCTGATGCTCTACGGCCAGTTCAAGGACGAGGGCTGACCGGGCGGCGAACGGCAACTGTACGCCGGCCCCTGTCGCCTTGTCCGCCACGCTTCGTGCTATGTCTGAGTTGCTGCGCGGTGCATACCTAAGGGCCCTTGCATCTGCCTCCCGAACGATTCCGGGTCGCGACGTTTTCTAACAGCCCGCCAAGGCGCCGCCATGGACTTGACCCCGGCAAGAGTCCTCAGTGCACTGAACGAGCTTCCCGTTGCCTCCCGCTACCGGGTCGCTTTCAGCGGCGGATTGGACTCCACTGTCCTGCTTCATACCCTCGTACAGGCCCTCGATAACCCGGCCCGCCGGCTGGCCGCCGTTCACGTGCACCACGGCCTGCACGGGCAGGCCGAGGCCTGGGCCGCGCACTGCGAGCGCGTGTGCGTCGACTGGGCGATTCCCTGCCGTATCCTGCGCGTCGACGCCCGGCCGGCGGCGGGGGAGAGCCCCGAGGCCGCGGCGCGCCGGGCCCGCTATGCGGCGCTGGCGCAGGTCCTGGCCCCGGGCGAGGGACTGCTGACCGCCCATCACCAGGACGACCAGGCCGAAACGCTGCTTCTGCAGTTGCTGCGGGGCGCCGGGTCGAAGGGACTGGCGGGTATGCCGCTGTGCGCGCCGTTCGCGGGCGGCTGGCTGGGCCGGCCCCTGATGGAGTGGTCGCGTGGCCAGCTGCGCGAATACGCCGAACGGTACGGACTGGTCTGGGTCGACGATCCCAGCAACGCCGACACGGGTGTGGCCCGCAACGCGCTTCGCCACCGAATCCTGCCGCGCCTGGCCGAACATTGGCCGGGTGCGGCGCATACCCTGGCGCGTGCCGCGCGCCACCAGGCCGAGGCGGCCGAGCTGCTGGTCGAACTGGCTGAGGCCGACCTGGCGCTCGCCGGCACGCCGGACGGCGGCCTCAGCATCACGGCCCTGGACCCGCTCAGCCCGGCGCGGCGCCGCAATCTCATTCGCCACTGGCTGCACGAGCGGGGATTGGCCGTTCCCGACAGCGCGCATCTGCAGCGTATTTTGGAAGAGGTCATCGAGGCTCGTCCGGATGCCGAGCCGTGTGTCGCCTGGGGCAGCGGCGGCGAGGCGCAGGTGCGCCGCTACCGCGACCGGCTCTATGCCCTGCATCCGGCCGCCGTGTGTCCGGGTCAGGGGCCCGTGGCCTGGGACCTGAGCGCTGCGCTGAGCCTGAGGGGCCTGGAACGTGAGTTGACGGTCGGGCCGGTCCGGGGCGGGGGTCTGAGCGCCGCGGCCTGTGCGGGGCGCACGATCACGGTGCGGTTTCGCCGCGGCGGCGAGCGGTGTCGCCCGGTCGGCCGCGGCCATCATCACGACTTGAAGAAACTGATGCAGGAGTGGGGCGTGCCGCCCTGGGAGCGTGCGCGTGTGCCGCTGATCTACGTGGAGGAGGACCTGGCGCAGGTGGTCGGCTATTGTCTGTGCGAGCCCTTCGCGGCGTCGGTCGACGAACCGGGGTGGCGCATTGGCCTTGCCGATGTGTCCGAAGGCGCAGCGGGACCCGATAACGACGCTGGAGATTGAATCCCGCCGCGAAAACAACGAAAATGTGGCAACCCGTTCGGCGATTGGACATGCGCCGCGCCATCCCACCGCAACCGTTGTAAGACTTAATGACGAAGTATATTTTTATCACCGGCGGTGTCGTGTCCTCCCTGGGCAAGGGCATTGCGTCGGCGTCGCTGGCGGCCATCCTCGAGGCGCGCGGGCTCAAGGTCACTCTCCTCAAACTGGACCCCTACATCAACGTCGATCCGGGCACGATGAGCCCGTTTCAGCACGGCGAGGTGTTTGTCACCGAGGATGGAGCGGAGACCGACCTGGACCTCGGTCACTACGAGCGCTTCGTGCGCACGCGCATGACCAAGGCCAACAACTTCACGACGGGGCAGATCTACTGGGACGTGATCCGCAAGGAGCGCCGCGGCGACTACCTCGGCGGAACCGTCCAGGTCATCCCGCACATCACCGACGAGATCAAGCGCTCGATCGAGGCGGGTGCCGACGACGCCGATGTGGCCATGGTCGAGATCGGCGGCACGGTCGGCGACATCGAGTCGCTGCCGTTCCTGGAGGCCATCCGTCAGATGGCCGTTCAGCTCGGGCGCGACAATGTCCTGTTCATGCATTTGACGCTGCTGCCGTATATCCCCACGGCCGGGGAGCTCAAGACCAAGCCCACCCAGCATTCGGTCGCCGAGCTGCGGTCCATCGGTATTCAGCCCGATATCCTGATGTGCCGTGCCGATCGGGAGATCCCCGAGGACGAGCGGCGCAAGATTGCCCTGTTCACCAACGTTGAGACGCGCGCGGTCATCAGCGCGCTCGACGTGGACAGCATCTACAAGATCCCGCTGCTGCTGCATGCCCAGCAACTCGACGACATCGTCGTCGACAAGCTGCGCCTGAACGTCAAACCCGCCGACCTGCACGAGTGGCAGCAGGTAGTCGACGCCCTGGAACACCCCGACGCCGAGGTGACGGTGGCCATGGTGGGCAAGTACGTCAACCTGACCGAATCCTACAAGTCGCTGTCCGAGGCGCTGATCCACGCCGGCATCCACACGCGTACGCGGGTGAACATCCGTTACGTCGACTCCGAAGACATCGAACGCAACGGCACCGGCTGCCTGGACGGTATGGATGCGATTCTGGTCCCGGGCGGCTTCGGTGAGCGCGGTGTCGAGGGCAAGATTCAGGCCGTGCGATACGCGCGCGAGAACGCCATTCCGTATCTGGGTATCTGTCTGGGGATGCAGGTCGCGGTCATCGAGTTTGCGCGCAACGTGGCAGGGCTGGCCGGCGCCCATAGCACGGAATTCAATCCCGATACCCCGTACCCGGTCATCGCCCTGATTACCGAATGGACCGAATCGGACGGACGCGTGGAAACGCGCAGCGCCGAGTCGGACCTGGGCGGCACCATGCGCCTGGGCGGCCAGCCCTGCCGCCTGGTGGAAGGCTCCCGGGTGCGTTCGCTCTACGGCCAGGATATCGTCATCGAACGCCACCGCCACCGCTACGAGTTCAACAACAACTATCTCGAGCGCCTGCAGGAGGCCGGGCTGGTGATCTCCGGTAAGTCGATTGACGATACCCTCGTCGAGGTGATCGAGCTCGCCGACCACCCCTGGTTCATCGCCTGTCAGTTCCATCCCGAATTCACCTCCACGCCGCGCGACGGTCATCCGCTGTTCAGCGGATTCATCCGGGCGGCCCGCGAGCATGCCGCCTCGCCCACGCGCGAGGCGGCCAGCGTATGATGCGCCTTTGCGATTTCGAGGTCGGTCTGGACCGGCCGCTGTTTCTCATTGCCGGTCCCTGCGTCATCGAGAGTGAGCAACTCGCTGTCGACACCGCGGGCCGACTGAAGGAAATCACCGCGCGCCTGGGCATGCCTTTCATCTACAAGTCGTCTTTCGACAAGGCCAATCGGACCTCGACCGACAGCTTCCGCGGCCCGGGTCTGGAGGCGGGGCTGCGGATCCTGGCAGCGGTCAAGGAGCAGGTCGGGGTGCCGGTGCTGACCGACGTGCACGAGGACACGCCACTCGGGGAGGTCGCCGCAGTCGTCGACGTGCTGCAGACGCCGGCCTTTCTGTGTCGCCAGACCAATTTCATCCAGAACGTCGCCCGCCAGGGCCGGCCCGTGAATATCAAGAAAGGTCAGTTCCTGGCGCCCTGGGACATGCAGAACGTGGTCGACAAGGCGCGCGCCGTGGGCAACGAGCAGATCATGGTCTGCGAGCGTGGCGTGTCCTTCGGCTACAATACGCTGGTCTCGGACATGCGCGGCCTGGCCATCATGCGCGCCACGGGTTGTCCGGTGGTCTACGACGCCACCCACTCGGTCCAGCAGCCCGGCGGGCAGGGCAGCCGCTCCGGCGGCCAGCGCGAGTTCGTGCCCGTGCTGGCACGCGCGGCCGTTGCGGCCGGCGTCTCCGGCCTGTTCATGGAGACCCACCCGGACCCCGAACACGCCCCGAGCGACGGGCCGAACATGTGGCCCCTCGACCGGCTCGAGGCACTGCTCGCCACCCTCAAGGCGATCGACGAGCGGGTGAAAGAGGACGGGTTCCCTGAAGACGCCGACTAGCGTCGGCAGTTGGCAGTCATCAGTTTGCAGTTGGCAGCAAGATATTCTTGAAAGTGCTTTGTAATGTGGGCGGGGCTTGGTAGAGGACGTTGGGTTCACTGACAGGTGGCCACGCGCAAAAAGGCATTGGTTTTTCTTTCTGCCGACTGCCGACTGCAAACTGCCAACTGGAGTCTCCTTAAGACCCGTCGCTTGAATTAGATACGTTGTAGATTGGAGAACGAATGTCGGAAAGTACAACGATCGTTGATATCCGTGGACGCGAGATCATCGATTCGCGCGGTAATCCCACTGTCGAGGCCGATGTTGTGCTTCGCGGCGGTGCGCGCGGGCGCGCGGCGGTGCCCTCCGGCGCCTCGACCGGGGCGCGCGAGGCCATCGAGCTGCGCGACGACGATCCGGCCCGCTTCGGCGGCAAGGGCGTGCAAAAGGCCGTGGGCCACGTCAACAACGAGATCCACGACGCGCTGCTGGGCATGGATGCCGCCAAGCAGGCCGAGGTCGACGCGCGCATGATCGAGCTCGACGGCACAGCGAACAAGGACAAGCTCGGTGCCAACGCGATCCTGGCGGTGTCCATGGCCTGCGCGCGCGCCGTGGCCGCCGCCAATGGCCAGTCACTGTATCGCCACCTCGGAGGGAGCGACGCCGCGACCCTGCCGGTGCCGATGATGAATATCATCAATGGCGGCGCCCACGCCGACAACAGCGTCGACCTGCAGGAATTCATGATCATGCCGATCGGCGCGCCCAACGTTGCCGAGGCTATCCGCTACGGGGCCGAGGTGTTCCATGCGCTGAAAAAGGTGCTGCACGGTCGCGGTATGAGCACCGCCGTGGGCGACGAGGGCGGTTTTGCGCCCGATCTGCCTTCCAACGAAGCGGCTATCGAGGTGATCCTGGAGGCGATCGACAAGGCCGGCTACAAGGCCGGCGAGGACGTTGCCATCGCCATCGACGCGGCCAGCTCCGAGTTCTACAAGGACGGCAAATATCACCTGGCCTCCGAGGGCAAGCAGCTGTCCTCGGCCGAGCTGGTCGACTTTCTGGCCGACTGGGTCGAGCGCTATCCCATCGTCAGCGTCGAGGACGGCATGGCCGAAGACGATTGGGACGGCTGGAAGCTCCTGACCGAGCGCCTGGGCAAGCAGGTCCAACTGGTCGGCGACGATCTGTTCGTGACCAATACGACGATTCTCCAGGAAGGGATCGACAAGGGGGTCGCCAATTCGATCCTCATCAAGGTGAACCAGATCGGTACACTCACCGAGACGCTTGCCGCCATCGACATGGCCCGCCAGGCCGGTTACACCGCCGTCATCTCCCACCGCTCGGGCGAGACTGAGGACACGACCATCGCCGACCTGGCAGTGGCCACCGGCGTGGGTCAGATCAAGACGGGTTCGATGTCGCGCTCGGATCGTGTGGCCAAGTACAATCAGCTGCTGCGTATCGCCGAGGAGCTGGGAGAGGCGGCGATTTTCCCGGGACGCAAGGCCTTGGTTCATTTAGACTGAGGTATCGCACGACTAACAGCCTGCTACTTTTGACTGGGCAGGAGGAGGTCGATCGCTGACATGAGGTTCCTGGCCGTCATTCTCGGCATCCTGCTGCTGGTGCTGCAGTACGACCTGTGGTTCAGCAGTGGAGGATTGGCGAATGTCTCGCGCCTGGAGCGGCGCGTGGCCGAGCAGCGTGGTGAGAACGAACGCCTGGCCGAGCGCAATCACGCCCTGGAGGCGGAGGTGCGCGACCTCAAAGGGGGGCGCGAGGCCATCGAGGAGCGCGCCCGCAGCGAGCTCGGCATGATCAAGCCGGGCGAGACCTACTATCAAATCGTCGAAGAGCCCGACAAGAAGGCCAGCCAACCGTAGCCGACCGCCCGAGGAGTTCGTCCTCGCCGCGCCGTTCGGCCTTATCTTCGGAATATGTCGTCACGAGCGGATACAACGACGCCCGGCTTCTGGGCGGTGGTCCCCGCCGCGGGCATGGGCTCGCGCATGGGTGCCCTGCGCCCCAAGCAATATCTCGCCCTGCGGGGCTGTACCGTCCTGGAGCACACGCTGTCGCGCCTGATGGCCGAGCCGCGTATCCAGGGACTGGTCGTGGCCGTGGCCGAGAACGATCCCCACTGGGACGACCTGGAACATCGCCTGGCTCAGCGCGTCGGTGCACCGGTCCACACCGTGATCGGCGGTGCGCAGCGCTGCCATTCGGTCCTCAACGCCCTGGAGCGTCTGGGCGAGCTGGCCGACGGGCGGGACTGGGTGTTGGTGCACGATGCCGCGCGCCCCTGTCTGCGCCGCGAAGACCTGGCCGGATTGATGGATACACTGGTTGATCATCCGGTGGGAGGTCTGTTGGGCCTGCCCGTCAGTGACACCCTCAAGCGCTGTCGCGATGACGGCGATGTCGTCGAGACCGTGGACCGTAGCGGTCTGTGGCGGGCGCTGACCCCGCAGATGTTCCGCTTGGGCGAGCTGCGCGATGCGCTGCAGGCCGCGCTGGCCGACGGGGTGCTGGTCACCGACGAGGCCGCGGCGATGGAACGCGCCGGCCTGGCCCCGCGCGTAGTACACGGCCATGGCGACAACATCAAGATTACCCATCCGCAGGACCTGGTCCTGGCGGAGATCTATCTTCGCGAGCAGGAGAACGAGACATGCGCATAGGCCACGGTTTCGACGCCCACCGGTTCGTTGCCGGCCGGCCGCTGATTCTCGGCGGGGTGACGATCCCCCATGACCAGGGACTCGCGGCGCACTCCGACGGCGACGTGCTCGTGCACGCGCTGTGCGACGCCCTGCTCGGGGCCGCGGCCCTGGGCGACATCGGCCGGCACTTTCCCGACAGTAAAGCCGAATTCAAGGGCGTCGACAGCCGCGAGCTGCTGCGCCGGGTGGTGGCGATGATTCATGAGAAGAAACTGCGCATCGGCAACGTCGATGTCACGGTCGTGGCGCAGGCCCCGCGCCTGGGATCGCACGTGATCACCATGCGCACCCATCTGGCCGACGACCTCGGTATCCCCTTCGATCACATCAACATCAAGGCGACCACGACCGAGGGCATGGGTTACACCGGGCGCGGCGAGGGCATCGCGGCGCACGCGGTCGCCCTGCTCGAATAAGCCACTCTCCAACCGTGTTCGATCCGGACGCATTCGCGCGTGCCCACGGCACGCCGCCCGCGCGCGGCGTGCTGCGCAGCCGTCCCGAAGATTTCGTCGTCGACGAGCTGCCGCTGGTCGAGCCGAGCGGGGCGGGCGAGCACGTCCTGCTGCATGTGCAAAAGCGCAATACCAATACCGACTGGCTGGCGCGCCGGCTGGCGCGCTTCGCGGGCGTGCGTCCGGTCGACGTCGGTTACGCGGGTCTGAAGGACCGCCAGGCGCTGACCACCCAGTGGTTCAGCGTCCGGCTGGCCGGCCGTCCCGAACCCGATTGGGCGGCGCTGGAACTGCCCGACGTGTCCGTGCTCGAGCACGCACGCCATGGCCGAAAGCTGCAGCGCGGCGCACTGCGGGGCAATCGCTTCACGATTACGCTGCGCTCGCTCGCGGGCGACAGGGAGGCGATCGAGGCGCGCCTGCATGCCATCGCCGAGCGCGGAGTCCCGAACTACTTCGGTCCACAGCGATTCGGCCACGGCGCGGGCAATGTCGAGGAGGCGGTGGCGATGCTCGTCGAAGGTCGGCGCGTGCGCGACCGCCACCGCCGCGGGCTGTACCTGTCCGCAGCGCGCGCCTGGCTGTTCAACCAGGTATTGGCGGCGCGTGTGCAGGCCGGGACCTGGGACCAGGCTCTGGCAGGTGACGTCATGATCCTCGATGGGCGGCGCAGCCACTTCAGTGTCGATGTGCCCGACGAAACGATCGCCGCGCGGCTCGCGCAATTCGACATCCATCCCAGCGGCCCGCTGTGGGGCGCGGGCGAGCGCCCGGTCGACGCCGAGGCCCTGACCATCGAAGATGCCGCGCTCGCCGGCTACGCGCCCTGGTGCGACGGGCTGGCCAAGGCCGGCCTGAAACAGGAACGCCGCGCCCTGCGCCTGCGCGTCGACGATCTGACCTGGACCGTCCCCGAACCCGACACCCTGCAGCTGAGCTTCGCGCTCACCGCCGGCGCGTACGCCACCGCGGTCCTTCGGGAGATCGTGAGGGGTGAGGGGTGAGGTGAAACGCACCTCTAGTTGGCAGTTTGCAGTTGGCAGTCGGCAGCAAGAAAAATCGACAGCATTCTTTGGCTTTTCTGCCAACTGCCAACTGACGACTGCCAACTCGCCGCTCTGACGCCTCACCCCTCACGCCTCACTCCTCACCTGCGCAGCAAGACGTAGATGGCGCCTGTGCCGCCGTCGACGGGGCGGGCGGAGCAGAAGGCGAGGACCTCGCTGCGCTGGCGCAGCCAGTAGGCGAGATGGGTCTTGAGCACGGGCTGGCGATTGGGCGAGCGGTTGCCCTTGCCATGGATGATGCGCACGCAGCGCACGTGGCGTGCGCGGCAGGCATCGAGGAATTCGACGACGGCGGCCTTGGCGGTGGCTGTGGTCATGCCGTGCATGTCGAGCTCGGCGCCGATGCTGAGCTGACCGCGGCGCAGCTTGCGCAGCAGGCCGTGCTGCAGGCCGGGGCGGGCGTGCAGGAGCTCTTCGCCGGTTTCCAGATCGGCATCGGGCGGCGGATCGGCGAGGATCTCGCGCATGACCTCGCGCTCGTCCTGCACGCGCTGATCGGGTCTTGGGGCCGGACGGCGGGGCGGGGCGACGATCTTGTCGTGGTGCAGCGGGCGCACCTTGGCCATCGCCGCCCGGAAGGCAGCGCTGTCTTCGTCCTCGTCCGGTGCGTCGGTTGGGTGCCGCAGGTCCGGGTCGTCGGGATTGTCGGGTCGATCGCTCATGGCGCGCTGGTGCTGGCCGTTCAATGACATCGGGGACGGGGGTTCGGCCAGAACGGCCCCGTGTACCCAACAGTGTCCACGAAAAGGGCCTGTGTGGCAAAGCACGGGGCGTGTGTCCATCGGCCGGGGCGCGTTTTGCACGGGCGCGGCGGCTGCCAGGTCGCGGCCGTTTCGAGTATAGTGGGCACTGGTCGGGCACTGCCCGCCGAATGAGCGTTTCGAGGTGAAGTCGCCCGCATGCGAATACTGCTGAGTAATGACGACGGCTATCAGGCGCCGGGGATCGCCTGCCTTGCCGAGGCCCTCAAGGGCATTGCCGAAATCACCATTGTCGCCCCCGACCGCGATCGCAGCGGCGCCAGCAATTCCCTGACCCTGGACAACCCGATTCGCGCCCGCGAGGTGGGACCGGGCATTATCGCGGTCGACGGCACGCCCACCGACTGCGTTCATCTGGCCATCACGGGCCTGCTCGAACAAGAGCCCGATATGGTGATCTCCGGCATCAACGCGGGCGCCAATCTCGGCGACGACGTGCTCTACTCCGGGACCGTGGCGGCCGCGATGGAGGGGCGCTTCCTGGGCCTGCCGGCTATCGCGGTATCGCTGGCCGGCGGCGGGCTGCGTCACTACGACACGGCCGCGAGGGTGGTCGAGGACCTGATGGGCCGGCTGCTGGCCACGCCGCTGCCTGCCGATACGATTCTCAACGTCAACGTCCCGGACCTCGCCTGGGCGGAGCTCGCCGGATACGAGGCCACGCGCCTGGGACATCGCCACAAGGCCGAGCCGGTGATCAAGGCGGCCGACCCGCGCGGGCGCGACATCTACTGGGTGGGTCCGCCCGGGGCCGAACAGGACGCCGACGCCGGTACGGACTTCCATGCCGTGCGCCGCGGTGCGGTGTCCATTACGCCCATCCACGTCGATCTGACGCGTTACACGGCGCTGGAGACCGTCGCCGACTGGCTGACGAAGGTGGAGGCGGTGTGAAGCTGGACCTGCACGGCATCGGCATGACTTCGCAGCGAACGCGCGATCGACTGGTCCAGCGTCTGATCGAGGAGGGGGTGCGCGACCCGCGCGTGCTGGAGACGATACGCCAGACGCCGCGGCATTTGTTCGTCGATGAGGCGCTCGCCAGCCGCGCCTACGAGGATACGGCCCTGCCGATCGGTCACGGCCAGACCATTTCCCAGCCCTATATCGTGGCGCGCATGACCGAGGCCCTGCTCGGCGAGCAGCCCCCCGCCCGCGTCCTGGAGGTCGGCACCGGCTGCGGCTATCAGACGGCGGTGCTGGCTCAGTTGGTCGAGGAGGTCTACAGCATCGAGCGCATCGCGCCGCTGCTCAGCGCGGCGCGCCAGCGCCTGCGCGGGTTGGGGTTGACCAATGTGCGCCTGAGCCACGGCGACGGCAGCGGGGGATGGCAAACTCATGCGCCGTACGACGCCATTCTCGTGACCGCCGCCCCGACGGAGCTGCCCGAGGCCCTGTTGGGGCAGCTGGTCGACGGCGGGCGGATGGTCATTCCCATCGGCCCCGAGGGGGCACAGATGCTGGAACTGGTCATTCGCACGGGCGAGACCTGTCAGCGTTACGCACTGGAGCAGGTCAGCTTTGTGCCGCTGTTGGGCGGGGCCTCGTGATGCGCTGGTTCTCTCCTCTCTATGAGCGGGGGATGCGTTGGGCGGGACATCCGCACGCACCGCGCTATTTGTTTGCGCTGGCGTTCGCCGAGGCCTCGTTCTTTCCCCTGCCGCCGGACGTGATGCTCGCGCCAATGGCGCTGGCCACGCCCGCTCGGGCATGGCGCTTCGCCTTGATCGCCACGACGGCGTCGGTGTTGGGCGGGGTGTTGGGCTACCTCATCGGTCACTTCGCCTTCGAGCTCGTCGAGCCGCTGCTGCACCAATGGGGTTACTGGGAGTCATACCAGCGGGCGGCACAGTGGTTCGATCGCTGGGGGTTTTGGGCCGTGTTCCTGGCCGGGTTTTCCCCTATTCCGTACAAGGTGTTTACCATCGGCGCGGGCGTGGCGGCCATGAGCGTGCTGCCGTTTCTGGTGGCCTCTTTCGTCGGACGCGGTGGGCGATTCTTTCTGGTCGCGGGGCTGATGGCGTGGGGCGGCGAGCGCATGGAAAATTTGCTGCGTCGCTACATTGACCGTATCGGCTGGTTGCTGGTAATAGTAGCCGTGGGCGTCTACCTGATACTTCGTCACTGATGCGACTGCGATGGCATATACGCGTATGGTTGGCGCTCGGCGTATTGGTGATCTCAGGATGCGGGCATTACGGTAATTTCCCCGCCGGTGACCGGGGCGCGGCCGTTGCCCCTGCTTATCATGTGGTCTCGCGCGGTGAAACATTGTATTCCATCGCCTGGCAGTACGGATTGGATTATCGCATCGTCGCGAAATGGAACGGCATCGGTCCGCCCTATACGATTTATCCCGGCCAGCGCATCTATTTCGAGCCAGCCTCGGCTCGCCGCGTGCGCGCGGCCTCGGCGGCGCGGGGCGCCGACACAAGCGCTTCGTCATCGAGCTCACGACCGCGCCACACGCGCTCCAGACAGACATCCGGCGATCAGCGACTTGGCTGGCAATGGCCCACCCAGGGACGGCTCATTTCGACATTCAGTGCGCGGGATGCGGGGAAACGGGGCGTGGATATCGAGGGCAAGTTGGGCCAACCGATTTACGCGGCCGCGCCGGGCACGGTGGTCTACAGCGGTAGTGGACTTCTCGGATACGGTAAGCTTATTATCATCAAGCATAACGACACTTACCTCAGCGCCTATGCACACAACAGTGATTTGTTGGTCAAAGAGGACGAAGAGGTAAAGACGGGCGAGCACATTGCCGATATGGGGGATAGCGGAGCCGACCGGGTGATGCTGCACTTCGAAATCCGGCGCGACGGCAAGCCAGTCGATCCGCTGGACTACCTCCCAAAACGGCATTAACTACGACGGGCTGGAGCTATGGCGGAGCAGCGGGATAGCGAGTCGCAGAACTCCGATTTCGATCCACAGAGCGAAGGTTACGAGGCCGGCGGCGACGAGACCGAGAGCGGTTCGAACGCCGTTGTCGACGATATTGAATCCGACGACGAGCCCGAAACGGTCACTTTCGAGGCGGGCGATATCCCCGACGGTCAGGTCGACGCGACCCGCCTCTACCTCGGCGAGATCGGCTTCTCTCCGCTGCTGACGGCGGAGGAGGAGGTCTACTACGCCCGCCGGATTCACAAGGGCGACGAGGCCGCACGCAAGAAGATGATCGAGAGCAATCTGCGCCTGGTGGTGAAGATTGCGCGGCGATATCTCAATCGCGGTCTGGCCCTGCTCGACCTCATCGAAGAGGGCAACCTGGGCCTGATCAAGGCGGTCGAAAAGTTCGACCCCGAACGCGGCTTTCGTTTCTCGACCTACGCGACTTGGTGGATCCGCCAGACCATCGAGCGGGCGATCATGAACCAGACCCGCACCATTCGCCTGCCCATCCACGTCGTCAAGGAAATCAATATCTATCTGCGCGCCGCGCGGCATCTTGCGCAGACCCTGGACCACGAACCCACCCCCGAGGAGATCGCGAATCTGCTCGACAAGCCCATCGAAGAGGTCAAGCGCATGCTCGGCCTGAACGAGCGGGTCACCTCGGTCGATGTGCCGGTGGGTCGCGATGCCGATAAGTCGCTCCTGGACGCCATCCCCGACGAGAACAATCTCGACCCGGCCGCGCTCCTGCAGGACGATGACGTGAAGGTCAATATCGACCTGTGGCTCTCGCAGCTCAACGACAAGCAGCGCGAGGTGGTGGAGCGGCGCTTCGGTCTGCACGGCCACGATGTGGCCACGCTCGAAGAGGTCGGAAATATGATTGGCGTGACGCGCGAGCGGGTACGCCAGATTCAGATCGAGGCCCTCAAACGTCTGCGAGAGATTCTCGAGAGCGAGGGCTTCTCCGAGGACGCCCTCTTAAAAGAGTGACGAGTTTCTAGGGCCCAGGGGCGAGGGAAAGACACAACACGAGCGGCGCGGGAGCGCGTATCGCGTGCCGGTCGCGGCGAGCCCTTCAGCTACCGCCTTGAAGGAGTAGCGAGGGGCGAGGGCCCAAACGAGCGTCGAGAAACGAGGTTCGAGTGGCGAGGAAAAGCAGACTCGAGCTCTGGCCTCGCCTTACCTGCGAGCTGGCCTATTCCGTTTCGATCATCAGCAGCGCCGCCACCACCCGGCGGCCTTCCGCCATCAGGATGTTGAAGGTGCGGCACGCCGCCGCCGTGTCCATCACCTCGATGCCAATTCCCCGGGCCGTCAGTCGCTGGCTGATGGCCGAGGGCGGAAAGCGCAGGCGCTGACCCGAGCCGAAGATCACCACTTCGGGCTCGAGCGCCACGACATCGTCGAAGTGTTCCGGGCTGACGTCCTCGAACCGCTCGGGCGGCCATTCGGTCAGCATCTGGGTGGGGGTGAGGATGAGGCTGGTGGTGACGGTCTCCAGGCCGTGCACGCTGGGACCGTCTTCGGCGACGTCGGGAGTGCGCGTGTCGCCGCGCAGGCCGTGCGGTACGGCCACCGTGATCTGGCCGGCTGCATAGGCGCGCACGTTGAGGCCGCCGTTGGCGTCGAGTGAGAGTTTCATGCGAGGAGGACTCCTGGACCGGGGCCCGGTCCGCTGTCCCGATGCGCGGGGCCCGTCGGGACCGGGGCCGCAATTGACAGTGCCATCGGGCTACCGGTAATGTTACCAGCTTTGGCGCGGGCTGCGGACCCCCATCCCCATCGCGAGCGACGCCGGCGCGGGCCGCTGCTGCGGTCCGGGTGGGCGACCGCGCGTAGGTTGTGAGCCCGCCCGAGCGGGACCCCGGTGCTGGCCACCGGGACATATCATTGGCCGGATTACCCCCTTGATTGAAGAATTCCAGAGAATCAAGCGCTTACCCCCGTACGTCTTCAACATCGTCAACGAGCTCAAGGCCAAGGCGCGGGCGCGGGGGGAGGACATCATCGACTTCGGTATGGGCAATCCGGATCAGCCCACGCCGCAGCACATCGTGGACAAACTGGTCGAGGTAGCCCAGCGCCGCGATACGCACCGCTATTCCCTGTCGCGGGGCATCCCGCGCCTGCGCCGCGCCATCTGCAACTGGTATCGCGACCGCTACCACGTCGAGCTCGACCTGGAGACCGAGGCGATCGTGACCATCGGTTCGAAGGAAGGGCTGGCGCACCTGGCGCTGGCCACGGTCGGCCCGGGCGATGCGATCCTGGTGCCCAATCCGTCTTACCCGATCCATCCCTACGGTTTCGTCATCGCCGGGGCGGACATTCGCCACGTGCCGCTGGTGCCGGGTATCGATTTCTTCGCCGAGCTGGAAAAGGCCATCAAGGATTCCTGGCCCAAGCCCAAGATGCTGGTACTGAACTTTCCGGGCAATCCGACCACCCAGTGCGTCGATCTGGAGTTCTTCGAGAAGGTGGTCGCAGTGGCGCGCGAGCACGAGATTTGGGTGATTCACGACCTGGCCTACGCGGATATCGTCTTCGACGGCTATCGGGCGCCGTCCATCCTGCAGGTGCCGGGCGCCAAGGAGGTGGCCGTCGAGTTCTTCACCCTGTCCAAGAGCTACAACATGCCCGGTTGGCGCGTCGGTTTCATGTGCGGCAATTCCACCCTGGTGGCCGCGCTGGCGCGGATGAAATCCTATCTGGACTACGGCATGTTCACGCCCATCCAGGTCGCGGCCATCGCCGCCCTGGAGGGGCCGCAGGAGTGCGTGACCGAGATCGCCGAGATGTATCGCACGCGCCGCGACGTGCTGTGCGACGGGCTGAATGCGCTCGGCTGGAAGGTGGACAAGCCCAAGGCGACGATGTTCGTATGGGCGCCGATCCCGGAGCAGTACCGCCACCTGGGTTCGCTGGAGTTCGCCAAGAAGCTCCTCGCCGAGGCCAAGGTGGCCGTCTCGCCGGGCATCGGTTTTGGCGAATACGGTGACGACCATGTGCGCTTCGGCCTCATCGAGAACGAGCACCGAACGCGCCAGGCGATACGCGGGATTCGCGATATGTTCCGAAAAGACGAACGATCAACGGAAGGGAGAACAGCGTGAAGCCGATCCAAGTCGGCCTGTTGGGGCTGGGCACTGTCGGCGGCGGTACCGTCAATGTTCTGAAACGAAACGCCGACGAGATCACCCGGCGTGCCGGTCGCGGCATTGTCGTCACGCATGCCGCCGCGCGCGATCTGCAGCGCCCGCGTATCTGCGACACCACGGGTATCGAGTTGACCACTGATCCGACGCAGGTGGTCGATGACCCCGACGTGTCGATCATCGTCGAGCTCATCGGCGGCGACGGTCTGGCCCACGAGATGGTCATGCGCGCCATTGACCAGGGCAAGCATGTGGTCACGGCGAACAAGGCCCTGATCGCCAAGCACGGCAATGAGATATTCGCCGCCGCCCAGGCCAAGGGCGTGATGGTCGCCTTCGAGGCGGCCGTTGCCGGCGGCATACCGATCATCAAGGCGATTCGCGAAGGCCTCGCCGGCAATCAGCTGAAGTGGCTGGCGGGGATCATCAACGGCACGGGCAATTTCATCCTGACCGAGATGCGCGACAAAGGGCGCGATTTCGCCGAGGTCCTGGCCGAGGCGCAGGCCCTGGGCTATGCCGAGGCCGATCCCACCTTCGATGTGGAGGGCATCGATGCGGCCCACAAGCTCACGATCCTGGCGGCGATCGCCTTTGGAATTCCGCTTCAGTTCGAAAAGGTCTACACCGAGGGCATCAGCCGGATCACCCGCGACGACGTGGCGTACGCCGAGGAGCTGGGCTATCGCATCAAGCATCTGGGACTGGCGCGGCGTACCGAGGAGGGGATCGAGCTGCGGGTGCATCCCACGCTGATTCCGGAGCGCCGGCTCATCGCCAATGTCGACGGGGTGATGAACGCGGTCCTGGTCATGGGCGACGCGGTAGGCCCCACCCTTTATTACGGTGCCGGCGCGGGCGCCGAGCCGACCGCCTCGGCAGTGGTGGCCGACCTGGTCGACGTTGTGCGCGCCCTGACCTCCGATCCGGAGAACCGCGTGCCGCACTTGGCGTTTCAACCCGACGCGCTGTCCGACGAGCCGATCCTGCCGATGGAGGGCGTCGAGACCGCCTATTATCTGCGCATGCAGGCCGAGGACCGGCCGGGCGTGCTCGCCGATGTCACGCGCATCCTGGGCGAGCGGGGGATCAGTATCGAGGCCTTGCTGCAGAAAGAGCCTGTCGGGGAAGCGTCGACGGCGACGGTCATCATGCTCACGCACCGGGTGCGCGAAGGTAATATGAACGAGGCCATCGCACGTATCGAGGCGCTGGCGTCCATCGCCGGACCCGTGACGCGTATCCGGATGGAGACGCTGAACGCCCATTGAGCCATTCTCGCCCGCCTCGGTTGCGGGCACCGACGAGTGAACCGATTTCTACGCTAGGAGAACGCTGTGCCGTTTCGAACCCGTTACACCGGCCTGATCGATCGTTATCGCGACCGCCTGCCGGTCCATGACGACACGCGCATCATCAGCCTGGGCGAGGGCAACACGCCGCTGATTCGCTTGAACAACATTCCGCGCGTGCTCGGCAAGGACGTGGAGATCTACGTCAAATTCGAGGGCCTGAATCCCACCGGGTCGTTCAAGGACCGCGGCATGACCATGGCCGTGACCAAGGCCGTGGAAGAGGGCAGCCGCGCGATCATCTGCGCCTCGACCGGCAACACCTCGGCGGCGGCCGCGGCCTATGCCGCGCGTGCGGGCATCACCGCTTTCGTGTTGATTCCCGACGGCAAGATCGCCATGGGCAAGTTGGCACAGGCCATGATGCACGGTGCCGTCGTCATCCAGATCAAGGGCAACTTCGACGCCGGCATGAAGCTGGTCAAGGAGGTCGCCGAGGAGGCGCCGGTGACCATCGTCAATTCCATCAACCCCTACCGCTTGCAGGGACAGAAGACGGCGGCCTTCGAGATCGTCGAGGAGCTCGGCCGCTCGCCGGACTATCACTGCCTGCCGGTCGGCAATGCCGGCAACATCACCGCCCACTGGATAGGTTACTGCGAGTATTCCTCGGCCTCGGGCGATCACGTCACCGCTGCCTGTGCGTTTTGCCAGGGTCATTGCAAATACGCCGGCGGCGCCGTGGTCGGCAATCGCCCGACGATGGTGGGTTACCAGGCCGCCGGCAGTGCCCCGTTCATGCGCGGGCAGATGGTCGACGACCCGGACACGGTGGCCACGGCGATCCGTATCGGCCACCCGCAGAGCTGGGACATGGCCTGGAAGGTCAAGGAGGAATCGGGCGGCTGGTTCGATGAATGCACGGACGAGGAGATCCTCGCCGCGCAGAAGCTGCTCGCCCAGAAGGAGGGTGTGTTCTGCGAGCCGGCCTCGGCCACCTCACTGGCTGGCGCCATGCGCGACGTGACCTCGGGCAAGATCCCCGAGGGCAGCACCATCGTCTGTACGCTGACCGGCCACGGCCTCAAGGATCCCGACATCGCCATCCAGCAGAGCAGCGCCTCGATGCTGACCGTCGAGGCCGAGCTCGACGCCGTGAAGTCCGCCATCCTCGGTTACCTCTAAAGGCGGCCGCAGCGAGGGGGGTACGGCCGCCGGGACTGTGCACGGTTGCGCCGATACCGTAGGCTGAGCTTCCATGGCGATGCATAGCCTGACATTGTTCCTGCCGGGCCTGCTCGGGCCCATGCCGGCGTTCGCGGCCCTGCCCGCGGGTGAGCTCCCGGACTTGTCCTGTCTGGAAAACCTCTTGGGGCGGGCCGAGCACCACGCGGCCGCCGTGGCGCCGGGTGTCGAGGCCGGCCTGTTCTCGCTGTTCGATATCCCGCCGGCGCCGGACGCCGATCCCCCGGTCGCGGCCGTGACGCGCCTGCTCGACGGCGGTGAACCGGACGCGCGCTGGTGGCTGCGCGCCGATCCGGTCTATTTGCAGGCCGACACCGACAGCGCCGTGCTCCTGGCCCACGACGAGCTGCGGCTCACGCCCGCCGAGGCCGCGCAGCTGGCCGGCGAGATCCAGGCCGTTTTCGGCGAGGACGGCTGGCAGCTCCAGGCCCTGCATCCGGCGCGTTGGTATTTGACGCTGCCGGCGGCGCCCCGCCTGCGCACCCACGCCCTGGGCGAGGTGCTGGGCCGCAACGTGCGCCCTTTTCTACCCGCGGGCGAGGATGGACGTCTGTGGCACCGCCATCTCAACGAGATCCAGATGCTGCTCCACGCAAGCGCGGTCAATGCCGAGCGTGAGGCGAGCGGCCGCCTGCCGGTCAACAGCCTTTGGTTCTGGGGCGGCGGGACGCTTCCGCCCAAACCGGCGGGGAGGCGGTCCAGTTGGGCGGGTGTCTGGGCGGACGAGCCGCTGGCGCAGGGCCTGGCCGCACTGAGCGGTGCGACATTCTCGGCGCTGCCGAGCGACGGGCAGGACTGGCTGCGCGGCGAGTCTGTCCCCGGCGAGCACCTGCTGTATGTGGACGACCTGCGCGCGCCGGCGGCGAGCGCCGATCCCTTCGAGTGGGTGGGGGCGCTCGAGGCGGTGCAGGCGCGCTGGCTGGTCCCCCTGCACCGGGCGCTGCAGACGGGAAGACTGGCAGAGCTGGTCCTGCTGGCCGGCGATGGCGGATGCTATCGGGTACGCCGCGGGGGACGCTGGCGCAGCTGGCTGCCGCGGCGCTGGCGCCATCGGCCGCTGAGCGCCTATCTGGGCGACCGAGCGTGACGGGATTGAAATGAGCGACATCGTGCATATCGAGCGTCGGCCCGGTATCGACTCCTTGCCCGAATGGGCCGGCGAGCTCCATCCGGTGCTCGCCCGGGTGTACGCCTCGCGGGCCGTGCGCAGCGGGACGGAGCTCGACGGGTCGCTGGCGCGCCTGCTGCCGTTCGAGGGTCTGTATGACATCCACCGCGCGGTCGACCTGCTGGTCGAGGCGCTGGAGGGACAATGGCGCATCCTCATCGTCGGCGACTTCGATGCCGACGGGGCGACCAGCTCCGCCCTGGCGGTGCGGGCGCTGCGTGAGCTGGGCGCGGCCGAGGTCGACTTTCTGGTGCCCAACCGTTTCGAGTATGGCTACGGTCTGACCCCGGAGATCGTCGCTGTTGCCACCGCCGCGAACGGTGCCCCGGCGCAGCTGTTGATTACGGTCGATAACGGGATATCCAGCGTCGCCGGGGTGGCCGCCGCGCGTGAGGCCGGCATGCGGGTGCTGGTCACGGACCACCATCTGGCCGGGTCGCAGCTGCCCGACGCCGACGCCATTGTCAATCCGAACCGCCCCGAGGACGGATTTGCCAGCAAGGCGCTGGCGGGCGTGGGCGTCATCTTTTACGTCCTGATGGCCCTGCGCGTGCGCCTGCGCGAGCGCGGCTGGTTCGAGCGGCGGGGTCTGGACGAGCCCAATCTCGCCCGCCACCTGGACCTGGTCGCGCTGGGTACGGTGGCCGACGTCGTACCCCTGGACGCCAACAACCGCATCCTGGTGGCGCAGGGGCTGGCACGTATCCGCGCCGGTCAGGCCTGTCCGGGCATCCAGGCCCTGCTGGAAGTCGGCGGCCGGGACCCCGCCATGACGGTTGCCGCGGACCTGGGGTTTGCCGTCGGCCCGCGCCTCAACGCGGCGGGGCGCCTGGAGGACATGTCGGTGGGGATCGCCTGCCTGCTGAGCGACGATGTGGGCGAGGCGCGGGCCCTGGCCGCTCGCCTGGACGGGCTCAACCGCGAGCGCCGTGCGATCGAGGACGATATGAAGGCCCGGGCCCTGGCTCATATCGAAGAGGTGCTCGAGGCCGAGGAGGGCGAGCTGCCCGTCGGGCTCTGCCTCTACGATGCCGATTGGCACGAAGGGGTCGTCGGCCTGCTCGCCTCGCGCATCAAGGACCGCCTGCACCGCCCCGTGATCGCCTTCGCCCCCGGCGGTGGCTCGGATCAGCTCAAGGGCTCCGCCCGTTCGGTGTCGGGTCTGCACATCCGCGACGCCCTGGATGCGGTGGCCACGCGTCACCCGGCGCTGCTCAGCAAGTTCGGCGGCCACGCGATGGCCGCGGGCCTGACCATCCGGCGCGAGGATTTCGACGCCTTCGCCCGGGCCTTCGATGCCGAGGTACGCCGGCACCTGGACCCGGCGGCCCTGCGCGGTGCCGTCCTCAGCGACGGCGCGCTCGGCCCCGCGGACCACAGCCTGGACCTGGCCGAGGCCCTGCGCTTTGCCGGGCCCTGGGGACAGGGTTTCCCGGAGCCGGTGTTCGATGGCGTGTTTGACTTGATCCAGCGGCGTATCGTCGGCGAGCGCCACCTCAAGTTGGTCGTGCGCCACCCGGAGGGCGGCCCGCCCCTGGACGCGATTGCCTTCAACGTTACCGACGCCGACTGGCCGGCGGCTGTAAGCCGGGTGCGGCTCGCCTACCGGTTGGACGTCAACAGCTTCCGCGGCCAGCGCAGTGTGCAGCTGATCGTGGTTCACCTGGAACTGGTCTAAGCTTGAGCCAGCGGCTCAAGTATTCGGCGGGCTGGACGAAATCTGTGATGAAGTTCAAAGTTTATTGACCGGGGCGGGAGAAGTCGATATTTTGCACGAACGCCTATAAACGAATAAAAATTAGGTAGATACGTTAAAAAAACGAGAAATCGGAACAATCCGGCCCGGCGGTAGGGGGGCCTTTAACGACTCGGGAGCGACAACACGATGTTCATATTCCATGAAATACTCAAAGATCCCAGCATCGCCATCAGCCTGGTGGCGATCCTGGTCATGCTCTACTGCCTGTGGCTGGTCATCGCGCTCAAGAACGATGTCCCCGGTGGTGTCGTGGGACGCCAGTGGGCGATTGTGTCCTGGCTCGTGGTCCTGTTTACGGCGGGCTATCTGACCACGCCCTTCTTCCGGAACATCCCGACCGAGAGCCTGCATCTCATTGTGTCGGTGATTTTCCTGTTCGGCGCGATCTACGTGGTGGTGACCGTCAAGATGATCTTCCGCATCATCAAGATCATGTCCGAGTGATATGGACAGCTCATACATCGTTCGTAAGACCGAGAAGGGCGAACAGGAGCTCAAGACCCGCTCGGGGGGCGTCTCGGGCAATCTGCGCGTCATCCTGATTTTGGTCGACGGCAGCTCCTCGGTGGCGGAAGTTGCCAAGAAAGGGCAGGGCATGCCCGATGTCGCCGGTGGCCTCAAGATTCTGGCCGAGGAGGGCTATGTCGAGCTCATCGCGCCCGGTGAGATCAACTACGACGCCCTCAAGGACGAATTGATCCATACGGTCGAGGAAATTCTGGGTCAGGACGCCGACAAGGTCGTCAAGAAACTGCGGGATGCGCCAGCCACCAAGGAAGGTCTGACGTCCGCGGCCACCAGCTGCCGCAAGCTCGTCCAGTTGATGATCGACGAGGACAAGGCCGAGCAGCTGATGACGCGCTGCGAGTCGTTGCTCGGCCAGCACTGAACAGAACATGTCTTTCGGCGAGGGGCGCTGAGCGCCCCGAACGCTTGTCGATTTAACGGCGTCTTCGCTGTTTCTCTCTCCGGTATGAGTGCGGTATGATACGCGGCTTCGATCGAGGCCGTGTGGGAAAGCAGCATGCTGGAAGTCAACGCCATCCAATCGCGTATCAAGGATATGCAAGGGCGCGCCGCCGCCCTGAGGGGGTATCTTTGACTTCGATACCAAGCGCGAACGCCTGATCGAGGTCACCCGAGAGCTCGAAGATCCCGCCATCTGGAATCGGCCCGAGTACGCACAGGAGTTGGGCCGGGAGCGCGCCCGTCTGGAAGAGGTCGTCGAGACACTGAGCTCACTGAACGAGGCGTTGAACGATGCCCGTGACCTGCTGCAGCTGGCCGCCGAGGAAGACGACGAAGGGACAGCAGAGGCCGTTGTGAGCGACCTCGACGGCCTCGAACAACGGCTTGGCACGCTGGAGTTCCACCGGATGTTCTCGGGCCCGATGGACGCCAATAACGCCTTCGTCGACGTCCAGGCCGGCTCGGGCGGCACCGAGGCGCAGGACTGGGCCAATATGCTGCTGCGCATGTACCTGCGCTGGGGCGAGCGCCGCGGCTTCGACACCGAGATCATCGAGCTGTCCGAGGGCGAGGTCGCGGGCATCAAGAGCGCGACCGTGCACTTCAAGGGCGACTATGCCTTCGGTTGGCTGCGCACCGAGACCGGGGTCCACCGCCTGGTGCGAAAGTCACCCTTCGACTCGGGCAACCGCCGTCACACGTCCTTTGCCTCTGTGTTCGTCTACCCGGAGGTGGACGAGGACATCGACATCGAGATCAACCCCGCGGACCTGCGCATCGATACTTACCGGGCGAGTGGGGCAGGCGGCCAGCACGTCAACCGCACCGATTCGGCCGTGCGCATCACGCACGAGCCCACCGGTATCGTGGCCCAGTGCCAGAGCGAGCGTTCCCAGCATCAGAACAAGGCGCACGCGATGAACCAGCTCAAGGCCAAGCTCTATGAGGTGGAGGTGCAAAAGCGCAACGCCGAGAAGCAGGCCCTGGAAGAGTCCAAAGCCGACATCGGGTGGGGCAGCCAGATCCGCTCCTATGTGCTCGACCAATCGCGCATTAAGGATTTGCGCACCTCGGTCGAGACGGGCAACACCCAGGCCGTGCTCGACGGCGACCTGGACGAATTTATCGAGGCCAGTCTGAAGAGCGGGCTGTAAGCGCGCCGCTGCAGCGGACGGTCCAGTACGTTGGACAGGGCGATATGAACGACTCCAGCAAGAACAAGTCTTCCGGTAAGCACGACGATGCCAGCGGCGGCCCAACCGCCGATGAGCACGAGCTAATCGCCCAGCGCCGATCCAAGCTCAAGCAGCTGCGCGAAGAGGGCGTCGCCTTTCCCAACGACTTTCGCCGCAATGTCATGGCCGGCGAGCTGCACGCCGAGTACGACGACAAGGACAACGAATACCTCGAGCAGTCGGCTGTTCGAGTGGCCGTGGCCGGACGGATGATGCTGCGCCGCGTCATGGGCAAGCTGAGCTTTGCGCACCTCACCGATATGTCCGGGCGTATCCAGCTCTGGGTGGAGCGCGACCGACTGCCCGAGGGGATGTATCAGCGTTTCAAGGGCTGGGACCTGGGAGACATCGTCGGCGCCGAGGGTGTCCTCATCAAGACCAAGACCGGCGAGCTGTCGGTGCGCGTGGACAGCCTGCGCCTGCTGACCAAGGCGCTGCGCCCGCTGCCCGACAAGTTCAAGGGGCTGGCCGACACCGAGCAGCGCTACCGTCAGCGCTATCTCGATCTGATCATGAACGAGCCGGTGCGCGATACCTTCCGCACCCGCACGCGCGTCATCGACTATATACGCCGCTATCTGAACGAGCGTGACTTCCTGGAGGTCGAGACGCCGATGATGCAGGCGATCCCGGGCGGCGCCGCGGCACGTCCGTTTGCCACGCATCACCACGCGCTGGACATGCAGTTGTTTCTGCGCATCGCCCCCGAGTTGTACCTCAAGCGCCTGGTGGTCGGCGGTTTCGAGCGGGTCTACGAGATCAACCGCAACTTCCGCAACGAGGGACTGTCGACGCGGCACAACCCCGAGTTCACCATGCTGGAGTTCTACGAGGCCTATTCGACCTACGAGGACCTGATGGATTTGACCGAGGCGCTGCTGCGCGGCGTGGCCGAGGATGTGCTTGGTACCACTCAGATTCAGTATCAGGGCGAGATCTACGACTTCGGCAAACCCTTGGCCCGCATGACGGTCAAGGAGTCCATTCTGCATTTCAATCCGGATTTGACCGGCGAGGATCTGGACGACCTGAGCCGGGCGCGCGCCGCGGCCGAGCGCCTGGACATTCCCTTGAAGGACAGTTACGGCCTGGGCAAGGTGCAGATCGAGATCTTCGAGAAGACCGTCGAGCACAGGTTGAAGGACCCGACCTTCATCACCGCCTATCCCACCGAGGTCTCACCGCTGGCCCGGCGCAACGATCAAGACCCCTTCGTGACCGACCGCTTCGAATTCTTCGTGGGCGGGCGCGAAATCGCCAACGGCTTCTCCGAGCTCAACGACTACGAGGATCAGGCCGAGCGTTTTCGCAAGCAGGTCGAGGAAAAGGAGGCGGGCGACGAGGAGGCCATGCACTTCGACGCGGACTATATCCGCGCCCTGGAGCACGGCATGCCGCCGACGGCGGGCGAGGGGATCGGCATCGACCGCCTCGTGATGTTGTTCACCGACTCGCCCTCAATTCGCGACGTCCTGTTGTTCCCGCACATGCGCCCCGCCGACTAGCGGGCTGCCAAATTGTCTGCTGACCTCACGCCTCGAGCGCGTAGGGCAGCTCGCGCAGGACGAGCCCGGGACCCTCGGCGTCGCCGAGATGCAGCGCATTCTTTTCGGCACTGGCGATCTGGATGACCGCCAGCAGCTCGTAACCCCCTTCGGGCGAGCGTTGGGCCGAGACGATGCGTCCGGCGCTCTGCTCGGGGCTGTCCGTCGCGTAGATCTCCTCACCGGGCTGCGGTGCGCGGTCCGTTTCGACGTGCGCGCGATACATGCGGCGCTTCAACTTGCCGAGATAATGGGTGCGCGCCACGACCTCCTGGCCGGGGTAGCACCCCTTCTTGAAGCTGACGCCGCCGATCGCCTGCAGGTTCACCATCTGCGGCACGAAGGTATCCACGGTTGCGGGGTCGATGCTCGGCAGGCCGGCGAGGATGTCGAGCAGGCCCCAGGCGCCGGCGCCCACCGGCCGCGACTGCGGGCCGAGGCGCTCCCATAGCGCAATGGCCGCCTCGGGGGAGCCGAACACGTGGAAGCGCGGCGAGCTCCCGGGCAGTCGGATCACGCTCAGCCCCTGGCCGTGGCTTACCTCATCGACGGTCCCGGGGACGGCTCCCAACGCCGAGCTCAGCGCCGCGTCGGCCTGGGGTCCGGCGACACCGAAACCGACCAGCGTCTCACTGGCGTCGTTCAGGGTCACGCGGCTGCGCAGCACGAACATGCGCAGGCGCTTGAGTGTGGGCTCGAGGATCGCGCGCGGCAGAATCAGGTAATAGGTCTCCTCCCGGCGAAACAGCCGCAGGTCGGCGAGGATGCGGCCCTTCGGGCTGCAGTAGGCGGCGAGCTGACTGTGTTCGGTGTCGACCTGGCGTACGTCGTTGCTGAGCTGTCCCTGCAGGAACTCCATTGCATCCTCGCCCGCGGCGGCGATCAGGCCGAGATGGGAGAGGTCGGCGAGGACGACCTGGCCAGTGGTGGCCCGGGTTTCTCCCTGGGGGTCGCCGAAGTCGCGAACCGTGTCGGCGTCGAACACGGCGCCTTTCTGTTCGAGGTGAGCTTTCCACTCTGGGTTCATGATGTCATCCGCAGTGCTTGAGAGTGTCGGGGGCTATGATACGATACCTTACATTCCACAGTGCGTCGCGGTCGGACGGTTTGGACGGCACGTTCCAACCGCTTCGGGCACGACGATACTGTACCTTCAGCGCCCGATGATTTGAACAATCGGCAACGTGGATCACGGCATGCAAGCCCCTGCGAAAAGACCGAGATTTCTGCACCTGCTCAAGATCGCCATGCCGGTCACGGCGGTTGCCTCGTTCGCACACCGTATCTCCGGCGCTTTGCTCATCGCGGCCACGCCCTTCCTGATTTATGCCCTGGAGGTTTCGCTGCGCGACCCGGCTGGATACGCCAGCGTCCGTGAAACGCTGCTCGATGGTCCCTGGCGCGTGGCGGTGGTGATTCTGGCCTGGGCATTGGCTCACCATCTGCTGGCCGGGCTGCGTTTTCTGGCCCAGGACCTGGGCATTGGCTTCAGCCTGCGCCCGGCGCGCCTCAGCGCCTGGGGGGTGAACCTGGCGGGATTGGCCTTGCTGGCATTCGCCGCATGGCGGGTGTGGGCATGAGCTGGCGTGCGCAGGGCCTGCGGGCCTGGTTGCTCCAGCGTGTCACGGCGGTCTATCTGGCGGCGTTCACCATCGCCGCGGCCGTCTGGGCCGTGACGAGCGGACCGATGGAATTTGCCGAGTGGCGCGCCTTCATGGGTCGCCCCGCGGTCGCCATCGCGGTGTTGCTGTTCTTCGCCGCGCTGCTCGGCCATGCCTGGGTGGGAGCGCGCGACATCGTCATCGACTACCTGCGCCCGGCGGCCCTGCGCCTGCTGGTGCTTGCGCTGTTGGCCCTGGCGCTGCTGGCCATGGCGCTTTGGGTGGGCGCGGTGTTGTTCTCGGTGGTGTCGTTGTGAGCCTGCCCGCGCGGCTCCCGCGGCGCAAATTCGACACGCTGGTCATCGGTGCGGGCGGCGGTGGGCTGCGCGCGGCGTTGCAGCTCTCACAGGCCGATCTGAACGTGGCCGTGGTCTCCAAGGTGTTCCCGACACGTTCACACACCGTGGCGGCGCAGGGCGGCATCAATGCGGCCCTCGGCAACGTGGTGCCGGACAACTGGCACTGGCACATGTATGACACTGTCAAGGGCAGCGACTACCTGGGTGACCAGGACGCGATCGAATATATGTGCCGGGCGGCCTCGCACCTGGTGATCGAGCTCGAGCACGCCGGCATCCCGTTCTCGCGTCTGGACAACGGCGGCATCTATCAGCGCCCCTTCGGCGGACAGAGCCAGAACTTCGGCGGCGAGCAGGCGGCGCGTACCTGCGCGGCGGCCGATCGTACCGGCCACGCGCTGCTGCATACCCTCTACCAGCAGAACATCCGGGCCAAGACCCACTTCTTCGACGAGTATTTCGCCATCGATCTGGTGCGCGATGCCGAGGGGTTCATCCTCGGCGCGGTGGTCCTGGAGATCGAGACCGGCGAGCCGCTGCTCATCGAGGCCAAGACCACGCTCATCGCCACCGGCGGTGCCGGGCAGCTGTTCCGTACCAATACGAACGCCCACATCAACACCGGCGATGGTTTGGCCATGGCGCTGCGCGCCGGCATCCCGCTGCAGGATATGGAGTTCTTCCAGTTCCATCCGACTGGCATTGCCGGCAAGGGCATGTTGATCACCGAGGGGGCCCGCGGCGAGGGCGGTTATCTGGTCAACAAGGACGGCGAGCGCTTCATGGAACGCTACGCGCCGCATGCCAAGGATCTGGCCAGCCGCGACGTGGTCAGCCGGGCCATTGCCACGGAGGTCCGTGAGGGCCGCGGCTGCGGCCCGAAGGGCGACCATGTGCTGCTCAAGCTCGACCACCTGGGCGAGGAGGTGGTCGCCAAGCGCCTGCCGGGCATCCGCGACATGGCGCGCACTTTCCTGCACATCGACCCGGCCAGCGCCCCCGTCCCGGTGTTTCCCACGGCGCACTACACCATGGGCGGCATTCCGACCGATCGCCAGGGCCAGGTGGTGGTGCCGGTCGAGCAGGGCGAGGAGCCGATCCCCGGGCTGTACGCGGCAGGCGAGTGCGCCTGCGTCTCGGTCCACGGCGCCAATCGCCTCGGCGGCAACTCCCTGCTCGATATCGTCGTCTTCGGGCGTGCGGCGGGCAACCACATCATCGAATACCTTAAGGAAAACCGTTATCACCGCGCCCTGGACGAGGGCAGCGTCGGCCAGGCACTCGACCGACTGGCTCGCTGGGACCATCACGGCGAGGGCGAGTCGGTCGACGCCCTGCGCGGCGAGCTCCAGGATACGATGGAGCGCTACTGCGGCGTATTCCGGCGCGAGGAGGTGCTCGCCGAGGGCCTGGAGAAGGTGTTGGCGATCGGAGAGCGTGTGCAGCATGCACGCCTGCGCGATCACTCCAAGGTCTTCAACACGGCCCGTATCGAGGCCCTGGAGCTGGAAAACCTCGTCGACATCGCCGTGGCGACCGTCGCCTCGGCACTGGCGCGCAAGGAAAGCCGCGGCGCGCACTCGCGTATCGACTATCCCGAGCGCAACGACCAGAACTGGCTCAAGCACAGCCTATACTACAAAGAGGACCAGCGGCTCGACTACAAACCCGTGCGTCTCAAACCCATTACCGTCGACTCCTTCCCGCCAAAGGAGAGAGTTTACTGACGAGTTGGCAGTCTGCAGTTTGCAGTTGGCAGAAAGAGGCGGGCATCGGTGACGGTGGGGAACAATCGTGAGGGGAGAGGGGTGAGGTGTGAGGCGGCAAGAATGAAGAACATCTATGATCGTTTGCGCTGGCATCAGGCTGACGCTGTTCGCCTCACGCCTGACACCTCACACCTCACGGCTTCTTTCTGCGGACTGTCGACTGCCAACTGAGAACTGCTTTTATGCGCTTTTCGATTTATCGCTATAATCCCGAGACCGACGCGGCGCCGCGCATGCAGGACTACGAGCTGGCCGAGGTCGAGCCGGGGATGATGCTGCGCGATGCGCTGCTGCGCATCAAGGCCGAGGACGAAACCCTAAGCTTTCGCCACTCCTGCGGGGAGGGCGTCTGCGGTTCGGACGCGATGAACATCAACGGGCGCAACAGCCTCGCCTGTATCACGCCGTTGAAGGGGCTGCGCGAGCCGGTGGAGGTGCGTCCGATGCCGGGCATGCCGGTCATTCGCGACCTCGTGGTGGACATGAGCCAGTTCTTCCAGCACTACCGCGCCGTCAAGCCGTATCTCATTGTCCACGAACCCGAGCCCGAGGTGGAGTACCGTCAGTCGCCGGCCGATCGCGAAAAGCTCGACGGGCTGTACGAATGCATCTTGTGCGGCTGCTGCTCGACGGCCTGCCCGTCGTTCTGGTGGAATCCGGACAAGTTCCGGGGCCCGGCGGCCCTGCTGCAGTCCTATCGCTTCCTCGCCGACAGCCGCGACCAGGCCACCGACGAGCGGCTCAACGAGCTCGACGGCGCCTATCGCCTGTTTCGCTGCCACGGGATCATGAATTGCGTGGACGTCTGCCCCAAGGGATTGAATCCGACGGCCGCCATTCACCACATCAAGGCGCTGATGCTCAAGCAGACCGTTTGAGTGTTGCCGAAGGCCCGCTGCCCGTCCGCCGTGTCCGAGCTCACTTCCGAACCCGCCGCCAACCGCTCGCTTGAGCGCAACCGGCTCTATTGGCAGTGCCGGCGAGGCATGCTGGAACTCGATGCGCTGCTGCTGGGTTTTCTGGATCGGCGCTACGACCAATTGGACGATGCCGGCCGGGCGGCCTTCGAGCGGCTATTGAGCTGCCCGGATCCATTGCTGCTGGATTACCTCATGGCCCGGACCATACCGATCGACAAGGATGTCGCCGATGTCGTCAACGCGATACGCAGCGCCGTTGAACCTTGAACTGCGCCCTTCGCGGCGCATGGCGGTCGGTCTGATGCTCGTCCACTGTGTGGCACTGGCGGCGTTGTGTCTGCCTATGCTGGTGCCGGTCGCGCTACGCTTCCTGCTGGCAGCCGTCATTCTCTGGCATTTGATTCGCGTTTTGTCGCGCCATGCCTGGCTCACCGACTCGAACGCCGTGGTCCGCCTGATCTGGGGCGAGGACGGGCTTTGGACACTGGTCAACCGCGACGGCTCCGCTCGCACCGCAACCTTATTGGGCGACAGCTACGTCAGCCTACCCTTGATCGTCCTGCGCCTGTCCTGCCTCGACGGCGGCACCCGCGCCGTCGCCCTGGTCGGCGACATGGTCGATGGCGACAGCCTGCGGCGTCTTAGGGTTCGATTGAGGCTCGAAGGCACCGGAGACGACGAGGAGTGAGATATCGAGAGTTGGCAGTCGGCAGTTAGCAGTTAGCAGTTGGCAGAGAAAGGCCATGAGGGGTGAGGGGTGAGGCGTGAGGTGAAGCAACTCAACCGCACAACCCGGCAATCACGCCAACTCGCCTTCATCCTTGACGCCTCACTCCTGACTCCTCACGATCGTTCCACCGTTACCGATGCCCGCCTCTTTCTGCCAACTGCCAACTGATGACCGTCGACTTCGCCCGAAGGGCGGCGTTCTCTGTGTTGATTCCAAAGCGTTGATATGGCCTCAGGAGGCGGTGAAGCCGGCAGGGGTCAGGACGGTGTTGGTCGGGCGATGGCTGGTGTCGAGGTGGGGATAGTCGAGGGTGTAGTGCAGGCCGCGGCTTTCGCGGCGCAGCAGGGCGGAGCGGATGATGAGGTCGGCGACCTCGGTGAGGTTGCGCAGCTCCAGCAGGTCGCTGGTGACGCGGAAGTTGCCGTAGTACTCGTCGATCTCGCTGCGCAGCAGGTCGACGCGGTGTTTGGCGCGCTGCAGGCGCTTGCTGGTGCGCACGATACCGACGTAGTCCCACATGAAACGGCGCAGCTCGTCCCAGTTGTGGGCGACCACGACCTCTTCGTCGGAGTCGGTCACTCGGCTCTCGTCCCAGGCGGGCAGCTCTCCGGGCATGGCGGCCTGCTCGCCGTGGGCCAGCAGATATTCGGCCGCCGACTCGGCGAAGACCAGGCACTCGAGCAGCGAGTTGCTGGCCATGCGGTTGGCCCCGTGCAGACCCGTATAGGCGACCTCGCCGATGGCGAACAGGCCCGGCACGTCGGTCTGGCCGTGGGTATCGGTGAATAGGCCCCCGCAGGTGTAATGCGCGGCGGGGACCACCGGTATGGGTTCGCTGGTCATGTCGTAGCCGAGCTTGAGCAGGCGCTCGTAGATCGTCGGAAAATGGCCGGTGATGAATTCGGCCGGCTTGTGGCTGATGTCCAGATAGACGCAGTCGGCGCCGGTGCGTTTCATCTCGTGGTCGATGGCCCGGGCGACGATATCGCGCGGGGCGAGCTCGGCGCGCGCGTCGAAGCGCTCCATGAAGCGGCTCCCGTCGGCAAGCAGCAGATGTCCGCCTTCGCCGCGCACGGCCTCGCTGATGAGGAAGGTGCGCGCCTTGGGATGGAACAGGCAGGTCGGGTGAAACTGGTTGAATTCCATGTTGGCGACCCGGCAACCGGCGCGCCAGCCCATGGCGATGCCGTCGCCGCTGGCGCTGTCGGGGTTACTGGTATAGAGGTAGACCTTGCTGGCCCCGCCGGTGGCCAGGACCACGTGCCGGGCGCGAAAAACCCGCACGTGCCCGCTGGCGCGATCCAGCACATAGGCGCCCAGGCAGCGGTTCGGTCCGCTGTCGGACGGAAGGCCGACCTTGCGGGTGGTGATCAGGTCGACCGCGTTGTGCTGTTCGAACACCGTGATGTTGGGATGTTCCCGGACGCGTTCGCTGAGCGTCGTCTCCAACGCCTTGCCCGTGGCGTCATCGGCGTGAATGATGCGCCGGTGGCTGTGCCCGCCCTCGCGCGTCAAGTGGTAGCCCTCGCTGGCGTCCGATCCTCCGCTGCGCGTAAACGGTACCCCTTGATCGATGAGCCAATGGATGACACCGGCGCCGTGCTCGACGGTGAACTCAACGACGTCCGGATCGCACAGCCCCGCACCGGCATCCAGGGTGTCGGCCACGTGAGATTCGACCGAATCGTGGGAATCGAGCACGGCCGCAATACCACCCTGGGCCCAGAGGGTGCAGCCATCCAGTAATGGGCCCTTTGAAATCAATGAGATAGTGAACTGCTCGGCCAGGCGGAGGGCGAGGCTCAAGCCGGCTGCGCCGGCGCCGATGATCAAAACATCGGATTGTTCTTGTTCGTTCACGGTCAATTAGACTGGTTTGCGGCGAGGGTGCGGGTATCTTTTCGCGTCAGGCCCGCACGATCGGGCGCGGCAATGTGAGGCCGAGCTTTCGTTGTGGTGCCCATTAAGGCTAAAATTCCCCGTCTTTGTGTGACTTAGCCACGGCTGCTAGCCGACTCCAGCTTGGGGCAACTAT